>Ga0315268_10000557_pt1 | contig 43644 bp, 33 predicted proteins | sample C1_top_MG_FD_204535 | JGI IMG/M metagenome (GOLD analysis project Ga0315268, IMG submission 204535) | Sediment microbial communities from Yellowstone Lake, YNP, Wyoming, USA - C1_top | ecosystem: Environmental > Aquatic > Freshwater > Lake > Sediment | place: USA: Wyoming | collected 2017-08-01
TTGTTTTCAATAAACCCATTGATTCCGCTCCCACCATTAATTCTACAAGCACCCCGGCAGTTAGCGACCAGGAGGTTAAAGCTAGCACGACGGAAAATAAAGCTAATAATAAATTTGCGCCTCCGTTAGATCGGTATAATGAACGGGTTACTAAAAAAATATTCGGGCAATATATCACGTCGAAAAATTCACCAATCCAGCCGGAAAAATTCCAAGGATATCATACCGGGGTGGATTTTGAGATTTTTCCTGACAAACTAAATAAAATAATAATAGTCCGGGCGGCCTGTTCCGGTTCCTTGCTATTAAAAAAGCAAGCGACCGGCTATGGCGGAATAGCCGTGCAAAGCTGTAAAATAGATAACCAAGACATAACAGTTATTTACGGACATTTAAAGTTTTCAAGTATTTCTCTTAAGGTTGATCAGGCTATCAAAATAGGCGACACAATTGGAATCCTGGGAGCGGATAAAAGCGTGGAAACCGATGGCGAACGCAAGCATTTGCACCTGGGTTTTTATAAAGGGCCGGAAGTCAATATCCGCGGTTATGTCAGCGCAAAGCCGGAATTAAAAAATTGGCTGGATCCCTGCCAATATGTTTGTGAATAGTATTAATCCGCTAATTTTTCCCTGAGGGTAAATATGCTTTTATTGAATAATTCTTTTTTGGGCAATTCGGCGAAAACTTTGTCAAATTTTTTTTGGTATTGATCGGGTGGCTGATTTCCTCGATTTCGCCAAACTTATTTCGGCTGTCTATATTTCGTCTCTCGATTCTGGCAAAAAAATTAATAATTTTGCATATTTTTTTGAATTGTTTTATAATATAAACATATACACATAAACTTTGTATTATGGAGTTAAAAGATAAAGCGATTAATATAAATATTACCACATTAACGATATTTAAAATTATTTTAATATTTTTATTGTTGTATTTTTTATTTTTGATAAAAGACATATTGGCGCTTTTATTCATTTCATTGATATTATCGAGCGCCATTGATCCATCGGTTGATTGGATGCAACAGAAAAAAATACCGCGCGCGGTCGGGGTGCTGGCCATATACCTGGTCATGTTGGTTATCGTCGGAAGCGTGATATATTTAATTATTCCTCCGATTGCCGTAGAGGTGAGTAATATTTCCCAAAAATTTCCGCAATATCTTGAAAAAATTACATCCGGTTATTCTTTCTTGAAACAATACAGCGCCGACCACGGTTTCCTTAATAATATTAAGGAACTACTAGGCAGCACAACCAGCAATCTGCAAAATGCAGTGGGCGGAGTATTTACCACGATCAGCGGTGTTTTTGGCGGCATACTTTCCTTTTTCTTGGTATTGGTGCTAACTTTTTATATGGTGGTGGAAGAAAATGCCTTAAAAAAATTGGTCTGGTCTATCGCACCTCCCAAGCATCAGCCATATATAATGAATTTGGTTAACAGAATGCAGAAAAAGATCGGATTATGGCTGCGTGGCCAGCTGATTCTGAGCTTAATCATATTCTTGATGGCCTATGCCGGATTGCTTATACTAAGGGTAGATAACGCCTTGGTATTGGCACTTATTGCCGGCCTTACGGAATTCATTCCATACTTAGGTCCGATCATCGGGTCAGTTCCGGCCATATTTTTGGCATTTACTCAATCGCCCATACTCGCATTGTTCGTATTTATTCTTTATTATGTCATCCAGCAATTTGAGGGCAATTTTATCGTCCCTAAAGTAATGCAAAAGACAGTCGGTCTAAACCCGATCGTAAGCATCTCGGTACTGCTTATCGGATTCAATCTGGCCGGTATTGTCGGCGCGCTCTTGTCCATACCGGTGGCTACGGCGGCGAGCGTTTTTATTAATGATATGTTTGAAAATAAAGCCGGCAGCGAATTTATAGATCAATAATTTTATATGCCTCGTCTTTTGAGATTTACTGAGCGAATATTAGATTTTTTGTTAAAGGCTTTGATAATATTAACGCCTTTATTTTTTTTATTGGGTGGTTGGGGCCTGGCCGAAATTAGCCGGCAGATTTTTGTCTGGATTATTGTAATAGCAGGTACAATATTACTTTTTGGCAAATTTATTTTTAGCTCATCAAAAAATGTAGGAAAAAATTTTTTGGATCTCCCAATAATTATTTTTTTGCTTGGCTTATTTTTATCATCGGTAGTCAGCAATGATATTTTTGTATCATTTTTTGGCAGTTTCAGCCGTCTAAATGACGGTTTTTTAAATATTTTAGGTTTGGTGTCGGTATATTTTTTATTAACTCGCGGCTGGCCGCAAAGAAATACCAGCAACCTTTTTTTCTATATTTTTTATTCTTTATTATTGAATTCTATTATTTTTTCAATTGTACTGTTTTTTTCTGTTTTTATATCTGTTATTCCGGCAACTTGGCAAAACAATATGTTTAGCGGCATTTTATGGCCGGTGATTGCAATTTTAAACGCATTATTATTAATTTTTTCTCTGAACTTGTTTGATTTTACGCAATTGAAAAATAAAAAGAATTGGCTTTATATAGTCGCAATAGTTTTTTCACTTTTTAATTTATTTGCTTTAAATTCGCGCGCCGCCTGGATATGCTTAGCGGTTGGCGCGGTAGCCGTTTTGTTCTTAAATATTTTGATAAAAAATAAGTTGGCAAAAATCAATCAACTTGGTTTTTCCCTAGTAGCCTTGGTAGCGCTTTTGGTTCTGTTATTTGCTAATTCATCTTTTTTAAAAAATATCGGCCATACCAATTTATCGGGTGAATTATTTCTTAGCCAATCAGCCAGCGCAAACATTGTTCTCGGTTCGCTTAGAACGAATGAAATATTCGGCTCGGGTCCGGGCAGTTTCGGACGCGTATACTCACAATTCAAGAATGAAGCTGTATTACCCGCAAATTTCTATCTAGCTCGTTTTAATAAACCGGCGTCATTTTTGTTTGAATTGCTATCCTCGGCCGGCTGGTTGGGGCTCACTAGCTATCTTTTAATATTTATTATATTTATTTTAGGTTCATTAAAATTAATAATAATATCCATCCATAAATATTCGGATAAACTTAATCAAGAACCAAGCTTGACAAGCGATCTGATTATGATTTACACGGGCCTATCCAGCGCGATTTCTTTATTTACTGCGCAGATTATTTTTCCGCTTGATTCTGTTATTTTGTTTTATTATTGGGTGATTATAGCTTTCCTAATGATATATTGGCAAAGAATATTTTTCAAAAATTATCAAAATGAACCCGCTAATAATAATTTAAACAAAATAAAAAAAGCATTTTTAATATTATTTTTTTTAGTAGCCTTGCCGGTGCTTTTTTGGGTGTTATCAATGCAGATCAAGCTGGCTAGAGGGGAATATTTATATCAAAAAGAACCGAATAATGAAAATGCTTTAATCGAGGCGGGTCGTCTCGCCCCCCGGCGGTATAATTACAAATTATTTTTATCCAGGGTTTACCTAGGTCAAGCCAAGTCTCTTATGGATATGGCAGTTCTCGATAATAATCAAAAAGATCAATTAAGAATTTTAATTATCAATGCTATTAAATACAGCGAAGAAGCGCGGAGTTTGGCACCAAACGAAGTAGAAGTCTATGAACAATTAGGCCTTCTTTACCGAGATATTTCCAGCGTCGCGGCCGGAAGCGATCAACTGGCAATTTCCGCATTTACCAAAGCATTGGAGCTTGAACCGTACAACCCGGTTTACTTGAATGAATTGGGTAAATTATTTTTTAAGAAAAAATTATTTATTGAAGCGGCCGATAATTTCAAAAGAGCATTAAAAATTAGATCGGATTTTTTTGAGGCAAAATTCGGTTTGGCCAAAGTATATTCGCTGGATGGAAAAGAAAATGATGCGCTAGGGATTTTTGCCGAACTGGAAACCACCGGTTCGGATATTGAAATTTTTTTTGAAGAAGGCCGAATTTTTTTCAACCAAAAAAAATACAACGAGGCCATTAATAAATTTCTGGAAGTAATTAAAAAATATCCCAACCACGCCAACACTCTCTATAGCCTTGGATTAACCTTGGAAGTGCTTGGCCGTCCCGATGAAGCTAAGCTTTATTTTAAAAAAGTTTTGGATTTGAATCCCAATAATCAAACAGTTATTGATAAGATAAAAGAATTGGATAGCAAGAAAAAATAATCTTTGAATAATATTAAATTTTTCACTAAAAAATCGCCCCACAAAATGCGGGACGATTTTTTTATCGGTGCCGATGGTGGGACTCGAACCCACAAACCTTGCGGTACACGATTTTGAGTCGTGCGCGTTTACCAATTTCACCACATCGGCCGAAAAAATACCTCAATCAAGACTCTAGCACAATGAAATTATTATAAATAAGTTTTCTAAAAATGTCAAAAGTCAAATAGCTTAAAGCTGTTAGCTTTTAGCTTTTAGGAAAAATTATAAAGTTTTTTACCTAAAAGCTTCCAGCTATAAGCTAAAAGCTGTATTGTTTTTCAAAAATATGTTATAATAAAAATAATTTATATGGGGAAAATAATTTCTATAGTTAATCAAAAGGGCGGAGTGGGCAAAACTACCACCGCTATCAATCTGGGTGCATACCTGGCTTATCTCGGTCAGCATGTTTTATTAATTGATATTGATCCGCAAGCCAATGCCACTTCCGGCATGGGGATAGACCATCGCGATCTGGAATATGGCATTTATGAAGCTTTGATCGGCCATAAGCCGATTTACGAGATAATTAAAAGAACATTACAGGATAAGTTCAAAGTCGCGCCGGCCACTATTTCATTGGCCGGAGCCGGTATTGAAATGGTGAGTATGCCTGAGCGGGAGTATGTTTTGCTTAAATTAGTTACCGGTATAAAAGATGAGTATGATTACATTATCATTGACGGTCCGCCTTCGCTTGGCCTTTTGACTATTAACAGTTTGGTCGCGGCGGACGAGGTATTGATCCCGATACAAAGCGAATATTTCGCACTGGAAGGGTTGGGGCAGCTACTGGATACTATCGCGCTCGTGCAAAATAATTTGAAACCGGAACTCGGCATTATGGGCGCGGTCATAACCATGTATGATACGCGGAATAGATTGTCCAGATCGGTAATGAACGAGCTATATCAATATTTTCCCAATAAAGTTTTTCGCTCCGTCATTCCGCGCAGCGTCAGACTGGCCGAAGCGCCCAGCTACGGTCGTTCTATTCTACACTATGACCCGAAATCGCGCGGCGGCCGAGCGTATGAGAAGCTGGCGAGAGAGATATTGGATATAGAGAGAAAGTAGTTTTTCTTATTTTCAAAATTAATTTTATAAACAGCTCTTAATTTCTAATTTCTAATTTCTAATTTCTAATAAAATATTCAAATCCAAATGTTAAACTTTTTGATTTAAATATTTAGAAATTATAATTTATAATTTAGAATTTTTCTATAATATGGCAAATGGACTTGGACGGGGACTTGATTCCTTGATCCCGCAAAAAGTAAAAAAAATAGCCGTTAATAATTCGGGCGACGCGATTATTGACGTTTCCTCAAACGACGATAAAGACAAAGTTTTAAAAATAAATCCCGAACAAATTAATGTCAATCCGCAGCAGCCGCGCAAATCATTTTCTGACCGTGAACTTAATGAATTGTCCGAATCAATCAAGGAATACGGTATAATCCAACCGCTGATCGTCACCCGCCAAAACGGCCGTTACCAGCTGATTGCCGGCGAGAGAAGGCTCCGAGCGGCTATCAAATTGAATTTGAAAGAAGTGCCGGTGATAGTCAGGGAAGCGAGCGAACAAGAACAGCTGGAATTGGCCTTAATCGAGAATATCCAGCGCCAGGACCTTAATCCAATTGAAACCGCTCTGGCTTACCGCAAGCTGATAGATGAATTCAACTTGACGCAAGACGAACTGGCCAAAAAAGTCGGCAAGGCCCGGCCGTCAGTCACCAATACCTTGCGACTGATCAATTTGCCTGACGAGATACAGCTCGGGTTGATGCAAGGTAAAATCACCGAAGGGCATGCCAAAATAATTGTCGGCGTGGAAGGCGAAGAAAGACAAATGGCTTTATACAGAAAAATTTTACAAACCGGAATTACCGTGAGCGATACGACCAAAGAAACGCGCCGGCTGGGCGGAACCAGGCGGGCGCGCATCAAGATAAATTACGCGGACAAGGATAAAGAGTTCGCTTTCCGCGAATTCTTCGGGGCGCGAGCGGAAGTCAAAAGAAAAGGCAAGGGCGGGGAAGTGGTCATTTATTTTTATTCAGATGACGAGCTGGGAGAGATGGTGAAGAAGATTAAGAAGTAAGAAGTTTCCGCCCGAGGCGGATCCGTCTTTGGCGGAAAAAGTTGAAAGTTAGAAAAGTTAAAAAAGTTAGAAATCAGAATTTTATAGAAATTAAGAAATTAATTGAAATTTAGTGAAATTTTAATAAAAAACTGCCTGCAAGTGGCAGTTTTTGGTATTAATATAATATTTTGCCATAAAGAAAATTAATGTTATAATAGTTCAATATTATTATTGTTATTGTTATAGAAACGGGATTTTTAGCAAAACAAAATTTTAAGCTAAATTTAAGATAAATATTTGTATTTGTAAATTCGTAATAAATTCGTAATTCGTGATATATATGAAGTTCGTGCATCTACATGTTCATACGCATTTTTCTTTGTTGGACGGGTTGTCCAAGATCGATGAATTGATCGCCTGCGCCAAAGAAGACGGGGCAGATGCTTTGGCAATCACCGATCACGGCGTTATGTATGGCGTGGTGGAATTTTACCAGAAATGCAAAAAGGCCTCCCTTAAGCCGATTATCGGCGTGGAGGCTTATCTATCGCCTGGCTCCCGTTTTGACAAGAATTCCAAATCGGATGAGAAGAATTACCATCTTTTACTCCTGGCCAAGAACGAAAGCGGTTATAAGAATATAATCAAAATTGTTACCATCGCACACCTGGAAGGATTTTATTATAAGCCTCGGGTTGATTGGGAAATATTGGAAAAATATCATGATGGATTGATTGCTTGTACCGCCTGTTTGGGCGGTGAAATACCAAAACTTATATTATCCGGCAAAACCGAAAAAGCCAGAGAAAGAATTTTGGAATATAATAATCTATTTGGCCAGGATAATTTTTATCTGGAAGTCCAGCCGCATCCTAATCTGGAAGGACAAGAAGAGGTCAACAAAAAATTGATCGAATTTGGTCGTGAATTAAACGTTCCGCTTGTAGCCACCAATGATATTCATTATCTGTCCCAGGATGATTATGATGTACAGGACGTGCTTCTTTGCCTGCAAACCAAGCATAAAAAAGATGACCGAGACCGTATGGAAATGCATGGGCAGGATTATTATTATAAAAGCGCCCGGGAGATGAGCGAGTATTTTAAAGATGTCCCGGAGGCGATCAGTAATTCATTAAAAATAGCGGATTATTGTAATTTGGAAATAGAACTTGGCACTACCCAGCTACCATTTTTTGTATTGCCGGATAATTTAAGCCAAGACGACTATTTGAAAGAACTTTGCCTTTTAGGTTTAGAAAAAAGATACTCAGTAAAATATGATGCAATTGAAGAGTTGATAAAAGAAAGGTTTGATTATGAATTGGGAGTGGTGGCCAAAATGGGCTTTGCCTCATACTTTTTGATTGTCGCGGATTTTGTCAATTGGGCCAAAGGGCAAGGTATAGTGGTGGGTCCGGGACGCGGTTCGGCAGCCGGCTCGCTAATATGCTATTTAACCGGCATCACCAATCTTGATCCATTAAAATATGATTTGCTTTTTGAAAGATTCTTGAACCCGGACCGCGTATCGATGCCGGATATTGATATGGATTTTGCCGATATCCGACGGGATGAAGTTATCAAATATGTAGAAGGAAAATACGGCAAAGACCATGTTTCCCAAATAATTACATTTGGGACTATGGCTGCGCGTGCGGCCATTCGCGATGTCGGACGGGTGCTAAACTATCCCTATGAATATTGCGACCGGCTAGCCAAAATGATCCCGATGTTTTCAAAAATCGAGCAAGCTATAAATTCAGTGGCCGAGGTCAAAGAAATATACAAAACCGAAGAAGCAGCCAGAAAAATTTTGGATTACGCCAAGCGGTTGGAAGGCGTATCCCGCCACGCCTCCACTCATGCCTGCGGTATTTTGATCACCAAATCGCCGTTGACGGATTACGTGCCCTTGCAATACGCCTCTTCATCCGACCGTACAGTCGTATCGCAATACTCTCTTCACCCGGTGGAAGACCTGGGATTACTAAAAATAGACTTCTTAGGGCTTAAAAATTTAACTATTATTGAATCAGCCGTTAAGATTATAAAAAATACTAGAAATTTGGAAATAGATATTGATAAGATTCCTCTTAATGATGAGCTGACTTACAAATTATTCCAAGAAGGCGAAACCACCGGAGTTTTTCAATTTGAATCAAGCGGAATGAAAAAATATTTAAGAGAATTAAAATCAACGGAATTTGAAGATATTATCGCGATGGTCGCGCTTTACCGGCCCGGTCCGATGGAATGGATACCGGATTATATCGGTGGCAAACAAGGGAAGAAAAAATTAAAATATCTGCATCCAAAATTGGAACCGATCCTGAAGAAAACATACGGCGTGGCCATCTATCAAGAGCAGGTAATGCAGATGGCGCGCGATTTGGCCGGCTTTACCATGGCCGAAGCGGACGTACTCAGAAAAGCGGTCGGAAAAAAAATCGCCAAACTGTTAGCCGAACAAAAAGAAAAGTTCATTGAAGGATGCGTCAAACATAGTATTTCCAGCCAGTTGGCAGAAAAGATATTTTCTTTTATAGAACCGTTCGCCGGTTATGGCTTTAACCGATCGCATGCCGCCTGTTATGCGATGATCGGATATCAGACCGCTTATCTCAAGGCACATTGGCCGACCGAATTCATGGCCGCGCTACTCACAGCCGATCAACAGGACATTGAACGAATTTCCGTGTTGATAGAAGAATGCCGGCATATGGGCATAGAGGTTAGCCGGCCTGATATAAATCAATCTTTCGCCTCTTTCACGGTAGTCACAAGCGGGACTGAAACAAATCAATCGGCTGATATCAATGAAAATTCAAAAACTATCCGGTTCGGCTTAAAAGGCATTAAGAATGTCGGTGAACATATCGCGGAAGTGATAATCAAAGAGAGAAAAACCAACGGAGCTTACAAAGATATAACCGACATATTGGAAAGAATTACTGATAAGGATTTAAATAAAAAATCGCTGGAAAGCTTGATTAAAAGCGGAGCATTGGATCAGATCGGCGAAAGAGGGTCGCTTTTAGGCAATATTGACAATCTCTTGAATTATAGCAAGGAAATCGGCAAATCCCGTTTAAGCGCGCAAACCAGCCTGTTCGCGGACGCGCCTTCGGTCGCCTATAATTCCAAAATAAATTTGCGCTTATCCAATAAAGCGACCAAGCAAGAAAAATTAGCCTGGGAAAAAGAACTGCTGGGCGTTTACATCACCGAACATCCGTTTATTGATTATAAAAAAGAATTAACAGACTTAAATATTATTTCCATAGTTGATCTGTCAAAATATGCCAGTGAAGATCAGCTGAACGTGGCCGGAATTATCACTACAATAAAAAAAATAATTACCAGGTCCAATGAAGCCATGCTTTTTGTTAAGATTGAAGATACAGCCGGGTCAACCGAATTATTGGTGTTCCCGAGCATATTAAAACAAACCATCGAAACATGGCAGGAAGGGCGGGCCGTTCTTGTTTCGGGAAAAGTTTCACAAAAAGATGCTGATAATAAAATTTTAGTGAACAGCGCGGTTCAACTCCAGCTTGGCTCCGTACAAGATAATATAAAAAAATTCAAAGCCGCACATGCCGTGAAAGACAATACCAAAAGATTTTCTTTTTTTAAAAAAGAAAATGGTTCGGCATCAACAAAAAATACTCTACATATAAATAATACTTCAAAATTGGAGCTAGTTTTAACCGATAAATTTGATAATGAAACTTTGATTGAATTGAAAAAAATTTTTTTGGATAATAAAGGTCTATCACCGGTAATCTTTAAATTGCCTATTGATAAAGAATTAAATGTTTTCCGCACTGTTGAAACCGATTTTAAAGTGGCCCTAAATACAGAGTTAAAAGTGAAAATATCCGAAATATGCGGTGAATCAGTGATAGTATCGGGTTGATACGGTTAAATTAGACAATTTTATAAAATTATTTTATAATATAAACAGTTGTTAATAACTATATATGCCAGTAAAAAAAATTAAAATTGAGGAAGCAAAGATGGTCAAAACAAAGAAAACCGTCGGAGCGAGAAAAAATAAAGAAAAAGAAATTAAATTGGACAAAGAGGCCACTACTCTTAATTTGCGTCAGGGACCGCCCCCGCTGAAAATTTCTCAGGACGAAATGGCTTTTGAAAAATTAGACGAGCAAAAAATCGATACAAAAGTTAAAAAACTTAAACAAGTCCAAGCGAAAAAAATTGATGTTCAATTCGGTGAAGGTTCTTTTATGGACAAATTAAAGCGCGCCGGCCTGGAAGATCATAACATTCAGGACGAAACCAAGGATGATGGCAAAACAGCTGTTGAGAGTGAAGGCGGGAATATAATTGAAAAAATTCAACACCTTAGTCCAGGCAAATTAAGATTATACAAAAGAATCGCTTATAGCTTTATCGGTTTGACAATTATATTGGCGGCAATCGTTTTTTATTTTATGATGGTAAAAACGACCATTGTCTTGATTCCGAACCAGGAAAGAACCAGCAATAATTTGATCATAGATGTTTACGATTCAAGCTCCGGCCAGACGCCCAGCGGAAATTCAATTGTTGGTAAAATAAGCGAAACATCAGTTAGCGATGAAAAAATCATATCCTCGACCGGTAGCGAAGTTGCGGGCGAGACTTTGAATGGCAAAGTTATTATTTATAATAATTACATAAAAAATCAGCCATTGGTTGCCAGTACCAGGCTATTATCACAAGATGGCAAATTATTCAGGTTAAAAGATACGGTAAATGTGCCGGCCGGAGACTCGCTGGCCGTGGAAATTTACGCCGATGATCCGAATGTCGGCATGGAAATTGCACCAACTAAATTTACCTTGCCGGGACTCTGGGCCGGGATACAGGATAAAATATACGCTGAAGCTAAAGAGGGCATTAAAAAAGAACAAAAAGTGATAAAAATAATTGAACAATCCGATATAGATTCCGGCATAAAAGATTTGAAGGAATCATTAATGGCAAAAATTAAAAATGAGATTAGCCAGGAGTATAGCGAATATAATCAGGTTATCTATAATATAGATAATAATTCCATAATAACTGAGATAAGCGGTCGGGCCGGAGAGGAAAAATCAGAGTTCACTATAAAAATAAAAGCCAAGGCAGATATCACTGCATTTAATGAAGATGTAATTATTAAATTAGCCAAAGACAAATTAGATTCTACCTTGCCGAAAAATAAAGAACTTCTGGATATTAATAAAAAAAATATCACATATAGCGTCAGTGATTTTAGTTTTGAACAAAAACGATCCAACTTGAACGTCACATTTGAAGGTGTGATGGTTTTAAAAAAAGACGCTGATATAATTGACAGGAAAATGCTCGTCGGCCTGTCAAAGTCTCAGGTTGAGGAATATCTGAATAAATTAAGCGATATAGCCGGATATGAAATCAAATTTTCCCCTTCATTCATCAAAAGAACTCCGTACTTGGTTGACCGGATAAAGGTTGAAATAAAAAAGTAAATTAGGTAATTAGGATTGACTTTTAAATGTTTTTAATTTATTTTAATAATAAGTTTGATTTAATAGTTAAATGAAGAATATAAATCGGTGATTGCTATGGTTACCAGCCATAGAGGCGATATATGCTTCCCGTTAACTCGGGCTAAACCATTGATTAAGAGTCTCACGCAATTTTGCGGGAGGAATTTGGGTGGAACCGCGGGAATAATAACCTCGTCCCAAGGATCTAGTTTTTAAATTAGATCTTTAGGACGGGTTTTTTAATATATTTATGAAAAAAATATTAATCGCCACGACAAATTCGTCCAAGCTGGAATTTTTTCAAAGATTATTAAGTTTTTTTGATATTGATTTGATTTCGTTAAGAGATTTGAATATCATGGATGGAATAGAAGAGGATGGTAAGGATGAACTGGAAAACGCTTTAATAAAAGCTAGACACTATTACAATAAGTCTGGACTGGTCACACTGGCCGATGATGCCGGTATGTATTTGGACGCCTTAGACGGACAGCCGGGAGTAAAATTCCGCCGTTGGAATGGGGAATTGCCCGGCAATGTCAGCGACGAGGAATGGATAAAGTATTTGTTTAAAAAAATGAAAGATGTTAAAAACGGAAACAGAACAGGACAATTTAGAATCGGCCGGGCAATAGTTACTGTGCATGATGAATATATTTTTCAAAAGAACGTTGAATTTTTTATGTCCGATGAACCGGTGTGGGAGTATTATAAACCCGGATGGCCGATGAATGTTTTTCGTATGGAATCAAAATTAAACAAGCCGTGGGCTATACTGACCGATCAAGAAAGAATAGAATATGAATCTGATTTTATTGATTGGTTTAAAAATATTAATAAAAAAATATAAATAATAATTAAAAATTATATGAAACAAGAAAAAAACATTGAGGTAGTTCGCCATTCTTTTTCTCATGTTTTGGCAGCTGCTGTAAATGAGCTGTGGCCGAATGTCAAATTTGCCATCGGACCGGCAATCGATAACGGTTTTTATTACGATATTGATTTCGGCGAATTAAAAATAGGAGAGGAACATCTGGCCGAGATCGAAAAAGTTATGAACGAGATCATTGATAAGAATTTGCCATTTGTCAAATCGGAAGCCAGCATCGAGGATGCTTTAAGAGAAGCGAACCAAAAAGGAGAAGTATATAAAGTGGACTTGCTGGTTGAACTAAGAAATAATCAAGAAAATAGCATCAGTTATTATACCTTGGGCGAGTTTAAGGATCTTTGCCGGGGACCGCATGTGAAAAATACCAAGGACCTTCCAGCCGACGGATTTAAACTGCACAAGTTGGCCGGTGCTTATTGGCGGGGGGATGAAAAAAACATAATGCTCACCCGCATCTACGGCTTGGCTTTTGAAAGCAAGAAAAAGCTGGAAGAATATTTGCATCAATTGGCAGAAGCGGAAAAAAGAGACCACCGCAAGATCGGAAAAGAACTCGGATTATTTTTCTTTTCGGATCTGGTAGGTCCGGGTTTGCCTATTTATACCAGCAAAGGCGCCATTATACGGCGTGAGATTATTGAATATATCAATGAGCTGCAGTCCGTTATCGGCTATGAAGAAGTGCATACGCCGAATATGAACAAAGGCGAGTTATTCAAGGTCTCTGGTCATTATGAGAAATATAAAGAAGATATGTTTCGCGTAGTATCAAACTACACTGAAGAAGAATATTTTTTAAAGCCGATGAATTGTCCGCAGCATACCCAGGTCTATGCCTCAGCGATCCGGAGTTACAAGGACCTACCAATTCGCATTTCCGACTTTTCCAATCTCTATCGTGATGAGCGTCCGGGCGAATTATCAGGCCTTACTCGCTTGCGTTGTTTTTGCCAGGATGATGGCCATTGTTTCTGTCGTGATGATCAGATCAAAGATGAATTTAATTCTGTTTTGGGTGCGATCAAAAAGGCCATGGCTACATTTGGCATGAAATATAATATCAGATTATCTTTATGGGATCCCGAAACTCCGCAAAAATATCTGGGCGAACCTGAAATATGGGAAAAATCCCAAAAGATTTTAGAAGATATTTTGATTGAGAACAAAATTGAATACTTCACGACCGTGGGTGAAGCCGCTATCTATGGACCTAAAATGGACCTAATATCTCGAGACTCCTTGGGACGAGAATGGCAGATATCAACAATTCAATTAGATTTCATTATGCCCGGCCGTTTTGGCCTGACGTATATAGACGCAGAAGGTAAAGAGAGGATTCCAGTCATGATACACCGTGCCATCGTTGGTTCGCCGGAAAGGTTTTTGGGTGTACTCATTGAACATTATGCCGGAGCTTTTCCGGTTTGGCTGTCTCCGGTGCAAGTTAAAGTAATTTCAGTCAGTTCCACGCACATTGAGCATTGCCAGAGGCTTGGGCAAGAATTTAAAGATCAAAGAATCAGGGTAGAGATAGATGACGCCAACGAAACAGTCGGTAATAAAATCCGCAAGGCGGTGAATGAAAAGGTGCCTTATATGCTGGTGATCGGCGATAAGGAAATGCGCTCGGAAAATCTAATAGTGCGGGATAGAGGAGCGAAAGAAACGAGGGAGATCAACAAGAAAGACTTTATCGAGGAGATCAAGGGAAAGGTGGAGAAAAAGTTATGAAAAAATACCATCTAATTACGATCGGTTGCCAGATGAACAAATCTGATAGCGAGCGGATGGCGGCAGTTTTGGAGTCGCAAGGTCTGAAAAAAACCGACAAAAGAAAATCAGCGGATTTAATTGTGTTAGTGACCTGCGGAGTCCGGCAATCGGCGGAAGACCGGATATATGGGCTTGTGAATCAGATTAAAAAGGACAATCAGAAGACGAAGATTGTTTTGACAGGATGTTTGGCGGGAAGAGCTGATGTTAAATCGAGACTAACAGAAAAAGTAGATTTCTGGGTTCCCATAGGTTTAATTTCCAATTTCCAATTTCCAATTTCCCCTTCGGCTCCGCTCAGGGCAGGCAAATTTCAAATTCCAAAAATTATTTCAAAAAAACTTAATTGCGAATATTTAAATATTGTACCGAAATATACTTCTAAATTTTCCGCCTTTGTGCCGATCGGGAATGGGTGTGATAATTTTTGCAGTTATTGCGTGGTGCCGTATGCGCGTGGTCGGGAAGTTTATCGGCCAGTTGAGGAAATTATAAAAGAAGTTAAAAGTTTAATAAAAAAAGGGTATAAGGAGATAAATTTGATCGCGCAGAATGTGAATTCATATCAGTCGAAAGTCGAAAGTCGAAAGTCGAAAGCAATAGACTTTGCAGATTTACTAAAACTGGTGAATGATATTCCCGGGAATTTTTGGGTGCGGTTTGCGACCAGCCATCCGAACGATATAAGTGATAAATTAATTAGAATAATAGCGCAATGCAAAAAAATTTGTAAACATATTCATTTGCCGGCGCAAGCTGGGAGCGACAAGGTGCTTGCTCGGATGAATAGGAAATATACCGTGAAGGAATATATTGATCTTGTTGATAAAATAAAAAAAGTTATTAATTTTCAATTTTCAATTTTCAATTTTCAATGTCCAATTTCAATTACAACTGACATTATCGTCGGTTTTCCTGGCGAGACGAAGAAGGATTTTAATGAGACAAAGTCGTTATTTAATAAAATAAAATTTGACATGGCCTATATCGCGCGCTATAGCCCGCGTCCCGGTACGGCCGCATATAGATTGAATGATAATGTGAGCAAGGATGAGAAAAAAAGAAGGGATGAGGAGCTGAATGCTATTCTAAGAAAGACAGCATTGGAAAATAATAAAAAATATATCGGCCAAGTCGTAAAAGTTTTGATCGAATATAAGAATAAAAAAGGGGAGTGGGTGGGACGGATAGAAAGCAATAAAGTAGTTATGTTGAAAGTTGAAAGTGAAAAGTTAAAAGTCAAAAATTTAATTGGTAATTTTATTATTGCGAAGATAAATAAAGTTAGTGATTTTGGGTTGGAAGGTAATATGTTAAAAAAAATCCCGAACTGAAGTTCGGGAAGAGGAATTAGAGCGTTATGAACGCATGATTACGCTCGCCATTTCCATCTCTTCGGTGGGAAAAGAACATAAAGTCGCCTTTATCCGAAAGATGATGGGCGGAACATAGATCTGGTTTGATAATATTTTCCCTGAGCATCCCAGCTTCTATGAGCTGACCAAAGATAATTGCTCCCAAATTCAACCCCTTGTAGCAGCATGGTCCGATACCGGTAAATATTGCCGCTTTGATTTTTTCTCTTGGGATAATCAAGTAATCGGAAATTTTATTGACGGACAAGCCGGCAATGTTTTGCGAAGTGCTTTTTCGCCCCGCATGGACGTTTCCGATAAATTCTTTTGATCCAGTTGTAAAAAAAATAGTCGGGCAGTCGCCGATAGCCGAAATAATTACCGGCCGAAAAGAATCATTGGTATTTACAAAAAAAAGCCCGTCACACAAAGGAAATTTTTCTTCGGACTTCTCATTGATGATTCTGAGCCTACTTCCATGCTCAACTGTTAGCCCGAATACAGCGTCCGCCACAACTAATTTTTTGATTTTTTCCCTTTGCCGGCCCTTTGAACAGTCGCCAAAGTATGTCGTTGTTACTCCGTGCAAGACTGGAAATTGATTGAAAAAGAACAATTCTTGATCCTTTGAGTACGAATAAACGGCTTGATCCATGAGCTTCCTCCCGATTTTTTTATTTGTTATTTATGTTATCAATAAATATATATTTTGTCAAAAAGTAAAAATATTCATTAGTTAAATTTAATCTAAAATAAGCAAAAAAGGAACTCTTGATTTTTATCTTAGAATAATATATTATATATTTAATATAATACTTAAACTATATACCTAAAAAGGGTTATTTTTTTATGGCAGATAAATTCTTTTCAAAGCTCGCAAATCCTTCCGGCCGAGAAAAAGTCTGGCGGCTTTTTGCTTTGGTTATGATTCTAGCCGTTGTTGCTTTTTTTATTGTCGCCGGCAGAGAAATAAATTTTGGTTTGGACATAGTTAAAAATAAAACCCATGACTTGGTCAATATTCCGCATACCAAAGAAATACCATTTCATTTGGGGCTGGATCTGTCCGGCGGTACCAGGCTTGTTTATAATACCGATTCTTCCGCAGTACCGATGAAAGACCGCGCCTCAGCCATTGAAGGTGCGAGAGATGTCATAGAGCGGCGTGTTAACGTGTTTGGTGTCAGCGAGCCATTGGTGCAAACCGACCGCAGCGGAGACATCTATCGCATCAATGTGGAATTGGCCGGAGTAAAAGATGTGAACGAGGCCATTAAAATGATCGGCGAGACTCCACTTCTGGAATTCAAAGAAGAGAATACCGAAATCAGAAAATTAACCGCTGATGAAAAAAAACAGATGGACACCTTTAATAAAAACGCGGAAGATCAGGCCGTGGAAATTTTGGGTAAATTAACCAAGGGCGGAGATTTCGGCGCCTTGGCCAAAGAATTCAGCCAAGACGATGCTACCAAAGATAAAGGCGGAGATTTGGGATATATTTCGGAAAGCGATAATCCCGGTTTGATTGACATTGTAAAAAAAATGAAAGTTAAAGAAATAACTAAAGACTTGAACAGAACATCTGATGGGTTTGAAATTATTAAACTTGATGATAAAAGAATTAAATCAGATCCCTTTAACAATAATCAACAACAGTTGGAAGTAAGCGCGGCTCATTTATTAATTTGTTATAAAGATGTCAAGGATTGCGAAAGCGGACTTAGCAAAGAAGACGCTTTGAAAAAAATTAACGATTTAAAGGTCAAAGCCACCACGCAAAATTTTAAAGATCTGGTCAAACAGAATTCCACCGAACCAGGCGCTAAAGATTCAGGCGGAGAGCTCGGATGGTTCAGCAAAGGCAAAATGGTCAAGCCTTTTGAAGATGCAGTATTCGCGCAAAAAGTAAATACGATTTACGGTCCGGTTGAAACCGAATTCGGGTATCATTTAATTTTTAAAAAAGCCGAAAGAAAAATTGAAGAATACAAAGTGAGCCATATTTTGATCAAGACCAAAAAAGAAGAAGATATCATCGGCAAGCAAAGCGAATGGAAAAATACCGAATTGTCCGGACGCAATTTGAAAAGATCAACCGTTGAGTTTAATCCCAATTCCGGGCAACCGGAAGTATCGTTGGAATTTGACGATGATGGTGCCAAAAAATTCGAAGCTATTACCGCCAGAAATGTCGGAAAACCGGTGGCAATCTATCTCGATAATTATCCAATCAGCGAGCCAAAGGTAAACGAAAAAATTACCGGTGGTAAAGCGGTCATTTCCGGCAGTTTCAATATCGCCGAAGCGAAATTGCTATCACAGCGCTTGAACGCCGGCGCTCTGCCGATCCCTATCAGTTTGGTTAACCAACAGACAGTTGGCGCCAGCCTTGGCCAGCAATCCATCAAAGACAGCTTGAAAGCGGGTATTTACGGACTTTTGTTAGTTTCACTATTTATGATCCTATTTTATAGATTTCCGGGAATTATCGCTGTTTGCGCTCTGGTAATTTACGGTCTATTAGTGATGGCGGTTTTTAAATTATGGCCGATAACATTATCTTTGGCCGGTTTGGCTGGATTCATTCTCTCTATCGGTATGGCGGTTGATGCCAATATATTAATTTTTGCCAGGCTAAAGGAAGAATTAAAAAAAGGCAAACCATTAGGCATGGCGCTGGAAGAAGGATTTAACCGCGCCTGGCCATCAATCCGCGACAGTAACTCCTTTACCATTATTACCTGTATTATACTTATTATATTTACCACCAGCGCCGTCAAAGGATTTGCCGTAACACTGATTATCGGCGTACTGATTTCGATGTTTTCCGCCATATTTATTACTCGTAATTTTTTAAAATTAATTCCGACCGATTGGCTGGAAAAAAGAAACTGGCTGATTGGGATAAAGAGCGAGGTCACTAAAGAATAAAATATGGATTTTAGAATAATACAAAAAAGAGGAATCTGGTTAAGCATTTCCACGGCAATGTTTATTATTTTTGGTTTGGCAATTATTGTCTGGGGATTGAAATTCGGAATTGATTTCACCGGTGGTAGCATATTGGAGGTCAAGTTCAACAAGAATCGCACCGAGGTAACCGCTATTCAAGCGAAATTAAATGATTTGAATCTGGGCAGTTTGACCGTCCAGCCGGTAGGCGAATCAAATATCAGTTTGCGTTTTCAAAACAGCACCAAAGAAAAACACGATGAAACAATTAAAAGATTAAATGAATTGGCAAATCCTGGCGCGAAAGATAAAGAACAAAATTTGGTGGAAGAGCTCAGATATGATTCGGTCGGGCCTTCGATCGGAGCTGAGTTAAAAAGCAAAGCGGTCAATGCCATATTTTGGGTATTTATAATGATTGTTATTTATATTAGCATCGCCTTTCATAAAGTTTCTAAACCGGTCGCTTCATGGAAATACGGCATCTCCGCGCTCCTGGCTATGTTTCATGATGTAATTATTACCATCGGTGTTTTTGCCGTACTTGGCAAGTATTTCGGTGTTGAAATAAATACGCCATTCGTAGCCGCAGTACTCACTGTACTCGGATATTCGATCCATGATACGATAGTAGTTTTTGACCGCATCCGGGAAAATCTTCCAAAGAGCGATAAAGATTTTGAAGGAACAGTTAATGCTAGCTTGAATCAAACTTTAGGAAGATCTATAAATACATCATTGACCGTGCTGCTTACTTTGGTTGCAATTATAATATTCGGAGGCGAGTCTGTACGCAGTTTTGCACTGGCCTTAACCGTCGGCATATTTATCGGAACATATTCTTCTATATTCGTAGCCTCGCCATTATTGGTAGTTTGGGAAAAAATCGGAAAAAAATAATTATTTAGCTTTTGTAATATTATATGAAAAGAGAAGAAAAATCTTCTCTTTTTTGACAATAAGCTATATTTTATATAAAATATAAAAGCAAACCATTGTTATGGCGTATTAGTATTTGTACACATTTTTTATACGGTTATGTTCAATAAATTACTAGGAAAATTTTCAAAAGATCTGGGCATTGATCTGGGAACCAAAAATACTTTGGTATATACCGAAGATAAAGGCATTATAATCAATGAACCATCGGTAGTCGCGGTAAATATCAGAACCGACGAAATTATTGCAGTGGGCGTTGAAGCCAATAAGATGATCGGCAAAACACCGTCACATATTCAAGCTATCCGTCCGATGTCAGAAGGAGTTATTTCTGATTTTGAAGTAACCGAGAAAATGCTCAAGTATTTTATCAATCGTATTCACAGCGAGAGCTTTTCGCTGGTACCAAGGCCTCGCGTAGTGATCGGCATACCATCCGATATTACCGAGGTGGAAAAAAAAGCGGTTGAAGACGCGGCTAAATCAGCCGGCGCACGCGATGTCTTTTTGGTCGAAGAATCCATGGCGGCCGCCATTGGCTGCCGATTACCCATCAAGGATGCCACCGCGACCATGATTGTAGATATCGGAGGCGGTACCACGGAAATCGCGGTTATTTCTCTCGGAGGCATCGTTACATATAAAACGCTCAGACTGGCCGGCAACGAATTTGATAATAATATAATTCAGTATATCCGGGAAGAATTTAATTTGCTGATCGGAGAACAAGTCGCAGAAAATATCAAGATTCAGATCGGTTCGGCCACGACTTTAAAAGAGCCGATGGAGATAGAGGCGCGCGGCCGAGATTTGATAAACGGATTACCTAAATCTATAAAAATCAACGATACGCAGGTGCGTGAGGCAATATCCAGGACCATCAGCCAAATTATCGATAATATTAAAATCACCCTGGAATCAACACCTCCGGAATTGGCTTCTGATATTTATGAAAGAGGAATTGTTTTATCCGGCGGCGGCGCATTACTTAGAGGATTGGACAAAGAAATAGCCCAAGCAACCAAAATTCCGGTCAGAGTAGCGGAAGACCCGTTGACCTGCGTAGTCCGAGGCACTGGCATTATATTGTCCGATCCGGAATTATTGAGCCTAGTAACCACTCGCGGCGGCAGCGAATAATATGAGAAATATTAATTACAAAAAGTTATTTATGTTTATAGCAGTTATTTCGCTGCTAATTTTTTTTCATTTTACCCGAATTATATCCCCCGTAGAGAAAGTGATTTTTGGCATGATGAACCCTATTATGCAGGGATTTTATTCTTTTAGTTCGAATATTAATACCAAATATAATAAAAATAACACCCAAAGCAATGACGTCAATGAACTGGAACTTTTAAAAATAAAAAACGAACAGCTAAATGTGGAAAACGCCAGATTAAAATCCTTGGAAGAAGAAAACAATATATTGCATCAATTATTAAAATTTGAAAAAACTTCCAAAAATAAATTAATATTGGGCAATGTTATTTCGCGTGGCGATTTGTTGACCCAAAAAGAAAATAGTGAACTGTTAATTGATAAAGGTTCCAAAGACGGGGTACGTCCGGGCTTGGCCGCGGTCAGCAGCCAAGGAAATTTAATCGGAAAAGTTAGCGAAGTGCAGGAAAACATTTCCAAGATACAGCTTGTTTCCAATGAACATTGCAAGATTGCCGCATCTATCCAAAATAAGGATAAAACATTGGGAATCCTCGAAGGTGAATTAGGGCTGACAATACGAATGAATTTTATTCCGATTAACGTAAAAATCAATAGAGGCGATACGGTTATAACTTCCGGGTTGGAAAAAGATATTCCACGTTCTTTGATAATCGGCCGAATATCGGAAATTACTGCAGAGAGCACGGATTTATGGCAATCCGCCATGATTGAACCAATCAGTGACTTGAATAATTTAATTTTTGTTTCAATTTTAATTCCATAATTATGTATATTAAGATTATTTCATATTTATTTTTTATACCACTCCTATTCATCCTGCAGGTATCGTTGATCAACGGCTTGCCTGAATTATTTCATTTTAATTTAATCATTTCGGCGCTAATTATCATCTTGTTGGTCTTCGGAAGAGATGAGTCTCTCTGGTGTTCAATCGGCTTAGGATTTATGCTTGATTTATTCTCCATTGATACTTTCGGCGCCTTTATTATAGCTTTGCCTATGTTGGTTTTTTTGGCAAACATATTACTTGTTAGATTCTTCACTAATAGATCGTTATACTCGTTTTTGGCGTTGATTGTATTTAGTACTTTGTTTTATGATTTATCAGCTTGGAGCGCCAGAATAATAGGTAACGCAATTTTTAGTACCAATATTTTTTTTACATTCGCCGATTTTTATACGGAAATTATCAGGATATTTTCAAATTCGCTGGTTGCTGTCGCGGCTTTTTATGCCATAAATTATATTAGCAATAGGCTAAAACCAGTTTTTTTATTAAAAAGCCAAAAAATATGAAGTTCATCAAAAGAAAAAATTTGAAAAAAGATGATCCATTCAGCGTGGAAGAAGGATCCAATAGAATCGGACACTTAGACGAGTTTTCATACCGGCTTGAATGGGTTGAAAATGTTTATGCTCCCGAGAGAAAAAATAGCGAATCAATCAGCAAAGCGTTTGATTATTACCGGCTTTATTTAATTTCAATTGTAATTTTTGGTTTATTATTTTTAATAATGGGACGAACCGCCTGGTTGCAGATCGTTAAAGGCGATTATTATTACAAAATGGCCGAAGGAAATCGTATCAGAATAGAACGGATTGAGGCTAAAAGGGGTGTAATATATGATCGTAATGGCAGTTCTTTGGTCAGAAATGTTGCCAACTTTCTTTTATATTTGATACCGGCCGACTTGCCGAGCGCTAACTCAAAGCGCGATAATTTATTAGATCAGATCAGCCTAGCGTTAGGAACCAAAACCAGTGAAGAAATCAAGTCTTTATTATCGCCAATTAAGCGAAATTCACTGGAATCTTATCGGCCGTTATTTATTGAAGATAATATTGATTATGAAAAAGCCATGCGAATATATCTATTGTCGGATAATTGGCCCGGCGTGGTGCTTTCCAGCCGAACCAGGCGTGAATATAATCTGAATACTTATTCCATGTCGCATATTTTGGGCTATACCGGAAAGATCAGCCAAGCTGAACTTGAAAAATCAGGAGACGAATATCTGCCTATTGACTATATCGGTAAAATGGGTATTGAGAATTTTTGGGAAAATGAATTAAAAGGCATTGGCGGCATGAAACAGGTGGAAGTGGACGCGCTCGGGAAAGAGAAAAAAATTATAAGCAAACAAGATGCCGAGGACGGTCATAATATTATTTTGGCAATCGATCTTGATGCTCAGAAAAAAATGGAAGAAATATTAGCCGTATCACTCAAAAAATTAAAACTGACAAAAGCTTGCGCCATCGTTATGGACCCGAACAACGGCGAGATCATCAGCATGGTCAGTTTGCCGGCTTTTAATAATAATAGTTTTGCCAAGGGTATAACCAAGAAAGAGTATGAAGCTCTGATCAGCCGGACAGATTTGCCTCTTTTTAACCGCAGTATCAGTGGTGAATATCCTTCCGGCTCAACTATAAAACCGGTCATCGCATCAGCTGCCTTGGAGGAAGGCATTATAAATGAGAATACAACCGTACTAAGTACCGGAGGTATAAAAATCAATGAATGGTTTTTTCCTGATTGGAAACCCGGCGGGCATGGCGTGACAGACGTAAAAAGAGCATTAGCAGAATCGATCAATACTTTTTTCTATTATATCGGCGGAGGATATCAGGATTTTAAAGGATTAGGCGTGGATAAGATAAATTATTACGAGGAGAAATTCGGACTGGGCGAACAAACCGGCATTGATCTGGCCGGAGAACGTACCGGGTTTTTGCCAACCAAAGAGTGGAAGGAAAGTACAAAAAAAGAAAATTGGTATATCGGGGATACTTACCATATTTCCATTGGCCAGGGCGACCTCTTGGTTACGCCTTTGCAAGTCGCCCAATACACCGCTGCCATCGCTAACGGCGGAACTTTGTACCGCCCGCATATAGTTAAGGAGGTAGTGTCAGATGCAGGCAAGCCATTTAATATGGTCAACATTGATCCGGTTAGAAAAAATTTTATCAGTCTCGATAATATCAATATAGTCAAAGCGGGTATGCGGCAGACAGTAACATCCGGCAGCGGACGTAGTTTAAACACATTGGCGATTGAGGTGGCCGGCAAGACCGGTACAGCGCAGAGCTCAACTTCAAAAACCAAAACACACGCCTGGTTTACCGGATTTGCCCCTTTTGATAAACCGCAAATAGCTGTGACGGTTTTGATTGAAGACGGCGGAGGCGGGGATGTGGTAGCGGTACCGATCGTCAAAGATTTTTTGGCTTGGTATTTTGGTGATCAAACCAAGAATAATAAATAATTAATTTAGCACTCTTGACAGGGGAGTGCTAAAAATGATAAAATGGTATTATGGTAATAAATAATGCCATTTTTTGTTTAAATTTAGCATAAATTTTATACTGTTAATAATATGGAAGATAGGTCGAAATTGATTTTGAAGACAATTATATCCGAGCATATCAAGACAGGCGCGCCGGTCGGATCGGAGATTTTAGTGGAAAAATACAAATTGAATATTTCTCCGGCTACCGTCAGGAATGAAATGTCGGAACTGGAGGATAACGGCTATATCCGTCAGCCGCATACTTCTGCCGGCCGCGTGCCAACACCCAAAGCGTATCATTATTTTGTTGAAAATCTAAAAGTAAAAAAATTATCTGCCAAAGAAGAATTGTTTATTCTTGAAGCGATGGGAGAGAAAAAAGAAATTGATCTCAAAAAAACCGCTAAATTGCTCGCTCATCTTTCCAACTCCGCAGTATTCTGGGCTTTTTATAAAAATAATTTATTTTATACCGGTATTTCCAATCTCTTGCAACAACCGGAATTCACACAGAACAATTTGATTTTTCAAACAGGCGCAATCATAGACCGGCTGGATGAAATAATGGATGAGATTTTTGATTCGGTTAAATTTACTCCGGATATTGTGATCGGCGAAGAAAATCCTTTCGGGAATTTTTTTTCCACCATAATCTGTAAATATCGGCTGGAATCAAATGTCGGCGTCTTTGGACTGCTCGGTCCGATGAGGATGGATTACGAGAAGAATTCAGCGTTGGTAAATTTTATTAATACTAAACTGAAGTAATTTATGTTTCAAGATAAAAAAGATAAAAAGAAACACGATAAAGAGCTTGGCGACGATATCGAAAAAATTTATTCGACTGGCGAGTTATCCGAATGCGAGCTAAAATGCTTGGATTTGGAAAATAAATATAAAAGAGCCTTGGCCGATTATCAGAATTTGTTAAAACAGACTGCCAAAGACAGACAAGAATTTATTATATACGCCAATGAAGAGTTGATCATGGATTTTATGCCGGTCTATGAAAATTTAAAGCTGGCCGTAAATCATTCTAACGGCAAGGAAGAGGAGAATGAATGGCTGCAGGGAATAAAATATGTGATCAAACAATTTCAGGAAGTTTTAAAGAATTATAATGTTGAGGAAATAAAAACTGTCGGTGAAAAATTTGACCATAACCTGATGGAAGCGCTGGAAAAAGAGGAAACGGAAAATGAAGAAGATGACGGGTTGGTTGCGCGCGAATTGTCGCCCGGGTATCTCTTGAATGGAAAGGTGATTAAAGCGGCGCGCGTAGTAGTATATGAAGCAAGAAGTGTATAGTGTATTATGTATTTTGTATTAATTATAAAAATGTAAATTAAAATTATTCATAATACATCATACTTAATACATAATACAATATTAAATATTTAATCTTTTCTCTTAATTTCAACGAAGATATTTCGACGAATTAAGGAGAAAACAACACTCATATGTCACCAATCATCAAATGGACTCCTTTCCTTGAACCATTCGAGGAAATGGATAAAATGTTCACTGATTTCATGCCATCGCACCGCGGCATGCAATCCGGCTACTTGCCGTCAATAGATATGTATGAAGATAAGGGGAATGTCATTGTCGAGGCACAGCTCGCCGGCATTGATCCGGAAAAAGTGGATATTGCCATTGAAAAGGACGTGCTAACAATAAAGGGTGAAAGCGAGAAAAAAAGCGAGGTAGAGGACAAGAATTATTACCGGCAAGAGATCAGGCGGGGAAGCTTTTATCGAACCATCCCGCTCCCGTCCCATGTCCTCGGTGACCAGGCCAGCGCCATGGCCGAAGACGGCGTACTCAAGATAAGCATACCAAAAGCCCCGGAAACTTTGCCGAAAAAGATCCAGATCCAAACCAAGAAAAAATAAGAATCAGGATTTACGAATTATAATTCACACCGGGGTGTTTTTGCTGATATTAAATAACTTTTTGACTTTGCGAATTCTAATTCCATTCGACAACCGGAAAAAAATTATTTAATATCAGCAAAAACCAATCTCTTAATAAAACAAGTGCGAAAGATTTTTCTTTCGCGGGAACTGCATAAATCTTGCGAATCAAATCGCAGGGTCCTCCTTCGCGGTATTGATTTAAAAGTTTATGCGGTTGCCGGGGTAGAAAAGCTAGTAGCTTTTAGCTTTAAGCTGTTAGCTTCAAGAAAAATTTATTTATTAATAATATTAAACCATGATACGTGATACGTGATATATGTTGCGTGTTATGTGACAAAAAAGATATGTCAAAAATATTAGGAATCGACCTCGGGACTACCAATTCGGCGATGGCCATTATCGAGGGCGGAAAGCCGAAGATATTGGAAAATGCCGAAGGGAGCAGGACCACGCCATCGATCGTGGCTATCTCCAAAAATGGTGAAAGATTAGTCGGACAGACAGCCAAGCGACAGTCTGTGACTAATCCGGAAAATACCATTTACGCAGTCAAGAGACTCATTGGCCGGCGTTTTGACGATCCGGAAATACAAAGGGACCAGAAACTGGTGCCCTATAAGATTGTGCAATCCGGCGATGGGATAAAAGTTAAATTGAATGATGCCGAATATACGCCGCAAGAAATTTCCGCTTTTATATTGTCCAAACTCAAAGCGGACGCGGAAGCACGTCTGGGTGAAAAAATTACCGAAGCGATTATTACCGTGCCGGCTTATTTTGACGATTCGCAAAGACAAGCCACCAAGGATGCCGGTAAAATAGCCGGGCTGGATGTTAAAAGGATAATCAACGAACCAACGGCCGCTGCGCTCGCTTATGGCTTTGACAAGAAAAAAGGCCAGCAAGTAGCTGTTTACGATCTAGGAGGCGGAACTTTTGATGTTTCCATTCTGGACATTTCCGAAGACACCGTGGAAGTGAAATCGACCAACGGCGATACGCATTTGGGTGGCGAAGATTTTGACCAGATCATCATCAATTGGATCATCAATGAATTTAGAAAAGACCAAGGCATAGATCTTTCCAAAGACACCTTGGCCCTCCAAAGAATAAAAGAAGCGGCCGAAAAAGCCAAAATTGAATTGTCTACCACCATGGAAACGGAGATCAATCAGCCGTTTATTACATCTGACGCCACCGGGCCTAAGCACTTGGTAATGAAAATGACCAGAGCCAAACTGGAAGAATTGGTCGGTGAGCTGGTTGAGAAAACCATCGCGCCCTGCCAGAACGCTTTGAAGGATGCCGGGGTTGAAACAAAAGACATTGAAGAAGTTATTATGGTCGGCGGTATGACCAGAATGCCGTTGGTCCAAAAAAAAGTTAATGAATTTTTTGGCAAAGAACCGCATTTGGGCGTTAATCCGGATGAAGTAGTAGCGCTTGGCGCGGCTGTTCAAGCCGGCGTATTGCAAGGCGATGTTAAGGATGTATTACTGCTTGATGTCACACCTTTGACCTTGGGCATAGAAACCCTGGGCAGTGTAATGACTCCGCTCATTGAGAGGAACACGACAATTCCAACCTCCAAATCGCAAATTTTTTCCACTGCCGCTGATAATCAAAATAGCGTAGAGATCCACGTGCTGCAAGGCGAACGCTCCATGGCCGGAGACAACAAGACTCTCGGTAGATTTATCCTCGACGGCATCCCTCCGGCGCCACGCGGCATTCCGCAGGTGGAAGTGGTCTTTGACCTTGACGCCAATGGCATACTCAATGTAAGCGCTAAGGATAAAGCGACCAACAAAGAACAAAAGATTACTATAACCGCGAGTTCCGGGTTGTCAAAAGAAGAAGTGGAAAAAATGAGAAAAGAAGCGGAGCTGCATGCCGATGAAGACAAAAAGAAAAAAGAACAAGTGGAAATAAAGAACCAAGCCGACGCAGTAGTTTTCCAGATGGAAAAATTGATCAAGGAATCTGGGGACAAAATGAATCCGGAGGATATCAAAGAACTCCAAGATAAAACTGAAGATTTGAAGAAAATAAAAGATACCGGCGCGACCGAAGATGTCAAGAAAAAAATGGAGGAGCTTTCGCAGATAGCGCAGAAGATCGGCGCGGCCATGTATCAGCAGCAACAGCAATCAGGCCCGGCTGCGGGGGCAGGTGAACCGACACCAGGTGCTGAAGAGGCTTCAGAGGAAAAGAAAGGCGAGGAGCCGGTGGAGGGGGAGATTGTGAAATAAAAAGTAATAAGTTAAAAATGTTAATAAAATATATTTATGTCAAATCAACCACAACAAAACGAAATTAAGATCGCGGATAATATTCCGGGGGCGGAATATGCCAACGCGATGCAGGTCAACTTTAACCGCGATGAATTCCATCTCGCCTTTTTTTCCATTTCCGGTCTAAGCGGACGGGTAGTCGCTAAAGTAATTACCAATCCCGGCCATTTCAAACGTATGGCAGCGGTGATGAATGATGTGATTAAAAAATACGAAGACCAGCACGGCGCGATTAAGGAGGCGGAGGAAATGAACAAGGAGATTGGATTTAAAGCATAATTCTAACCCACAAATTAGTATTCAAATGCTACAAATATTTTATGCATTTGAAATACATTTGAAGCATTTGAATTTTTATTATTTTGTAAATTTGAATTATAACTATGGGTAAAGATTATTACAAGTCACTAGGTGTTGACAAGAACGCCAGCCAAGATGAGATCAAGAAGGCTTTTCGGAAATTGGCGCATGAACATCATCCGGACAAAAAAAGCGGGAATGAACAGAAATTCAAGGAAATAAACGAAGCTTATCAAGTGCTTGGTGACGCGCAAAAAAAATCCAAATACGATCAATACGGGTCGGCTTTTGAGCATGGCCAGGCCGGTGGCGGGTTCCAGGGTTTTGAAGGATTCCGTGATTTTAACGGTTATACGCAAGGTTTTGATATTAATATGGACGACCTGGGTGATATTTTCGGCGGCATCGGTGATATGTTCGGATTCGGTGGCTCAAGAAGAAGCGCCAATCGCGCCAGACGGGGCGGAGACATTCAGGTATTGTTAACTTTGGATTTCAACGAAGCAGTATTTGGCATAGAAAAAGAGATCGGACTTAATAAAACGATTAAATGCGATCATTGCCACGGCAATCTGGCCGAGCCGGGTACAAAAATAGAAAATTGCCAAAATTGCGGCGGCTCCGGCCGGGTGAACAATGTTCAACGAACCATATTCGGCTCCATGCAAGTGCAATCGGTCTGTCCGACTTGCCAGGGAGATGGCAAGAAATATACGCAAAAATGCACGAAGTGCCATGGGCAAGGAGTGATCAAAGATCAAGTTAAAATAAAAGTAAAAATTCCCGCCGGAATTGATGAAGGCGAAAGCATTCGTTTGTCTGGGCAAGGTGAAGCGGGCGAAAAGAGCGGTCCGGCCGGCGACCTGTATATCAAAATGCGAATCAATCCGGACAAAAGGTTTGTCCGTGAAGGCTATAACATTACTTCCAAATCCACCATCAGCTTTTCACAAGCAGTATTAGGTGATAAAATAGAAATAACAACGCTTGACGGCACGGTCAAACTAAAAGTTCCGGAAGGGACCCATAGCGGAACAGTTTTCAAACTAAAAGAACGCGGCGTGCCAAAACTGTCGGGCCGAGGCCCTTTCGGCACATCTCAGGGCAAGCGCGGAGATCATTTGGTAGAAGTAACTATAAATATTCCAAAAAACCTTTCGCGACGGCAGAAGGAGTTGTTGAGGGAGTTTGATAATGGTTAATTATAATATTTATGAAATATGAACAAATAAATCTAGATTTTGAGCCGAAAAAAATTGAGCTTAACGCTGAAGAGGAAAGAAGAGAGATAATAAAGCTGCTGGATGAAAAAGGCGTGATTTTTTCAACACGAAAAACCAATTATGTCAAACAGCAGAGTTTTATTACCGCTGAGATTGTGGATTATTTAGATTTACTTCGCACCAAATTAGGCGTGGCAAAACTTGGGCAAGATATATTGGCAAAAGCATATAGTATTTACAACGAAACTGCCCAAGATTGGATGAAATATAACCTGCAAACCCTGCGTAATAAAAAAAAGCAGGATTTTGATGGCTTGCAATATGTTGATGATGCCCAAAAAAAGGAGTGGAGGGACTTAAAAAGATCAGGCGGGGTTGACCCGAATGAGATATAAATATTAAATTTAATGAACAAACAAAAAATACTGATTATTTTTATTTTTGTTTTGGGAGCAGTTTTAACTATTGAAGGCGGATTTTTTGTTTATAAAAATTTTCGAATAAACCAAAGCACCGCGCAGAACATCCAGCTCGATGATCAGGAGGCGACAGTCATATCCATAAAAAAGGTAATGCCGGCGGTGGTGAGTATTTCAGTTTATGAACAAGCACAAACATCGGCTGTAAATTTGAATACGGGAGAGATTGAAATAAGAAATGATAAAATCAACAAAGGTTCCGGTACCGGTTTTTTGATCACTGCCGACGGACTGATCTTGACCAATAAGCATGTGGTAAACGCCAGCGTCAGTAAAACCGTGGAATATCGTGTGGTATTGTCGTCCGGAAAGAAATATTTCGCCCAATTGATCGGGCGCGATCCGCTTAACGATCTGGCGGTGATCAAAATATTCGACAAGAATTTGCCCTTTATTGAGCTGGGCGACAGCGATAAAATACCTATCGGCACTACCGTCATTGCCATCGGAAATGTGCTAGGGAAATACGAGAATAGCGTGACCAAGGGGATTGTTAGCGGACTTGGCCGTACAATTGCAGGTTCAGACCAAGCCGGCAATGTGGAATCATTGGATAATGTAATTCAAACCGATGCGAAGATCAATCTGGGCAATTCCGGCGGACCGCTCATTGATTTGAACGGAAAAGTTATCGGTATAAATGTCGCCATTGACCAAAGCGGACAATCTATCGGTTTTGCCATCCCGATCAATGACGCTAAAACAGTGATACAAAGCGTACGCGAGATTGGCCGGATCGTAAGACCGCGCCTTGGCATCAGATATGTTATGCTAACGCCGGAATCGGCGCAAGAGAATAAATTGACAAAAAATTACGGCGCCTGGGTTTTCAAGAGCCCGGATTCGGACCAGCCGGCCGTACTCAAAGATTCGCCAGCCGACAAAGCCGGAATTCTGGCCGGAGATATTATATATGAAATAGACGGGCAAAAAATTGACGGAAAAAATACGCTTCTTTCCGTACTACAAAAAAGAAAACCGGGCCAAAAAGCCGGATTTAAAATAGATAGGAACGGAAAGATTTTGGTTCTTGTCGCGGTTTTGGATGAGTTTAAAGAGTAGTTTTTTTATTTAATTTTAGATAAATATTATTGAAAAATATTTATTTTATTTTTTTTATCCACAATAAATCACTTGCCAAAAAACTTTAAGGTAATATAATATACAAAGTATGATTGAGATAAAAAATCTAACAAAAAAGTTCGGTTCAAATATTGTTTTGGATAATATTTCTTTCACCGTAAACAAAGGCGAAGTGTTGGGATTTCTCGGGCCAAACGGGGCGGGAAAGAGCACCACGATGAAAATAATCACTTCTTTTTGGGCACCGAATGGTGGAACCGTGGAACTTGACGGGATAGACGTAACCAAAGATTCAATCGCGGCGCGCCGCAAAATCGGATATTTACCGGAAACAGTGCCCTTGTACGATGATATGAGGGTTTTTGAATATTTAAAATTTGTCGCGCAAATACGCGGGATTGAAAAAGACCAGATCAAGACCCGGGTCAAAGTGGTGATAAAAAAATGCGGACTGGAAAAAGTATTTAGAAAGCCGATCGAAGAATTGTCCAAAGGCTTTCGGCAAAGAGTGGGACTCGCGCAAGCCATTATCCATAATCCGGAAATTTTGATCTTGGACGAACCGACCACCGGACTTGACCCGAATCAAATCGTAGAAATCCGCGATCTGATCAAAAATTTGGGACAGGAAAAAACCGTGATTTTTTCCACGCATATTCTGGGCGAAGTGAGCGCCACCTGCGACCGCGTGATCATAATCAATAACGGAAAAATTGTCGGCGAAGGAAGTCCGTCCGAACTGGCCGCCAAAGCCGGTTCGCGTGAATTTATCTATGTCAAGATCAAGGGACCCAAGAATGAGGTAATGGATAAATTGAAGCAAATGGAAGGCGTGAAAAGTGTTGAATACAAAGATATGGAAAATGATAATATCTTCGGCTTTGAAATTGAGCCGGAATCCGGGGTGGATCTGCGGGAAAAACTGGCGATGACGGTCATGAGTAATGGTTGGGGGATTTTGGAATTCAACAAGAAGACCGCGAATCTGGAGGATGTGTTTAGAGAACTAACAAAATAAAATGACAAATGACAAATTTCCAATGACAAATCAAATTCAAAATCCAAATGACAAATAAATTATTTTGAAATTTGCCTGCCTGTCGGTAGACAAGAGCTTTGTCATTGATTTGACATTTGACATTGGAAATTTGTCATTAAAATAATTTTTATAGATAAAACTTTTATGTCTAAGGAGTATCTGAAAACAATTTATATTTTATTTAAAAAAGAATTAATGTCTTATTTTAATTCGCCGATCGCTTATATTTTTATCGCCGTGTTTTTGATTGTGGGGAATTGGCTGTTTTTCAGTTCATTTTTTATCAATGGTCAAGCTACACTCCGCGGATATTTTAGTTTGCTTCCTTGGATATTCCTATTTCTCTCGCCAAGTATCACTATGCGGTTATGGGCGGAGGAGAAAAAATCCGGTACGATAGAATTTTTGCTTACCTTGCCGGTGACCGACTGGCAAGTAGTTCTGGCCAAATTCTCCGGTGCGCTATGCTTTTTGTTTATCACCTTGCTGCTTAGCATATCACTCCCAATTTCGGTAGGTATGATCGGTAATCTCGACTGGGGTCCGGTGATCGGTGGATATGTCGGTGCGCTTTTTCTAGGCGGTTCATATTTGGCGCTTGGATTATTCATCTCGGCCTTGACCAAAAATCAGATCATCGCTTTTGTGCTCGGACTGGTTGCATGTTTTGCCGCCTTCATAATTGGCGCCGACTTTGTACTGGCCGGTGCTCCGCAATTTGCCGCACCGGTAATGCGCTTCCTCGGCCTCGGCAGTCATTTCTACAACATCGCCAAAGGCGTGATCGATACGAAAGATATTATTTATTACGGATTGTTTATATATCTGTTTTTGTGGTTGAACGCCAAAGTTATCGAGGGCAGGGCGTGGAAGTAAAAAATAAAGATACTAAGATATTGAATGATATTAAGATATTAAGATATTAAGAGTTATAAGTTAGAAATGTTATAAATGTTAAAAATATTCGCAATTCGCGTCATTTATTTATGTTAAAAAAGACAAAACAGAAAGCAGATTTTTCTGTAATGGTCTTGATCATTATCGGCATTTTGATAATGGTTAACTTTTTTTCTTATCAAATCTTTTATCGCTGGGATCTTACTCAAAACAAAGATTATTCCATTTCAAAAACGAGCAAACAGTCCGTGGCCAAGCTGGATGATGTGGTGAACGTCAAGGCTTATTTCAGTTCAAACGCCCCCAGCCAATATATTAATTTAAAACAAGAGGTCGGCGATATTCTAGATGAGTATGCCACATATTCGGGCGGAAAAATAAAAGTGCAATTTATTGACCCTACTGATGATACTACCAAGCAAGAGCTATATACGGCCGGCATTCCGGAATTGCAATTCAATGTGATGGAAAAGGACAAAATCCAGGTGGTCAAAGGCTATTTGGGCATAATCATACAATACGGCGGCAAGAAAGAAACCATTCCGGTTATACAAGATACCAGCAACCTGGAATATCAGGTCACCTTGGCAATTAAAAAATTAACCGCTAAAACATTACCTATTCTTGGCTTACTAACCAGCAACGGAGCGCCGAGCAAGGAAAATGAAATCAAGACCGCTTATACGGAACTGGCTAAACTTTATGAGATTCAAGATGTAGACTTGAAAATGGACAGCGAAATATCCAAAGATATCACCACATTACTCATTATTGGCCCTAATCAAAAATTTTCCGAAAAAGAGTTAAAAGCTATCGATAAATTTTTGATCTCCGGAAAATCCGTTTTGTTCGCACTAGATGGCGTTTCGATCGGCGAAGGGTTGACCGCTACAAGTAATAATACCGATCTAAATGTGTTGCTTTCAAAATATGGTATAAAGTTTAACCACGATCTGGTGCTCGACGTAGTATCCGGTACCGCTTCTTTTTCACAAGGTTTCATGTCTTTTAGCCTAAATTATCCATTCTGGCCAAAAGTGGTCAAGGACAGATTTGATCCAGAAAACGCGGCTGTGGCCAAATTGGAGAGCGCCGTATTCCCTTGGGTTTCCAGCGTAAATTTGCTAAACGATGTAATTGATAAAGGCGATAAAATTTCTATTCTCGCCAAAACAACCGATAAAGCGAGACTGCAGGAAAGTAATTATAATTTAAATCCGCAGTTTGACTATTCTTCCGCCCAGAAAGAAGGGCAGTATAACTTGGCCGTTTCAGTTTCCGGCAAATTCAAAAGCGCGTATAGCAAAGACGAAACAGGCAAGGGCCGGCTGATAATGATCGGTGATAGCGATTTTATCCGCGATAATTTTCTAAGAAGCAATCCGGACAATCTACTACTATTTCAGAATTTGGTTGACAGCTTGTCTCTGGACGAAGAATTGATCAATATCCGTTCCAAAGGCGTATCCGAACGTCCGATCAAGGAAGGTTTGTCTGATAGCGCGCGAGCCGCGATCAGGTACGTAAATATTTTCGGATTGACCATTCTAGTGATCGCCTTCGGTGTGTTCAGATATTTTATGAGGAAGCGGTCAAGCTTTGCCGATGAACTATAATACAATGACGCGAATATTTTTTTAACTTTATGAATAAGAAGACTTTAATTTGGGGAATAATTTTGGTAGCGTTGATTGCTTTTGGGTTTGCTTATCAAGGGCCGATAAAAACTTGGCAAAATAATTTGGGCAAGCCCAAAAATATTTTGTCCGGACTTGACGCGGCAAAAATTACCAAGATTGAACTCACTAAATCAAATAAAACCACTGTACTTGAAAATAAAAACAATCAATGGTTGATAAATTTAAATGGCAAGGATTTTCCGGCGGATAAGCAATATACGGATAAATTAATCAAAGATCTGGGCGATGCGGCCAAAAAAGATTTGGAGCTGGTGAGCAGTAATAAAGACCGGCAAGTTGATTTTGAAACCAATAATCTGGGAGTAAAAATTAAACTCACCACCGATAGTAAAACATTGGAGTTTATTATCGGTAAAATGGGCAATGATTTTAATAGCACCTATTTGGCCAAAATCAATTCTCCGGAAACTTATTTACTCGCTTTGAATTTGCGCGAATCCGCAGATGTACCGGAGTGGCGCGATTTGACGATATTCACCGCTGACAAGACAGTATATAATAAAATTCGTCTGCAATATCCCGGTCAAGAAATACTACTGGAAAAAAACGACAAAGGCTGGTCGGCGACCAAGCCAAAAAAAATAACAGTGAATACCGACAAGGTAGATAAAATTTTGACGATAATGTCCGCACTTCGCGCCGAAGAAATACCGGAGCAGACCTTTAAAGGTACCGGACTAGAAAAGAATTTGATAATTATCCAAGCAACCGGCGACAATCTTGATAACACTTTAATGATCGGCGATAATGCTCCTGGTAAAGAACTTTATTATGCCAAGCGAGGGGATAGCGACCGTATTTATTTGATTGCCAAAGCGTCAAGAGACGAGCTGGTTAAAAAAGTGGATGATTTGAAGTAAATAATTTTAATTTCAAAATAAAAAGGGGCCTATTGGCCTCTTTTTTTGTTTTGTTACATAAATGTGCTATAATGTTAACACTACTAATCAACAAATAAACTACTAATGCAACGAATAAGTAATTTTCGTTTTTTAGTGTATATTGTATTATGAGGTACGATGTCATTACGATAGGCGGGGTGGTGGAGGATATATCTTTTCATACCAATGAGGGGATTATCATTGATAATAAAAAGGATATGCTCAGGCAAAGGCTCCTGGCTTTTGAGTATGGCGCCAAAATAAAAATAGACAAGGTGGACAAGACTTTTGGCGGAGGCGCGGCAAATGCCGCGGTAAGTTTTAGCCGTCTTGGGCTTAGTACGGCTTGTGTGGCAAGTATTGGCACGGATGAAAGGGGAAAAAGAATTTTGAATAATTTCAAGAAAGAAAAAGTGGCGACAGAATTTATTCATAAAAGTAAATTATTTGAAACAGCATATTCTTTTATTCTGGTCGGGCCGTCCAATGAACACATTGTTTTTTCAAATCGAGGCGCTAATCAAGATTTGAAAATTGCAAATACCAAAAATCTTGAAAATACAAAATGGATATTTATTTCTTCTTTGTCGGGAAATTGGCAGAAAGATTTGGCGGATTTGTTTAAAGTAAAAAACGTTAAAATTGCTTGGAATCCCGGACATCGGCAGTTGATCGGTGGAATTAAAGTTTTGAACCATTATTTGGCCAAGACTTATGTCTTGTTAGTAAATAAAGATGAAGCGCTGGAGATTTGTCTTTCTTCAGGAAAACTAAAGGGTAAGAATAACGCTAGCGTCAATGATACGGAAAATTTATTAAAAATATTAAAATCGTTCGGACCAAGAATAGTGGTCATAACCGAAGGCGCTAAAGGAGCCAAATGTTTTGATGGACAAAAAATTTATTCCCAAAAAGCCATTAAGAAAAAAGTTTTCAATACTACCGGAGTAGGCGACGCCTTCGGTTCGTCCTTTGTCGCGGGCTTGGAGTTGTATAAGGGAGATATTATTGAATCATTGAAATTAGCGGCGCTTAATTCCGCTTCGGTTGTGACACATTTGGGAGCGCAGACGGGGCTTATTAAAATGAAAGTTTCCGCCAAAGGCGGATCAGCTTCTGGCTGAAAAAGTTTAAAGTAATATCTAATAATTTATCAATATTATGCCAAAGAATAAAACTCGGGAGATGACGGATGTGCTTTTGTCTTCACAGAAGCTATATAAACCGTCTAAGGATATTCTAAAGAACGCGGTGGTAAAGGATCCGGAAGCGGAGCGGAAAAAGGCGCTTAAGGATCCGCTTAAGTTCTGGGAAGAGGCGGCCAAAGAGCTTTTTTGGTTCAAGCCGTGGACCAAAGTTTTCGCGGCTAAGCCTAAACCTTTTTATAAATGGTTCTTGGGAGGAAAAACCAATTTGGCTTATAACGCTCTCGACCGCCACATTGAAGAAGGGCGGGGAGACAAATTGGCGATCATCTGGGAAGATGAAACCGGGAGGGAAAGAAAATATACCTATAATGACTTATTCAAAGAAGTGAATAAAGTAGTTAACGGCATGAAGGCACTGGGGGTAAAAAAAGGCGATCGGGTGGCGATCTATATGCCCAACGTGCCGGAGATCGCCGTAGCTATGCTCGCCTCGGCCAAACTTGGCGCGATGCATTCGGTGGTCTATGCCGGATTTTCAGCCGGCGCTTTGGCTGACCGCATCAACGATGCCAAGGCCAAAATAATATTTACGGCCGACGGCAGTTTCCGCCGCGGCAAACCCGTTAATCTAAAATCAATCGTTGATGAAGCTGTGAGCCATTGCCAATCAATCAAGAAAGTGATCGTAGCCAAGAATAATAATGAGAAAGTAGCATTCAATACGTCCATTGATATGTGGTATGAGGATCTGATAAAAAATCAAAGCGACGTGGCCAAGTGCACGCAAATGGACGCCGAAGATCCGGCGTTTGTTCTCTATACATCAGGCACCACTTCCAAACCCAAAGGTATTATCCACGTCCATGGCGGTTATCAGGTCGGGGTTCTGCGCACCATCAAATGGGTTTTTGATCTCAAAGGCGATGAAATATTCTGGTGCACGGCAGATCCGGGCTGGATCACGGGGCATTCTTATATTATTTACGGGCCGCTACTCGCCGGCATTACCACTCTGCAATACGAAGGCGTACCGGATATGCCGGAGCCGGACAGGATTTGGAAAACTATAGAAAAATATAAGGTTAATATTTTGTATACCGCCCCGACACTTATCCGCGCAATGATGAAATATGGCTCTAAATGGCCGGAAATGCACAAAATGCCCAGTTTGCGCCTCCTCGGGTCGGTCGGTGAGCCGATCAATCCGGAGGCTTGGAAATGGTATCATAAATATATTGGAAAAAATATTTTACCGATCATGGATACTTGGTGGCAGACCGAGACGGGCATGAATATGATTACTCCGCTCCCGGCTCAGCCGCTCAAGGCCGGCAGCGCGACCAAGCCTTTTCCGGGTATAGACGCGGATGTGGTGGACAAGAACGGCAAAAAAGTGCCGACCGGCAAAGGCGGTTATCTGGTTATCCGCAACGAGTGGCCGAGTATGATAAGGACGATCTTCAATAACCCGGAAAGGTATCTGAAAACCTATTGGAAAGAAATTAAAGGCGTTTATTTTACAGGTGATGTGGCGTTCAAAGACAAGGACGGATATTTTTGGATCCAAGGAAGAACGGATGATGTACTCAAAGTAGCCGGACACCGCATCGGTACGGCCGAAGTGGAGAGCGCATTCGTGTCGCACAAAGCGGTCGTGGAATGCGGGGTGATCGGACTGCCGGACGAAGTTAAGGGAGAAGTGATCAAAGCATTTTGCATATTAAGAGATGGATATATTGGCAATCAAGCTTTAAATGATGAGTTAAGAGTTCACGTGCGGAAAACCTTAGGTCCGGTCGCTGTAATTCAAGATATTGCATTCGTAGACAAATTGCCGAAGACCAGATCAGGAAAAATTATGAGGCGGGTTTTGAAAGCGAAGGAGTTGGGGTTGCCGTTAGGGGATACGAGCGCGCTGGTGTAAATTTATGAAAAGTTTAGATAAATTATTCAACCCAAATACGATTGCCGTGATTGGCGCATCCAGCGATGAGCAAAGCGTCGGACATGCCTTGTTTAAAAATTTGATCCATAATGATTTTACCGGCATCGTGTATCCGGTAAATTTAAAACGCAAAAGTGTTCTGGGTATAAAAACATATCCGAATATCAAATCGATCCCGGATGATATTGATTTGGCAATAATCATTACTCCGGCACAGACCGTGCCGGCAATCCTGGAAGAATGCGGACAGGCAAAAGTTAAAGCGGCGGTAATTATTTCATCCGGGTTCAAAGAAAACGGGAAAGAGGGTGAAAAAAGAAGCAAAGAAATCTCTAAAATAAGCAAAAAATACGGCATTAGACTTCTTGGTCCGAATTGTTTGGGATTTATCAGGCCAAAATTGTCGCTTAACGCTTCATTTGGACGAACAATGACCGAGCCGGGCAAGATCGCTTTTATTTCCCAGTCTGGCGCGCTGGGCACGGCCATATTGGATTGGGCATCTGAACGGCATTTGAATTTCAGCTATTTCGTCTCACTCGGCGAGATGCTTGATGTTAATTTTGACGACTTGATTGATTATTTTGGCAATGATCCGGAAACAACTTTGATTCTGATCTATATGGAATCGCTTACCAATGCGCGAAAATTTTTATCAGCGGCGCGCGCTCATTCCCGCAACAAGCCGATAGTAGTGCTTAAAGCCGGAAAAAGCAAAGAAGGTGCAAAGGCGGCCAAGTCGCATACCGGCAGTATTGCCGGGGATGACGATATCTACGATGCCGCCTTTAAGCGCGCCGGTATTATTAGAGTAGATACGATACGCGATCTTTTTAATAACGCCCAAACCATAAATATGCAGCCGCGTCCTCGCGGCCGCCGCTTAGCCATCATTACCAATGCCGGCGGACCGGGCGTAATAGCGACTGACGCTCTTATCAAACTTGGCGGGCAGTTAGCTCAATTAAGTTCGGACACCATAATAAAAATGGATAAATTTTTACCTTCGGCTTGGAGCAAGGGCAACCCGGTAGATATGCTCGGCGATGCCGGCCCGGACAGATATTTTAAAACTTTAAAAGAAGCCTTAAACGATAAAAATATTGATGGCATTTTAATTATTCTCACACCGCAAGCCATGACGGATCCAGTGGAAATAGCGAATCAAACAGTTAAAGCCGCCAAAAAAAGCGAAAAAACAATTTTAGCTTCATGGATGGGAGCCGGCGATATGCAAGAGGGAATCCATATTTTGGAAAAAGGCAATATACCGTATTTCAAAACTCCGGAAGATGCAGTCCAATCTTTTATGTATATGTATAAATATGCCAAGAACTTGGAGACACTTTATGAAACACCGGCCAGCATCCCGCATGCTTTCACACCCCAAACGCAAAAAAACAAATTGTTATTAGCCAAAGTAATAAATGAAAGCCGCTACACTTTGACAGAAGCCGAAGCCAAAGAACTATTGTCCAATTATGATATACCGGTTACAAAAAATGCTATTGTTACCAGCGCCAAAGAAGCCGGAGAAATGGCGGCCAAAATAGGGTGGCCGGTAGTAATGAAACTTTCCAGTCCGGATATTTTTCATAAAATTGACGTGGGCGGCGTGAAGCTTAACGTCAATTCATCAGTTGAGGCTATTGATGCTTATAATTCAATTATTAAAAACGCAAAGAAACACCGGCCGGATGCCAGAATCCACGGAGTCTTTATTGAAGCCATGATCAAGAAAAGATATGAGTTGTTGATCGGCTGCAAAAAAGATCCACTTTTTGGACCGGCTATTGTATTTGGCATGGGAGGCGTAGCGGTCGAAGTTTTTAAGGATACCAATATCGGGTTGCCGCCGCTTAATATGGCATTGGCCAAACAACTGATCGAAGACACCAAGATCTATAACCTCCTCAAGGGTTATCGCGGTATACCGGGGGTGGATATTTCCGCTATCCAATTCTTGCTATACAAATTTGCATATCTTTTAGCCGACTTTCCGGAAATAAAAGAATTGGATATCAATCCCTTCGCCGTTGATGAAAACGGCGGAGTGGTGCTCGACGCCAAAGTTTTTCTGGATGAAAATATAGTCGGACGCGAAATTGAACCATATTCGCATTTGGTTATTTCTCCGTATCCCAAGGAATATATCATTGAAAAGAAATTACCGAACGGCCAAAAAGTATTTTTGCGTCCAATCCGTCCGGAAGATGAAATCGAAGAAGAAGAATTGATAAAAACATTTTCGGAAAAAACAATCATTAACCGTTTTTTCAAAAAGATCGACCTTAATCATGATTTACTCACTCGTTTTACGCAGATTGATTATGACCGTGAAATGGCTATCATTGCTGAAATTAACGACAAAGATAAAAAACGTTTTACCGGAGTTGCACGCATGATCGCTGAATCCGACAACGAGAATGCAGAGATCACTTTGGCTGTAGGCGACCCGTGGCAGGGCAAAGGATATGGCAGTATGTTAATTGATTATATGCTCCAAATCGCTAAACAAAGAAAGATCAAGAAGGTCTGGATAAAGTTCCTCAAAGATAATGAGCCGATGCTGAATTTAACTGCTCGGCGCGGATTCAAGATAGAAGGCAACGGCAAAATACTAAAAGCCGAAAAAAAAATATAAAAATCTACGGTTTGAAAAATTTAAATCGGATGAAAATTTATGCTAAAAAAAATAATTAGCGGACAAATAAATAGCATCACAATAGCTGCTTTTTTGGTCGGTTTTTCATCTTTGGCCAGCCGGATCTTGGGAATTTTTAGAGACCGCATATTGGCCGGAGAGTTCGGGGCCGGCGATGTGCTTGATGTTTACTATGCTTCATTCAGGATACCTGATCTGATATTCAACCTACTTGTGCTCGGAGCGCTCTCAGCCGGTTTTATTCCTATTTTTTCCGGTATTTTGAAATCGCCGTTAGAAAAGATCAAAGATATTATTTCCGAAGAACATAAAAAAGCCTGGCTATTTACCAGCCAGGTTTTAAATATCATTTTTATTTCTTTGGTGATTCTTTGCTCGCTCGGTATTATTTTTGCTCCGCAAATAATGAAATTGATCACTCCCGGCTTTAACCATGATAAAATTGCAATGGCTAGTTCTCTGTCGCGCATTATGTTTTTATCCCCGATATTCCTTGGCTTGTCCAGCGTAATTGGCGGAGTGTTACAAAGCTTTAAAAGATTTTTTATTTATTCTTTATCGCCGATTTTTTACAATATCGGCATTATAGTCGGAGCGCTATTTATAGTTCCGCGATTTGGGATTTATGGGCTGGCCTGGGGTGTAGTGCTCGGAGCGGTTATGCATTTGATCATACAATTGCCTTCGCTGTATCAGCTTGGCTTTAAGTTTTCTTTTCATCTTGGTATAAAGGCCAAAGAAATAAAAGAATTGGCCATAATGATGGTACCGCGCACGCTAAGTCTTGGCATCCAACAGATCAATTTGTTGGTGATTACCGGATTTGCCTCCACCTTGTCAAGCGGTTCGTTGTCTATTTTCAATTTTGCTAATAATCTGCAATCTTTTCCGATCGGCATATTCGGGTTATCTTTTGCCGTAGCCGCTTTTCCGGTTTTTTCCGCGTCAGCATTTAACAAGGTTAAACTGATTGCCGGTATTTCCCAGACTACCAGGCAAATACTTTTTTTTATTATTCCGTCAACCGTTTTATATCTGTCGCTGCGGGCGCAAATAGTCAGAATTATTTTGGGGACCGGTAATTTTAGCTGGCAAAACACAATTTTGACCGTAGATACTTTGTTTTATTTCACATTATCGCTTTTCGCCCAATCACTTATCCCGCTTCTTGTCAGAGTATTTTATGCCCGCCATGATTCCAGCCGTCCTTTTTATATCGGTTTATTTACTGCCTTGCTAAATATCGGCTTGGCTTATAAATTGAGCCAAACAATGGGAGTAGCGGGGCTAGCATTGGCATTTTCCATTTCGACAATCGTTAATTTGATGATTATTTGGGTTGTGCTCAGAATTGAACTGGGAAATTTGGACGAATATAAAATATTAATTTCATCATTAAAATTCGTGCTGGCAGGTTTGATGAGCGCTATCGGCATTCAAGGCATGAAGCTTTTAGTCTGGCCGTACATCGATCTCGATAGGTTTTCCGGTATATTTATCCAGGGTGCTTCAGCCGCGACTTTCGGCGTATTTATCTATTTGGCGATTTGCGCTTTACTCCAAAGCGAAGAAATTTTTTCATTCTGGGATTCATTTAAACGGCGTCTAATCTGGAAAAAGGTGGCAGCACCGGATCAAGGGGAGGCGAGGGGAATTTAGGAGAAATTTCTAAATTACCTAATTTGGGAGACAAGTAATTTCTAATATTTAATTCTATATTTATAAAAATAAATAAACGACTCATTCTTTGAGTCGTTTATTTATTTGTACCGCTACGGGGAGCCCTCCTTCGTCCTTATAAGATTGACTACGGTCGCACGCCGCCAAAGCTTTAGCGACGGAGCGCGGGCAAGTC
>Ga0315268_10000558_pt1 | contig 43576 bp, 44 predicted proteins | sample C1_top_MG_FD_204535 | JGI IMG/M metagenome (GOLD analysis project Ga0315268, IMG submission 204535) | Sediment microbial communities from Yellowstone Lake, YNP, Wyoming, USA - C1_top | ecosystem: Environmental > Aquatic > Freshwater > Lake > Sediment | place: USA: Wyoming | collected 2017-08-01
CTCGGAAAAGAACATATGGGTGTGTATTGGTCAATACTTTCGGGTTTGGCAGCAGGAGTAATAATCGGATTTGTCACGGAATATTATACTTCAAGCAGTTCCAGCCCGACAAAATCAGTTGCTGAAGCCTCACTTACAGGACCGGCAACTGTAATCATCAGCGGTATTGCTGTTGGTATGATGTCTACCGCAATCCCTGTAATTGTGGTCTGCATTGCCATTATGGCCAGCTATTTTCTTTCCGGGGGAGCGCAAAATTTTAATTCCGGACTTTACGGTATTGCCATTTCTGCTGTTGGTATGCTTTCCACGTTAGGTATTACTTTAGCAACTGATGCGTATGGACCAGTTGCGGATAATGCCGGAGGAAACGCGGAAATGTCTAAACTTCCTCCGGAAGTAAGAAAAAGAACTGATGCGCTGGATGCATTAGGAAATACCACCGCAGCTACAGGTAAAGGTTTTGCTATCGGTTCAGCGGCATTGACCGCTTTAGCGCTTATTGCAGCATACAAAGACCAGGTGATGTTGATTGCTAAAGATAAAGGCATTAACCTGAATTTGGACTTAAGCCTCCTTGACCCCAATGTGTTAATCGGTCTATTTATCGGCGGAATGTTGCCTTTTCTTTTCTGCTCTATGACCATGCGCGCAGTAGGAAGGGCAGCAGGCAGAATTGTGGTGGAGGTGCGCCGGCAATTCAAAGAAATTACCGGACTAATGGAAGGTACAGCTAAACCGGATTATGCCCGCTGCGTGAATATTGCTACTGCCGCGGCACAGAAAGAAATGGTTATCCCGTCGCTTATGGCGATTATCGCTCCAATCGGGGTAGGATTACTCGCAGGTATTAAAGCCGAGGCAGGACTGCTTGCCGGCGCAACAGTTACCGGGTTTGTCTTAGCGGTGATGATGGCAAATTCCGGCGGCTCTTGGGATAATGCCAAGAAATATATAGAGGAAGGCCATTATGGCGGTAAAGGCTCCCCTGCGCATAAGGCAGGAGTTGTTGGGGATACCGTGGGTGACCCTTTTAAGGATACCTCAGGTCCTTCGCTTAATATCCTGATTAAGCTTATGTCCATGGTTTCCATTGTCTTTGCCTCGTTTGTAATTTCAAATACATTGTTTAAATGAGCCCTCGGGGAGTTTCTCGTAAATAGTGAAGGTATCCTTAAGGATTTCTTGAGATGGGTACAAAAAGGCAGGCTGCAGTTTCTAGGCCTGCCTGTTTTATTGTTTTGTCTAATCTCAAATGGAATGTTATAATATAAGTCAAGGCTAAACTCTTTAGAAGCGGAGCGGATATGACAAGGATAGCAGAAGATATTACCAAATTAATAGGCAATACTCCCCTGGTTAGACTTAGCAAGATAGGTAGGGGATTAAATGCCGCCCTGGTGGGGAAGTTGGAGTCTTTTAATCCCATGTCCAGTGTTAAAGACAGGATTGGACTGGCAATGATTGAGGATGCAGAAATTCAAGGTAAGATTAAAAAAGATAGCGTGATTATCGAACCTACCAGCGGAAACACAGGTATTGCTTTAGCTTTTGTCTCTGCTAGAAAAGGTTATCGCTTAATATTAACGATGCCTGATACTATGAGTATTGAACGCAGGCAGCTCCTGGCAGCTTTAGGCGCAGAGATAGTTCTTACGCCTGGTAAAGAAGGTATGACTGGAGCGATTAGAAAAGCGGAAGAATTATCCAAAGAAATTCCGAATTCATTTATACCGCAACAGTTCAAAAATCCATCTAATCCTAAAATTCATAGAGAGACGACCGCCGAAGAGATATGGGGCGACACTGCCGGAGGAGTTGATATTGTAGTGGCTGGCGTGGGGACAGGCGGTACGATTACAGGCATAGCAGAAGTGCTTAAAAAAAGAAAACCCGCTTTGCGCGCTGTGGCAATTGAACCAAAGGATTCTCCTGTTCTTTCCGGAGGAAAACCTTCCTCTCATAAAATCCAGGGCATTGGCGCCGGTTTTATCCCTGAGGTTTTGAAAAAAGATTTGCTGGATGAAATAATCCAGGTAAGCTTTGATGATGCCAAGTCTATGACAAAGAGATTAGCCCGCGAGGAAGGGATATTGGCAGGTATTTCTTCGGGGGCTGCGCTCTGGGCCGCAGTTGAACTGGCAAAAAGGAAAGAGAACAAAAATAAACTTATAGTGGTAATTTTTCCTGATTCAGGAGAAAGATACCTTTCCACGGATTTATTTGTTTAATTAGTCGAAGTTTGGTATAATAAGTGAGGCCACAACTTAGCGAGCGATAGCGCGGCTAAGTTGTTTTGGCTGAACTTATCCCCCACCACTTTTAATATAGTGTAAGTTATAGCGAAAGTGGTGGGGGATTAATTCGCAGACGGCCTTCGGCCTACAATTTATGTCGTCCGAAGGACTCCATAAATTGTCTGCTCATTAAAGAATGGAATTGGATGACATAAAGATTTCGCGGGCAATAATAGATTCTTATACCAAAAAACTACTTCAGGCCCTGGAGATAGATGTAGCTATTGTTGGCGGCGGTCCTGCAGGAATAACCTGCGGTTATTATCTGGCTAAAAATAAGATAAAAGTCGCTCTTTTTGAAAGGAAGCTTTCCATCGGCGGCGGCATGTGGGGCGGCGGAATGATGTTTAATGAGATTGTGGTGCAGACCCAGGCCAGGGAAATCTTAGACGAATTTGGCGTCAGAACCAAGGAATACGAAAAGGGTTATTTCCTGTCAGACTCTATTGAAACCGTCTCGACGCTTATTTCCCGCGCCGTAAAAGCAGGCTTGCAGGTATTTAATTGCATCTCTGCCGAGGACGTAATGATTCGTTCCAAGTGCATAACTGGTTTAGTCTTAAACTGGTCAGCGGTAGATATAGCAAAGTTGCACGTTGACCCGTTGACTATGAGAGCCAAGTTTTGTATTGACGCCACCGGCCATGCCGCGGAGATTTGTCATATTGTAGAAAGAAAAATAGGAGCGGTTTTAAAAACCAAAACCGGGAAAATCCTGGGTGAAAAACCGATGTGGGCGGCTCGCGGCGAAGAGTGTATTATAAAGAATTCTAAGGAGGTTTATCCCGGACTTTATGTCTGTGGGATGGCAGCAGCCGCAGTGTTTGGCGGCCCCAGGATGGGCCCGATATTCGGCGGGATGTTGCTTTCAGGCAGGAACGTGGCAAGGGAATTATCCAAGAGGTTGGAGGCGAAATAATAAATGAAAACCATAGCCCAGATTAATCAGAAAATTAAAAAAGGCGACGTGGTCGTGGTAACCGCCGAAGAGATAATTGAGCTGGTGGCAAAGAAAGGTTTGAAAAAAGCAACTCAAGAAGTGGATGTGGTTACCACCGGCACCTTTGGCCCGATGTGTTCTTCCGGTGCTTATTTTAATATAGGGCACTCTAAGCCCCGAATAAAGATAGGCGGAGGTGTATGTAAGCTGAATGATGTCCCGGCTTATACAGGTTTTGCTGCCGTAGATATTTACCTGGGTGCCACAGCTTTACCTGATGATGACCCGAGGAATAAAGTTTATCCCGGAGAGTTTAAATACGGAGGCGGCCATGTCATCCAGGAATTACTCGAGGGAAAAGATGTGCGTTTAGAGGCATATTCATACGGAACGGATTGTTACCCGCGGAAGAAATTAGAAACCTGGATTAATCTTTCTGATTTAAACGAGGCAGTGCTGTTTAATCTGCGTAACTGTTACCAAAACTACAATGTTGCGGTGAATCTTTCAGATAAGATTATTTATACTTATATGGGAGTGCTCAAGCCTAACTTGGGCAATGCTAATTATTGTTCTGCAGGGCAGTTTTCCCCTTTATTGAAAGACCCGTATTATAAAACTATCGGCATCGGCACACGGATATTCCTTGGCGGCGGTATCGGTTATGTTGCCTGGCAGGGAACTCAGCATAATCCCGGCGTGGCCAGAAAGGATAATGGCATACCCAATGCACCCGCAGGGACTCTGGCGGTAATCGGCGATTTAAAACAGATGAAACCCCAGTGGCTGCGGGGTACCAGCATGCTTGGTTATGGTTCAAGCCTTACCGTGGGAATCGGGATTCCGATACCTATACTAGATGAAGATATTGCTAGATACGCTGCCGCCAAAGACGAAGAAATCTATACCCAGATTGTGGATTATTCACAATCATACCCTCAAGGCAGCCCTGGTTCATTAGGGGAACTAAATTACAGCCAGTTAAAATCAGGTAAGATTGTCATTCAAGGAAAAGATGTGGCTACGGGGGCGCTTTCCAGTTATTCCAAAGCCAAAGAGATTGCCGAGGAATTGAAGAGTTGGATTAAAAAAGGAAATTTCTTTTTGAGTGAGCCGGTTGCGCCTTTGCCGGGGAAGGAATCGGGTTATGTTTTTAAACCGTTAAAGGAAAGACCGGTTGTATAACCACACGAAGACTCCTTGCTGCCTTCGGCAGCTCGGAGTCAAATTTCCGACTACCATATAGCGGAAAATTTGAGGAGTTAAATATGAGAGAAGCTGTTGAGAAAGCACTGGAAAAAGTAAAAGAGATGCTTGCCGTCGAGGGAGGTAGCGTGGAGTTAGTGGATGTGACGGATGACGGCGTGGTCAAGGTCAGGCTTACCGGCGCATGCGGTTGTTGCCCGATGAGCCAGATGACCTTGAAAATGGGGATTGAGCGTCTGGTAAAACAAGAAGTCCCCCAGGTAAAAGAGGTGATTGCGGTATGACCACCGAGCGCATAGTGTTGCATTTTCCACATCGTCTGGTAGACCAGCCGATAGTTTATAAATTGGTAAAGGATTATGATCTTAAGTTTAATATACTTAAGGCCTACGTCACTCCCCAGGAAGAAGGATTGATGGTTTTGGAATTGAGCGGCGAGGATAAAGATTTTAAAAAAGCCATAGAATACCTTAAGTCATCGGGGGTGAAGATCCAGCCCTTAAGCGAGGATATTATCTGTAACTCAACCAAATGCACTGATTGCGGTGTATGTGTGCCTATTTGCCCGACAGGGGCATTGGTTGTTGACCCCGTAACCCGCAAGGTCAAATTCTATGAGGATAAATGCATTGCCTGTGAACTTTGCGTCAAGGTCTGCCCTACTCACGCGATGGAGATTCATTTTTGACGATGAACGAGAAAAGAAGAGAACACAGACTAAAGGCAAGCCTGCCTATTAAAATAAGTTCCGGAAACGAAACAGAAATTTTAGGCAGCACGGAAAACATAAGCCGCCTGGGGACCTATCTGGAAATTGATAGGGAACTCCCTGCCGGAGAGAATGTGGATATAACCCTGGAATTGCCTGTTTACAGTCAGGATTTATCCCTCGCCGGAGAGTTAAGGTGCAAGGGCGCTGTTTTTAGATGCAATTTAGTCCGTGAATTTGAATCCACTAAATTCTACGGGATAGGGATTTTCTTTACCGGCTTTAGCGAAGAAAAAGACAGAGAAAGACTTTCTCAATATATAGATTTTCTCTCTCTGAAAGAGGGACAGGAAATCAAGGACGGCTTAAAGCGCAGGAGAGAAAAAGATGAAGCGGAAAAGACAATAAAACAATCTGAAGAGGCTCTTATAAAGCAAGAGGAGTTTCAGAAAGAATCTTTAAACCTATTAAAACAGATTCAATCTAAGTTGGAAAAAATTTACCGGATTTTACAAACTGAAAATAAAAAACAAGATTAAACCTGCCAGTTAAACAAAATAATCTAAGCTTCCTTTCTTTTACCCAATAATTATGCAGGATAAAATTCTGGATTTTTTAAAGAAAAAAAATGAATATGTCTCCGGAGAAGAAATAAGCCAGCACTTAGGGATAAGCCGGCAGGCTCTCTGGAAGCATATCCAGGACTTAAGAGATACGGGTTACGATATCGTGGCAGTGCCGCATTTAGGTTATCGGCTCATCATGTGTCCGGATAGACTCCTGCCATATGAGCTAACCCATGGTTTGGAAACGAAAATCATTGGCCGAAAGATATATTATTTCGAACGTGTCTCTTCAACTATGGATGTGGCTATGCAATTGGGTAACCAGAATGTTCCTGAAGGAACATTGGTCGTCGCAGAATCCCAGACAAAAGGCAGGGGCCGGTTAGGCAGAAGCTGGACTTCTCCCAAATATAAAGGCATATATTTATCTTTAATTTTAAAACCCGATATACTGCCCGCTTGCGCACCGGTTCTTACGCTTATGGCCGCAGTGAGTATTTGTGAAGGGATAAGCAGGATTTCAGGAATAGAACCGCAAATAAAATGGCCGAACGATATATTGATTCATAATAAGAAGGTAGGCGGAATATTAACCGAACTAGAAGCGGAGCTGGATGCCATCAGTTTTGTAATTATAGGGATTGGGTTAAACGTGAATAATGAAAGCAATGAGTTGCCCAGGGAAGCCACATCTTTGAAAGAAGCCAAAAAAAATCTGTCTGCCCGGCAGGAGAATATAAACCGCATAGAGCTGTTAAAAGAGATACTGCGCAAGATAGAAGACAACTATCTGATTTTGCTAAAGAAAAGCAGCTCACCGATTTTAGAAAAATGGAGAAGCTACAATATCACTTTAGGCAGGCGGGTCGAGGTAGTCTGTCACAGGCAACACTTTGGAGGTGAAGCAATGGACATTGATACAGACGGAGGTCTTTTAGTCAGGCGGGATTCGGGGATAATCGAGAAATTCATGGCCGGAGATATAGTACATATTAGGTAGGAATTTAGACCTAAAAGGAGGCACATATGGTAGTTATATCGGAAGATATTTTGTGGTTAATCATCCCGGGCTGTATCATTTTGCTTATAATTTTATTGCTTTTACGCCTCAAAGGGCAAATCAGGCGCACTGTCAAAAATGAGATATACGACCATTTCCCCTCGATTAAAAGCAAAATAGAGGATTACGAACGCAGGGTTGAATATTTCAAACTCCGGATAAACGATTTAGAGCAGAGGATGAAAGAACTCGAAAAGAAAATGAAATAAAAAGATAGGTGTTCATCCCCTTACGTCCTTTAACAAATAAAGCGATGGTAGGACTTCCTCCTGCGCCCTTCAACAGTAAGGTTATGGTAGGGCTTCGGAGGACAGGTCAGGGGATTTCACTCTGGATAAAAGCATAGGTGTTCAATGCGCAAAATCTTATTGGTATTTCTAATTATCTTTTTAGCTGTAATTTTGGTGCTGGAGATATTAGACAAAGTTATCCAGAAGGAGTTTTTTTTTATTAAGCCGCGGTTACCCGCGCTAAGTGTTAAGGAGCCGCTGTTACCGGAATTTATCGGAGAGGAGATAATTTATGATGTGAAGCTCGGAGAGATTAATTTGGGCAGGGCTAGATTCAGTAATTTGGCAAAGGTTGAGTTCCAGGGGAAAATGGTGAATCTGGTTACTTTCCAGACGAAATTAGCGCGGTTTAGCGATACGGAAAAAATTTACAGCGACCCCGAAACTTTTTTACCCCTGAGAGTAGAAAGGGACATATTTGTATGGCCTAAAGTGGAGAAGATTGCCGAAGATTACGACCAGAAAAATTTTTCGCTTACCATAACTAAAATTCAAGGCAGTAGACAGGAGCGTATTTTATTCCAACGAGAAGGTTCAATACATAATGCGATTTTGCTTCCTTACTGTGTGAGGCGGATGGCGAAACTCCATCCGGGCTGGACATTGAAAGCCAATCTTCCTACCCGGCAATTTGAAATAAAGCTTGTCGGGACGGAGAACGTAAAGACTCCCGCAGGCACCTTTAAGTCTTATTATTTTCAAAGTAACCCCAGGAGATTTGAAATCTGGATTAGCGCCGATGAGCGCAGGATTCCTTTAAAAATCAAAGGTTCAAGCGGCTTGGGCTATACCATGGTTATGAGAGAATACAGCCTGGGTGAGCCAATCTTAGAGAAGAAGTGAAAGAACGCGTAGCGGTGGCAATGAGCGGCGGCGTGGATTCCTCTGTGGCAGCAGCCTTGTTAAAACAACAGGGATATGAAGTTATCGGGATGACCATGCGTTTTGGGCCATTCCATTACGATAAAGAAATAGCCGGTTATTATGGTATTAAATCATTAGAGGATAGCCGCAGGGTAACCCGCAAGTTAGGGATAAAACACTATATCCTGGATTTTACAGATTATTTTAGAGACAGGATTGTGCGGGATTTCTACAGGGAATATTTAAAAGGGAGGACTCCTAACCCCTGCGTAAGATGCAATCAGTATATAAAATTCGGCGTGCTTATGAATGAGGCCTTTTTAAAAGATGCGGAATTCCTTGCTACCGGACATTATGCGCGTATTGAAAAAGTCACAAAGTCACCTGCCTGCCGGACGGGCAGGCAAGGTCACAAGGTCACAAGATACTTGCTCAGAAAAGCCGGGGATTTAAAGAAGGACCAGTCTTATTTTTTGTATCGCTTAAACCAGAAGCAACTTAGCCATATACTTTTTCCTCTCAGCGATTATACAAAAGAGGAAGTAAGAAAGATAGCCGGAGAATTTGACTTGCCTGTAGCGGATAAATCTGATAGCCAGGAGATATGTTTTCTGGGGAGCGCAGATTATCGCGAATTTTTAAAGATGGGGATTAACTTTAGATATAAACCAGGGTATATCGTGGATAAAAATGGGAAAATCATCGGAGAGCACAAAGGAATTCCTTTTTATACTATCGGACAGCGCCAGGGGCTGGGGATTGCCCTGGGTTATCCGGCGTATGTAACCAAAATAGACTCGAAAACTAACCAGATTACCTTGGGTAATAAAGAAGATTGTTATAAGAGCGAATTTTTTATTAAAAAACCGTATTTCATCTCAAAAATTCTAAAGAAGAAGATTGCAGTTAGGGTGAGGATACGGTATAATCACCGAGAGGCAGAGGCTTCTCTTACAATCTCGCAGAGAAGCGTAAGGGTAAGCTTTAAAAAGCCGCAATTTGCCATTACCCCCGGACAATCCGCAGTTTTTTATAAGGAGGATATTGTCTTAGGGGGGGGTGTAATTGATAAAGTGTTGGGATGAAGTTTCCTTACACATAGAAGGATTATTGAGATGACTAAAAAAACATATAAAGACGATTTGGCCGCGAAGATAAAAGACTTAAAGAATAAACGCAATGCCGTAATCCTTGTGCATAATTATCAGTTGCCCGAGGTCCAGGATGTCGCTGATTACCGGGGAGACTCCCTGGAACTGTCCCGTATTGCCGCCAAAACCGATGCTAAAGTGATTGTTTTCTGTGGAGTCCATTTTATGGCGGAGACTGCTTCCATCCTTTGCCCGCACAAAAAAGTCATTATGCCGGATATAAATTCCGGTTGTCCTATGGCAAATATGATTACTGCGCAACAGCTGCGCACCTTAAAAACGCAACACCCCCAGGCAGTGGTTGTGGGGTATGTAAATACATCGGCAGAGGTAAAAGCAGAGTTGGATGTCTGTTGTACTTCCACTAATGCCGTAGCAGTAGTAAATGCTTTTAAAGACGCAGAGGAGATTATCTTCGTCCCGGATAAATACCTCGCAGATTATGTTTCCAGAAAGACGGGCCGCAAACTTATTTCCTGGAACGGCTTTTGCCCCACACACATTAAGATCCTGCCCGAGGATATTAAGAGGGAAAAAGGATTTCATCCCAAGGCAAAGGTAATTGTTCATCCCGAATGTTTACCCGCGGTGGTATCTATGGCGGATGCGGTTCTTTCTACGAGCCAGATGTGTAAATTCGCTAAAGAGACCGAATCCAAAGAGATAATCGTAGGTACGGAAGTAGGTATTATCTATCGTTTGAAACAGGATAATCCTACAAAGGAATTTTATCCTGCTTCAGAGGCTGCTGTATGCCCTAATATGAAGCGCGTTACCCAGGAAAAGGTATTTTGGGCATTAGAGAATTTAGAAGAAGAGGTAAGGGTTTCTGATTATATCCGGCGCCGTGCCAGAAAAGCGATTGATAGGATGCTGGAGATTATATAGATGATTCCGATTATTTACGAGGACGACTGGCTGGTAATTGTAGATAAGCCGGCGGGTTTGTTGACTATACCTGCGCCTGATAAAAAGTTGCGCACGCTGACCGGTATTTTGAATGAAGATTTAAAGGCAAAAGGTTTAGCATACCGGCTTCATCCCTGTCATCGCCTGGATAAGGAAACATCCGGTTTAATCACCTACGCCAAAGGTAAATCGTTTCAGGAGAAAATGATGGCGCTATTTAAGGAGCATAAGATACAAAAGACATATATTGCTTTTGTGCAAGGAAGGATAAAGCAGGATAGCGGCATTATCAGGAAGTCTATAGAAGTTAAAGCGGCAGTTACGCACTTTAAGGTCTTGGAGCGCCGCAGCAACTTTTCAATTGTCGAGGTGCGTCCTGAAACCGGCAGGAAAAATCAAATCAGGATTCATTTTAAGGCAATCGGACATCCGTTAGTGGGAGAAACAAAGTTTGCTTTCCGCAAAGATTACGCATTGCGGGCAAAACGGGTTTGTCTGCATGCAAAGACGCTGGAATTCAAGCATCCTTTGACCGGGAAAAGCGTGTACATTGAATCTGACATAGCCGGGGATATGGAAAAATTCTTAGAAAAACATCCCGCATAGGACTCTTAAGATGAACATGATGCATGTTTTTATATTCGGGATCGTAGAGGGGATTACGGAATTTCTTCCCATTTCTTCGACCGGCCACCTTATGCTGACGGCGAGGTTACTTCAGATTAACCAGTCGGAATTTGTCAAAAGCTTTGAAATCGCCATTCAACTGGGCGCAATATTCTCCGTAATCGTGCTGTATTGGGACAGGCTCGTCAAGGGTTGGGAAATATGGAAACGCCTGCTTGTTGCTTTTATGCCGGCAGCCCTGATAGGGCTGGCGTTGTATAAAGTAATCAAGAGATATCTTCTGGGCAATAGCGATGCAGTGCTCTGGTCGCTTTTCTTCGGCGGATTATTTCTGATTGTGTTCGAATTGCTCCACCGCGAAAAGAAAAACGCCGTTGAGGAGTTATCGGCTATTTCTTATCCGCAGGCAGTGCTTATCGGTCTTTTTCAGTCTCTGGCGATGATACCGGGAGTTTCGCGTGCCGCGGCCACGATTATCGGGGGTCTGGCTGCAGGGCTTGAGAGGAAGACAATTGTAGAGTTTTCTTTTCTTCTGGCAATTCCTACTATGTTTGCAGCGACCGCCCTGGATCTGTTTAAGAGCGCTCACGCATTCAAACCGGAACAGTCTGTATCCCTGATTGTCGGTTTTATTGTCTCGTTTGCGGTGGCGATCGTTGCAATTAAATTTTTGCTTACTTTTATAAAGCGGCACAATTTTATTTCTTTCGGCATATACCGGATTATTATAGCGGTTATTTTTTGGCTGGCGGTTAAATAGACAGCAGGGTTTGATAGGGAGGAGTAGATGAGCATTCTGGTCCTGGGCACGGTGGCCTTGGATACGGTTAAGACGCCTTATGGTCTAAGAAAAAATATTCTGGGCGGTTCAGCGGTGCATTTTTCCATGTCCTGCCGGCTTTTTACGGATGTAAACCTGGTAGCAATAGCGGGAGAAGATTTTCCCCAAAAACACATCGATTTTCTCCAAAAAAAAGGTATAATTTTAACCTCGCTTTTAAAAACCAAAGGCAGAACTTTCAGATGGAAAGGCGAATATAGAGGGGATTTAAATTGCGCCCTGACCAGAAGCACCGAACTGGGAGTGCTTTTGACTTTTTGTCCTAAAGTTTCAAAAGAGCAAAAAAGGATTAAGAATATCTTTCTGGCCAATCTCGATCCTGATATACAAAGCCGTCTTTTGGACTGCATCAGCTCTGCGCGCCTGGTGGCTTTAGACAGTATGGACTACTGGATACAAAACAGGCGTAAATCTCTTTTGCGTCTTTTAAAAAGAGTTGATATCTATGTAGCCAATGACCAGGAGGCAAGGGATTTAACCGGAGAGAATAATCTTATCTCCGCTGCCCGCTGTTTGAATTCTTTAGGCCCAAAGATGATTCTGATAAAAAAAGGAGAACACGGCGTAGTTTTCTATTGCGACAAATTTATATTTTCTCTGCCGGCTTATCCGGTGGATAAAGTGGTTGACCCCACGGGAGCCGGAGACACATTTGCCGGAGCCTTTATGGGATATTTATGCAAGAAAAATAAATTAAACGAAATGAATATCAAGAAGGCAATTGCCTATGGAACAGTCGCCGCATCTTTTAATGTCGAGAAGTTTGGATTGGAAGGAACGAGTAGCCTTTGCCTGACAGATTTAGAAAAGAGATTAAATCAATTTAAAAGGATAGTCTCGTTTTAACCGGGGGTGAATAATGACGCTTGAAGAGAAGCTTTTAAATGATTTCAAAGAGGCAATGAAAAGTAAAGAAAGTGCCAGGGTTTCAACATTAAGTTTTCTGCGTGCCCAGATAAGCTATGCGGCGCTGGAAAAGAAAAAGAAAAATCTCGATGACAATGAATGTTTAGCGGTTATCAGAAAGCTGATAAAGCAGCATCAGGATTCCATTGAGCAGTTCAAAATGGGTAACCGCCAGGACTTAGTCGAAAAGGAACTGAAAGAACTGGAGATACTGAAAGCTTATTTGCCGCAAGAGCTGTCCAGCGATGAATTAAGAAAGATAATTGAAGATATCGTCAAGGAAACCTCTGCTTCGGGGATAAAAGACATGGGCAGGGTGATGAAAGAGGTTCTGGCAAAGACAGCCGGAGCTGCAGACGGAAAATTAGTCAGCGAACTGGTGAAAGAAAAGCTGTCTAAGCCTCAAGCGTAGCCACGGGATTTTAATTTTATCTTGCTTTTTTGAAATGAGGTATTAAAATAGTTCCTTAAGAAAGGGGTGAAAAAAATATGAAAAAATGCGGCTTTATCATTCTTGCTTTAGTGCTGGTTTTTTCACTGATAAGTTGCTCTAAAAAACAACAGGCTCTTGAAGAGTTACAGCAGCCGATGTCTCCGGAAGATTTAAACAGGATTAAGACCCAGAGCGAACCTCTATCCGGGGCAAATATTGTAGCAACTACGCAAGGAACTACGGCTAAAACAGATGTATCTACTCCAGAACCATTACCGCCATCCGGACCATTTAAGCCTACTAATAAAGAAATTCAAACTGCGTTAAAGAATGCAGGTTATTATAGCGGGGCGATTGATGGTAAAGTAGGCCCTATGACTAAAAAGGCAATCAAGGAATTTCAGACCGCCAATGGTATTCAGGCAGATGGCAAGGTCGGGCCTAAAACGTGGAGTCTCTTAGCTAAATACCTGCAGATGGTTGAGGCAGGCGCATCTGCTGTTACAACTAAAGTGGGCGAGTAAAAAATTACTTGGCTTGAAAATCAGATAGTTTTATGTTATAATTTTTATAGCCGATAAAGGCAAACTCCGAGAAATTGGAGGACGTCCCGGCAGAGAAGACTCGATAAAGAAAGTGCCCGGGACCCCGCGCAGCAGTAGTTGATTCTAATGCTGCCTCCGGGGCAAAGCTCCAGACCTAAGCCCTTGACATCAAAGATGTCAAGGGTATGGTGGCTGAGTTACCGAGAGAGTGAAGGCAGGAATGCCTTTATCGGCTTTTTGGCGATATTAATTAAGTCCCGACAGAAATGTTGGGATTTTTTTTTAATCGTGTTATAATACTGCCTATGGTCGTCTTCCCTAAAGATTTCTTCTGGGGTGCAGCTACTTCTGCCCATCAGGTAGAAGGCAATAATTTAAATTCTGACTGGTGGGATTGGGAGAAGTCCCGGGAAGTAAAAGAGCCTTCGGGAGAGGCCTGCCGCCATTACCAGCTTTATAAAGAGGATTTTGATTTAGCCAGACAGCTCAACCATAATTGCCATCGCCTATCTATTGAGTGGAGCCGTATCCAGCCCGAAGAGAATAAGTTTTCCTCTCTGGAATTAAATCATTATAAAGAAGTTATACTTGCCTTAAGAGCGCGCGGCCTGGAGCCAATGATTACCTTGCACCATTTTACCAACCCCTTGTGGTTCGCAAGATTAGGCGGTTGGAAGAACCGCAAGGCAGCAGATTATTTCCTGCGTTATGTGGAGAAAGTTGTAGAGCCATTGGCTGAGATGGTAACTTATTGGATAACCATAAACGAACCGATGGTGTATACATACCAGTCCTTTATAACAGGTGTCTGGCCGCCGCAGGATAAATCCTTGTTCAAGGCAAAAAAAGCGATAGATAATTTAGCCGCCGCACATATCAAGGCTTATGGATTGATCCACTCTATTTATAAAAAAAGCCGCCTCCCTAGTCCCTCGGTAAGTATTGCGCATAATATGATAGCTTTTGTTTCCTGCAAAGCAAGCATGCGGAACAAATTAGCTGTTTATTTGAGGAAGAAGCTATTCAACTTCCGCCTCATCGAAAAGTTGGCAGGGGCTAAATCGCTTGATTTCATCGGCCTCAATTATTATACCAGGCATCTGATTGATACTCAATCCTGGTCCCTGCGAAGTTTATTATTTGACAACTGTCCAAATAATCATGATATTCTTTCCAAAAACTCACTGGGCTGGGAGATATACCCGCAAGGATTATACGATTTATTGCTTGCTTTGAAGAAATACGGGCTTTGCGTATTTATCCTGGAAAACGGCATTTGCGACCTGGGCGATAATCAGAAATGGGAATTTATAAAGGCTCATCTTGAGAAGATTCATGCTGCGATAGAGAAAGGTGTTCGTGTCCGGTCATATATCTACTGGTCGTTGTTAGATAATTTTGAGTGGGCTGATGGATTTACCCCCCGTTTCGGGCTTATTGGAGTGGATTACCATACTTATAAAAGAACCGTCAGGGAAAGCGCAAAAAAATTTTCTGAAGTCTGTAAAACAGGCAAACTATATTAATGGGACTTAATAATTACGAGTATATATTAGCCCATTCCTTTAAAAGGTTTAGGAAGGGCTACCCTGCTGGGTTAAAAGAAATTCCTTTATTCGCAAGCCTTTCGGTTAGAGAGCTTGCATATATTGAAAAGAAAGCCGGTGTTGCCGAATACAAAAAAGGCCAGATTATCTACAAAGAAGGCTCTTCGCCTTCTTATTTCTACTGCATCGTAAGAGGCAGGGTGGTTATTTCTACTTCGGACCGCTACGGCAAACAGACGATAATGGAATGTCTGCATAGAGGGAAATATTTCGGTATCATCTCCGTACTGACAGGCGAGCCGCATTCTGTAACGGCCAAAGCAATAAACGATTGCCTGCTTTTGACTATTTCTAAAGATGACTTCGACTCTCTTTTAAAGAAAATCCCCCGGCTTGCCATTGACTTAAGTAAAACGCTTTCCCGAAGGCTCAAGCGCAAAGATATCCACCAGAAGACAATTTTTGAGAGCACAATCATTGCGGTCTTAAGTTCTTTCCCGCAGGCAGGAAAAACCGTGTATGCCGCTAATCTTGCCCTTAGTATCAGTAAAGAAGCGCATAAGAAAGTAGTTATAGCGGATATATGCCCCCAGTATAAAATTCACCGTCTACCCCGGATATTAAATGCGCAAAGTAATTACCGGATTTTTAATCTTTCCGGTAGACCGTTGGATGCCAGCCGTATAAAAAATTATATTTTCAGGGATAAATCCAGTATCGATATAATTTACCTTACTTATGCAAATAATGATGAGTCTTGGTCGAGACAAGCGGTTGATATTTTAAGTTTGCTGGTCAATGATTACCATTATGTCATTTTGGATTTACCCAGTTTGCGCGAAGAAGCTAATTTAAGCATATTGAACCAGTCAGACATAATTCATATTTTAACCAGCCCGAAAGAGAGGGACCTGAAAAGTACCCGCAGGCTGATTAAGAACCTGGAGACTGACTTCAATTTTACCCCGGCAAAGATAAAGGTTATCGTCAATGAGAACAGGCCGTCTAAGCTTACGCTCCAGCAGAAGACCGCGTTGTTAAACCGCGATATATTTGCCAATTTACCCCGGATAGAAACCCGTGCATCAGGAAGGCTGATTCTGGAAAAACCGGAGCTTGAATATTCCAAGGTTATCAGGCGCATATCGCGCCAGGAAGGCGATTGTCTTGTGGGATTAGCGCTGGGCGTTGGCGTGGCATACGGGTTTTGCCATATCGGGGTGTTAAAAGTGATAGAGGAGGAAAAGATTCCCATTGATGTTATTACCGGTTCCAGTGTTGGAGCCCTTATTGCCAGCCTTTGGGCAACAGGCAGGTCATCAGCTGAAATACTAAAAATTACCAGGGAATTCAGGGAGCCTAAGTTTATCTGGAGTCTGCTGGATTTTACTTTTCCCTTGAGGGGATTTATTAAAGGAAACAAACTGTATAATTTCTTAAAGAAGTATTTTGGCAATAAGACTTTTTATGACATAAAGATTCCTTTGAAGATTATTGCCAGCGATGTAAAAAAGAAAGAGACAATAATTTTTGACCAGGGTTCGCTGGCAGATGCGATTATGGCAAGCTGTACCATGCCCGGAGTGTTTACCCCTTTTACGCTTAAAGGAGAGATGCTCTTCGACGGGGGAATAATGAATCCTTTGCCTACCGAGCCGTTATGTGAATCTGGGGTTAAAAAAATAATTGCTGTAAATTTGACGCCTTCCCGTGAAGATATTATTAAACAGTATAGCCAGATAAAAGAAGACATCGCCGGCATGGGCAAAAAAGTCAATCAAAAATATTGGTTTAATCTCAAGGAATATTTGAGGAGGAAGTTGAAGGTAAACATCCTTGATTTTATCTTCAGCAGTTTTGAGATAATGCAGTGCGAGGTAGCCGTAAAGGAGGCGCAACTGGCGGATGTGGTGTTGCATCCGGATACGTCGGGGCTGCACTGGATGGAGCTGCATAAGTCAGAAGAGTTCGCCAAAAGAGGCGAAGATGAAGCACGAAAGAACCTGGGTAGAATCTGGAAACTGATTAACGAGTAGGGGGAAAAATGTACAAGTCACCAAGTCACCAAGTCACCAAGTCACAAGTAAAAATGGGTTTGATTATGTATGGGTTGGTTCTTTGTTGTGTAACTGTTTCGGGTTGCGTGGGATTTAAAGAGGGGTTAAGAGGTTTTAGGGGTATTTCGACAAAAATATTAGAGGAAGGCAAGACGAATGCAATTTATAAGTCTTTTAATTACGATTACAATACCTGCTATCTGAAAGTCAAAGGAATGCTCCAGGATATAGGCGCATATATATATGCGGCAGATAACCGGAAGAGGATGATTGCGATTTACGTTTCTGAACAGGATACCACACCGGTGGGAATATTCTTTGAAGGATTAGATAAAGCCAACACAAAGATTCAGGTTACTTCTCCCAGCCTTTATGCCAAAGAGACAATCTCTGGGAAGATATTTTCCGCTCTGGAAAAATCTCTAAAAGCCAAGAAAGTGGAAGTAGAGCTCAATGCCATAGAAGGCAAAAAATAGTACCGGGTGGTGAGCTAATCGGGTGCCCGGTTAAAATTTAAGATTGTACCTGTCCCCTTGATGCCTAATCGAGAAGAGTTATTGACTGCAAAGACTGCAAAGTCAATGGATTTAGAAGTAAGAGAAAAATTCGGTATCCCCACCTTAATCTTAATGGAAAATGCCGGCAGGGCTGTAGCTTATGAAGCAATGAAGGTCTGTTCTAAAGGTAAAATAGCGGTTTTCTGCGGCAGAGGCAATAATGGCGGAGATGGGTTTGTGGCAGCCAGGCATTTACTCACTCAAGCCGTTAAACCAGATGTATTTCTCGCCGGGAAAATTCCTCAGGTCGAGAACGAAGCAAAAACCAATTTAGAAATTATACAAAGACTAAAAATTAAAATTACCGAAATCAGCGAAAATAACCTTTCCAGAATTAACATTGCCAAATACGCACTTATTATTGATGCTTTGCTTGGTGTAGGTTTATCAGGCGAAGTCTGCGGCATTTATAAAAATTTAATTGCTCTCATCAATTCGTCCCAAGCATACATTCTTTCCGTAGATATCCCTTCTGGTTTAGATGCAACCACGGGAAAAATCTTAGGTCGCTGTGTAAAAGCCGATAAAACCGTTACTTTTGCCGCCAAGAAACGCGGAATGGTCATTGCCGCAGGCCCCAAATATTGCGGCAAAATCATCATCGCAGATTTAGGGGTACCGCTGTAACCTTTGCTTCCAATGCGGGTTTGGAAAGGGAGAATTGTTGACTATTGGACCATAGCCTATTATAATAATTGTAATTATTTTTAGGGAGAAACAGCGTGACGAAAAAGCGAGATAGTTGGGGTTCAAGGCTTGGAATCATCATGGCGGTTGCCGGTTCGGCAGTCGGCTTGGGAAATTTTTTGAGGTTCCCCGCCAAGGTTGCATCAAACGGCGGCGGCGCATTTATGATTCCTTATCTTGTAGCTTTATTATTGCTGGGAATCCCTTTAATGTGGATTGAATGGACGCTGGGCCGTTTCGGCGGAGGTTTTGAACACGGCACCGCGCCCGGCATATTCCACAGCATAAGGCAAAAGAACAGGTTTATTAAATATTTTGGCGTAATCGGCATATTCGGTCCGCTGATTATCTTCATCTATTATACATTCATTGAATCCTGGACACTGGCTTACAGTTTCTTTGCCATCAGCGGTAAATACGGCGGGTTAACTGACCAGGCAGCAATGCAGAGTTTTTTAAGAGGATTTCAGGGATTAGAGCATAATCAATATTTTAATGGTCTTGGCTGGGCTTATATCTTTTTCTTAGTTACCTTTATCCTGAATATCGGGGTGATTTATTATGGAATAAAGGGAGGCATTGAGAGGTTGTGTAAATGGGCAATGCCGCTTTTATTTGTTTGTGGTGTATTTCTGATGATAAGAGTTTTAACTCTGGGTGCGCCTGATCCTTCAAGACCGGACTGGAACGTTTACAATGGCTTCGGTTTTTTTTGGAATCCGGATTTCTCGGCATTAAAATCAGCCAAGGTCTGGCTTGAGGCTGCGGGCCAGATATTTTTTACTTTAAGTGTAGGTATAGGGGTCATACTTACTTATGCCAGTTATTTATCCAAAGGCGATGATGTGGTACTTTCAGGATTAACCGCTTCTAGTACCAATGAAATCGCTGAAGTCATCTTGGGAGGAAGTATAGTTATACCGGCGGCATTTGTTTTCTTTGGGCCGGTTGATATTCAATCAATAGCTAAATCCGGGGTATTTAATTTAGGATTTGTTACTATGCCGTTAATCTTGAATAAACTTCCTTTAGCCGCAATCATGGGTTTCCTGTGGTTTTTTCTCTTATTCCTGGCAGGCATAACTTCTTCGGTATCCCTTGCCCAGCCGGCAGTAGCTTTCTTAGAGGATGAGTTTAATCTTGGCCGCAAAAAAGCAGTGGGAATTTTTTGTATCGCAGCGTTTATCCTCTGTCAGCCGGCAATATTTTTCCTGAAAAATGGCGTGGTGGATGAACTGGATTTCTGGGGCGGGACTTTTTTCCTCGTCGTATTTGCCACGATAGAGACAATATTATTTGCCTGGGTTTTTGGTATGGAAAATGCCTGGGATGAGATTCACAGAGGCGCGGAGATGCAGGTGCCCAGGATTTATAAATTTATCATCAAATATATCACGCCGTTATTTTTGTTTTTTATATTGGGCATGTGGCTTTGGCAGGAATGGATTCCCATTATATTTATGGAAAGAGTTTCCGTGCAAGACAGGCCGTTTATCCTGGGAACCAGAACCGTGTTAATACTGATGTTTTTGATTCTGGCGATCCTGGTAAAAATTGCCTGGCGCAGGAAGCGCAAATTCAAGCCGGCATAAATGAAAACAGAAGGTTGGATATTATTACTTATTTCCTGGGGGTTTATTTTGGGGCTGGCAGTTTTTTGTTTTATTAAAGTATTTTCAAAAAAGGAGCTAAAATGAAAAGATCTTTCGCCAGGTATGGTTTAATTCTGTTTCTTCTCATACATATTACAGGGTGCGCTCCTCTCTTTCTTATGACAGTGGGAGGGGTGGGGGTTTATGCAATCAGTAAAGACACCATACAGGGAGACACGGACACCGCGTATGAAACGCTTTGGGACGCTACTATGAAGGTAGCCAGGATCAGGGGAACAATTTTCCAGGAAGATTTTAACCGCGGCCATATTGAAATCGATGCCAAACCCAACAAAATTAAGATTCAATTAGTGCGCGTTACCGCTGCGACAACTAAAATCAAGGTAACAGCGCGGAAATACAAAAATATGTTTCCTAACATTGAAATTGCCCAGGATGTCTTTGTTAAAATTATCGAAGAAGCGAAACGGCAGTAATTGAAAATCTTGCTTTTTAGCGATTCTGTGTTAAAATTTATTATTCCGTAACATAAATAGCAAGCCGAGGTAGCTCAGTGGTAGAGCGCGGCCCTGAAAAGGCCGGCGTGGGGGGTCCGATTCCCTCCCTCGGCACAGTTTTGTAAGGTTGACCCTAAAGGCTACGAAAATCTCAGCCTTTTTACTGTAATATAGGTAATAGCAAAAATCCCCGCCTCGATGGCTACTGTCGCAACTGCCGCACCCACATAAGAAAAAGAGTATATTAAAAGAAATATTAAAGGTAGACCAACCAGCGCCATAATGACGTGAATCCTGGAATAAATATGCGTTTTCCCGCAGATGAGCAGGAACTGTACCCGGAAGGCATTGGAGTGAATAAAAAATACAGAGATAAGCAGAAGCCTCAAAGTTAATACCGTTTCGTAGTAATCTCCGCCGCAGACAATTTTTATAATGAGATGTGCGAAGATAAAAATGAGAGGCAGGCAGAGTAAAGAGATATTGATGGTAATCTGTTGTATCCGTTGCATAATCTTGAGCGCCTTGAGTTTGTTTCTATGGAATATTTTGCTTAGGCGCGGGAAAAGTGCCTGGGAAAAAGAAGCCAGAGGGAATGTCTGGATAAGTCCGGCGATTTTTTCCGCAATGGAATAGAATCCAGTGATAGAATTATTGGTAAGAAGCCCAACGGTAAAAACGCGCGTAGTGGTATAAGCGTTTATCGCTACGGCGGAAATAAAAATATCCCAGCCGGCCTTAAGCTGTTGCCGGACGCTTTTATATCCCTGGAATTTAAACGATACCCGGAATCTTCGAAAAACTATGTATTGCCCCAAGAAGCCGGTTATTAAAAATACAGAAGAGTTTGCAAGCGGAACCATCAGGTAATCCTGAGGTCCTCTCACAAAGAAAAAAATAAAAAGCGCAAGAATAATCCCCCCCATAATATTCAGATTGGCAATATACTTCATTTTTTCCTTGCCCTGAAAAAACCAGATAGGGAAAAGGGTATTTCCCACCACTGCGCCAAAACTGAGCACATACACCATCCAGTCGTTTCTAAATTTGGGGATAAAATATACAATGATTCCCAGCAACAGCAAACTCAAAAATACCAGGGCAATCTTTACGGTCATGACCGCAGAGAAAATCTTGCAGACTTCTGTATGTTCGTCTCGGCAGAGAGAGATTTCTTTTGTAGCGGAGATGCTGAATCCATAATCCGTCAGAATCATGAAGTACTGCACAAAGGCCTGCGCAAAAGAAATCAAACCAAATTTTTCTGGCCCGATTATTCTGAAAAGGTAAGGGAGAATTATAATCGGCAGGATGTAGGTTATGGCCTGCAGCGCCGTAAGGGACGCAAAATTATCCATTACCACCTTACGCTCTTCAGGCGCTGTCATCTTGTAAGTTTTTTTAATCAGTTTTATTAAAAAATGCATACCTTTAATTTACACTTTTCTGAGCTTTAAGTCAAGCGTTGTCGTAACCATTTCCGGGAGAGGGGGATTGTTTTAGTTGGCAAGCAAACATAATTTGCTGGGATTTTTTATTTGTAGTGATATAATTTTATCATGGTAAAATTTCCGCAAAATTTTCTCTGGGGAGCGGCGACGTCTGCTTATCAGGTCGAAGGGGGTAATTCAAACGCTGACTGGTGGCAATGGGAAAGAGACTTAGGGAAAGAAAATTCCGGAGATGGCTGCTGTCACTACCGATTATACGAGCAGGATTTTGAGCTGGCTAAAAATTTAAACCATAATGCCCACCGTCTCTCTATCGAGTGGAGCCGTATTGAGCCGCAGGAGGGAAAATTTTCTCAAAGCGAATTAAAACATTACCTTGACGTTATTCTTTCTTTGAGAGCGCGTAATATCGAACCAATAGTTACGTTGCATCATTTTACCAATCCTGTATGGTTCAGTAAATCGGGCGGTTGGGAAAATAGTCGTTCCGTGGCTTATTTCTTACGTTACTGCGATTTTGTGACCCGTGGACTGGCAAAGTATGTCCGTTATTGGATTACCGTAAACGAGCCCACGGTGTATGTATCCCATAGCTATATTTTTGGGGCGTGGCCTCCACAGGCAAAGTCATTACTGAAAGCTAAAACAGCCCAAGACCATCTTATTTGGGCGCATATCAAAGCCTACCGCCTGATACATAAAGTTTATAAAGAATTAAATTTTTTTAAGCCTTCCGTAAGTATCGCCCAGCATATGCAGGCTTTTGTCCCCTGCACGGATAATTTAAAGGACCGACTTGCTGTTATCTTGAGGGATAGGTGGTATAATTTTGGATTTCTAGATAAGATAATGCGGCATAAGAGCATAGATTTTATAGGACTCAATTATTACTCGCGGCAATTGGTGGAACTGCAAAAATGGGGGATTGGTAACTTGGCGATGGATGTCTGCAAAAATAACCATCATCCGGTTAAGAAAAATTCACTCGGCTGGGATATTTATCCCGAAGGTTTATATGAGCTCCTTTTAAAGCTCAAAAAATATGACCTGCCCGTAATCATCACAGAAAACGGCATCTGCACGCAAGATGACAATCTGCGCTGGGATTATATATACGGCCACTTAAGAAATATCTACTTTGCCATGGAAAGAGGCGTTAATGTAACCGGCTACCTTTATTGGTCGCTGATGGACAATTTCGAGTGGGACAAAGGCTTTGCCCCGAGGTTCGGGTTGATAGAGATTGATTATAAGACTTATAAAAGGACTGTCAGGGAAAGCGCGAGAAAGTTCGCAGGAGTCTGTAAAACAGGTCTTTTAGAATAATGGAGAAGAAAAGGCTAATTTTTTGAGGCCGCATTTTGCGGCCTCAGGATAAAATAAAAAAGCCGTTGTAAGTACCTTTTAAACAACGGCTTTTATTTTAAGGAACTAGAATTTAAGCCACTCTGGTTACATTGGTTGCTTGTTCACCTTTGGGACCTTGCGTAACTTCAAATTCGACTTCCTGCCCTTCTTCTAAGGTTTTATAGCCATCTCCTTTAACCGCGCTATAATGAACAAATACGTCTTTGCCGTCATCGCGTGTGATAAAGCCATAACCTTTCTGATTGCTGAACCATTTTACTTTACCTCTTGCCATCTGTTACCTTTCACCTCCCTTCAAAAAAAAGCCGTAAAGCTTTTTTAGTTATTTTTCAAGGCTTTACGGTTTTCTAAACACAGTACTAATACTTTGCTCCTTTAATTACTTAACGCGTGTAAGTATACCATTTTTTGGGCTTTTGTCAATAGATTTATTTCCTTATTTTATTTGCAGAAAAGGGCTAATTTTGTTATAATATAGGCTCTAATACCCGGCGCAATCGGAATATGCGCCGGTGTTTCGCTTGTGCGAAAAGGAGCAAGAAATGATTGAAAGATATAGTCTACCTAAGATGTCCGGTATATGGCAAGATGAGAATAAATTCAGGATTATGCTGGAGATCGAACTTTTTGTCTGCGAAGCTCAGGGTCTGCAAAATCTTATCCCGAAAAGCGCAGCAAAAAGAATAAAATCAAAGGCAAGGTTTAATCTGGCTCGCATTAAGGAAATTGAACAAAAGACCCAGCACGATATAGTGGCGTTCCTGACTAATGTCGCACAATATATAGGGTCTGATGCCAAATATTTACATATGGGACTGACCTCTTCTGACCTTCTGGATACAACTTTAGGCGTCCAGTTAAAACAGGCTTCGGATATATTGATTGAGGATTTAGAAACCCTGATTAAATTATTAGCTGCCAAGGCAAAGAAATATAAAGATACCGTTTGTATCGGCAGGACTCACGGAGTGCATGCTGAGCCGATAACCTTTGGCTTGAAACTGGCGCTTTGGTATGACGAAACAAAGAGGAACTTAGAGCGACTAAAGCAGGCAAAAGAAGCGGTTGCGCTAGGAAAAATCTCCGGTGCAGTAGGAACATACTCTAATATTGACCCCAGGGTAGAAGCTTATGTGTGTAGGAAAATGGGTCTTAACCCCGCAGCAATTTCTACTCAGGTGATACAGAGGGATGTGTATGCCCAGTATTTATCTACCTTAGCTCTCATCGGTTCCTCTTTAGAGAAATTCGCTACGGAGATAAGACATCTCCAGAGAACCGAAGTATTGGAAGCAGAGGAGCCTTTTGGTAGAGGGCAGAAAGGTTCATCTGCCATGCCGCATAAAAGAAATCCGGTCATTTGTGAGCGGATTTGCGGATTGGCTCGTCTCTTACGCGGGAATGCTTTTGCGGGGATGGAAAATATTCCTCTCTGGCATGAACGCGATATCAGCCATTCATCGGCAGAGCGGGTAATCTTGCCGGATTCTTCCATAGCTTTAGATTACATGCTCAACAAATTTATTGAAGTAATTGCAGGACTTGTAGTATACCCGCAGAATATGCTGGTAAACCTGATTAAGACAAAAGGTCTGATTTTTTCCCAGCGGGTTCTTTTGGCGCTGATGAATAAGGGGCTAAGCCGTCCAAAAGCCTATGATTTGGTGCAGAGATGCGCGATGAAGACCTGGAGAGAGAATACGGATTTTAAAGGAAATCTCCTGAACGATAAAGAGGCATCCAAATACCTTTCCCAAAAAGAACTGGATGAAATTTTTAATCTTGATTACTATCTGCGCAACATAAACAACATCTTTAAGCGCCTAAGCTTATAAAAATACATGGCATTGATTTTAGCCTGCACAATAGTCGGATTTTTGATTGGTCTTACCTATGTAATGATAAAAAGAAAAATCCGTCCGGGTAAAGTCTTGGCTGCTACATTCCTGGGATTATTAGCCGCAGGAATATGGAAAGCTTTCAAAAGGAGGGGTAGATGGGACTTTTGATTATTCTGGTTTTGGGTTTTATCGTGGGAGTTATTTTTATCCAGACTACAAAAACCGGTTCGGTCAAACCAGTAGTTATTACCACGATAATCGGTTTAATCATAGGAATATTTTTTAGCATGGTAAGGGTTGTGCCTGCAGGCCATGTGGGTGTGGTAGATTTCTTTGGCCGGGTTTCACCTCTAGCATTACCGAGCGGGATTAATTTAGTTAATCCTTTGGCAAGAGTGATAAATTTATCTGTGAGGACTCAGGAAGACAAGGAGACGATGAGTGTTCCTTCCAAGGAAGGATTAAATATTGCCTTGGATGTCTCAGTATTGTACAACCTGGATGCATCCAAAGCTGTGGATGTGTATAAGACTATAGGGACAGAGTATAAGGAAGTTATCTTACTCCCACAGTATCGTGCTGCTGCCAGAGGGGTAACAGTTGCCCATGAAGCCAAAGCATTATATACTTCTGAGAGAGAGATGCTTGCTCAGGCAATATTCGATTCTTTGAAGAGCCTTATCGGCGACAGAGGTGTTATTATCGAAAGAGTTCTTTTAAGGGCAATTACCTTACCGCCGACAGTAAGTTCCGCCATCGAGCAGAAATTAAAAGCCGAGCAGGAAGCCGAGCGGATGAAATTTGTTTTACAAAGGGAGACCCAGGAGGCAGAAAGAAAACGCGTTGAGGCAGCCGGTATTCGTGATGCACAAACCATCATTAACGAAAGTTTAACCAGCCAGTATTTGCATTACCTCTGGATAAACACGCTTAATGAAAATCCCAATGTAATTTATGTGGCAACAGAGGCGAATATGCCGCTTTTCCGGGCAATAAACCCCGATGAGGAACTGCTGCGTAGGAAGCCGATTGCGCCAAGAGAACAAAAATAAATTGCACTTATTTGCTCCTGCCTAATTTGGAGTTTTCATGTTTTGGAAAATCGAAATAAAAGATAAACCCGGTATTTTTGATGCCATTGGCGAAAGTATCAAAAAGGATATCCTGGATTTAGGGATAAAGACCGTCGGGAGTGTCCGCTTTGTGCAGGTTTATACTATTGAAGGCAGCCTTTCTGAAACAGAAATTAGAAAAATTTGTGAGGAATTGCTTGTCGATAAAGTCTCTCAGGTTTATTCTCTTAACACGCCGGCATCCAGACGCCCAAACCGGAAAAATGACCATATCATTGAAGTCGCCTATAATCCGGGAGTAATGGATCCGGTTGAAGAGTCAACCTTAAAGGGCATAAGGGATTTAGGAATAAATTCGGTTGACTCTGTCAGGACCGCAAGAAAATATCTTATCAAAGGCAGCCTCACCCCTATTCAACTAAAGACAATTTCCGAAAAACTCCTTTACAATAAGTTGATACAGCACGTTGTAAAGTCACAACGTCACAACGTCACAACGTCACAAGGAAAAGATTTTGGTTATCAGTTTCGTTTGGTTACAGTGGATTTGTTAAAAGCCAGTGACGATAAGCTAAGAAAAATCAGTAAAGATGGGCAGCTGTTTTTGAATCTCGCTGAGATGAAGCAAATTCAGCAATATTTCAAGAAATTAAAACGCAAACCCACGGATTGCGAACTGGAAACCATTGCCCAGACCTGGTCTGAGCATTGCTGGCATAAGACTTTCCGAGGGAAGATAGAATATAGAGAAGTCACCAGGTCACCAGGTCACCAGGTCACAAGAAAGATAGATAATCTTTTGAAGTCGACAATTATGAAGGTGACTAAAGAGTTGAATAAGCCTTGGTGTGTATCGGTATTCCAGGATAATTCCGGAGTAATCCGGTTCGATGATAAATATAATGTCTGTTTTAAGGTGGAAACGCATAATCATCCTTCTGCTTTAGAGCCTTTTGGCGGTGCGAATACCGGAATCGGCGGAGTAATCCGTGACCCCTTAGGCACAGGTTTAGGAGCAAAGCCGGTTCTTAATACCGATGTTTTCTGTTTCGGCCCGCCTGACTATCCTTTTAGTAGATTACCTGCCGGCACTCTGCATCCGAAACGGATTATGAAAGGCGTGGTTTCCGGCGTTCGTGATTACGGGAATAAAATGGGTATCCCGACGGTAAACGGTGCTATTCTTTTTGATGAAGGTTTTGTCGGCAATCCCCTGGTTTATTGCGGCACTGCGGGAATTATGCCCAGGGATAAGTCTTTCAAGGAAACAAAGAAGGGCGACCTTATTGTGGTGGTGGGCGGCAGGACAGGAAGAGACGGTATACACGGCGCAACTTTTTCTTCCGGAGAATTGACACATGAATCAGAGAAAATTTCCAGCGGCGCGGTGCAGATCGGAAACCCTATCCAGGAAAAAAAGATGGTGGATACGATATTACAGGCCCGCGATGAAAATCTTTATGATGCTATCACCGATTGCGGTGCAGGGGGATTATCCAGCGCTGTCGGAGAAATGGGTTCTTCTTTAGGGGCGGAAGTGTATTTAGAGAAAGTCCCCTTAAAATATACCGGCCTTTCCTATACCGAGATCTGGATTTCTGAATCGCAGGAAAGAATGGTCCTTTCAGTGCCAAAAGATAACATTGATAGATTGAAAGAACTTTTTGAAAAAGAAAATGTCGAAGCTGCGGTTATCGGTGAATTTACCGGCACTAAAAAACTGAAATTATATTATGAAGGTAATTTAGTTTGCGACCTGTATATGGGCTTTTTACACGAAGGGCTTCCAAAACAAGAAAAAAAGGCGGTATTTATCCAGACCAAGCATAGAGAGCCAAAGTTTATCTGTCCCCGGGACCTTACTCCTCATATTTTAAAACTGCTCGGGAATTATAATACTTGTTCTAAAGAATGGGTAATCAGGCAATACGACCATGAAGTGCAGGGCGGTTCGGTTTTAAAGCCTCTGGCAGGGATTGCCAATGATGGATCTTCGGATGCCGCTATAGTAAGGCCGGTGTTGAATTCCCGTAAAGGATTGATTATTTCCTGCGGGATTAATTTCAGATTAGGTTTTATTGACCCTTATTGGATGGCAGCTTCTTGTATAGATGAAGCCTTGCGCCAGATTATCGCCGTGGGGGGTTCGCTAAAACAGGTTGCGCTTTTAGACAATTTCTGTTGGGGTAACCCCGATAAACCCGATAGATTAGGAAGTATGGTCAGGGCAGCTTACGGTTGTTATGATACGGCTAAAGCTATCGGTGTTCCTTTTATTTCCGGCAAAGACAGCCTGAATAATGAATATACGGTAAAAGGTAAGTCTTTGGCTATACCAGGCACGCTTTTAATTTCGGCGATTGCCGTGATGGAAGACGTAAATAAAGCGGTTTCCATGTACGCAAAAGAAGCGGGTGATTTAATATATGTGGTAGGCCAGACTTATGATGAATTAGGCGGTTCAGCTTATTATGATACATTGGGTTTTACCGGTAATCATGTTCCGCGGGTTTCCCCCGAAAAAGCCGGAGGAACTTTCGCAGCATTAAGCAAAGCCTCTTCTTTGGGATTGATTACCGCTATGCACGATTGTTCAGAAGGCGGTATCGGTGTTGCCGCCGCAGAAATGGCCTTTGCCGGAGGATGGGGAATGGAATTATTTCTGGCAGAAGTGCCGTATGGAAAGTCACCAAGTCACCAAGTCACCAAGTCACCAGTTAAACGGAATGATTTTATTTTATTCTCGGAGTCGAATTCCAGATTTATCATAGAAGTAAAAAAGAAAAATCAAAAGGCATTTGAGAGAGTTTTAAAAGCCATTCCTTTCGGTTTGATGGGATGTGTTTCTGGCGATAAAGAATTTAAAGTCCATGGTTTAGACGGTAATCTTTGTATAAAGGCCGATATTGATAAATTAAAGAGATCCTGGAAAGAACCATTAATGTGGTAAAGAGATTGCCCCGCACCTTTATTCAAAATAGCTTAGGATTACCGTAAAAAGGTACGGGGTCAAATTCGCACTTATAACTTATGTCGGTTTTTACCTCCATAAGTTATGTGCTCATTTGAGAAGGAGCCGTTGAAATGGTGAAAGAAAAGAAAGATATTATGAAAAATAATTTTACCTCGGAAGAAACTTGGCGGATATTCCGGATTATGTCGGAGTTTGTAGATGGATTTGAGGTCCTGGCGCGGGTAGGCAAAGCAGTTTCCATTTTCGGCTCAAGCCGCCTTAAGCCGGGCAATAAATATTATAAGTTAGCCGAAGATACCGCTTATCTTCTGGCAAAAGAAGGCTATGCCGTAATCACCGGCAGCGGACCGGGTGTTATGGAAGCAGCTAATAAAGGCACGAAACGGGCCGGCGGCCATTCCATCGGTTTAAATATCCAGATACCCGCGGAGCAAAAATCTAACAAATACGTGGATACGTTCCTTGATTTCCGTTATTTTTTCGTGCGCAAGGTGATGTTTGTCAAATACGCCAAGGCCTTTGTGATTATGCCCGGCGGCTACGGCACATTGGATGAATTCACCGAAGCCATAAATCTTATCCAGACCGAGAGGATATCTAAATTCCCCGTTGTTTTGTTGAGTAAAGAATACTGGAAAGGTATGCTGGATTGGCTTAAGGATACCGTTTTAAAAAATAGCTGCATTAGTAAAGAGGATTTAAATATTTTTACAGTGGTTGATACCCCTAAAGAAGCAGTCGCAGTAATAAAGAAATTCTATGGCAAGAGCTAAAGTATGTGTTTTAAGGACCGCCGGCACTAATTGCGATCAAGAGACCGCCTTTGCTTTTCTTAAAGTAGGGGCGGAGGCCCAACTTGTGCACATAAATCAAGTTATCAATAATGAAAAGGATTTCCAGGATTTTCAGATTCTAGCCATCCCCGGTGGATTCAGTTATGGCGATGATATTGCTGCGGGTAAAATCCTGGCCAATGAATTAAGATACAAATTAATCGATAGTATCGCAAAATTCATCAAGGACGGAAAATTAATCATCGGAATTTGTAATGGCTTTCAAATCTTAGTAAAGAGCGGCTTATTGCCCGGTAACGATAATTTAAAACAGGAAGTAAGTCTTATTATCAACGATTCCGGAAAGTTTGAGGACCGTTGGGTGTATTTGAAAAGTCAAAAGTCAAAAGTCAAAAGTCAAAAGTGTGTGTGGACAAAAGACCTGCCGGAGATTATCTATCTTCCGGTGGCGCATGGAGAAGGAAAGTTTGTTACCCTCGATAAAGCCATTCTGAATAGATTACGGAAAAACAGCCAGATTGTTTTCCAATATTGCAATGAAAGAGGCGCTTTTGAGGGTTACCCCTCCAATCCCAACGGTTCAGAAGAGCATATTGCCGGTATTTGCGATGAGACAGGAAGGATTTTAGGAATGATGCCTCATCCTGAAAGGCACACCGAATTTACTCAGCATCCGCGTTGGATGAGCTTGAAAAACAAAAGGGAAGGCGGGGGGCTACAGATTTTCAGGAACGGCGTGGAGTTTATAAAGAAAAATTTTTAAACAGGAAGAAAGCCATGAAAAAATTGAGCTATAAACAGTCCGGCGTTGATATCGCGGCGGCGGATTTATTTAAAGGGAAAATCAAAGCTTTGGTAAAAAAATCCCAAAGCCAATCTGTGCTTGGAGGAATCGGCGGCTTTGGAAGTATGTTTGCCTTTCCCCAAAAAGACTATAAGAACCCTGTGTTGGTTTCTTCTTCCGACGGAGTAGGGACTAAGTTAAAAATTGCGGCACTGGCAAATAAGCACGATACCGTGGGAATCGATGCAGTGGCTATGAATGTAAATGATATACTTTGCGTTGGCGCAAAAACTTTGTTTTTCCTGGACTACATCGCTTACAGTAAATTGCAAGAGGATGTGCTCCTGGACATCGTTAAAGGTTTAAATGCCGGTTGCCTTCAAGCGGCTTGCGCTTTAATCGGCGGAGAGACCGCCCAGATGCCGGGAATGTATAAGCCGGGTGATTACGATTTAGCGGGTTTCTGCGTAGGGGTGGTAGAAAAAAATGAAATTATCGACGGCTCAAAGATAGAACCGGGCAATGCGGTTATAGGGCTTGAATCGAACGGATTGCATTCAAACGGGTTCTCTCTCGCAAGAAAGGTTTTATCTATTCCTGAGCAAAAGAGAATGGCAAAAGAATTGTTAAGGCCGACTCGTATTTATGTAAAGCCAATACTTTCATTGTTGTCACAAGGTCACAAAGTCAGTGCGCAAGCCTCCACGGAGGGGACAATGTCACAAGTCAAAGGAATTGCCCATATTACGGGCGGAGCTTTTTATGATAAAATCGCGCGCATTTTGCCTGACAATGTAAATGTAAGAATCAATAAGAGCGCCTGGCCTGTGCCGAATATATTTAAATTGATTCAATTAAAGGGCGGCATTGAAGACAGAGAGATGTATCATACCTTTAATATGGGCGTGGGTATGGTTTTGATTGTGGAAGCAGAATTTGCTCGCGAAATAGTCTTGAAGTTATCCGGGATGAAACTTAAATCCTGGATTATCGGGAAGGTTGTTAAAGGCAAGAAAGAAGTAGAGGTAGTTTAGGGTTAAATAGGGAGGTATTCAGAAAAAAGGGAGGTGTAAGATGAATATTTGGTTTATAGTTTTTCCGGCGATTATCATATTTTTTATGGGCACCAGAGTCATCAGGCCAACCCATCGCGGCTTGATTGAAAGGTTTGGAAAATACCACAGATTTGCCAATCCAGGGTTCCACTGGATTATCCCTATTATAGACAGTATGTATCAGATAAATGTTACCGAACAAATGGTTGATGCTGAACCGCAGGAAATTATTACCAATGATAATCTGAATGCCAGGGTGGATGCCCAGGTTTATTTTAAGGTCAAATCCGATGAGGAAAATGTCAAGAATTCCCAATATAATGTGAATAATTATCAGTGGCAGATTGTGAATTTAGCCAGGACTACCTTAAGAAACATTATCGGCACTCTTACCTTAAAATCTGCTAACAGCGAAAGAGGCAAGATTAATTCCGAGTTGCATAAAACTCTTATGGAAGAAACATCCAACTGGGGTATAGAAATAGTCAGGACAGAATTGAAGGAAATCGATCCCCCTAAAGATGTCCAGGAGACAATGAACAAAGTAGTTAAGGCGGAGAATGAAAAAATTGCGGCTATAGATTTTGCCACTGCTACTGAGACAGCGGCGGACGGCCAGAAAAGGGCGGAGATTAAAAAAGCCGAAGGTGTTAAGCAGGCCAGGATTTTAGAGGCAGAAGGCGAAGCCGAGGCAATCAAGTTGGTTAATGAGGCTGCAGAGAAATATTTTGTCGGCAATGCCCAGGTTTTAAGAAAACTCGAAGCGGTAGAGCATTCGCTTGCGAATAATGCCAAGATTGTGGTTCCTTCGAATACAGAATTAGTGAATGTTATCGGCGAAATGGCAGGGGTGTTACCTCTTAAGAAGGAACAGAAGTAAGGTTTATTTTAGGGTTTTGTGCTGCGGCGCTGAAGTTTTTCGCCGTGCGCTACGGTTTACGCCTCACTTTCGGGCAGGATGCTTTCGTTGGGCATTGACCTCTCGTTCGGCGTCATCCCTTGCGCACTTTTGCCGAAAAACTTCTAATGCAGCTGCGCACAAAAACCCTAAAATTAAGCGGCGGCAGGACCCACAAAATTTTGCTAAAGTAAAATGAGAATATTAGTAGTCGGTTCAGGCGGCAGAGAGCATGCGCTGGTCTGGAAAATAGCGCAGTCTAAACTTGTAGATAAGATTTTCTGCGCACCCGGTAACGGGGGTATAGCTCAAGCTGCAGAATGCATTGATATAAAGGCAGAAGATATCCCGCAGCTTTTAGATTTCGCCAGAAAAGAAAAAATAGATTTGACGGTTGTTGGTCCGGAGGTGCCATTATCGCAAGGCATTGTCGATGAATTTAATAAATACAAATTAAAGATATTCGGGCCGAATAAGCAAGCATCACGATTGGAAGCAAGCAAAGTTTTCGCCAAAGAGTTAATGGCAAAATATAAAGTGCCCACAGCGGATTTTGAAATTTTTGATAATCCGGATGCCGCGTCTAAATATATCGAAAAAATCGGAGCGCCCTGCGTGGTCAAAGCAGACGGTTTGGCAGCAGGTAAAGGAGTTGTAGTAGCAAAAACAACTGAGGAAGCAAAACAGGCAGTCAAACAGATGATGCAGGAGAAGATTTTCGGTGATTCCGGAAATAGAGTCATTATTGAAGAGTGTTTGGAAGGACAGGAGGCATCTATAATTGTTTTTACAGACTCGAAAGAAGTTATTCTTTTAGCCTCCAGCCAGGACCACAAGCGGATTTTTGATAATGATACCGGACCAAACACCGGCGGAATGGGAGCGTATTCTCCTGCTCCCATAGTTACCAAGGAACTGTTTAATGAGGTATTAGAGAAGATTATCCATAGAACAATAGATGGCTTAGCTAAAGAAGCCATTGATTATCGGGGAGTTTTATATGCCGGAATTATGATTACTAAAGAGGGACCCAAGACTTTAGAGTTCAATGTGCGCTTTGGAGATCCTGAAACCCAGGCGATAATCCCACGTTTAAAATCGGATTTATTAGAAGTAATGTTAGCAGTTACCGCGGCAAAACTGAATAATATCATAAAAGCCGGCGGACTTAAGTGGGATAATCGGGATTGTGTATGTGTGGTCTGCGCTTCAGGCGGCTATCCCGGTGATTATGAAAAAGGGAAGGAAATTGCCGGATTAGACGAAGCTGCTAAGATTAAAGATGTAATTGTATTCCATGCAGGAACAAAAATAGTCGCCAAGGGTTCACCAAGTCACCAGGTCACCGTGACTAATGGAGGAAGGGTATTGGGTGTAACAGGGTTGGGTAATAATATTAAAGAAGCGATAGATAAGACTTACCAGGCAGTGGGAAAAATTAGCTTTGAAGGGATGCATTATCGCAGGGACATTGGGGCAAGAGCTCTTTAAGTACGGAGGTTTTATGGGCAAGATAGCTGTAATAATGGGGAGTCAATCGGATTTGGAAACAGTACAGGCCGGTATTGATATACTGAAAGAATTCAAAACGGATTTTGAAGTTAAAGTTTTATCAGCCCATCGCACGCCGAAAGAGTTGGCGCATTATGTAGAGACAGCTTCCCGAAAAGGGGCAAAGGTTTTTATTGCCGCTGCAGGAGGAGCTGCTGCCTTAGCCGGGGTGATTGCATCTCATACTACATTACCGGTAATCGGCATACCTGTAGAGACAAAAAGTTTAAAGGGATTAGATTCCTTATTATCGACAGTACAAATGCCCGCCGGTATACCGCTGGCTTGTATGGCTATCGGACGTGCAGGCGCAAAAAATGCCGCTCTTTTTGCATTGGAGATTCTTGCTATTACTGACAAAAAGATAGAAAAGAAGCTTAAGGATTATAAAAGACAGATGCGGCGTAAGATAAAGAAGATAAAATTGAAAGTGTAGTTTGCCAGATAAAAATATGGCTACTAAGATACTCAAAGTTGACCCGGTTAATCCGGAAGAGAAATACCTTAAAAAAGCAGCGGATATAATAAAAGGCGGAGGGGTAGTCATTATTCCTACCGAAACCGTTTACGGCATAGCTGCGGATAGCTCAAATGACAAAACAATCCAGCGGTTGTCCGCCATAAAGAAACGTCCGAAAGATAAGCCCTTTTCTCTGCATATAGATAGTAAAGAGAAATTAAAGGAATTCACCCGGGATGTTCCTGTGGCTGCTTATAAGCTCATCGATAAATTCTGGCCCGGGCCATTGACACTGATATTAAAATCGAAAGATAACGGGACGATAGGTATACGCATGCCGGACGATAAAGTGGCTTTAAAGATAATAAATAAAGCTTCTGTCCCCGTAGTCTGCCCCTCGGCAAATATTGCCGGGAATACCGCACCAATAGATTTTACCGAAGCCATAAAAGACCTTGATGGCTTGGTGGATTTGGCTATCGATGCAGGCAGGACGAGGCTGGGTATAGAATCTACGGTTGTGGATTTGACAGTTCAACCCCTGGTCGTATTAAGGGAGGCGGCGATAAAAAAGGAAGAGATTGAGGATGTTATTTCTAAAAAGATTGTGCTTTTCGTCTGCACGGGGAATTCCTGCCGTTCTGTCATGGCAAAGGGACTTTTAGAGAAGAAGTTAAATGAACAGGGCCGCAGTGATGTGGAAGTGCTTTCAGCGGGTATAATGGAGACCGAGGGTTTAAATGCCAGTGCGGACACAAAAGAAATTTTAACCAGAGAAGGCATAGATGTATCCGCTCATCGTTCGCAAAGGATAACTGTTGATATGTTGCACAAATCCGATATGATATTAGTGATGGATACAATGCATGAGGAACACATCTTAAAGATGGAGCCACAGGTAAAAAACAGGCTTTTTTTATTAAAGGAATTTGCTCGAGGGGATGATAACAGCCTGAATATCCCTGATCCTATCGGCAGGTCAAGGGATTTTTATGAATATACTTTTAGCATGATTAAAGAAGCCATAGAAAAAGTCAGCCGTATAATATAGCTTTGAATTCGGGAGCCAGATGATGAAAAAAATAATTATTGCTGCGGACCATGCGGGGTTTTCCTTAAAGGAAAAATTAAAGGCTTATCTTATGAAGAAAGGTTATCAAATAAAGGATATCGGCACTTTTTCAAAAGCCAGATGCGATTATCCGGATACCGCATACAGTTTAGCCAAAGAGATTTCCCGGGCTAAATTTAAACTCGGCATTCTGATCTGTAAAACCGGTATCGGCAATTCTATTGTGGCAAACAGGCTCCCCGGTGTTTCTGCCGCATTGTGTTATAACGTAAGGGCAGCGCGTCTTGCCCGGCAGCATAATGATAGTAATGTTTTGGTTTTAGGTTCTCTTTTTGTAAATTTTGCATTAGCGAAGAAGATCTTAAACGTTTGGTTGAATGCAGAATTCGTGGGCGGAAGACATCAGGGCCGTCTGAATAAGATAAAGAAGATTGAAAAGATGATAAGGAGCAGGCGCATATGAAACATTTAAGAGAGGTTGATAGGGAGATTTACGAAGCAATAAGTAATGAAATCAAAAGAGAACAGGATAATCTGGAACTGATTGCTTCGGAAAATTTTACTTCTCTGGCAGTCTTGGAGGTCCAAGGTTCGGTTTTGACTAATAAATATGCCGAAGGTTATCCGCGCAGACGCTGGTACGGAGGATGCGAATACATAGATATTGTAGAAAAACTGGCGATAGAGCGGGTGAAAGATTTATTCGGCGCAGAGTATGCCAATGTCCAGCCGCATTCGGGAACCCAGGCAAATATGGCGATATTTTTTATGGTTCTTAAACCGGGTGATACCTACCTGGCTATGGATTTGGCTTGCGGAGGGCACCTCTCTCACGGCCTTAAGCACAATTTTTCCGGAATGTTTTATAATGTGGTTTCCTATGGCGTAGATAAAGAGACGGAGATGCTGGATTACGATTCTATTTTAGAATTAGCGAGGAAGCACAAGCCTAAATTTATTCTTGCCGGTGCATCTGCCTATTCGCGAGAAATTGATTTTAAGAAACTCCGTCAGATTTGTGATGAAACAAAATGTTATCTCTTTGTGGATATGGCGCACATTGCCGGGCTGGTTGCTGCCGGAATTCATCAGTCCCCTGTGGGTTATGCGGATTTCGTTACTTCCACCACGCATAAGACTCTGCGCGGCCCGCGGGGCGGATTTATCCTGGCCAAAAAACAATTTGCGAAGGCTCTGGACTCTGTAGTCTTTCCGGGTATCCAGGGAGGCCCGCTTATGCATGTGGTTGCCGCCAAAGCAGTGGCTTTTCTTGAGGCCCAGACGCAGGATTTTAAGGAATACCAGAGACAGATCGTTAAAAACAGCCAGCGTTTAGCGAAAAAACTAAGGGAGAAAGATTATCGTATCGTCTCAGGCGGAACGGATAACCATATGTTTTTGGTAGATTTGATGGCCTCGCGGCATATCGCCGGCAAAGATGCGCAGGAGTTATTGGAGAAGGTAAATATCACGGTAAATAAAAATCTTATTCCTTTTGACACTTTGTCTCCCGCAAAAACCAGCGGCATACGTTTAGGGACACCTGCGGTCACGACGCGCGGGATAAAAGAAGAAGAGATTGACCAGATTGCAGCCTTGATTGACCGGACGATAATATCCCGTCAGGAGCCAAAAGAATTAAAAGGAATAAAGAAAGAAGTATTAAAGTTAACCGCTAAATTCCCTTTGTATCCGGAGTTACAGGGGAAAATCACTTAATAATTATGAAAAAGAAAAAATACAATAGGATTGGTTGGGATGAATATTTTATGCAGATCGCCCATCTTGTTTCGCAGCGCTCAACCTGCTTGCGCAGGAAAGTGGGGGCAGTGTTAGTCAGGAATAAAAGGATGCTCGCTACCGGTTACAACGGGGCACCCAGCGGACTGGAGCATTGTTTGGACTATGGATGTCTAAGGGAGAAATTAAAGATTCCTTCCGGGGAGCGCCACGAACTCTGCAGAGGCTTGCATGCCGAGCAGAATGCCATTATCCAGGCTTCTTTATACGGAATAAGCGTAAAAGACAGCGTTATGTATATTATAAACCAGCCGTGCATCATCTGTACAAAAATGCTTATCAACGCAGGTATAAAAGAAATCATAATCTCCGATGGTTATCCGGATAAAATGGCAATGAATTTTTTGAAAGAAGCCGGAATTAAAGTGCGGGTTTTTAAGAGGAGTTAAAAATGCGTTGCTCATACTGCGGTTGTAAAGAAGACAAAGTGGTTGATTCCCGTTCCATTCAGGAGAACCGGGCAATAAGGCGCAGGAGAGAATGTTTAAAATGCGGGAAGCGCTTCACTACTTACGAGTATATTGAAGAGCCATCTCTGATGGTTATAAAGAGAGACGGTCAGCGTCAGCCTTTTGACCGCAAAAAAATTTTAAGCGGGATTATGAAGGCCTGTGAGAAAAGGCCTATCAGTATAGATAAAATGGAAGAAATTGTTATTCAGGTTGAACGTCTGCTGCAAAAGAAAGCCGCCCGGGAAGTTCCTTCAACTAAGATAGGTGAGTTGGTGATGGATAAGTTAAAGTCACTGGATGACGTTGCGTATGTAAGATTTGCCTCAGTATACAGGCAATTCAGGGACGTTGAACAATTTATGCTGGAATTAAAGGATATGCTTAATAAAGAGAAGCGCAAGGGGAGGAAGATTAAAAAATAAGATTCTTCGCCGCATGGAAAAAATTATTGGATCCTGCGCGGCAGATGCCGCTTAGGATCAAATTTTCTTTCTATATTAATGTTTGAGAAAATTTGAAGGAGGAGACATCAATGATAGAGATGGAATTAAACAAGATTGTCATAGATGAAAAAAGGCATGACCAGCTCATTGTTTTGAAAGAAAAAAACGGCGAACGCCTCCTGCCCATAGTTATCGGCTTGAATGAAATCTCTGCCATTAAACTAAAGATAAGCGGCATGAGCCCGCCGCGGCCCATAACGCATGATTTAGTCTGTTCGATAATTAAAGAACTCGGCTCAAGCATTGAGAAGATTATTATCGATAAACTGCAAAATAATATTTTTTATGCAAAGCTTATCCTAAAAACAGAATTCGGGAATAACCGGGTTATTGATGCCCGTCCGTCCGACAGCATTGCCCTGGCTGTGCGGACTCACGCACCGATTTTCGTGGAAGAGGGCGTATTAAAACAGACGGAGATATTTAATAACGAGAAATGAAGATAGGGGTCATCTCTGATACGCACGATAACCTGCCTAAAATAGAAAAAGCCGTTAATTTTTTTAATAGGGAAAAAGTGGATTTTGTTTTTCATGCAGGGGATTTTGTTGCCCCGTTTGCGATAGATAAAATAAAAGCCTTGTCCTGCGATTGGGCCGGTGTATTTGGAAACAACGACGGAGAAAAAGAAGGACTTCGCCTCAAATCAGAAGGCAGGATAAAAGAAAGCCCGCTAAGGACAGAACTCGGGGGTAAATCAATCACCCTTGTACACGATATCAATACGATAGATATCCAGAAAGAAAAGGCCGATTTGATTATATTCGGACACACGCATAAACCTGAGATTATAGAGCGTCCGCCTAAGCTCATCGTCAATCCCGGAGAATGTTCGGGCTGGCTTTCGGATAAATCTACAGTCGCTATCGTAGGCTTGGATAATTTAAAGGCCGTAATAATTAAAATATAATTTATAGCCATCATGGAATTCTTTTCCCGTTGGTTTAATACAAGCCGGGATTTACTTAAGTCAATATTAGAAATCGCCAAGGATAGGAAAGTAAAACTCTATCTTGTAGGCGGGGTCTTGCGTGATATCCTTTTGGAGAAGGAAAAGGAGAATCCGGACCTGGACTTCTGCCTTAAAAATGGCGCAATAAATTTCGCCAGGATTGTTGCCAGAAAGTTAAAGTGCGGCTTTGTTGCCCTGGATGAAATCCACGGCTGCGGGCGCGCCGTAAAAAAGATGAAGGGGAAAATCTATACCCTGGATTTTTCGGATTTCCGCGGGAAAATTTTAGAGGACGACCTTTTACACCGCGATTTCAGTATTAATAGTATGGCTGTAGAATTGGGAAAGCTATTCGATTGCCGAAGATTAAACGAATCGCTCATCGATCCTTATGGGGGCAGGAAAGATTTAAAAGCATCTCTTATCCGCATGGCAAACAAAAAGAGTTTTGACGAAGACCCTTTAAGGATTCTGCGCGCATTTAGCCTGGCTGCTATATTCGGGATGAGAATAGAAAAAGAAACTTTAAGGTTAATAGATTTAAAGAAAAATAAACTAAGAAAAGTTTCTTGCGAAAGAATCCGCGATGAAATTTTTAAAATTTTATCCAGCCGTAAGGGCCACGCATTTTTAATCCAGTTGGACAGATACGGGATTTTAGATTTGGTCATTCCGGAAATAAAAATACTGCGCAGGTTTAAACAGAGACGGTATCATTTAGACGTTTGGGGCCACAGTTTAGAGACAGTTAAAAAGTTAGAGCTGCTTATAAACTCGCTTACAAGGAATGCCGAAATTAGAGATTATCTCTTGGAGGAGATTTCTTTGGGGCGCAGGCGCGCGGAATTACTAAAATTGGCAGCTCTCTTGCACGATGTAGGCAAGCCCGGAACTTTCAGGATACATAACGGTAAAGTCAGATTTCACGGCCATGAACGTCTGGGAGCACATATGGCCGGTGATATCGCCGTACGCCTTAAGCTTTCCAATGAAGAAGCGCGTATTCTAAAAAAGACTATACTTCTGCATCTTCGGCCGGGTTATATGGTAACCAACGCTGTGTTGACTCCCAGGGCAAGATTCAGGTTTTTCCGCGATGCAGCCGCTGAAGCGGTAAGTGTTCTTTTAATCTCCTGGGCAGATGAGCGTGCCACCCGGGATTATCTTTTATTAAATAAAATACGCAAGCGCTATGAAAGGCTGATACCTCGTTTAATCAAAGAATATTTTGCCAAGGAGAAAAGAAGCAGGCCTGTGCGGTTAGTGAACGGAAATGACTTGATGAAGCGTTTCAAATTAGAAGCTTCGCCTTTAATCGGTAAAATCCTCAGGGAGCTTGAGGAATTGCAGGCCATAGGTAAGATTAAGACTAAGACCGAAGGCCTTAAAGCCGCTGCCGGTATTATAAGCAGACAAAGTTGACGGCGTAATCCTCCGAAGCCCTACCATCTTTCTATCTGTTGAAGGGCGTAGGAGGATAAAAAATACTTATAAAAATAATTTAAAAGTATTATAATGGTATAGAGCGTTACCTAAGAATACAGACCCCTCGCGTTCGCTCGGGGTCAAATTTTCCACCGCTTGCACGGTGTCAAATTTGAGGAGGATGCTGATGCCGAAGGTAAAATTAACTGTTGAAGAGAAGGATATCATGAGCGAGATAGGTAATATGTGTGCAGGCAATGCCTCTACCGCCCTTGCCCAGATTTTAGGCAGAAGAATTGAACTGGAGCTTCCGAATGTCGAAATTGTGAACATCGCCAGATTACCTTCGCATTTAAAAGTGCACCCCGAAGAGCCGATAATAGGTATTCATATGCATATATGGGGAGGCGCCAAAGGCAATGCCTTGATGATATTTCCCCAAAAAGATTCTTTCTTACTCATAGACCTTTTGATAGGACCGCTTCAGGAGAATCCCAGCAGTCTTACGGAGATAGGCATCTCGGCACTAAAAGAGGTGGGAAATATTGTGATCAGTTCGTATTTATCGGCTCTCTCCGCTTTCACCGGCATATCGGCATTCCCTTCCACCGTAACTTTAACCAGCGGTGCAGCCAGGTCTCTGGTAATCCTTGCGTTTTCTGAATTGGATAAAAGTGAATGTGACGAGACGATTTTAGTCGAAGCCCGCTTTAAAGAAAAGAAAAGAGCACTCTCGGGGAATTTCTTCATTATTTTTGATGCCGCATCAATCAGGATTATCTTAAAAAAGGCAAAAGGGTTAATTAAATAAAAGGGATGATTATGGATAGACAGATTGATTTAGATATTTTGAGACTGGAGTGGGCATCTAGAGTAATGGGGGCGCATTTAGAAATAGAAAAATTGATTCAAGAGATTGTAAGGTATTTACAGAAGAAAATCTCCCGTAAAAAGATAAGGCTGCTGCTTTGGGATGAAACCAAGAAAAAATTTGTTTTAGAGGCGGCTACGGATATAAAAGGTGTTAAAGCGCTGCCAGAAGTTAAAAGCGATATGCTTAAAGCCATTAGCCACAAGGCTATGGTTTGGCCTCCTATGGCCAAAGCCATTGGCCTTAAAGAGCCATCTTCCACAAAGGCCGGTTTCTTGATCCCATTAAGAGACAAAGCGAAGTTCTTGGGCTTATTGCTCATAGGTTCTTGCGGTCCCAAAGATAAACTTCTTAAAAATAAAGAAGAAATTCTTAGCCTGTCCGCGCTTGTCTCGATACTCTTAGCCAATGCCCAACTTTTCGTTGAATCAGAGAGGCGCAACCTCGATATGTTCAGGTTTAATGTCTTAAGCCGGGCATTAAATCCTACTGTTCACCAGGAAGAAGTTGTAAAAATTCTTATGGAGGGTTTAGAGGGTATTATAAAATTCGATATTGCGGGTTTATTGATATTGGGAAAACAAAAGAATAGAATATTTATAAAAGCAAATACCCCAGTAACCAAAGGCAGTACCCTGACTCTCAAAAACAACCTTTTGAAATTAATTTTTGACCTGACTAAGAGACCTTTGGATAGAGACAGATTAGATGAGCAAATCAGTATACCCGAAGGCAAACCCCGCAATCTTAAAATTAACTCTTATTTAAACTCGCCGCTTATTACCAAGGATAAGGTTGTAGGGGTATTAAATCTATGTAGTTTTGACAAAGAGCGTTTTTCTGCGCGGGACGGGCAAAATCTCTCAATCCTTGCTTCTCACGGAGCAGTAGCATTTGAGAACGCCATACTTTACGAAGACCTCAGGCGCACATACTTTAGTATCATAAATGCCCTGACGTCGGCAATCGAAGCCAAGGACGAATATACACGGGGCCATTCGGTGTTTGTTTCTAAATATTCGACAGCCATAGCCAGTGAAATGGGATTATCCGCTTCGATGATTGAGTCAATACAGATAGCCGGCCTCTTGCATGATTTAGGCAAGATCGGCGTCCCCGAAGAGATACTGGTTAAGAAAGGTAAATTGACTGACAGTGAATATGAGGTAGTAAAAGCACATCCTGAAATTGCCCTGAAGATTTTAGGGCCCGTGGAGTTTCCGCATTTTGCTAAAGAGGAAAGCCTTTCCGAAACTCCTCCGGAGTTGACTTTAAGCCTTTTTGAACAGGCAGACCTTTCTGCAGATGTAAAGCTTATGATTTATCATCACCATGAAAAATACGGCGGCGGTGGTTATCCTAAAGGGATAAAGAAAGAAGAAATTCCCTTGGGAGCAAGGATTCTGGCTGTGGCGGATACATTTGAAGCTTTAACCGCTGACCGGCCTTACCGCAAAGCTTTCGCATTAAATGAGGCAAAAAAAATTTTACTTCAGATAAGTAATGAACAGCTCGATTCCGGGATTGTAAAGATTTTTCTCAAAATATTGAATACCAAGGGAATCGAGGCCTTAAAGATGCGGGCTGGATTCTAACTAAAAGCACTTGACTTCTCTTTTTTTTATGTTATATTATGCCATCATGCAAATTCTTTAACAGCAGAGGTTCTTGGTCACAAGAATCCCCTCAGAACTAAGATAGACGTCAAAAGATCCCTCGCGTACTTGAAACAAATCAATAGCTAAAATCCAGGAAAAGATATAAACGCTGCCGAATTACTGCCTTTTTTCTTTTTGAATCTTGTATTTCAACAATTAAAATTCGAGGGTTGCTCAAAATTCGGCTTTTTGAAAAATAGATAGCAAGCGTTCTTTGACAATTGGGTTATTTCTCCAAAAGATATTTTAAGAATCCTCGTATGTATCTGGCTTTATCGCTTTGTTTGGCTTT
>Ga0315268_10000559_pt1 | contig 43495 bp, 45 predicted proteins | sample C1_top_MG_FD_204535 | JGI IMG/M metagenome (GOLD analysis project Ga0315268, IMG submission 204535) | Sediment microbial communities from Yellowstone Lake, YNP, Wyoming, USA - C1_top | ecosystem: Environmental > Aquatic > Freshwater > Lake > Sediment | place: USA: Wyoming | collected 2017-08-01
CAAGATGGGGTACTATGATCCGGAGTTCTCTACCGAACATATGAGAGAAAATAACCCGTTCGCGCGCCTGGTGTTGGTGGATGGGTTTTTGGTCATACGGGATCCGTAGTTTCGCGACAGCGACTAGTTAGATGGAAGATTTATCGATTTCAATAGGTAAAATTGAAAATACCCAGATCTATTCTATGTAAATAAACCCAACATCAGGGATATTGGTAACTAATTTTTACCAGTTCTACAAAATCCTTTACTCATAAGTGAAGAAACCATTAATTAAAGATACTATCAAATCACAGCACAGCGTGGTTAAAGCAGCGCCTTACACCACGATCATGTCCTGAGGGTCATTATTTCCGCAGCATTTCAACTTGCTGGACGATAGCCTCGAATGAGGGCATCCCTTTGGACACGCCCACGACGATCAGCATATTACCCTCGATCCTGCCGATGACAAATGAGGGTGTGCCGGAGATGCCAAGGCGGCGCGCCTCCTGAACATCCCGGTAGATCGCCTGCCGCGGCGCCACATTATTCAAACAGGCGGAAAACTTTTGCTCATCGAGTTTGAGTTTGCGCACGAGTTCCGGATACAGCGCATCGCGCAACGGGTTGGCAAATAGCGCTTCGTGCATGTCCCAGAACCGGTCTTGTCTCCCCGCGCAAACCGCGACGATGGCGGCGTGAGCAGCCTGCGAGTGGATCGATACCAGCGGGTAATTCTTGTGGATATACCGCACTACACCGGTATCGATATATTTTTCCCTGATCTGCGGTAACAACTGCGTTTGTGAGGCACGGCAATAGGGGCATTCGTAATCGGAAAACTCGACGATGCCGATTTTCGCGGCATCGCTCCCCAACTTCGGGCTGTCGTCCAGATTCACGCTTGGTGTGGACAGTTTGACGGCATTCACCGGGCCATCCTTCTGGACCATGCTCGATGAGTTGGCGCTTCGCTCAGGCATTCTCGAATTGCCTGCCACAGGCGTAGACGAGGTACACGCCACCAGCAGTGCGCTGACCGCCATCACAGCCGCCAGCCTGCTTAAACCGCGCGCCGGTCCCCGAGGTAACGCCAGGGTTCTTATGTTCATGCTTTTTAGTAATGGAAACGATCGATGGGCCATTACCACAGTGTAGCAGCGATTCTTCTTCAACTGCGGCCGTATACCGGCACGGCAGCACCGCTGACCGAACGCGCCTCGTCCGACAGCAGGAACACAACCACCTGGGCCAGATCGTCGGGCGGAACCCAAGTGGAGAAATCCGCTTTGGGCATCGCTTCGCGGTTCTGCGGGGTGTCGATCGTGCCCGGCACGATGCAGTTGACGTTGATGCCGCGCGCCTTGTACTCCCCCGCCATACTCTCGGTAAGCCGCAGCACCACCGTCTTCGTGGCGCTGTAGGCGGCGTAGTTAGCGCTGCCCTGAAAGGCATTCCGGCTTGCGACGTTAACAATACGCCCGCCCTGCGCTTGCAACATGTATGGAATCACGGCGCGGCACATGTTGAGCGTCGTGCGGACGTTGATGTCATACAGAAAATCCCACTCCGAGAGATCGGTTTCGTGCACCGGCTTGCCGCCGCGAAATCCGCCGACGGTGTTCACCAGCCCGTCGAACCGCCCGAAGCGCTTGTGCGCCTCAGCCATCACGGCGTTTACCGACTTGGCATTGGTCAGATCGATATCCCCTGCCAGCCAGTGCTGGTTGGCGCCCTTCAGGTCGCCATAGATTTCCCGCAACCGGTCGTTCGACCGATCCACCAGAACCGTCTTGCCGCTCTGCTCCTGCACGCGTCTGGCCACGGCGCGGCCGAGGTTGCCGACCGCCCCCGTGATGATCACCACCTTGTCTTTCAGATTCGACATATTCTCTACTCCATTCGTTAATGAATCCTCATGGACACCGACCAATAACACCAAATTCCGTTTACACCAGGAAGTCGGTAGAGTAAGCACATGTCCTCTGTCGTGCAAATCACAAATCTGCACAAACAATACAACGACCAGGAGGTCGTGCGTGGAATTGATTTAAACGTACAGGCCGGGAATTGTTTCGGCCTGCTCGGACCGAACGGCGCGGGCAAAACCACCACGCTGCGTCTGTTGCTCGGCCAATCACCCATCAATGGCGGGGAAATCCGCGTCTTCGGCCTGCCGATTCCACAGGCGGGCCGCGCGGTGCGCGCCCGCACGGGCGTGGTGCCGCAGATGGACAACCTCGACCCCGACTTCACCGTCGCGGAAAACCTGCGCATCTATGGCCGCTACTTCGGCATTGAGGCCGGGATGCTGGCGAATCGCATCCGCGAGCTGCTTGAGTTCGTCGGCCTCACGGACCGCGCCGATGCCCGCATCGCCACGCTCTCCGGTGGCATGAAGCGGCGACTGACCATCGCCCGCGCCCTGATCAATGACCCCGAGCTCATTGTGCTCGATGAGCCGACCACCGGGCTCGACCCGCAGGCACGGCACATGATCTGGACGCGGCTGCGCGACCTGCGCCAAGTGGGTAAAACATTGCTGCTCACTACCCACTACATGGAGGAGGCCGAGCGGCTGTGCGATACGCTGGTCATCATGGATCAGGGCCGGATTCTGGAACAGGGCGCGCCCACGGTGCTGATCAAAAAACACGTGGAGCCGGAAGTGATTGAAGTACGCGGCGATAAGACACTTGCCCGCCACGCACTGGAATCGGCCGGTGGTGGGCGCTTCGATACCATCGGCGATACGTCCTATTACTATACACACGATGCCCGTGCGGTGGTCAAACGCCTGGAAGGCATGCCTGAACTCACCTTTCTGCACCGACCGGCCAATCTCGAAGATGTGTTCCTGAAACTCACGGGGCGGGAATTGCGTGACTAAAAGCTATCTCAAAAATACCATTCAAACATTCGAGGGTGGGTATCGCCCACCCTCTATGACTTCGATGACTGTCCCGCGGTGGGCAGTGCTGACCCTACACTCACTTAATATATGGTAACCGTCTTCCTCCCTCGTTTTCGGAACGCGGCATTTGCCGTGTGGCGACGCAACAGCCTTGTCTGGCGCAAACTCGCGGGGCCGAGCATCGTCATCAATTTTGGTGAGCCGTTTCTTTATCTGCTGGGCCTTGGCTACGGTTTGGGGCTTTTCATCGGCGAGATGATGAACATGCCCTACCTCACCTTCCTCGCTTCCGGTATTCTCGCTTCCTCCGCCATGAACACGGCGAGCTTCGAGTCGATGTTTTCGGTGTACACGCGCATGATCCCGCAGCGCACGTACGACGCCATACTCACCACCCCGATCGAAATTCAGGACATTCTCGCCGGCGAAATGCTCTGGTGCGCCACCAAATGCGTCATCAGCGGCACAGCGATCCTGAGCGTGGCGGCCCTCCTGGGCGCGGTGCACGACTGGTATGCCCTGTGGGTGCCGCTGGTGATATTCCTGGTCGGCCTGTGTTTCTCGGGGATGGGGCTCATCATAAGTGCGCTCGCGCCCGGTTATGACTTTTTCAATTATTACGTGACTCTGGTGCTCACGCCCATGTTCATCCTCTCGGGCGTGTTCTACCCGGTTAACTCGCTGCCCGTGGCGTTGCAATCCCTGGTGCAGGTTCTGCCGCTCGCGCACGCGGTGGACCTCATCCGCCCGCTGGTGGCGGGGCTGCCGCTGACCCATGTCCCGCTGCATCTCGCCGTGCTCGCCGGTTATGGTGTGGCAGGCTATCTGATGGCGGTACACCTGACGCGCCGGCGACTGCTGGTATAGCGACACATGCCCTACCGCGAGACCTTCGACCTACCGGCGTCCGTGAGAAATCATCTCCCGCCGCATGCGCAGGAAATTTATCTGGCCGCGTTCAACAACGCCTGGGAGGAATACGCCGCGCGCGAGGACCGCGAAGTGGTCGCTCACAAGGTCGCATGGGCGGCGGTCAAGCATGCCTACATTAAAATCGATGGCGGGTGGGTCAGAAAATAGCCATGGATATCCGTTCCCAAATCAGCACGCGTGATCTGGAACAGTTCTATGCCCGGGCCCTGGAAATGGCCGTCGAATCGCGGACAATCATCCGGGCAGCAGTGGCCACGGGTTTTGACGTCAAGAAGAAATCAGACGGCAGCTATGTCACGAACGTGGACCTCAAGGTCGAAGATCACCTGCGCGGACTGATACAGCGACATTTCCCTGAGCACGGGATTATTGGCGAGGAATATCCGCCAACCAGGCCGGGCGCTGCCTTTCAGTGGGTCATGGACCCGATCGATGGCACCGAGGATTTTGTGTACCGCGTGCCGACCTTCGGCACCATCCTCGCCCTGCACTACCGCGGCCAGCCAGTCGTGGGTATTCTCGACCACCCGATGCTCGACCTCTGCGTGAGCGCGGCCTATGGCATGGGCACCCATAAAAACGGCGAACGCGTCATGCTCACCGACATCGACCCCGCCGCCATCGACGGCAGCGAGCGCGTGGTGTTGTCGGCACGATCCAACTTCACCCGCTTTGGCGACGACGGGTACCTGTTCGACGCCATCACCCGCACGCACCCGAACCATCGCATCTACCGTAGTTGCTACGCCCATGCCTGCGCCGCGATCGGCACGGCGGACGCCACGATCGACTACGCCAACCGCATCTGGGACATCGCTGCTTGCCAGATACTCACCGAAGAAGCCGGCGGTAAATATATCGTCGTGCGCGAGGAAGAGGTTCGGGACGTCGGCCGGATCTACAGCACGGTGTTCGGCAAGCGCACTTTGGTTGATCGACTGACGCGTCACTTCAACCGCTAGTGCAATTCAAACTTTCTCATCACAACATATTGTTATTTTTTCTTTCGCATGTAGAATAGCAACCAGATAAAGAAATTAATAAAGGTCCAAACCTCCGCTAGGAGTAAAACAATATTGGTTGTTCGCCAACACCTTTCCGTCGACCAGGTCGACCCTGGGCTGATGCGCGCATTGGCGCGTCACATGGAACACATCGTAAATCACCCGGATGGCGGTGAGCTGTATCAATTAATTCAGGACGCCGTTCTCCATTGCCGCGAAAAGAACTACGTCAACGGCACCTGCATCGCTTATCTCCATAATCAGTTACTCACCTATACCCGCGATCGCACCACGTACTCCGCGCCGATGCGGCTGCGGGCACGTCTGATCCAGCAACATCTGTCACTGTATCTGCCCAAACCCGGTCATACGATCCGCCCGCAAGCGGCGGCCCGGGCCATATCGATTTCGCCGCCCTCTCCAATAACCAACCCAACAAATAACATTGCCATGGAAAGCACAAAAACGCCCGATCAAAAACCGATGATGGCGCTGGAAACACTGCGCGCCCCCGAATCGGACGCGAAACAGAACCTCAACGACCTGCGTCAAATGCTAACAAAAAGCATGGACGAGATGTTGAACGAGCGGGAGGCCATGACGCGGCAACTCTCCGACGCCACCACCTACCTCAAGATGGTCGAAGCCGAGCGCGAACAACTGCGTCAGGAACTCAACAAGGCCAGGAAGCGTGCCCGTGCCGACGAGAAGCCCACCAAGAAAGCGCTTGGCCTGCCCAAGCGCGACGTGCTGTTGCGGCAGATCGAGGCCGAGGTCGAGCGCGTGAAGCGTCACGGCGAACCGCTGGCGCTGACACTGATCGACGTCGAGAATCTGGACGCAATCGGTGAGGAACACGGGCAGGAAGCAGCCACCGCCGTGCTGAACCAGTACACGAACGAGGTGCTCGGCCGGTTCCGCAGCTACGACTTGGTGGCGCGCTACAACAAGAGCGAATTCGCGGTGCTGCTACCCAACACCGACAGGGACAACGCCCTACGTGCGCTCGAGAAGGTAAGCAAGCGGGCCAAGGAGTCGCATTTCAGCGTCAAGGGCAAGAGTTTTCCGCTGCCAGGCTTCGGCGGCGTGCTCACGTTTTACTCTCCCGGCGAAGAGCCGCACCAGATGCTGCGCCGCGCCGACGAGGCACTGGTCAACCTCCGTCTCAAGGGAAAGCGTCAGCTCATCGTCATTTAGTGCGGAAGGCGGAAGTTCCATAAACCATTTCCGGACGCCCCGACAACCCGCCCCGGCACATTAACCCGGCGGGATGCTCGGGAAATATTCGGCCCCCTCCACGTGAATTGCCCGATTCCGCCATTTTGACAAGGCTCGGCATGTCGCCGCCATTGACCAGCGCAGCCAAATATCAAAAGATAGCGGAAAGCATAACGAAGGCGGCACTTTTACATGTCCAGCAAATTTCCTGTCGTCGCTGTCACCGGGTCTTCCGGTGCCGGCACCACCACCGTACGCAACGCCTTTCAGGATATCTTCCGCCGTGAGGGCATCAAACCCGCCGTAGTCGAGGGCGAGTCTTTCCATCGCCACGAACGCGAGGAAATGAAGCGTGTCATCGCGCAAGCGCACGCTGAGGGGAAATCCTTATCCCATTTCGGGCCCGAGGTTAATCTTTTCGACAAACTCGAGACCCTGTTCAAGGAATACTCCGAGCACGGCACCGGTCAGGTGCGGGCCTACGTCACGGAGGACAATCAGGAACAATTGAAGCAACCGCTCGGAACATTCACGTCCTGGGAACCGGTTCCCGCCGGTACGGATTTTCTATTTTACGAAGGGTTGCACGGTGGGGTGGTGGCTCGCAACTGGACCCGACGAAAAATGAGCCCCTCGCACAATCCCATTGTCGCCGAACGCCGCAGCACCCGAACCAGCAACGGCGTCGACGTGGCCCAGTACGTCGACCTGCTGATAGGGGTAGTGCCGGTGGTCAATCTTGAGTGGATACAGAAAATCCACCGCGACACGAACGTCCGCGGTCTTTCAGCCGATGCCGTGACGGAAACCATCCTGCGGCGTATGCGCGATTACACACACTTCATCGTGCCGCAATTCTCCATCACCGATATCAATTTCCAGCGGGTGCCGGTGGTCGATACCTCCGACCCCTTCATCGCGCGCGACGTGCCCATGCCGGATGAAAGCATCATTGTCATTCGCTTCCGCGAGCCGCACCAGTTCGTCTTTCCCAAGATGATGCGGCGCATCCAAGGCGCGCTCATGTCGCGCCCCAATACCATGGTCATTCCCGGTGGCAAGCTGTCGCTCGCCGTGGAAATCATCTGCACACCGCTAATTCACGAATTACTAGAAAGACGGCAAGGATAAGCGGCCTGATCCGGCCTAGTGCCGCGACGGCTCCAGCGTCGCATCCAGATTGCGGCTGTCACAGAACTCGGTAAACTCGTTGCGCAGCTTGCCGATGTTAAGTTCGGCCGGCACACTGATGGTCATACTGAGCGAGAACATCGGCGAGCCTGTGTGTGCCGCCGCGTAGGTCCAGCTGTTCAGATCCTCGATATTGATGTGCCGACCGGAGAAGAACTCGGCGACATCGTGCACAATCCCGGGGTGATCCATCGCCACCACGTCCACCAGATAGGGCATAGCATTATCCTTCGCAGTACGCGCGGCGGTGTGCTTGGCCACGATTACCAGGTCCAGCTTTTTCTCGAGCGAAGCCACCATGGCCTCCAGCTTGCCGATGGCGTTCCAGGTGCCGGAGATCAACAGCATCAGGGCGAATTCACCTCCCAGCACCGTCATGCGGCTGTCCTCGATGTTGCAGTTGTTATCGAGTATCGCCTTGGACAATTGATTGACGATGCCAGGCCGGTCTTTGCCGATGGCGGAAATCACAAGGTGCTTCTTCATGGCTTGTTTTGCTTCCTGAGAATTCATGAATGACGTGCTTGAAGGGTATTGGCGGATGACAAGCATGGCTAGTTTAGCCCCAATAACAGCCGGGGACGAGGCCCCTGTCTTTAGCCAGACGACCGCTGCTGCTTCAAAAGCTTACGGATGCGCTCCACCGGAACCACGCCACCCCGCCCTATGCCCTCGCAACGCTTGGCCTCGGTTTTCCACGTTTTCTGCTGATCGACGACCTCTGGCCAGAACGGATAGGTACGGCACTGCGCGGGTCGCACCCGATAAATACGACAGCGGTATTCCGAATCCAGAAATACACACTGCCGCTGCCCGCGGTCCCAGGCTAGGCTCTCGACACCATCGTCATACCGGTGCATGTAGCGCCGCCGGAACCAGCGCCAGGAAATGCCAAGAAATTTCTGGATGCGCCGCTGTTCCGCCGGGCTCGTTTCGACGTAATAATCACCTCGCCCGGTGCAGCATTGGCCGCAACCGGTGCATTCGAACTTAAGCGCCTGCCGCTCATAATACATTCCGCATCCACTCCTGCTTACCCCAAAAGGGATCGCAACATAATCGACTGCCGGTTGATTTTCAATCCTATCCAGCCGGACGGTGCCGTTTGTGGCGTTTTGCCGGTGGGCTGGTATGGTTATGGAATTAACGCGGAAGAAAAGGAAGGTGACACACATGGCTTCGGGACCCAGCATCGAATCGGTAATGACGTCTTATCCTTACTCCATCGCCATCGACGACCATATCAGCAGCGCCAAAACGATGCTGGCGCAATTCAAGATTCGCCACCTCCCGGTGAAAGAAGGAGACAAGCTGGTCGGTGTCATCACGGCGCGCGACATCGAGAGGGCAGAGAATTGCGGAATCGACACCTCCATTGGCAGCGATATACTGGTCCGAAAGCTACACAGTAAGGACGTCTACGTCGTTGCCCCGGATGAACTACTCGTCAACGTACTCAACCACATGGCCGATCACTACATTGGCTCGGTATTGATCGCCCGAAACGGAAAACTGGCGGGGATTTTCACGTTCACCGATGCCTGCCGTTATTGCGTCGGGTTGCTCACAGGCGCAAAGCGCGACTAGGGCCGGCTACCACTTACGAGCCGCTTTACGCCGTCCCAGGCTTTCCAGCCACATATCTACCCGGCCCCACATCCGTTCGTGCAGGCGGGCGCGCCAGGGACGGCGGTGCCAATCTTCGTAGCGGTACTCCACGCTGTGGCGCAAATCGTCCTCGAATGCCCGCTGCACCGTGGCGGCAAACAGCGCGTCATCGACCTCCTGATTGGCCTCAAGGTTCCAGCGTAGATTCCAGCGATCGAGGTTGCTCGAACCGATCGAAGCCCAGCCATCGCACAAAATGGTTTTGGCGTGCAAAAAGCGCGGCTGGTATTCGAAGATACGCACGCCTGTGCGCAACAGGTTGCTGTAAAACCTGCGTCCGGCGTGGCGGATGGCGGGGTGGTCGGTGTGAGGGCCGGGCAACAACAGGCGCACGTCCACCCCGCGCCGGGCCGCCTGTTTGAGCGCACGCCGAATTTTGCGTGAAGGAACAAAATAGGCGGTGGTGATCCACACCCGGCTCTGGGCGTGGCGCACGCGGTTGTATAAGGAACGCTTGATATCTTGCACCGCCAGCGCGGTGGTCACGGAAACACGCCCGAGCATTCCCTCCGCCTCTATCCGCGGGGTCGGCGCTGGCAGCGCAAACGGTTCCACGACGTGACGATTCCAGACATGCAGGAACAGCGCCTGCCAGTCTACGAGCACCGGGCCGCTGATTCTCACGGCCGACTCGCGCCAGCTTTGTTCCGGGTGCAAGGGAGAGTCGAACTCGTCGGTAATGCCCGCACCCCCCACATACGCGACCTCGCCATCGACAATGAGCAGCTTGCGGTGATCGCGGAACATGTTGTGCAGGTGGTTGCGAAAACGAACCGGATTATAGAACTGTAAGTCGATGCTGGCCTGGACCAATTTCTGCCTGTCCGGCATCGCCAAGCCCGTGGCGCCGAAATCATCGAGCAACAGCTTAACGGTCACCCCGCGGCGAGCGGCACGCACAAAAGCGTCAATGAAACGCGCGGCGACCGTGCCCGATTCGAAGAGGTAGATTTCCAGCAACACATAACGGCGCGCCAGCTCGATGGTCTCCAGCATGCGCGGGAAAAACTGCCGGCCGTCCAGCAGCAATTCAAAGCGATTGCCCGGGCGCCAGGGAAACAGGTATTTGCTAAAAATTTTTGCCGGCGTAGGCAGATGGCGGAAGGCGGCGTCTACCCGCACGGCAGTGCGAGATTTTTCGCTCACGTCTTGGCGCGCAGGTACTGTTTCGGCCACGGCAGGTCCACATTGAGCCGCCGTGCCGCATGCAGCGGCCAGTGAGGATCGCGCAGAAATTCACGCGCCAGCAGCACCACATCCGCCTGGCCGGTCGCAATGATCTGCTCCGCCTGGTAAGGCTCAGTGATCAAGCCCACCGCGCCAGTAGGAACCCCGGCCTTTGCGCGGATGGCCGCGGCGAAAGGAACCTGGAATCCAGGACCGGCGGGAATTTTGGCATCGGCAACAAGACCGCCACTGGAACAGTCGATCAGATCGATCTCCAATTCCTTGAGCCAGCGCGCGAGCTGAATCGATTGCTCGAGATCCCAGCCGCCGTTCACCCAATCTGTGGCGGAAAGGCGCACAAACACCGGCCGTTCCGCCGGCCAGATCGCGCGCACGGTCTTGGCTACGGCCAGCGGCAGGCGCGTACGGTTCTCAAGACTGCCGCCATATTCATCCGTCCGCTGGTTGGTGATCGGCGAGAGAAATTCATGCAGCAGATAGCCGTGGGCCATGTGGACTTCCACCACATCAAAACCGGCGGCGTAGGCGCGCCGCGTGGTGTCCGCGAACTGTTGCACCACGACATCAATTTCAGCCTTGGTCAGTGCACGCGGAACCGCGTGCGCGGCGGTAAAAGGCAGCTCACTCGGCGCCAGCGGCTGCCAGCCACCATTATTTTCCGTCACCGGACCGCCGCCGTTGAGCCATGGCGCATCGGTCGAGCCTTTGCGTCCGGCGTGTGCCAGTTGAATCCCAGCGACCGCGCCTTGCTCTTTGATGAACTGCACAATGGGACGAAAGGCATCACGTTGCGTGTCCGACCACAGGCCGAGGTCATAGGGTGAGATGCGACCCTCGGGGCTGACGCCGGTCGCTTCCACCATGACCAGCCCGGCGCCGCCCACGGCGCGGCTCCCCAGATGCACCACGTGCCAGGCATTCGGCATGCCATCGATGGCCGAATACTGGCACATGGGCGAAACGAAAATGCGATTCCGAAACAGGACATTCCGTAACCGGAACTCGGAGAACAATTGTGTCATAGCGTTTATCCTTATGAAATCCAGTCGACCGCCGTGCCGACCACTTTTCAAGAAACTTCATGCACAAATCCCATACTCTAGCAGCAGTGGCCGCGCTATTTCGCCCTACTTAACACCATAAAACAGGATGTGGTCAATGTGATACTCTTTCCACCGAGTTCTGAAACGAGATACGCCATGAGCGCAAAAAACAATCAACCCGACTGGGACAAGATCGCCGAAAAATTCGACCTGTGGCTGCCACATATTGCGCCGGTAGGCGAGGCCTTGCTGGCCGCGCTCGATGCCAAACCGGGAGAACGGATCATCGATCTTGCCTCTGGCACCGGTGAACCGGCGCTGACGCTGGCACGTCGCATGAAAGGCCACACACACATCCTCGGCGTCGATGCCGCGGATGGCATGGTGCGCGTGGCGCAGGCCAAGGTGATCAAGGAACGGTTGCCGGGGATTTCCTTCCAGTGCATGCCGGCGGAAAAGCTGACGTTTGAGGATAACCATTTCGACAGAGCGTTGTGCCGCTTCGGCGTGATGCTGTTCGCCGATCCGCTGCAAGGCTTGAAGGAAATGCGGCGTGTGCTCAAACCTGGCGGACGTTTCGCGCTCGCCGTGTGGAGCACACCGGAAACCATGCCGACGATGCACTGGTCGTCTCAGGTTTTCAGTGAACGGCTGCCGGAGGATCTGCATCCACCGCTCGCCAAGATCACGTCGCTGGGCGCGCCCGGCCTGCTCGAAGACCTGCTGAACACGGCGGGATTTTCCGGTTTTTCCGTAGTACGGAAAATATTCGATTATCAGTTCAAGTCATTCGACGACTACTGGGACACGGTCGAGGCCTCGGACATCCTGAAGCAACAGTACGACGCGCTGCCGCAAAACGAACGCAACAAGATTCGGGATGAAGTTGGGCGCTTCGCCCGGGATTTTATGCACGACGGCCGGCTGTCGATTCCGCACGAATACTTGGTCGCCGCGGGCACAAAATAACCGCCTCGCTTACATACCACTCAGATAGACCTTAGCCTCTTCGCCGGGATTGGGCAGGCCCGCGACCCGCCACGCCCCGAGGCAGGTATGAAACAGATCGTGGACCCATTGCCGGTCCTTGCCATATTTGTGGCAGATATGGCTCATGGCGGGGACGACCTCGAACCTGGCGTAGTGTTCACGCAATTCGTGAATGACGTCCCAGTGATCCGCAGTGAGTTCTCCGATTCCTTCGTCGCGCGCGATCTCTCGGGCAAGCTTCTCATTCCATTGGGCTGGGTCCTTCAGCAAGCCGTCTTCATCGAACCCCACCCTTGGCACTTCCATGGCGTTCGGCATGGCACACCTCCTTTCCTGATTCCAAGACTATCGTTCCTTGCGGTTTCATAAAGATGCAGCGAGAAGATGTTCTGGATCAGGACACCCCGCACCCTCTGCGTCCCTGTGAACTTCAGGCTGAGCCAACGCCACAAACGGGCTAGCCGCCCGTCATCGACATGAAGCGGATGACCTGCTGCGGTTTCTCGTGGAACTCGTGGCGCTCGGGCTTGAAGGTAAGTGCGTGAAGTATGGCTGCCTTGAGCTGGGCATCATCCGCGCCGCTGCGCAGCAACGGACGCAGTTCGTATTTATGTTCCTGCCCGAGACACAGGTATAACGTCCCGTCGGCCGCCAGCCGCACCCGGTTGCAGGTCTCGCAGAAATGCTGCGAGATCGGCGTGATGAAACCGATACGCAGGTCGGTGCCAGCCACCTGCATGTAGCGCGCGGGGCCCCCTCCCGGCATCACACCCGGGATCAGCGGAAACCGCGCCGCCAGACGCTGCTTCACTTCCTGCAAATCGAGATAATGACTGATGGCCTCCTGCCCCGGAGAGCCCATCGGCATGGTCTCGATGAATCGCAACGTAAAGTCGTGTTCGAGGCAAAACGCCACCATGTCCTCGAACTCATCGTCGTTAACGCCCTTGAGGGCCAGCATGTTGATCTTGATGGGCGCGAATCCGGCGCGCTTCGCGGCCATCAGGCCATCTAGCACCTTGTTGAGGTGCCCACCCTGAGTAATCTCGGTAAAACGCTCGGGCTTGAGTGTATCCAAACTCACGTTGAGCCGACGCACGCCGGCCGCGCGCAGCGGCTCGGCCTTGTGCGCGAGCAGTACGGCGTTGGTGCTCAGGGAAAGATCGTCGATGCCCGGAAGCTGTGCCAGGCGCGCAGCAAGTTCCGGTAGACCGCGGCGCGCGAGCGGCTCGCCGCCGGTAAGCCGCACCCTGCTCACGCCAAGCTCGCCAAAGACGCGCATGACGCGCTCGATTTCATCGAACGTCAGCCAGGTTTCCGGCTCGACAAAATCGCTGAAGTCCTTGGGCAAACAATAAAAACAACGCAGGTTGCAACGATCCGTCACCGACAGACGAACATACTCAATGTGTCGACCAAAGGAGTCTGTCAGCTGCTCTATCATGAAGTCCCTAACCGGTTTTCATTCATCTTACCGACTCCACACCAAAGCCGAAACTACCTCTGTGATAACCGTACTCCCAGCACGACTACTCACCGCCCTGTACGATAAAAAGCCGCCTTGTTTCGTCCCGGCGGGTGGCTCCGCCGCATCCGCTTTCACGTTACCGCGCCACGCTATGGCCGGATTCTCGCTCTGGCCTTGACGCCGGCTGCGGCTGACAAATGTCATCGTCACCACATTTCGCATGGGGTCCCATAGCCACTGGCGGCCGCACATTTACTTATCCTTGGCCGCCTTGGCCGGCACGGACTGGAAGGTGTTCTCCACGAGCGGCGGCGCATCCACCTGCGGCACATGACACTGCGAGCAGACGTAACGCCTGCGCGACACGGTCTTCTGTACCTTGCCATTGAAGTCAGTAAAGTGACTCTTGCCGATCTTCGGTGCGTCCATCTCTTTGTAGTTGGTCACGTCGTGGCACTCCAGGCAGCGGTTCTTCTTGAAGTCGATGCGGTAGCCGTCGATCTTGTGCGGGATCAACGGTGGCTGCTGCGCATAAGTGCGCACTATCTTTTCCTGCTCGCCCGGCGTCTTGCCGACATAAGGCTTGTCCTCGGGCGCCTGGTCGGGCGCGGCGACATCTTCTATGCGCAGGGACTGCACCCTGGCGTTGTCGGCCCTGGTCAGCGGGGAGAACAGAGCGGCGGAGATCGCGGCCAGCAGAACCGCCAGGATTATCGTCAGGGGCATTTTCATGGGGCAACCTCCATTATCTCTCTGGGTTGATTGATGCGTGGTAATTCGACGTGCCACCGGCGCGTGGCGCCGTGCTGCAGAAGCGCATGCCGAACCCGAACACGTCCTTCGAACAAATGTCGATGCAGCGCCCGCAATTCGTGCACGCAGCATCGAGGATCGCCGGCTCTACGCCGTCCGCCGCGCCCTTGAGGGCGGGGCGAATCACCTGCGGCTCGGGGCAAACGTCGTAGCAGTCGCCGCAGTCGTTGCACTGCGCGCGCTGATCGGCACACACACGCACCAAGCTCTTGTATCCAAGCCAGCCGTAAAACGCACCGACCGGGCACAGGTTCCCGCACCAGCTACGCGGGCTGACGAAGGCATCGAGCAGGAACACTGCGAGGATCACGACCCACGCGAGCCCGACACCGAAGATGAGGCCGCGGTGAAACATCGACACCGGATTGATAACCTCCCACGCTACCGCACCCGCGACAACCGAGACCACGAACGTCATGATGAGCAGTCCCTGGCGTGTCGCGCGCGGCAGGCGCGAGACACCACGCAGCCCCAAACGCTGGCGCAGCCACGCGGCGGCATCGGTGACGAGGTTCACTGGACAGACCCACGAGCAATACACACGTCCACCGACGAGGGCGTAGAACACCGCGACGATGCTCGCGCCCACGATCGCCGTGGTCTCCGGCCAGTGGCGCGCGGCGAACGACTGCAATAAAACATACGGATCGGTGAGCGGCAGCACCCCGAACGTAAGACTTGAATTGAGATTGCCTTTCACGATCCACAGGCCGGCGAGCGGGCCGAGAAGAAAGAGCACAAGAACGCCGGCTTGGCTCACGCGCCGCGCGATAAGAAAGCGGTGCGCCTTGAACCAGCCCTTCGCTGCGATCGCGTCCTGTCCGGGCATCTTCATGGCTTCGTCTCCGGCATGCGAATTGGCAGATGGATCATTCCCGGTACGAGCTCGCCGCCGGCTTTCTCCTTTTCTTCCCAGCCAAGGCGGTAGTGCGTGCCGGACTTGCCGCGCGCGAGTGGCGCCGGCAGTACCTTGATCGCGGCCTCTTCGAGCACGCATGACTTCTCGCACTTGCCGCAACCGGTACAGGCCTCCGCGTGCACCGTCGGCAGGAACATGGCGTGCTTACCGCTGCGAAGATTATGGTGTACCTCGAGTGTGATCGCCTTGTCGATCAGCGGGCAAACGCGATAGCACACGTCGCAGCGCATACCGAGAAAGTTGAGGCAGTTCTCCTCATCCACCAACACCGCGATGCCCATGCGCGCCTTGGTAATGTCGGTGAGCTTGTGATCGAGTGCGCCCGTGGGGCAGGCCTTGACGCACGGGATGTTCTCGCACATTTCGCATGGCACGCGCCGCGCGTTGAAGTACGGCGTGCCGGTGGCCGGTCCTTCCCCCAGACGCGCGAGATCGAGCGTGCCATAGGGGCAATCGCGCACGCACAACCCGCAGCGGATACAGGCGCCGACAAATTTTTCCTCCGGCAACGCGCCCGGGGGACGGATCGCGTCGGCGGGAAGGGCCTGTACACGACGCGCGTACAGCGCCAGCCCGAAACCCGCGAGCATGGCCGCGCCCGTCACCCGTGCGGCGTCAATCAGGAACCGGCGCCGGCTGGTGAACAGCGTGCGGATGTCGCTCTTTTCCACCACAATACCTCCGTTACACCTTTACGATCTTGACCGCGCACTTCTTGAAGTCAGTCTGCTTCGAGATCGGGCAGGTGGCATCGAGCGTGAGTTTGTTCACCAAGCGGCTCTCATCGAAGAACGGCACGAACACGAGTCCTACCGGCGGCTTGTTGCGGCCGCGGGTCTCGACCCTGGTCGTAATCTCGCCGCGTCGGCTGATGACCTTCACCACATCACCACGCATGAGGCCGCGTTTAGTCGCATCGTCCGGGTTCATGAACACCCACGCATCAGGCAAGGCCCTGTAGAGCTCGGGCACGCGCCGCGTCATGGTGCCGGTGTGCCAGTGCTCAAGCTCACGCCCGGTGCACAGCCACGTGTCGTACTCGGCGTCCGGCGCCTCCGCCGGCGGCTGATATGGCAGCGCGAAGATCACTGCCTTGCCGTCGGCGTGGCCGTAAAACTTCACACCCTCGCCCTTCTTCACGTACGGGTCGTAGCCCTCGCGGTAGCGCCACAGCGTTTCCTTGTTGTCCACCACCGGCCAGCGCAGGCCGCGGGCCTTGTGGTAGAGATCGAACAGGGCGAGATCGTGGCCATGACCCCGGCCGAACTGCGCGTACTCCTCGAACAGGCCCTTCTGCACGTAGTAACCAAAGTACTTCGACTCGTCGTTCATGTAACCCTTGATGGCGTGGCCGTTCACCTTCTCGAGTTCGGCGAGCGGAAACTTGTTTACTACGCCATTGGCGTAGAGCACGTCATAAAGCGTTTTGCCGCGGTACTCAGGTGCCTTGTCGAGTAACTCCTTCGGCCATACTTCCTCCACCTTGAAGCGCTTGGAGAACTCCATGTATTGCCACAGGTCGGGCCTTGCCTCGCCCGGCGCTTTGACCTGCTGGCGCCAGAACTGGCTGCGGCGTTCGGCGTTGCCGTAGGCGCCCTCCTTCTCCGCCCACATGGCCGATGGCAGGATCAAGTCGGCGGCCATGGCTGTGACCGTCGGGTAGGCGTCGGACACGACCACGAAGTTTGCCGGATTACGGAAGCCGGGGTAGGTCTCGCCGTTGATGTTCGGCCCGGCCTGCATGTTGTTGGTGGTCGAGGTCCAGTAGAAGTTGAGCTTGCCATCCTTGAGAGCGCGGCTCTGGGCGACCGCATGGAGGCCTGGTTTGTCGGGGATGGTCCCGGCCGGTAGCTTCCATGCCTGCTCCGCGATCTCGCGGTGCTTCGGGTTCATCACCACCATGTCCGCCGGCAGGCGGTGGCTGAAGGTGCCGACCTCGCGCGCCGTGCCGCAGGCCGAGGGTTGGCCGGTGAGCGAGAACGGCCCGTTGCCGGGCTCGGAGATCTTGCCCACGAGCAGGTGTACGTTGTAGACCATGTTGTTGGCCCAGGTGCCGCGTGTGTGCTGGTTGAAGCCCATGGTCCAGTACGACACCACCTTGCGCTTGGGGTCGGCGTAGAGTTTCGCCAGTGCCTCGAGCTTGTCCTTCGGCACGCCCGAGAGCTCCGAGACGTAATCCGCGGTGTAGGTCGAAACGAACTGCTTGAACTCGTCGAACGTGATCGGCGCGGCCTTGCCCGGGTCGCCCTTGGGCTTGCCCTCGGCATCCGGGTAGCCGTTGTTGCCCGCCACCTGCTCCAGCGGATGGTTGGGGCGCAGGCCGTAACCAATGTCGGTCACGCCCTTTTTGAAATTGACGTGCTTCGTGACGAAGTCCTGGTTCACCGCATTGTTCTGGATGATGTAGTTCGCGATGTAGTTGAGGATCGCGAGGTCGGTCTGTGGCTTGAAGATGATCTCGAGATCGGCGAGCTCACAGCTGCGGTGCGTGAAGGTCGAGAGCACCGCGACCTTCACATCCTTGCCGGTCAGGCGCCGGTCGGTCAGACGCGACCACAGGATCGGGTGCATCTCGGCCATGTTTGAGCCCCACAGCACGAAGGCATCGGCGTGTTCGGTATCGTCGTAGCAGCCCATCGGCTCGTCAATACCGAAGGTGCGCATGAAACCCGCGACTGCCGAGGCCATGCAGTGGCGCGCATTCGGATCTATGTTATTCGTGCGGAAGCCGGCCTTCATGAGCTTGACCGCGGCATAGCCTTCCCAGATGGTCCACTGGCCGGAGCCGAACATGCCGACGCCATCCGGACCTTTCTCCTTGAGCGTTCCCTTGACCTTCTCAGCCATGATGTCGAAGGCCTGGTCCCAACTGACCGACGCGAACTCACCGTTCTTGTCGTATTTGCCATCCTTCATGCGCAGCAGCGGCGCGGTGAGCCGATCCTTGCCATACATGATCTTCGACAGAAAATAACCCTTGATGCAGTTCAGCCCCCTGTTCACCGGCGCATCCGGATCGCCCTGGGTCGCCACCACGCGCCCGTCCTTCACGCCCACAAGCACACCGCAGCCGGTGCCGCAGAAGCGACACACGCCCTTGTCCCAGCGGATGCCGGCGTCCCTGGCCGCGATCGCGGCCATCGCGTCCTTCATGCCGGGAATGGTTACACCGGCGGCGGCCGCTGTCGCAGCGACGGCGCTGGTCTTGATGAAATCGCGTCGTGTCAGTTTCATATCAGCTCTCCTGTCCAGAATCGGGTTCGAAATGGTGGTAGACCATGGCGGCCGACAACACGCCGTTCAGATCATGAAAACTGCGAAATGTGTTGGCAAGAACGTTCACATCATCGCCCTCTACCGTGACCACGATGCGCCCGTCGGCGGCAGCGTGGACCTCGACACCGGGCAGCGCCGCGAGCGCGCTCTGCACGGCGGCGCTGAAGTCAGGATGGGAATGGACCAGCACTCCGGCGATATTCATGCACAGGCCTCCTGGTAAACGGCATTGTCGCGCAGGGCAATGGCCTGCGCCGGACACACGGCGAAACACGCGCCGCAACCGGTACAGGCCGCCGCGTTCACCTGCGGCTGACCGACTCCACCCTTCGTGAAACAGAAACGAATGGCGTCGGTCTCGCACTGCTCGCCGCAGCTGCGGCAGACCACGCCCTGTAATGCCAGGCAGCGATCGTCCAGCTGCGCCTTGAGGGTCCACGGTGCGAGATCCGCCTCGGGTCGCTGCAGCGCGCCGGTGGGACAGGTCTCGGCGCAGTGTTTACAAAACGTGCATTCGCCGGTCTGGAAATCGATCCGGGGAAAACCGTTGGTGAGTACGATGACATGGGTGTCGCAGGCTTTGACGCAGCGTGCGCAACCGTCACATTGACTGAGAAATTGCGCCTCGGCCAAGGCCCAGGGGGGGCGCAGCACAGCGCGGCGGCTACTGAAGTCAGCTCGCAGAAACTGCCGTCGACTGATCATCCTTCACCCTTCGCCGCCATAGGCTGGCTAAATTAGAATTTAATTGATTTCTAATTCTTTCTCTCGCAGCCCTTGTAATCCTTGATATTGGTCAACCTACTTAGGTGGATAATAAAATTTATTCCGTCCACAAATTTGATTTAGATCAAGTCCCGAATGTTTTCCGCCAAAGTTTCCAAAAAACACCAACCCCGCTAGTGGCTAGTTCCTGATGAGCGGGTGATTTTGTTATAGACATTGTACTTGCCCGAGGGTTTTATCATTGGCAGGCGTTTAATCTCCTTGAATGTCTGCGCATCGTAGACCACCAACGCCCCGTCCATCTCCCAGATACTCACCAGCGCGTACCTGCCGTCACGGGTGAACTCCACATGCGCCGCGGTTTTGCCCGGCGACGGCTTGAGTGTCTTGATAATCTCAAGCTTGTTCTTGTCGAGAATCTGGATCACGTCCTTGTTCGGACTGAAAGAGGCATCGATCCACGCATACGGCGTGTTCTCGTGCGAGCGTATGAAAAACCCCGGACCGAGGGTTTTAATGTGCTTGATGGTCTTCCAGTTTTTCATGTCGATGATGGTGACCATGCCTTCCTGGAGGTTCGGTGTTGCCAGCACCGAGGTACCCTGGTAGTCCCAGGTAATACCCGATCCCAGATGGGGTAACCCGGGCAAATCCACTTCCGCGATCTTGCGTCCAACAATGAGGTTTACCACTTGGCCATTCTTGCCATTGCGTGCAGCCCCGATCAGATGTTCATAGGACTGGTCAAAGAAAAAATCATCGAGATAATCGTCGAGCTTGATGCGGCGCACCGGAAAAGGCCCCTTTTCTGCCAGCGCCTCGCCCATGCGATAGTCATGCACGAGGCCGGGATAGATCGGCTCGGCCTTTTCGTCGTAGGGAATTTCCCAGACCTCAGGAATATCTTTGAGCGCGGCGATGAAACTCTTGCGCGGCGCGGCATCGTAAACAGCACTCACGCGCGAACTCTTGCCAGCATCGCCCAGCACCGGGATCACCTTGATCAAGGATAGATCCCGGGCATCCAGTAACACCAGTGTATGCGGCAGGGAATTGCCAGCAATTACAAAGCGCCCGTCACTCGACACCGCAATGTTGCGCATGTTGATGCCAGCGCGGATCTCAGCAACATATTTTAGATTGTAAATATCGAACTTACTGACCCAACCATCGCGTGAACCGAAGTAGACATAGCGCCCGTCCGGTGAAAACTTGGGACCGCCGTGTAACGCGAAGCGCGTTGGGAACCGCAGAATCGGCTCGAATTTGTCACCATCTAGCAGCGTCGCGTGGTGGTCACCGACCTCCACCACAATAAACAAATTGAGCAGATCGGCCTTGAACACCGGTTTGTCCGGAAGGCTCCCGGGAATGTTATGAATCACCTGCGAGCCACGGATGTCGGCCGCCTCCCAGCGCGGCAGCGGCGTCACTGGGGAATAAATGTAATCGACCAGCAACTTGGTCTGATCGGCGGACAGCTTGGCACCAAAGGCCGGCATCTGCGTCAGCGCCCGGCCTTCCTTGATCACGGTTTGGGCTTCGTCGCGCTTCAGCCGGCCGAGATTCTCCGGAAGCAGCGCCGGGCCCATCTTTCCCAAGCGATCCGCGCCGTGGCACTCAGCACAGTGTTGGCCATAAAGACTGACCACGTCGGCAAAGACGTCCGCCACGGGAAACACGGAGCACACTGCAAAAAGAAAGACAAAATGCCGGCGGGTATTCATGCAATTGTTTTTTTCTCTGCAAGCTCTGCAGCGTCTGTGACCACGTTATTTGTTAATGGCGATAACGGGGATACGGGAGTAAGGCCTGTTCTGCAGGCGCTCGCCCATGCCGGAGACGCCGATTTCCTCGTCCGTCAGATAACAGGCCGGGTCTTCGGCCCAGGGATCGCCCGTGAGCTGATGGGCGCGCACGCGGGTGTTACCGCCACAGATGTCGAAATACTGGCAGGCGCCACACCGGCCCTTGATGGCACGCGGGCTCGCTTTCAGGCCGGCCATGAGCGGGTCGGACGTATCCTGCCAGATCTGCGAAAACGGCCGCTCCTTCACGTTGCCGAGAGTGTAATGCCACCAGAAGGTGTCGGGATGGACGTTGCCCAGGTTATCGATGTTGGCGACGTTGACACCGGAAGAGTTGCCGCCCCACTGCGCCAGTTTCGCGCGCATGTGTGCGTCTTTTTCGGGGAAATGTTGGCGTACCCAATACAATAAATACACGCCATCGGCGTCGTTGTTGCCGGTAACAAATTCTTTGTGCAAGCCGCGGCTGGTGTACTCCCAGCATTTATCGAACAACAGGTCCATGGCCCAGCGCGTGGTTTTCAGAATCACATCGTCCTTGCGGTTGATGTTGCCGCGACCGGCGTAGTTGAGGTGCGACAGATAAAACTTGTCGATGTCCTCGTCTTCCATGAGCTGCAGGAGCTGCGGCAGTTCGGCAGCATTGTCTTGGGTCATGGTAAAGCGCATGCCGACCTTGATCCCGTGCCGATGGCACAGGCGAATGGCCTGCATCGAGGCATTGAATGCACCATCGAGGCGGCGGAAACGGTCATGGGTTTCACGGATGCCGTCAATCGAGATGCCGACATAGTCGTAACCGACTGCGGCGATACGGTCGATGTTTGAGTTGTCGATCAACGTGCCGTTGGTGGAAAGACCGACGTAGAAGCCCATGGCCTTGGCGCGATGCGAGATCTCGAAAATATCTGGCCGCAGCAACGGTTCGCCGCCGGACAAGATCAGTACTGGCACGCGAAAGACCTTCAGGTCATCCATGACCCTGTACACCTCGTCCAGCGACAGCTCGTCTGGGAAATCTTTGTCCGCCGAGATCGAGTAGCAGTGCTTGCAGGTGAGGTTGCAACGGCGAATCAGGTTCCAGATCACCACCGGTCCGGGCGGATGGCGTTTCGGCCCCAGCGATGTGGGCGAGGCCAGTTCCTGCATGTATTGGCTGATGCGAAACATGATCAGGCGCTGATTCGAAGTCCGGTCTTCTTCAAAATTCGCGTGCTGTACAGCACCGTGTGGCCCTGATTGGCATCGCCCAGCAGTTCGGCGATCTGCTTCACCTTTTGCTCCACCTCGGCGCGATCGCGCCCATGCACCATGGCAAAGACATTGTACGGCCAGTCGGGTAAATGGCGTGGACGATGATAGCAGTGGCTGACACAATCGAGGTCGCCAATCTTGCGCCCCAGCTCGCTCACCCGGTCATCGGGCACGTTCCAGACCGACATGCCATTCGCCTGGTATCCGAGGGCGTAGTGATTCGGAACCACACCGATCCGACGGATCACACCGGATTCACACATGCGGTTCATGCGTTGCATTACTTCTTGCGGTTCGATCCCGAGTTGCTCAGCGATGGCGTGATAGGGGCGTGCCACGAGCGGCAACCCCGCCTGGGTGGCAGCGATGATACGACGGTCCGTGGTATCGATGGGCATCGTATCGGATTCAACACCCGAGGTTTTGATTTGCGCTGCGTGCATCGATGTGGCCCTTAGGCCTCGAAACGCAGTCCCACAAAAAACTCTTCAATCTTAGGCATATTATGCACAATATGGCCGGTCTTGTGTTCGATCTTGGCGATCACCCGTCCGATTTCCTCGGGTGTTTCGGTTGCCAGTACAAACCACATGTTGAACGCATGGTCGCGTGCATAATTATGCGCGACTTCGGGAAAGCTGTTTACGATCTCTGCCACGCGATCGAATTCAGCCGGCGGTATTTTCATCGCCGCCAGTGTCAGCGCCCCGCCCAGCCGCTCGGCATGGTACATCGGGCCAAATCGCGTAAGTATGCCTTGCACCAGAAGATTACCAATACGGGTAATCAAGTCGTCTTCGGAAAGCCCTAAAGCTGTCGCCACGTCGGCAAACGGCTGCTCGGTGATGGGAAACCCTCCCTGAAGACTGTTTACGATGGTGCGATCCATGGCGTCCATTCTTTAGACGGCCCCCTGCTCCCTGCTCGTGGCGGCACCCGCCGCATACACTGCGCCGCGCTGCTTGAAACGACGGCGACTGAACAGCACCTCATGCGGCAGGCTTTGCAGGCCGCAGCGACCAACCATCCATTCGAGATGCGTCAGCACCTCCTCGCGACTTTTACCGTGGATCATGCAATACAGGTTATAGCGCCACTGGGGCAAATGCCGCGGACGACGGTAGCACAGGGTAATAAAATCGAATCCGGCCAGACACTGCCCAAGTTCCACCACCTGATCGTCGGGGACATCCCATACCACCATGGCATTGGCGCGATAGCCAAGTTCGTGATGGCGCACCACCACACCGAAACGGCGGATCACGCCGGTCTCCCTGAGCCGTGTCAGACGGGCGATGACCTCGGTTTCGGACAAACCCAAGTCCACGCCGATGTTGGCATAGGGCCGCGACACCAGCGGCAAGCCGTACTGGATGGCGGCCAGCAAACGCCGATCCACGTCGTCCACCAGCGAAGACACCGGATGTCGAACGGTCTGTGCGAGACTCATGTCCATCGCAGCTCAAACCCCAGATCGATGTGGTAATCCTCCAGCAGCGGAAAGGACAACACCTCGTAACCGGTGCGCGCGGAAATTTCTGCGAGCACGGTCTGGAGCCGCGCCGCATCCGGCGCGGTTATCACAAACCAGAGGTTCAGATGGTGCTCGCGCTCGTAGTTGTGGTTCACCTCGGTGTAGCCATTGACCAGCGCCGCCACCGCTTCCAGCTCTGCCGGCGGCACCACCATGGCGGCAAGCGTGCTCGCGCCCACTTGGTTCGGACGCACCACGGCGCCGATGCGGCTGATGGCGCCGCTTTCCTTCAGCCATTGCAGGGAGGCCAGTACATCGGCTTCGGTCACGCCCAGACGCGCCGCCATGCCCGCATAGGGGGTCGGCGACAGCGGAAAATCGTGCTGGAAGTCATTTAGCAGATTTCTTTGCAGTTTGTTCATGATCCGATCCGGTGCGCCCGCACGGTAAAGAATATGCCGCTCGGCTTGTCCACCGGCAGAGAGGTAACCCGGTTGAAGGTCTCGGTGTCGTACACATCGACGCGATCTTCGTCACGCACCGAAATCCAGACCTGCTCACCGCGCGGGGTGAATTCCAGGTGCAGTACGGCCTTGCCCGGCTTCAGGGTCTTGACGATTTTGTGCGTGAGCGTGTCGATGACCTCCACCGTGTCGTTGTCCGGAAAGGCGAAGTTGACCCAGACCTGGCGTCCGTCCGGACGCGCCACCACAAACACCGGCTGGCCATGCACCGGGATGCGCCCGGCTTCCTTCCAGTTCTGCTGGTCGATCACCAGTACCTCATGTCGCCCCACGGCCGGCACGAAGGCCTGATCGGCTGCCATGGCCCAACTGTCGAGATGCGGCATTTTGTAGACCGGCAGGGGCGTGTCGCCGCGGCCGTAGCCACCGAGGATACGGTGTACGCCTGCATCGAGATTCCACAAATCCAGCAGTGCCAGCCCATCTTCGCCAAACAGGCCAGCGATGTAGTAACGACCATCGGGCGTCACGGTACCATCGTAAGGCTGGTGACCGACGTTCTGGAAACGGAAAATTTTCGGCTGCGTGGGTGTTTTCATGTCCGCCACCCAGATCTCGCCAGCATCGTATAGGGAAAACACAAATCGGTTGCCCGGCGCATCCACCAGCCCGACCACCTTGGAACGGTGCGCGCTGTCACCCGAGCCGGCCGGGATGTCGGCAACCAATTCAAGCGTGTCGGCGGTAAACACTTTCACACCGCCCGGCACATAATTGGAAGTGGCGATCAGGCTTCCGTCCTGCGAGATCGCGCCGCCGATACTATTGCCCGCCTGCACGATGCGCTTCTCAATGCGCCCGCGCAACAAATCGATTTTGGTCAGCCCGCCGTCGCGGCCGAAGACGTAGGCATAACGCGCATCGCGCGAGTACACCACGGAAGCGTGCGACAAGTCACCGAGACCGGTGATCTCGGCCAACGAGGTATGGTGGGTAGTTTCGATAACCTGCACGCTGCCGCGCGCACGCTCAATAATGATACCAAGATCACCGCTGCCACGTGGCGTGACACAACCGAAAAGCACGCCGCCCCATAACATGAAGAAAAAGACAAGACGGGAGACGGACCTGTATTCACTGTGCATCGGTCAAACCTCGTTGCAACACCTGCACCAACCAGTCCGCTTCCTGCGTGCCCATAAAGGGCCTCCACGGTGGCATAGGCGTACCCGGACGCCCATTAAGAATCGTGTCGCGCAGCATCACATCGAGCTTGCCGTTCAATGCCTGCGGTGTCAACGCCGGCCCCAAACCGCCTTGCAGCGTCATCCCATGACACGATCCGCAATCCTGCTTGAGAAGGTGCAACAGTTCCGTCTGGCGCGCAACCGTCATGTCCGCCGCACCCATGGCCGGCAAGAACATCACCGCACACGTCAGGATCATGCCGGTTCTATGCCTGGGCCTGCGCATATCCACCTGCTCTCCTATACATAAAGTGGGGCGGGATTTCTCCCGCCCCATCATGCCACTATATTAGTAAACGTCGTATTGTGTGTTATGGACGTTGAACTTGCCCGTGGGGGTAACCAAACGCTTATCTTTGATTACTGCCTTTAGCTTGCGCGTCTTATCATCGAGTACCACAATCGCCGACTCCTGGGTCTTGCCGTTCCACACGGAGAACCAAACCTCATCACCCTTGTTGTTGTATTCCGGCTGTACCACGCGCTTCGGACCTTCGCTCAGACCGGCCATTTCGGCAATATTTACCACGGCATACGGCTTATCGAGATGGTTGATGTCGAATACGGCCACGGACTGGCTCACGCTTGCTGCCGGGTTCAACGCGGTATCCACCCACAGGTTCTTGGACTTCGGATGGGTCTTAATGAACAGTGACCCACCGCCCTGGCCCTTGAGTGAGCGCACCACCTTCCAGGCGTACTGCGGATGTCCCTGATAGTGTACCGCAGGATTTGCCGGATCGGTGCCGATCAAGGCGATAGTGTCATCGCCCAGATGTCCCGTAGCCCACACCGGACCATACTTCGGATCCACGAAGTTCGCGCCGCGACCGGGGTGCGGGATCTTACCCACGTCGACCAGCTTTACAAGCTTATCCGCCTTCGAGTCCACGACGGCGATCCTGTTGCGCTGGTTGGCCGCCACCATAAAATACCGCTTGGTGGAATCAAAACCGCCGTCATGCAGGAAGCGCTCGGTGCCGATGTCGGTCACCTTGAGGTTGTTGATGTCGGAGTAATCCACCATCAACGTATGGCCGGTCTCCTTCACATTCACTATGAATTCTGGGTGGAAATGTGAGGCCACGATCGAAGCTACACGCGGCTCAGGATGATACTCCTGTGTGTCCACCGTAAAGCCGCGGGTGGCAACGATCTTGAGCGGCTCGAGCGTGTCACCTTTCATGATCGTGTACTGCGGCGGCCAGTAGGATCCAGCGATCGCATAGGTATCCTCGTAGCCCTTGTACTTGGAGGTTTCAACCGAACGTGCCTCAAGGCCCACCTTAATCACGGCAACATTGGCGGGTTGCGCCATCCACAGGTCGATCAGATTGATCTGCGCGTCGCGGCCGATCACGTATAGATATCGGCCCGAATTGGACATGCGTGAAATATGCACCGCATAGCCGGTGTCTATTATGCTGACAATCTTCTTGCTGTCACCATCGATCAATGCGATTTGTCCAGCATCGCGCAGCGTCACCGAGAAGAGATTATCCAGGTTGAGGGTATTCATCTTTTTCTTCGGACGATCTGCTGGCGGAATGAGCAGCTTCCACGTCGCCTTCATTTCCTTCATGCCGAATTCCGGCGGTGTCGGCGGCTCGTGCTGCAGGAACCGCGCCATCAGGTCCACGTCCTGATCGCTCAACACGCCGGACGTGCCCCAATTAGGCATGCCCGCGGGGGAGCCATAGTTGATGAACACCTTGAGGTAATCAGTGCCTTTCTTGAGCGTGATGTCGGGGGTCAGCGGTTTGCCGGTGGCGCCCTTGCGCAGCACGCCGTGGCAACCGGCGCAGCGCTCGAAATAAATCTGCTTCGCGCGGGTGAATTCAGCCTCGGTAAGTGCCGGTGCCTTCGGCGTCACGATTGTCTCGGCCTCTTCGGGCTTGATCGGTATCGGTGCGCCCTTGTAACGCATTTCCGTTTCTGGAGTTCCTGGATGGCCAGAGGGTTTTTCCTCCGCCAATGCTGCTCCCATGGTCAACGGAAGCGCCGCCAAAACTGCAAAACTGGCAGCCAGCCTAGTGTTCTTGTAACTCATAGCGTGGACTCCTCACGTTAGTTTAAAAAAGCATCAGCCGAAATGTAGAAGGGTAACCCTTGCACCTCCTTGATATGGATCAAAAACATCACAATTAGGCTGCTTAATAGCCTCGCTTACTTTAGATATTGCTGCCTGTGTGACGTAATTTTTAGGTGAGTATTCTGGTTAAGCTTCCTGGGGGCATCTTCACGGATTATCGTCATTTTTACCGCGGCACCCATCGCAGGGGCTATCGTCCACCTTTGACTGGCCTATAACCTGTTCCATGCCCAGCACCAGCTCCTTCGCGCGCACACTCCGTTCGCGGCGCTTGCGCTTTTCGATCAGCGGCGGGCATTTATGGTCGTTCCAGTAGGTGACCTGGCAGTCGAGGCAGTAGTGACATTCGTTGGGGTTGATCTCACCATTGCGCTTGATCGCCTGCACCTCGCATTCCTGGGCACAGACCTGACAAGGGCGACCACATTCACGATGACGCCGCAACCAGTCGAAAATACGGAAGCGCGCCGGGTACGTCAGTGCGGCGCCCAGCGGACAGAGGTATTTGCAGTAAAACTTGCGGTTGACGATCGACACCAGAATCATCCCGACGGCGAAGAACACGAAACCCCATTCGCGCTGGAACCGCAGGGTGATGGCCGTCTTGAACGGCTCGATTTCCGCATAGCGTTCGGCAGCGACCAAGGATTGCAGCGAAACGCCGAACAAGGCCAGAAGGATGATGTACTTCACCGCCCACAGCCGCTCGTGGACCATGGCCGGGAATTCCCACTGCCGTACGCCAAAGCGGCGTGCCAGCTGGTTGGTCAGCTCCTGCATGGCGCCGAAGGGACACAGCCAGCCGCAATACACGCCCCGACCCCACAATAACAGTGTCGCCGCCACGAACGACCAGAGGATAAACATCAGCGGGTCGATAAGAAAATTCTCCCATTGGAAATCGTGCAAGGCCATGTGCGCAAAGGTGAGTACGTTCACAATAGAGAGCTGCGCCAAACCATACCAGCCGATAAAAAAGACAGTGTAGAGCAGGAAACCATCGCGCAGGTAGATCAGCAATTTCGGATGGCGCGCGAGCCAGTCTTGAAAAACAAGAATCAGGGAAAGGTAGAAAAGTCCGGCACACAAGACCACAATCTGTAACATGCGGCTGCGCCACGCCACCACCCAGATCGGCTCTTCCTGCGCCGCCATCCTGGCGTAACTCGATCTGGACTTGTCGGTAGACGAGTTGGCACCGGTGTGTTTCTTTTTGTTCGCCGACGACGGCTCCATGGACTTGCCCGGTACCATCGGAACGGACGAATGAGATTCCTTCTTCTCCTCGTGCGAGTCTTCCTCGTCATGTTCAAGCCTTCCGGATACGGCTTGAGGGGTCGCGGACGATGGCGTGAGGCCACGGGATTCGGCCATCTGGCGGACCGAGCGCATGATGGTTGCGTTTTCCACCATGACGGTGATGGTGGCGCCGGAAATGGTGTCCACGGCCACGGCGTCATCGCGACCGCCACCAATAACAATCTGGTCAAATATGGATTTTCCCTGGTACTGGCGGGCAAAGCGTTGCAGGCGCTCATCGGAAATACCCACGAGCAGGATCGGTTCCTGATGCTCGACGATACGAATGCCGACGATACGCCCGCCCATATCGAAACCCACGAGTGTATTGATCGGTCGACCGGAATAGGCAGGGATGCGCACGACATTGCCGGTCAGGTAGGCATAACCGACCAGTTTATCGCCTTGATGAATCTCCGCCGCCAGCGGCTCGCCTTCCAATACGCCAAACCGATCCGCCTGGGGAAAGAATTCCCGTACCTGCGGGTAAAGATCTGCGATCGTCTGGGCATAGGAAGCCGACGATGCCATCATGAAGAGGCACAGGAGAAATGGGCGAAGCAGGAACGTCAGTCGTTTCACGGGGTCTTCACAGATGTGGGTGATGGGAAGCTCCGTTATTTGTTGTTGAATGCTGATGTATGCAGATTAGGACGGCATTGATTTCTGTCAAATTCAAACCACTGCTATAGTGCATGTTTATGTTTATACGCCCCAACGGATGGAGGAAATGTGGAAATTATCTATTTTACCCTGATGGGAATCGGCCTCTACCTCATGTCCGACTGGCTGCTCGAGCGCATCGAGACAGCGCGTGGAAACCGGTTTGAATACCGTTCTATGATTTTCTTTGCCATCATCATGGTATTAGCCCTGGTGACATTCCAGCTGATCACCTACCTGAAGCAGCCCTCGTAATCCCGAGCACGAGAGGCAAGAAAACAAACCCCTTGCCCCCGAAGTCACTTAAACATATGGGTTGAGGCATTCAGACTCACACCGATCGTCCGCGTGATACCACGGCGGCTGTTTGTGTCACGCCTGAGGGGATGTCCGCATGGCGCGATAAACTATAAGCAAAAACAAAAATCCACCGATGATCGCGATCAGTCCGCCGAGGCCCATCAATCCCATGCCGGCGATCCGCCCGACACTGTCGAGCGCCTGCTCGGCCCCGGCCACCTTGCGTTGCACACCATAACCGCCCGACCAAACGAGGCCGAAAACATGCAGCAACTGCCCGCCGCCGTAGAGATAAGGTTGGAGCCGTGCCAACCTGAGATTCGGCCTCCCATAACCCAGCAAGGGCAGAAAATGGTAGGTGAGTCCCATGAACGCCAGCGTGATACCGACAATCGAGCCATGGTAGTGCGCCGGTATCGTGACATTGCTGCCGCGAATCAGGAAACCGACGATGCCGCCGACGCCAAAGAGAATGATGGAGGTAATGAGCGCCGAGCGCTCGGCGCGCGCCTCTGGCTCGACGTGCCTCGTGCGCAGTAACCCATGGAGAACCGCGAGACTTAGGGGCAACGCCGCCAGGCTGCCGCCATATTGCATCAGCCACGTGAAGAGCGTGATGTGCTCAATTGCGGTAACCGCGTAGGCGTAATAAATGATTGGCGTGGCAAACACCGTCCCGAGACCAAAGGCAAAAAAGATGAGCACCACACGTGGGGTAAGAGAGAGGCGCACGCCGGATGCTGACGCCAGCCACAGCCACACCACCAACATGAGCAGCGTGTAGGTGAATTGCAGCACATGCCCGCCACCCCAGAAGAGCAATTCGTAATAGGCTCTTCCGAGGGTGGGATAGGGAATCGTGAAATACGACCAGGCAAAGGCCATGAGCGCAAGCATGGCCGATACCGCCGCCGTATTCAGCCCAAAACGCAACGCCGCCGCTCCTTCCATCCACATACCCACCGGCGGGATGGCGGCCATGGCGCGCAGCACCAGCAGACCGATACCGGCGGCAAACAGCAATAGGCCGATGAAAAACACCGGCTGCTGCAACACTGGAATATAGTTACTCATCAAGGGGTGGGCCTCGGCCACAAAGGGGGCAACCGCCATGACCAGAGTGCCCACGGTGGCAAGCAGCAGGGAAAAACCCCCGACCACGATCCAGCGTGGCGTGGAATTGAGACTCCACAACACACCGGCGAACGCCAGAAACCACACCAGCACCGACAGGTCCACGTGCACCACGATGGCCGTGTGGAAGAAATCGGTCCACGGGAAAACAGCCTGCACATAAGGCGTGCGTGACAGGACCAGCAATATCGAGAACACACCCGATCCCAGCAATGCGATAAGCCCAAGCAGCAACCAGCCGCGCGCCAAGGCGCGACGCCCATCCTTGGGGACCGGAAGTGAGAAATCGCTAACCATTATGATCCACCATGGGTGGTGACAGACAGTAAGAGATCAAGCAATGTGGAACCAGGTTTGGTTTTTTTCACACGCAGGGGCCTGAATACGTTATCGGAAAATAAACCCGCCGCGGCGCGGATCAAAGTCCACGACAAAAACCTGCGCCGGGGCAAGCGTGACATCCGCCTCACGGACATAATTGAAATCCGCCACCCGTACACTGTCCTTGAGCCGGGCACGCAGGTGATGCGCGCCTGCCGTCACCGGGAAACGGTGATACAGGGAGGAGGCGCCGTCACGCGACAGGCCTGCCGGCGCCAGCTCCGTCCGATACAGTGGCTGACCGTCTATCTCAAGCTCGAACACCACAGGCGAGCGTTCACGCGCGCATTGCATCGCCATGCGCATGTTGGGGGGGAGGCTGGCCAGTTCCTCCGCCGTCCGGATATGACACTCCTCTTTCGGCTGTCCGGCATGGCTGAAACTCGCCTTGATCAACGCCTGATCTGGCGGAAAATGAACATACGCGGGCGAGGTTGAGAAATAACCGATCACCGCCATGAACAGGCCATACAGAACCGCCTGCCCGGAATACCGCAAAACATTTTTCAGCATCGGCTATGCCCTCTCATGTCCGTTCGCCGTTCTCATCGCCTCAATCCAGATTCCGGTGTAGCCGGGCATCGTGGGTACTAAAATGCTCGGTGAACCACGTCTGCAGTTTCTCGGAGAACTGTTGTTCGTTGAAAAAATTGTTGTCTTCATAATCATCCATCATATCGCGAATTTCCTCGAGCAGGCGCTCGTGGTCCGCCTTGTGATCGGTATAATGATCGTAATGTTTTTCCTGCATCAACCGCTCTTCCAGAGCGAAATGCGCCGAGATGCGCGCATAGATCTCGCCGAGAAAATCCGGCACGGCATCCTCCGCTCCTGGCCGCCGCAACCGATCATGGATGGCGTTGACCAACGCGATCAATCCACGGTGCTCATAGTCCACCGACGCCACACCGACCGAAAACCTGTCATCCCATTCAATAAGAGACATGTTGCGCCTGGTCCAGATTTGATGATGGGCGATGAGCCGCCTCCCCTTTCTGGTACGGACCACGCTCCCGAAGTTTCCCACGAAACGAGGCGAGTTGGTGCAACAATTCCGGCATTCCGCCGGGGCCAACCCATAACAACGCCACCCGCGCCCGCGGAACACGACTCCGCAGAGCCGGATCACGCTGCCCGGTCACGCGCTGCTCGGTCCATTCCACCCCAAGACGCTGATAGCAATCCCCCTCCACACAACCCACCAGCGCCACCCCATCGGCGTGACGGCGACTGATGACAAAATCGATAAACGATGGCGGCAAAGCGCCGACGCAAGGAAGTGTCAGCACGGCAACACCGGATTCCCGGAACGCGGCAAGGTCGGGCCCGGCGCCACAGGCGTACACCAGCACCCGGTCTAATCCCGTCAGCGGTGCGGCGGCGGCGAGTGTGCGCTCGCGTATCTCGCGCACCGTCAGCACCGGCATGTCGATGCCAGGCGTAAGTTCCGTGACCCGCCGGAAGGGCGTGGCCGTGGGGCAGGCGCCCACACAGATTCCGCAGCTGGTACACAGGTCTGGGTCCACGGCCGCCTGGTTTTCGAATGGCAACCCGTCAGTCCGCGGTTGCAGAATGACAGCGCTATAGGGGCAGTCGGCGAAACACCGGCCACAGCCATTGCAGTTCGGCAAATCCACCACCGCCACGGGTGTCGATTTCTGGCGCGGCCACCATGGGAGCAGCAACAACAGCAAGGCACCGGCGAAGGTCAGCCCCCAAACCATGCCCGGCGACCAGATATCGATCGGCGGATAAAACACGAGATAAAACCAATCGAGCTGTACGGTTCCAACGACCGAATCGAGATTGGCCTGTCCTTGGCTGAGCGCCGGTCGCACAAACGACAGCGCGGTCATGGCCAATAAAGAACCAACGACCAGCACCCGCGGCGGATTTGTTTTTGCCTGACTGATGCGTTGAATGTGAATCCACATGCCGAGCAGCAGAAACAGGGGAATACCAATGTGCATGAATGACAATAACGAGAAAAATCGATTACTCATGGAGGCACTATTAAGAAAATTACGCGCCATCGGTTCACTGAAAAACGGTAGCCAATCGAGCCACTCACTGGTTGCGACCGCAATGTACTGGGCCAGGCGATCCCAGACGAGCCAGTAACCGCCAATGCCGGAGGCATACAGGAACATCAGCAACATCGCGCCGGTTACCCAGGCATACCAGCGAACACCGCGATAACGGTCAAGCGCGAATTCCCGCGCGAGATGCAGCAAAACGACGACGACCATGGCGTCGGAGGCGTAGCGGTGCAGACTCCGCGCCATACCCCCCAGATACCACTGCTCGTGCGTCAGGTACTCGACCGAGCGGTACGCCCCCTCAACACTGGTCTCGAAAAAAATGTAGAGATAAATCCCGCTGACAGCGACCACCCAGAAAAAGAAAAACGACAGCGCCCCGAGGTGATAAAACGGATTGTTCCTCGGACCAAAAACCGCATCGAAGGCGCTTTCCAGACGTAAGAATGCCTGGCGACTTGCGTATTGAATCGGTTTAATCAAGGTTTATCTCCGCTGACAGCCTCCACCGGAGACAGAGGCAAATATACCTTAGCATTTCAATGTGTGGCGGGAATATGATAAACATCAATCTTGCCAAGGACGTGGCCTGTAACACCTAAATTCCTCCATCCTCGCCACTCGCACACTAACGCCGGCGGCCGCGTCGCCATTCGCGTATCAGAAAGAAAACAACCGCCCCGATGGAGGTCAGACCGATAATAATTCCCATGAAAATGGAGTAGTCAAAGCGGTACCTGTCGCTGGAGGGATCGTAGACGGTACAGAACAATTTGATCTTATTACTCAGGCCTGAGAACAGCGACGGTGTGGTGGGAGCGCCGAATACTAGTTCTTTCAGTGGCTCCACCAGCAGCGGGGTATCAAAATTCATCCCGTAAACCTGGCGGTAGATCTTACCCTGTGCGTCAACCACGGTGGCCTGGATGAGGTGATCGAACCCATGGGGGGCACTGAAATAAACAAAACCCAGCTGCGAGGTCAGACCCTGCATCGTTCTGGCATCCGCGCTCAGAAACTCCCATTGAGGAATGTTGAGATTCTGGTCCTGCGCGAACCGGCGCATGGCCTCCGGGGTATCGTTGGGCGTGTCAAAACCGATGGTGAGCACACGAAAGCTGTCCGGGCCAAGCACGTCCCGTGCCGTGCGCACCACCTTAGCAAGATACTGCGTGGTGGTGGGACAGATGTGATAGCAACTGGTGTAGACAAGACTGATCACAAGCGGCTTGCCGCGGAAATCGGACAAGTGCACCTGGTGCCCATCAACCGTGGTCAGCGTGATATTGCCAACTTCCTTCCCAATCACACCCTGACTCAGTGTCAGCGCGGCTTTCTCATCAAACCTGGAAGAAGGGTTTGAAGTCGCCGCCGTGGAAGGGGCGTCATGGGGAGAGGCTTCATGCAATGCCGCCATAGCGGCTGGCACAGCCAGCCACGTGCCGATCAGACCAAGAAACAGAGTGAATGATTTTGCGCGCATGCGAACATCATAAACTAAGGATCAACCAGGCAGGCTTGCGCCTGCCTGGTTATCCCACTTGCGGACCGGCCCAGTGGCCCGCTTAACCGAGTCCCCAGACTTGAGACAGATACTTCCAGTTAACGAAGTAGTAGAGGATGAAGGATGTCAGAAACACCAGCGCCAGCACCAGCGTACCGGGCACGGAGATTCCGCCGATGCCGATGCCATGAACACCCCCACGCACCGACTCGGCGATCAGCGGTGTGGCTCCCTTCACGGCCGGGTCCCTGCGCTTGCCAAACAACACCGACGCGACAATCTGCAGGACAAAGAGACCGCCGCCAGTCGCCGCCAGGATAGCACTCATGCCTGCCAGGCCCAGCAAGAGGTAGGCCGTTTCCGGAAACTGATAGCTGAACAATGCATTGCTGAAGGAGATGTCCCAGTGACGCCGCGGCACACCCAAGGTGCCGGCACCCATCATGAACAGGGAGAGCCCAGCCGTTCCCAGACCAAAGAGGTACGGCTGGAACTTGGCGAGCCCCGGCAGAACCACTTCGCGGCGGAACAGCACCGGAACCAGCCAGTAGGTCAGCGCCATAAAGGCCAGTGTCGTGCCGCCGACTACCGTGGCGTGGAAATGGCCCGGGACATACAAGGTGTTATGGATGATCAGGTTAATCTGTTCCGTACCCATCACCACTCCGGTGATACCACCGAGGAAGCCGAAGATAATCAGTGACAGAAACATGCCAGCAAAGGTCGGATTACCCCAAGGCGCCTTGCGCAGCCACTCAAAGAGACCCTTGTTGAAACCGCGCTTGCGCTGCGCCGCCTCGATCGCGCCCGGCACCGTCAGACCATGAATCATGCTCGCCAACACCGCCAGATACATGGCGTACGAGGTGTTGAAAATTTTCCACTCTGAGCTGATACCCGGGTCAACCAGGATATGGTGTGCGGACGCCAGCTGCAGGAACAGGATATAAAGCAGGAATGCCATGCGCGAAACCTTCTCTGAGAGCGGTTTGGCACCGAATACCACACCCGCAATGGCATACCACACGGCGATGTGCGCGGAGACGTTGATCTGCTGCGAGGAATGTCCCATGGCCCACCAGATGACACGGTACATGAGCGGATCGATATGACTGACGTAACCCACTTTCCAGAGGAAGGTGGGGATCAAAATGATGGCACCCGAGGCGATGGTGAAGATCGCAATGATACAAGCCGTCAGCGCGCCAAAGGTGACCAGCGGAATCGAGCCTTCGCCATAGGTGCGCTCCGCACGCGCGATCACGAGTGTTCCCAGAAATACGAAACAGCCGATCAACGCGCCCACGGCAAAGAGAATCAATCCCAGATAGAAGTGCGGTTCCGCCGACATCGGCACGTACGAGGTCATCATCACGCTCGAGCGGCCCTGGAAGATAGCGACCTCGGTCATCACGGAACCGATCACCATCAGCGCGAACCCCAGCCACGCCCAGCGCGGCGTAGCGAGGCGCGATCTCAGCAGCGTGGAGGAGGTGAAATACAGAACCGCAATCTCAAAGAAAATAATCCAGAAAATAAGCACGCTGACGCCATGCGCCGTCAACAGCATGTAGAACGAATCCGCCGGCAACAGATGCACGGTCGGCCAACGCGTCAGGCCCATCAGCAGGCCCAATACGCCGCCGACCAGCAGGTACACGATGGCCACCACTGCGTTCAACTTCATCAGCGTTTCGGCCGGCTTATGGAACAACAGGCCGGTGTCCGGACAGGTACGAAACTCTGCACTATTCGCCATGGCCCTTCCCCCTTACTTCACGTAAATTTTTCCGAGCATCGTATGATGCCCGATACCGCAGTATTCGTTGCAGACGATGCTGTATTCGCCTGACTTATTCGGTGTGATCTTCAGCACCATTTCATAACCCGGGATCACCTGCATGTTGATGTTCTCCGGCTGCAGCGAGAACCCGTGCTGCCAATCCATGGACGATAGATGTAAGCGGTAGGTCTGACCCTTTTCCAGCTCGAGAACCGGGTACCACTCCCACAGCCGCGCCAACAGATAGACATCGCTGCCCGCGGGCGGGGCCACCACCGGGACATCGCGCACCGTTACCTTGCGCACAGTGTATTGATCCACCATCGCCTGAACTTTCTTGCCGTAAACCTCGGGTGTGGTGCGATAGGCCTCATTGGAGAGGTTCTGCTTACCGTAGATATGCCAGTACGGCATCATGATGAACATCACGATGGCCCAAACCAGCGAGATGGCGATCCAGAAAATCTCTACCCCCTCGATAGGCTCATTCCACCAGAGGCGTTCTGAAGGCGGGATAAGGCTGCTCATATTGGCGTCTCCCGAAGGTTATTTCGCAATAGGTATGGTGACGATTTCCATGACACCCCACAGAATATAAAATACCGTGGGAACCACAACACCGATGAACAGCAGCAGGAAGGGATTGTCGAGTATCCGCTGCATGGCCGGGACGGCTTCCTCTCGACCTCGTGAACCTGTGGTATTAGGTGCAGCCATGTTTCATACCTCCATAACAATCAGTAATTCAGTAATTAAGTAATTAAGTAGGAACCGGGTAAAATTTTCTGCTTACTTCCTTGCGTCGGGCGGCATCGATTTTCTTCACTTTTATGCGCCAGCCAACGTGCTTTTGTGGGATGATTTAAAACACTTTCGCTCAACCACAACTTGATCTAGATCAATTCCATCAAAAATGTTTAACTTCATTCGCCATGAGTCAAGAAACCAACACTGTTAAAATAATTAGCATCGAATTTGCCATTTATCAGGATGCATCAGGTCTTGTATTGACGCGATAAAATGATGACGATTTGAGACATCCATGGCTGTCAGCTTTTTGGATAGGCACAGGGGGAAGGAATCCACACACATGAATAACGATACCCCGGGAAGCGCCCCGGCCAATACATCAGGGCTGTTTACCCTGCTTACCTTTGTCTCCATTTTGATGATCTTCCTGGTCGTCGTCCTGAGCGCCTACCTGCGTCTGGCTGGCAGCGGCCTCGGATGCGAGGAATGGCCCGCCTGCTATGCGCAAATAAAATTGCGTGGGGCAGAATCGGTTTCACTGGCCATGGCTCATCTCATACCTGCCTGGGCCACACTGACACACCGTCTGGTGGCCACGACACTCGGGGCACTGATTCTTGGCATGGCCGTCATGGCCGTGCGTCGCCGCAAACAACCCGGACAGAATATTCTCATTCCATTGCTGGCACTCGGGCTAACCCTGTTTCTGTCGATGCTAGGATACAAAACACCCTCGCCGCTTATTCCGTTAGTCACGCTCAGCAACCTGCTGGGCGGCATGGCCATGCTGGTAATGCTCTGGTGGCTGGGGCAACGGTCAGTCCCCGCCGTCCCTGTGGCAGACACCGCCAAGGCCCAGCGCCTGCGGCCGTGGGCATGGCTCGGGCTTGTGCTGCTGACATTTCAGATCATGCTCGGTGGGTGGGTCAGCGCCAATTTTGCCGCCCTCTCTTGCACGACGCTTCCCGGTTGTGACGGTGCCCACTGGCTCGGGGCTGACCTGCGGGAAAGTTTCGATCTGTTCCGGCAATTGCCAATATCCCCGGGGGGAATTGCCGTGGTCGGCGACGCCGGCCGAACCATGCACATGGCGCACCGGCTCGGGGCCATCGTCGCCTCCTTATATATAGGATGGCTCGGTTGGCGCGCCTGCACGCTGGGGGGAGGCACGCGTGGGACTGGCGTTTTTATTCTCGTTCTGCTGGCGGCGCAGATCGGGCTCGGCCTTTCGGCCGTGGCATTCAGCCTGCCACTGTGGATCGTAACCACACATAACGCCACGGCTGCGTTATTATTGCTGGGTCTTGTAAACCTGATTCACCTGCTCACACCGCAAGCGAAAAAATAATGATTGCTCCAAGAAACCGTTCTGACAAACATATTGCCGTCTGGCTACTGACCTGCTGCGCTCTGATCTTCGCCATGGTAGTGCTCGGCGGCGTCACGCGTCTCACCCGTTCCGGGCTTTCCATTGTCGAGTGGGATCCGATCATGGGCGCGATCCCGCCGCTGACGCAGGCGCAGTGGGAACAGACCTTCGACAAATACAAACAGACGCCGGAATACGTGAAGGTCAACCAGGGCATGTCGCTCGGCGATTTCAAGAGCATCTTCTACGTGGAATGGGCGCATCGCCTGCTCGGCCGGCTCATCGGTCTGGTCTTCCTGCTACCTTTCCTCTATTTCCTGATACGCAGGCAAATCGGTAAACAACTGGTCCCCAAGCTGCTCACCATGTTCGTGCTTGGCGGCTTGCAGGGCGCAATCGGCTGGTACATGGTCAAAAGCGGGCTGGTGGACATGCCCCGGGTGAGCGCCTATCGGTTGACAGCGCATCTTGCCTTCGCCGTCGTCATCTACGCCTATATTCTCTGGGTGGCACTTGGCCTGATGATGCCACGCGTCCATTTCAGCACGGCGCTACAGCCTTTGCGACGTTTCAGCGGGTGGATAACCGGTCTCGTCTTTGTGATGATACTCACGGGAGGTTTCGTCGCCGGCACCCATGCCGGCTTTGCCTTCAACACCTTCCCGCTGATGAATGGCCGCTTCTTCCCGGAAGGAATGTACACGATGGAACCGCTGTGGGCAGACCTGTTTGAGAACATCGCCACCGTGCAGTTCAATCACCGCCTGCTGGCCTATGTGCTGCTGCTCGTCATTCCTGCTTTCTGGCTGACGGCCAGGAAATTTGCATTGCCGCGGCAGGCACAAACACCGATTCGCCTGCTGCTCGCCTGGCTGGCGGTTCAGATCGCGCTTGGCATCACTACCCTAATATATGTGGTGCCAGTTTCACTCGCCGCCGCGCATCAGGGCGGGGCGCTGGTGCTGTTTACCCTCGCGCTATACGTGCACCACAGCTTGCACACCGGGCCAGCCTGATCCGGTTTCACTTGCTCAGCAGAATCGTCATTTCTTCCGCTGGCAGGGGTTTGCTGAAGAGATAGCCCTGCATGACATGGCAGCCATGCTCGCGCAGATAGCGAAGCTGTTCCTCGGTCTCTACACCCTCGGCGACCACCTTCAGCTTCAGGCTTTGCGCCATAACGATGATGGCCGTAGTGATAGCGCTGTCGTCCGGGTCGTCCGGGATGTCGCGGATAAATGAACTGTCGATTTTCAGGGTATCGATCGGGAAACGGCGCAGATAGCTAAGTGAGGAATAGCCGGTGCCAAAGTCGTCCACGGCCAGCTGCACCCCCATGCGACTGAGTGTTTCGAGCGCATCGATGGTCACCTGGGCATGACGCATGATGACGCTCTCCGTAATCTCCAACTCCAGTCGCTCACGTTTGAATCCCAGTTCGCTGGTCGTACGCTCCACCATCTCTACCAGACCGGGCGCATTGAACTGACGTGCCGAGAGATTCACGGCTACGCCCAGGTGATCCCACCCGGCTTTGTGCCAGTCGCGAACCTGGGCACAGGCCTTGCGCATTACCCACTCGCCGACCGGAACAATTAGTCCGTTCTCCTCGAGCAGGGCGATGAATTCATTCGGCGCCACCAGGCCGAGATCAGGGTGCTGCCAGCGCAGCAACGCCTCGACCCCGAGTATCTTTCCGGTCTGCACATCCACCTGCGGCTGGTAGTAGAGCAGGAACTCCTCGCGCTCCACCGCCCGGCGCAGGCTGCTCTCCAGCGACAGGCGCTCAAACGCCTTGACGCTCATTTCGGCCGAGTAGAACTGGTAGTTATTCTTGCCCATGTCCTTGGCGCGATACATGGCGACGTCGGCATTGCGCAGCAAGGTTCCCGTTTCCTCGCCGTCATTGGGATAGAGACTGATACCGATACTCGCGCTCACGAACAAATCGTGCCCATCGATCAGGAATACCGGCTTCAGACTGTCGAGAACCTTCTCGGCGATAAAGGAAATACCCTCGCCGGTGGGCATGTCTTCCAGCAGGAAGGCGAACTCGTCGCCGCTCAGACGCGCCACGGTATCGCCATCGCGCACCGCCTTGAGGAAACGGTGCGCGATTTCCTGAAGCAGAAGGTCGCCGATCTGGTGCCCCAGGGTGTCGTTGATGTTCTTGAAACGATCCAGATCCAGAAACAAGACGGCCACGAGCCGGCGATGCATGCGGGCGCGCGCCAGGGCCTGCTTCAGGCGGTCCAGAAACAAGGCGCGGTTGGGCAGCTCGGTCAGCACGTCGTGCTGGGCCATGAACTGCAAACGTTCCTGCGCCTGCATGCGCTCGCTGATGTCCTTGCCGGTGGCGACGAAATGGGTGATGTTCCCTTGCGCATCCCTGAGCGGGGTGATGGTTTTTTCCTCGTAGTACAGGGTTCCGTCCTTTCTGCGGTTGACGAAAACTTCGCTGAATATCTTGCCCGCCAGAATGGTCGTCCACAGCATTTTATAGAAATCGGGCCCTTGTTTGCCTGACTTAAGCAGGCTCGGCTTGCGTCCGAGGATCTCGTCCTTGCGATAACCAGTAGTCGCTTCAAAGGCAGGATTGATGTACTCAATAATGCCGTTGCGGTCCGTGATCGTAACCGCATCGGCCGTTTGTTCCAGGGCACGGGACAGCTTCTGCATCTCTGCCTCGGCCTGCATGCGCTCGGTGATGTCCTGCACCGTGCCTATGGATCGCAGCGGCCGACCGTCCGGATCGTAAACCGTCTCGCATCGTTCCTGCACATGCTTCACCAGGCCGTCCTTCATCCGCAGCCGATGCACGATGGTGTAGGGGGTTTTGTTCTTGACCGAATCGGTATAAGCCCGGTTGACGAACTCCCGGTCCTCGGGATGAATCGCCTTGAGGAAGGCCTCGTACGAGGCACCGAACTTGTTCGGGTCGATATCGAAGATGCGGTAGATCTCATCCGACCAGCGGAGTTCGTTGCTGACGAGATCGAGGCTCCAGTTACCGATCAGGGCAATACGTTGCGCCTCCTTCAGTCTCGCCTCACTTTCACGCAGTGCCTGCTCGGCGCGCTTGCGCTCAGTGATGTCCGCTACCATCGCAAAGGCGCCCGTGTAACGGCCCTGTTCATCGAACGCCGGATTTGTATTGAGCAGCACCCACATTTCGCTGCCATCCTTGCGGCGAAACCTGAATTCATGCTCCTCGGCGACCCCCTGACGGCGGCGTTCCACGTTGTGCGCGGCGATCGCCTTGGCCTCCTCGTCCATGAACGCGAACAGCGGTTGACCCTGCATCTCCGCCACGCTGTAGCCGAGCATGTCCGCCATCTTCTGGTTAACAAAGGTAGTGCGGTTGTCCGCGTCGATCTGCCAGATGCCCTCCTGCGAGGTCTCGACGATGTGGCGATATTTCGATTCGCTTTCGCGCAGCGCCTCCTGCCCCTTGACTCGCTCCGTCGTGTCGCGGACCATGCCGACAAACTTGCGCACACCGTCAGCATGCATTTCGCTGATAATCAAATCGATGTGAAATACCGAGCCGTCCTTGCGGCGGGCGGTCGCAGAGCATCCCTTGCCAATGACTTTCGGCTGACCTGTATGGAGATAGTTCCGAAGATAGGTGTCGTGCTCGGAGTGGTAGGGTTCCGGCATCAGCTTATTGACGTTACGCCCGATCACCTCTTCGGGGGTATAACCAAATATGCGTTCGGCGGCGACATTGAATGACTCGACCATCCCCTTGCTATCGATAGTAATGATGGCGTCGGCGGCGGAATCGACGATGGCCCGGACCCGGGACTCGCTCGCCTGCAAGCGCCGGATGATGGGATTCGCGGCGCGCAAAACCAGCGCAGTGCACAGCAGCACGACGAATATCGCGAGTATGCCCGCCACGGCGGCGGCGCGCAGGAAAGGTGCGCGGATTTCTGAAAGATCGACCTTGGCAACGACCCCGAAATTCAAGTCTTTTGCCGATTCATACGCCGCGAGCACTTGCATGCCACGGTAATCGAATCCAATCATAGTTCCGGACTGGTGAGAGAGAGCACGGCGCATGGGTTCGGCGGCGGCGCCATGAAAAGGAACGGCTTTAGGATGCGCGGCGGCACCTTGCCGCTGATAGGCGAGCAATACAATGGAGCCGCCTTCGATCCGGCCGAGGAGAAATTCACCCGTCTCGCCAATACCCTCGTACTGACTGAACGAATCCAGAACCTGGCCAAGCGTAACCTGCGGTACTTCTCCAGCAGGAGTGCCGCGCCCGGCGTGCCGGGCGTCATACCGCGCCACGGCCTCGATCAACCGGGTCTGGGTCTTGGTGAGCGTTGCCAGATGGTTAGCCGTGTCCCCGAGCGCAGCGGTGTACATCAGATAAATCCCGGTGGCACAGGCGATCAGCGCCGTCAAGGCGCAGACAAGAATGGCATAAAGGATTTTCTTGCGATCGTTCACAAGGCCGCCTAATTAGTCGCTGTCGCGAAACTACGGATCCCGTATGACCAAAAACCCATCCACCAACACCAGGCGCGCGAACGGGTTATTTTCTCTCATATGTTCGGTAGAGAACTCCGGATCATAGTACCCCATCTTGA
>Ga0315268_10000561_pt1 | contig 43434 bp, 36 predicted proteins | sample C1_top_MG_FD_204535 | JGI IMG/M metagenome (GOLD analysis project Ga0315268, IMG submission 204535) | Sediment microbial communities from Yellowstone Lake, YNP, Wyoming, USA - C1_top | ecosystem: Environmental > Aquatic > Freshwater > Lake > Sediment | place: USA: Wyoming | collected 2017-08-01
GGGCCTGGTTCCCATGGATTAATATGACCATAAGAAAAAGGATTATCATTGCCGCCCTGATTCAAGGGTTGCTCATTTGCATCATTTGCTTTTTCGCCTATATCTCATTCAAGACGGTGCTAACCAGGTTAAGAACCATTGAGGTAATCGATGACTTAAACATTTCTCTCCTGGAAATGCGGAAAGCTGAGAAAAATTACTTTTTATACCACGACCTGACGGCATTGGAGGAATTGATAAAATTAGGCCAGGAAAGATACGACCAACTTAAATCGGCCAAGTCATATGTAGTTCCAGGTTTACATGACTGGACTAAAAAGAACTATGAGGTCTTATTGGAAACGCTTATTAAATATTCGGAATTGGCCGGGCAGGTGGTCAGAACCAGGCAGGCCCCCCCGCATCTGGAAGAGGAACTGAGGAAGCTGGGCCATGAGCTCACCACCTCTTCCGAAGTGTTACTCAAGAAAGAGCGGGAGAATGTTAATGAAATAATAAATCACAACATAATAATGTTGATAGCCTCGTTGGGGCTGATTTTGTTGGTTCAGGTGGTCCTCTGGCAATATTTTTTCCGCTTTATTATCCAGGAAATGAACATCATGGAGCAGATGATCAGAAAAGTTTCCGAAGGCCGCTTCCATGAGGTGGCGGTGACGTCCATCGCTCCCCATAATGAAATAGAAACAGCCATCAAGGCTATTTCCGACATGGCGGGGGAGTTGGAGCGCCGGGAGGCGGAACTGCTGCAAAGCGGCAAGCTGGCTTCTTTGGGGGTCCTGATTTCAGGGGTGGCCCACGAATTGGGGAACCCGTTGAACAACATTTCCCTCATCGCCCAGACCTATCTCAGCCTGTATGACCTGCTGGGGGACGAAGAGAAAAAAACCTACATGGGCGATGTCTACGTGCAGAGCGAGCGCATCAAAAAAATCGTGGAGAATCTGCTGGATTTTTCCCGTCAGAAGAAACAGGAGTTGAAAGAACACCAGTTGGGCGAGATGGTCCAGCACAGCATCGGCCTGGTGGGCCATCATCTGAAGCTCTCCAAGGTGAAGCACCATGTGTCGGTGGCCGAAGACCTGCCGCCGGTCAGGGTGGATGCCGCCCAAATCGAGCAGGTGCTCATCAATCTGTTCATCAACGCCATTCAGGCCATGCCCCAGGGGGGTGATTTATTCATCGAGGCTTATCCGGAGAACCACGATTGGGCGGTGGTGAAGATCAGGGATACGGGCACCGGCATCAAAAAAGAGGTGATGCCCTATATTTTCGACCCTTTTTTCACCACCAAGAGCACCAGGGGCACCGGGTTGGGGTTGTCCGTGAGCTACGGCATCATCCGGCAACACCAGGGCGAGATTGCGGTGGAGAGCGAAGAAGGGCAGGGAACTACTTTTATCATCAAGATTCCGGCGTGGAAAAAAGAAAACCGAGGGGATGAATATGTCAGCGAAAATAATCGTCATCGATGATGAAAAGATCGTCTGCGACATGGCCAAGAAGGTCCTGGAAAACGAAGGCTACGAGGTGGAGACCTTCACGGACAGTCAGAATGCCCTGGAGCGCCTCCGGCAGCAGCGCTTCGATCTGGTGATCACCGATCTGAAGATGGAGAACATCAGCGGCATGGATATCTTGCGGGAAGTGAACCGGCTCTATCCCCAGACCAAGGTCATCATGCTGACGGCCTATGCCACCCTGGACGCCACCATTGAGGCCATCCGGGAGCGGATCTACGATTTTTTCCCGAAACCGGTGAAGATCGAAGAGCTGAAGAAATCGGTGAAAAAGGCCCTGGTAAGCTGACCGGCGCAGCCAGCTCCGGGTTACTTGGGAAGGAGAAGCCTGATGAAGATCCTGTTTGCCGCAGACGAGCACCCTTACAGCGCCTACGCCTTGAAGGAAGTGGAGCGCCTGGCCCTGAACACCTGGGCCGATGTCACTTTGTTGGGGGTGGCGGCCACCTTGCCGGTGGAGACCGGGGAAGGCTACGCCGGGGTGGCCGCGGACCATCCCCTGGCCCGGGCCCTGCACCGCTACCGGGAAAATTTCCTGAAAAGCGCGGAAAAGGAGGGCTCCCCTTATGCCCCGGGCAACTGGCAGCATGAATGGATTCCCCTGAAAAGCGGCCTCTGGGAGGAGATGCTGGTGAACCGGGGAATGAAAAAAGACCTGAAGGCGCGCCTCCGAGTGGGAAGCGCGGCCCAGGAGATCCTGACGGAAGCCCGGGAGGAGGAAAGCGACCTCATCGTTCTGGGCTGCACCCGGGGCGGCCAGTGCGTCTGGCAGGGGGCCGCGCCGGTGCCCCAGCGGGTGGTGAACGAGGCCGACTGCTCCGTGCTGCTGGTGAAGGAAAAGCAGCCCCTCACCCGGATCCTGGCCTGCCTGGACCAGAGCTACATCAGCCAGGACTCCCTGGAGATGCTCAACCAGATGGCCACCATCCACGGCGCCCAGATGGAACTGGTGGGCCTGAGCGCCGAAGGCAGCTTGAAAAAGGACGTCTACCGGCGGCTCATCGAGATCGGGGATTACTACGAGGACCGCCAGATCAAGGTGAGCACCAGGCTGACGGAAATTGCCGAGTTTGAGAGTTTCATTGAGCAGGAGCTGAAACAGGACCTGCTGGCCATGTGGATGGGGAGAAAATCGCTCCTGGACCGCTTCTTTCCCCGGGACTGGGCCGGGAGGTTCGTCAGCAAGTGCCAGACCTCGGTGCTGGTGATGCGGTGATTGATAGGGTATTGGGTTTTTCAGGGAAAGAATCGGTGGTGGTGAGGATGCCACCTTATTTTGGATTTGTCCAAGTCTTTGCTGAAAGCTGAAACCTGATCGCTGATAGCTAAAAGAGGTGATGGATATGAAGATCCTGGTTGCGGTGGACAAGAGCGAAGAGTCCCAGTTGGCCCTGCGCTACACCTGCCACTTGCTGGAACATTTCACCGCCATTGTTGACGCCCTCTATGTCAAGCCCGATGTGGTGGAGACCGTGGCCGAGGGGGGCGGGTATGCGCCCTTCACCACCAAGAAGGATGTGGAGCGGGCCATCGAAACCGAGGCGGAAAAGACGGTGGAGGAGATCATCGAGTCCTGCGAAATTTGCGTGGGGGGCCGCATTCCCTGCAATCCCATGGTGGCGGTGGGGGAGCCGGCCGACGAAATCCTCAACGCCGCGGACCGGGGTTATTATGACATGATTGTCCTGGGTTCCCACGGCCGCTCTTTCCTGCGGGGCTTCGTCCTGGGCGCGGTGCACGCCAAGATTCTGCACCACGCCCGGCAGCCGGTGCTGATCCTGCGAAATTTCCGGCCTATCCAGAAGATTCTGGTGGCTTACCGGGGGTCCTCCTGCGACCAGGGGGCCCTGGAATTCATCGCGCCCTTGTTTGCCAAGAAAAAACCGGAGATCACCATCCTGCACGTCCAGGAAACGGAGCTGGGGGAGTCCCGGGAGTTCGCCGAGGCCTGCCTGCTGACCGGGGACGAGACCCTGCGCCGCTTCGGGTATGCGCCGGTGAAAAAGATGGCCAAGGGCGACTTCGTGGACGAGATCCTCAAGGCGGTGGCGGTGGAGCGCTACGATCTCCTGGTGCTGGGAGCCTACGGGCACAAGCGGCCCAAGTATTTGAAGGTCATCAGCGACGAGGCCCTGAACCTGGTGCGCCTTACCACCCGGCCGGTGCTGGTCTTCCGGGAGCCGGCCAAGGAATAAGGAGGTTTTAGGTTTTGGGTGGGAAGAATTCAGGTTGGCAAATTATCTGACATTTTGCCAAAAGACCTGACATCTTGGTCCGCCCCCGCCGGCTCCAATGGTGCGGCCAAGCCTGTTATGGCTCCCCAGGCATAAATTTTCAGAAAATCAGCTTTCCTGCCGGATCAAGCCCGCCTTCTCTACGAACACCGGGTTCTCCCCTATAAAACCTGCTTTTGAGGCATTAAAACCCCCCCGCCGGCCTGGAAAAGAAGTGGCAAATGTGGCATTTTTACTCAGTATCCTAAAAATGATAAATAACAATTAGTTAAGCAAGTATTCCGCTTTTTGCCGGTAAATTTGCCGCACCCCGGAAGTTTCCAGTAAGGCGTTTCTTGTGATAATCGCCGCAATCCCTGCACCATTCCTGGTACAAGTTTGGGCACGTGCTTTGCATAAAAAGATAATGGACTTAGGGTCCGCAATTCAGGGAAGATTCCGCAACAAAGGGCTAACCTGTTGATAAGCCAATTTAATTCAGCTGATAACCGAAAATCGAAAACCGAGAACGGCATTGTTGGGGGAAGAGTCTCGGATTGTCAACCTCAGCCTCGGGTGCGGTGATGAAGGAAAAATGCATGACGCTTCTGGTCGCCGAGCGCGGGTGTGAACTGGCCCAAGGCCTGGACGGTTGGCTGAAGGAACAGGGCCACCGGCTGAAAACCGTGGATAATATCAAAGACGTTTTCATGACCTTGCAGAACGAAAAGATCAACGTGCTGGTGATGGACGCCTGCATCCCCGAAGCCATGGGTTATGAGGCCATCTCCATCATCAAGGGGCTGCACCGCAAACTACCCATCATCATCACCGCCGCGGAAAACAACCCGGAGCAGGAGTCCCGGATCAGGCAGAAGGGGATTTTTTACTATCACGTCAATTCTTTTGGCATGGATGAATTGATTCTGGCCATCTCCAACGCCATAGTGCGCTCATCCCAATAATTCAGAGGGGAGTTCGATGCAACTACAAGAGAAATTAGCTTCCGGAGAGTTTGTGATTCTGGCGGAGATGGAGCCGCCCAAGGGCACGGATGTATCCGCCATGGTGGCGGCCGCCACCGCCGTCAAGCGCTCGGTGGACGCCTTCGTGGTCCCCGAGATGAGCAACGCGGTCATGCGGATGAGTTCCCTGGGGGGGGCATTGCTGCTTCAGACCAAGGGACTGGAAACCGTGATGCAGGTCTGCTGCCGGGACCGCAACCGGCTGGCTATCCAGGGGGACCTCCTGGCGGCCCAGGCCCTGGGGGTGCCCAACGTCATGGCGGTCGCCGGAGAAGAAATCACCCACGGCGACCACCATCAGGCCAAGCCTTGCAATGATCTCAGCCTCCTGGAGCTTTTAAGCGCCATTAAGACCATGGAGTCCGGCCGGGATATGGCCGGAGTGGACCTCAAGGGGGCGCCCCGGTTCCTGGTGGGCTCCACCGTGACGGTCCCCGCCGGGAGCCCGGGCCTGGAGGCGGAGCTGGCGGCCCTGGACCAGAAGATTGCCGCAGGGGCCCGGTTCTTCACCACCCAGCCAATTTTTGAGTTGGGGGCCCTGGAGGCTTTCAAGAAACAGGTGGGGAGCCGGCCCGGGGCCATCATCCCCACCGTCATGCTGCTGAAGTCTGTGGGCATGGCCCGCTACATCAACCGGCACATGCCCCAGATGAAGATTCCGGAAGAACTCATCAACCGCATCCACAAGGCCGCGGATCGGGTCCGGGAATGTGTGCAGATAGCCGCCGAGATCGTCTCCGCCGTGAAGGGCAAGGGGTACGTCGGCGTGCACCTCTCCACCATCGGCTGGGAAGACAAGCTCCCGGCGATCCTGGCTGCAGCCGGAGTATGACGTTCACTCCTGAAACCTTCTAAGGTACTCAATTATGGCCAATAAGAAAACGGAAACAGTGCAGGAGAAGGCCCGGAGCGGGAGCGGCGGCAACCCCATGCCCACCGGCTCCGTGATGGTGGTGGGCGGCGGCGTGGCCGGCATCCAGGCGTCCCTGGACCTGGCCAACTCCGGGTTTTACGTCCACCTGGTGGAGGCCAAGGCGGCCATCGGCGGCGTCATGGCCCAGCTGGACAAGACCTTTCCCACCAACGACTGTTCCATGTGCATCATTTCGCCCAAGCTGGTGGAATGCGGGCGTCATCTGAACATCGAGATCCATCCCCTCACCCAGGTGGCGGACATCAGCGGGGAGCCGGGCAACTTCAGGGTCACCCTGAAGAAGGAGCCCCGCTACGTGGACCCGGCCAAGTGCACCGGCTGCGGCGAGTGCGCCAATGTCTGCCCGGTGACCATGAAGGACGAGTTCAACCAGGGGTTGGCGGAATGGCACGCGGCCTACCGCCTCTATCCCCAGGCCATTCCCGCGGCCTTCGGCATCAAGAAGCTGGACCGGGCCCCCTGCACCATCACCTGCCCGGCGGAGATCAACGTCCAGGGCTACGTGCAGCTCGTCAAGCTGGGAAAATACCAGGAGGCCACTCAGCTCATCATGGAGAGCCTGCCGCTGCCCGGGGTTCTGGGCCGGGTCTGCCCCCATCCCTGCGAGACCAAGTGCCGGCGGGCGGAAATGGATGCGCCCGTGGCCATCTGCAACCTCAAGCGCTTCGCCGCGGACCAGGCGGACCTCGGGGCCATTTCCCCGCCCCTGGTGGAGGCCCGGCCCGAGAAGATCGCCATCGTGGGCTCGGGGCCCGCGGGGTTGACCTGCGCCTACCACCTGGCCCTGCGTGGCTACCGCCCCACCATCTTCGAGGCCCTGCCCAAGGCCGGCGGCATGCTCCGGGTGGGCATCCCGGACTACCGGCTGCCCAAGGACGTGTTGGACCGGGAGATCGACAACATCCTGCGCCTGGGAGTGGAACTCAAGACCAACACCGCCCTGGGCCGGGACTTCACCCTGGACGGGCTTGCCGAGGAAGGCTATAAGGCGGTCTTCCTGGGCATCGGCTGCCACGTGGGCAAACCCCTGGGGATCCAGGGGGAGGAAACCCCGGGGGTGGTGCAGGGGGTGGAATTGCTGCGGCGCCACAACCTGGGCGAGCCCCAGGAGATCGGCAAATCCCTGGCGGTCATCGGCGGCGGCAACGTGGCCATCGACGTGGCCTGTACCGCCCGGCGGCTGGGCTCCGACGTGACCATCGTGTACCGGCGGTCCCGGGAGGAGATGCCCGCTTTTGAACACGAAGTCAACCAGGCCCTCTGCGAGGGCGTGAAGATCATTTTCCTGGCCGCGCCCCTGGAAGTGGTGGTGGGGGAAGGCGGCAGGGTGGCGGGCCTCATCTGCCAGAAGATGGAACTGGGCGAGCCCGACGCCTCAGGCCGCCGCCGGCCCGTCCCCATCCCCAACGAGACCTTTGAGCTGCCGGTGGACATGATCGTCCCCGCCATCGGCCAGGAGGCGGCCCCGGAGGCCCTGAAAGCCTGCGGCGTCAAGCTCTCCAAGTGGGGCACCATCGAAGTGGATGAGGTGACCTACGAGACCTCCCGCCCCGGGGTCTTCGCCGCGGGGGACGTCCACACCGGCCCCTGGATCGCGGTGGAGGCGGTGGGCGGCGGCAAGGAGGCCGCGGAGTCCATCCACCGCTACCTCTCGGGCCTGGATCTGCGGGAAGGCCGGACGGAGGGCGAGGAGGCCCAAAAACGCTGGGCCGCGGTGCCCAAGGACGAGGAAGGCCAGCCCCGGGAGGCCATGGCGGCCCTGCCGCCGGAGTATAGTTGCTGCTCTTTCGATGAGATCGCCAAGGGCTACACCGAGGAGCAGGCCCGGCGGGAGGCGGAAAGATGCCTCAACTGCGGCATCTGCTCCGAGTGCATGCAGTGCGTGGCGGCCTGCCAGGCCGGGGCCATCGACCACAACCAGAAGCCCGAAACCCGGGAAGTGGAGGTGGGGGCGGTGATTCTCTCCCCCGGCTTCCAGGTCTTCGACCCCGTCAAGTGCGGCACCCTGTCCTATGCCAACCACGACAACGTGGTCACCTCCCTGGAGTTTGAGCGGATTTTGAGCGCCTCGGGCCCCTTCGGGGGGCACCTGGTGCGGCCCGGCGACCACAAGGAGCCGCAGAAGATCGCCTGGCTCCAGTGCGTGGGCTCCCGGGACGTCAAGTACCACTCCTATTGTTCGTCGGTGTGCTGCATGTACGCCATCAAGGAGGCGGTCATTGCCAAGGAGCACGCGCCCTACCCCCTGGACGCCGCCATCTTCTTCATGGACATGCGGACTTACGGCAAGGATTTCGAGCTCTACTACAACCGGGCTAAGGAAGAGGGGGTGCGGTTCATCCGCTCCCGGGTCCACACCATCGACCCGGTGGAGGACGGCAACCTCAAGATCACCTATACGGATGAAAGCGGCGCCAAGCACTTCGAAGTCTTCGATATGGTGGTGCTGTCCGCGGGCATGGAGGTGGGCGACGGGGCCGCGGAGCTGGCCCGGACCCTGCAGGTGGACCTGAACAAGCACAACTTCGTGGCCACGGACCCCCTGGCGCCGGTGGCGTCCTCCAAACCCGGCATTTATGTGTGCGGCGCCATGCAGGGGCCCAAGGACATTCCCGAGTCGGTGATGCAGGCCTCCGCCGCGGCGGGCGCGGTGAGCGCCACCCTGGGCGAAGCCCGCTGGACCCGGACCAAAACCCGGGAGGTCCCGGAGCAGAAGCCGGTGAAGCCCGAGGATGAGCCCCGCATCGGCGTCTTTGTATGCAACTGCGGCATCAACATCGGCGGCATCATCAACATCCCGGAACTCCGGGAATACGCGGCCTCGCTCCCCCACGTGGTGTACGTGGAGGAAAACCTGTTCACCTGCTCCCAGGACACCCAGGTCTCCATCACCAGGGTCATCGAGGAGCAGAAGCTGAACCGGGTGGTGGTGGCGGCCTGCACCCCCATCACCCACGAAGCCCTGTTCCGGGAGACCATGATCGACGCGGGTCTGAACAAATACCTCTTCGAAATGGCCAACATCCGCAACCAGGATTCCTGGGTCCACATGAAGGAGCACGAGGCGGCCACCGAGAAGGCCAAGGACCTGGTGCGCATGGCGGTGGCCCGGGCCAGCTTACTTAAGCCCCTAGTGGAAAAGCCGCTGACCATCAACCAGCGGGCCCTGGTCATCGGCGGCGGGGTGGCGGGTCTCAGCGCCGCCCTGAACCTGGGGGACCAGGGTTTTGAGACCATCCTCCTGGAAAAGGAAAACGAGCTGGGGGGGAACGCCCGGAAAATCCATCACACCATCGAAGGGATGGAAGTGCAGCCCTACCTGGACTGGCTCATCGACCAGGTCAAGAACCACGACAAGATCCAGGTCCTCACCGGGGCCCTGGTGGTGGGCTTCAGCGGCTACAAGGGCAACTTCACCACGGAAGTGCTCGTCGGGCCCGGCATGTACGAGCGGAAAATCGACCACGGCGTCGTGGTGGTGGCCACCGGGGCCCACGAGTACCAGCCCAAGGAGTTCGCCTACGGCGAGCACTACCGGGTGATGACCCAGATGGAGCTGGGCGGCTTCCTGCACCACAGCCCCGCGGAAGTGGAAAAGTGGAACCGGGTGGCCATGATCCAGTGCGTGGGCTCGAGGAACGAAGAGAACCCCAACTGCAGCCGCATCTGCTGCCAGGGGGCGGTGAAATACGCCCTGCAGCTCAAAGACCTGAACCCGGATCTGGACGTAGTCATCCTCTACCGGGATATGCGGACCTACGGCCTGCTGGAGGACTACTACCTGGAGGCCCGGGACCGGGGGGTGATCTTCGCCCGCTTCGATCCGGAGCAGCTCCCAACGGTGAACGCGGCGGACGGCAAACTGAGCCTTAGCTTCGTGGACCATGTCCTGGAGAGGCCCGTGACCCTGCCGGTGGACGCGGTGGTGCTGAGCGCCGGAGCCCGGGCCAACGACACCGAGGAACTGGCGTCGCTCCTGAAGATCCCGAGGAACGCCGGGGGCTTCTTCATCGAGGCCCATGCCAAGCTGCGGCCGGTGGACTTTGCTTCCGAGGGCATCTTCCTGTGCGGCATGGCCCACTCGCCCAAGCTGATCTCCGAGAGCATCGCCCAGGCCCAGGCCGCGGCCTCCCGGGCCGGGGCCTTTCTGGCGGACACCCGGCAGACCATCAGCGGGGTGACGGCCCACGTGGAACCGGAGCGCTGCGCCGCCTGCCTGGTGTGCGTCCGGACCTGCCCCTACGGGGTGCCCCAGATCAACGCGGACAACGTCAGCGAGATCAACGAAGCGCTGTGCCAGGGTTGCGGCACCTGCGCCTCGGAGTGCCCGGCCAAGGTAATCCAGGTGGCCCATTTTGAGGACGACCAGCTGAGCGCCAAGATTAAAACTCTATTTTGAGGAGTCGAGGATGGAGAACTTTGAAGCCAAGATCGTCGCGTTTTGCTGCCATTACTGAGCGTATTCCGCCGCGGACCTGGCAGGTTCGATGCGACTGCAATACCCGCCCACCGTCCGGATCATCGAGGTTCCCTGCACCGGCAAGGTGGACATCATGCACCTGCTGCTGGCTTTCGAGCAGGGAGCCGACGGGGTCATGGTGGTGGGGTGCATGGAAGGAGACTGCCATTACCTGGCGGGCAATCTCTATGCCAAGAAAAGGGTCCAGCGCGCCAAGGAGATCCTCGACACCGTGGGTATCGGCGGCGAGCGGCTGGCGATGTATAACCTCTCCTCCGGCATGGGTGGGAGGTTCGCTGAAATCGTCCGGGAGATGACCGGCAAAGTTATGGAGCTGGGGCCGAGCCCCATCAGAGTGGCAATGGGAACGGCCGTAAGGCCCATCGCGGAGGTAGCCCAATGATCAAGGCAGTGCCCAAACCTTTGGAAGAAGTCATAGGCCGGGTGCAGGATTTCAACAAGTTGCTCATCGCCGGCTGCGACGGCTGCGTCACCGTGTGCGAGGCCGGCGGCATGAAGGAGGCCAAGATCCTGGCCTCGGCTCTGAGGCTTTACTACACCCAGGCCGGCAAGCAGGCTCAGGTGGATGAAACCAGCCTGACCCGCCAGTGCGAGAAAGAGTACCTGGCCAACCTGTCCGACAAAATCGACCAGTACGACGCGGTGGTGTCCCTGGCCTGCGGGGTAGGGTGCCAATACCTGGCGGAGATGTACGACAACAAGCCGGTGTACCCCGGGGTGGACACCTGTTTTCTGGGGGTGAACGAAGAGCGGGGCTTGTACTCGGAACGCTGCCAGGCCTGCGGCAAGTGCATCCTGGCGGAGACCGGCGGAGTCTGCCCCATCGCCCGCTGCTCCAAGCGCATGCTCAACGGGCCCTGCGGCGGCTCGGAAGGCGGCAAATGTGAAATCAACCCCGACGTGCCCTGCGGCTGGCAGCTCATCTACGAACGGCTGAAGACCCTGGGCCAGTTGGACCGCTTCGAAAAACCGGTGGAGCCCAAGGACTGGAAACCTTCCCGGGACGGCGGACCCCGCAAGATCGTGAGGGAGGACTTACGGATATGAGCGAGCAGACTCCCAGCAAACTCCAAAAAATGATTAATTCCGGCAACTTCGCCGTCACCTCGGAGGTGGGGCCGCCCCGCAGCGCCGACGGCAAGGTGATTGAGGAGAAGGGCCACCTGATCAAGGATTACGTGGACGCCATCAATGTCACCGACAACCAGACCTCGGTGTGCCGCCTGTGCTCCCTGGCCTCCTGCATCCGGCTGAAGCTCATGGGCCTGGAGCCGGTGCTGCAGATGGTGACCCGGGACCGCAACCGCATCGCCCTGCAGAGCGATATCCTGGGGGCCGCGTCCTTCGGCATCAATAATATCCTGTGCCTCACCGGAGACCATCAGCATTTCGGGGACCATGCCAACTGCGCCAACGTCTTTGACCTGGACTCCACCCAGCTGGCCATGACGGTCAGGATGATGCGGGACGAAGGCAAACTCCTGGGCGGCCACGAATTCCAGGTGCGGCCCGAGATGTTCATCGGCGCCGCGGCCAACCCCTTCGCCGGTCCCAATGTGGAGCTGCGCGCCATCCGGCTGGGCAAGAAGGTGGCCGCGGGGGTGCAGTTCGTCCAGACCCAGTGCATTTACAACATGGACACCTTCAAGACCTTCATGAAGATCGCGGTGGACCGGGGCATCACCGAGAAATGCGCCATCCTGGCGGGCATCACCCCCATGAAAAATGTGGGGATGGCCAGGTACATGCAAAAACGGGTGCCGGGCATCGACGTCCCCGACGAAATCGTCAAGCGTATAGGTGGCGTGCCCAAGGAAAAACAGGCCGAAGAAGGCATCAACCTCGCAGTGGAGCAGATCGAGGAAATCAAGGAAATTCCGGGCATCCGGGGATTCCACATCATGGCCATCGAATGGGAGGAAAAAGTTCCGGAGATCGTCCAGCGGGCGGGCCTCTATCCCCGGCCCAAACTGAACGGAGGGTAAGTGCGTCAGCAAGGGCGCGGAGAACTCTGAAGAAAATACCTTTTGGTCATTCTGAGCGAAGCGGTATTTTAAGATTCTTCGGTCGCCTTACTCAGAATGGCGAGGTTGCCGCACACCTCGGGCGCAATTTGCGGAACGCATGAGCCTTGTAATTTAAAGATTTTAAGTTCATAATGAAGTTACGCTCATCTCGAAAGGGGAGGTCTCATGTCGAAAAAGTACGTAATAATCGTGGACGACGATCCTGATCTGGTGGAAACCGTATCCATGATGCTGGAAAACAAAGGCTACGAGGTGGGAAAGGCCTACGACGGGATCGAAGGGGAGGAAGCCATCAAGAAACGTCGTCCGGACGTCTTGATCCTGGATGTCATGATGCCCCGGAAAAACGGCTACCAGCTCTGCAAGGAACTGAAGTCCAACAAATGGACCTCGGATATACCCATAATCCTGCTCACCGCGGTGGGCGAGGCGGTGCCGACCACCACTTACAGCCATGCCGAGGGTATGGCGGTGGAGGCCGAGGACTTCATCCCCAAACCGGTGGACGCCGCCACCCTGGTGGAGGCGGTGGAAAGATTGCTGTAGAAATCAATCAGGGCATGTGCCTGACACACTTTGAACAACCAGAGGATCAGAATTGGGGGCCTTAAAGTCCTGGAGGGGGGCGCCTGCGTGGTGTCCTCCTCCCCTCGGGGGGAGGACCATCTGGCGGCGCAGGTGTGCGCGCCCTTGGCCCAGAACCGGATCAATCTGACCTTCCTGGCCCACGTGGCAGGGGACCGCGAGGTTCTGTGCACCGCCGGCCAAGTGGGGGAAGCAGCCACCACCCTCTTAAAGACCCGAGCCAACCCGGGGGCCGACCTGCAGTTGCAGTCCGGCACCGAAATCCTGTCTCTCTATCCCCACGACAAGCGCCCCCAGGTCATCGGCAATTTCATCCGCAGCCTGGCCCGGGCCCGGGTCATCATCCACGGTTTGGCCAGTTCGCCATCGGCCATCTCCGTGGTGCTCTCCGCCAAGAGAAAGAAAGCCGCGGTGCTCCAGTTGTTCGAGGATTTCCAGTTTTCATCCTTTGCCTCCCCCCGGGAATTTTTCGAAGCCATCCCCCCGCCGGAGGAATATCTGCAAAAAGTGGTGGCCACTTACCAGGAGAAGACCATCAAGGTTTACTGGATCGTGCCGCAGCCCGACCTGGACCTCTGGGGCATGAGCATTTCCTCCGCGCAGATTCTGGAAGGCTTCGCCAACGCTTTGATGGACCTGGCGGATTTGGAGTTGAAGGTGCCGTTCCTGGTGGCCCTGCCCGGATTGGGAGGCAGGGAATTCATCGTCTCTTTCAGCACGGCCCGGCCGCCGGCCGCCGGAGACCAAGGTGAAGAGGTGCGGCGGCTGTTAAAGAAGCACTTGCCCGAGGCTCGGCCCATGCGCCTGACGCCGGTGGCCGGGATTTTTCTGCACGGCCCCCATTTCGGCGACCGCTACGGCATCGCCAATACCTTGCTGGACGCCCTGAAGCGGGCCCGGGTGACCCTGCTGGCTTTGAGCTGCGCCATTTCCTCCATTTCCCTCATCGTCCGCCAGCAGGAATTGGCCGCGGCACAGCTCATCCTGGGGAACACCTTTGAGGCGCCGGTGGAGATCCCCCGGCCCAGAGGTTAGGAAGGAATTTAGAGCTGAGACCTGTAAGATAAAGTTATTAAAAGGGAAGACAGACCGACCCGCTCAAGAACTCTCAGGTTGGCCATGAGTAGAAAACCCGATCAAAAAGTGGTGGAGATGCCGGGGGGGGCCGGCGGGGTCGCAGGGGCCGACCTGGCCCGGAGCTTCGCGCCCCTGCTGGCGGACTTCCCCGATCCGGTGTTGGTCTCCGACCGCCACAAGCAGGTGGTCTTCCTGAACCGGGCCGCGGCCAAGATCTTTGGCGACAGCCTAAAAGTGGGGGATCAGTGCCCCATCTGCTCCCAGCTCACGGGAATGCCCCTCAGCATGGACGGCACCGTGCGGCAGGACCGGTGTCTCAAGTACGGCGAGAGCCTGGACCGGGCTCCGGTGCTGCTCAAGTCCCGTTGGGCCACCAACGTTCCCCTGACGGTCACCGCCACGCCCATTAAAGGGACCGCGGAGGAACCCGCCGGCTGCTTCGTAGTGCTGCGGGAACATGCGGACTTGCTGGCCCACCCGGTGGTGCAGCTCCAGTTGGCCACCCTTTCCAGCATCCTGGAGAACTTCCCCATGCCGTTTTTCATGGTGGACCCGGACCTGGTGGTCACTTACATGAATGAACGCATGGAGAAACTCACCGGTTACAGCCGCAACGAAGTGGTGGGCCGCATGACCTGCGGGCAGGTGCTCAACACCGTGCAGTGCAACACCTGCGACTGCGTCCTCAAGCAGGTCATGGAGCGGAAGCGCCCCCTGTCGGGGCTGCGCCGGGTGGTGCGGGACCGCCAGGGCGAAGAGGTCCAGGTGACGGTGTCGGCCTCCATCATCACCGACCCGTCGGGCCGGGTCATCGGCGGCTTCGAGGCCGTCCGGGATATCACCCCGGTGGTGGAGGCGGAAAAAAAGCTGGATTTGCTCACCGAGCTCACCCAGGAAGGCCTGCTGATGGCCGATGAGAGTCAGCGCATCGTGTTCGTCAACTCCAGGATGGCGGAAATCCTGAATTCTTCCAAGAGCGAAATACTCGGCAAACATCTGGGGGACGTGCTGGCTTCACAGCATCTGCACATGGCTATGGAATTGGGCCAACTGGTGGACCAGGGCCAGCAGCGGGAATCGCGTTTTTGCAGCATTCTGGACACTCCCCGGGAGAAAGGCGACCAGCGCGTCTTCGAGACCTGCCTGGCGGTGTCCCGCATGGGGAAACGGGTCTTCACCTGTTTCTACCTCCGGGACCTCACCCAACGCATCGAGATACAGCGGGAGCTCCAGAAGGCCAACACCTTCCTGAACAACATCATTCAGAGCTCGGTGGATGGCATCGTGGTGGTGGACAGCAAGGGCGTGCCCCTCATCTTCAACGAGGGAGCCGAGCGCATCCTGGGGTATAAAGCCGAGGAGATCATCGGCAACCCGGAAAATTTTCGCAAGTTCTATCCCCTCCACGTGGCGTCGGAGATGATGCGCCGCATGCGCAGCGCCGAGTATGGGCCCCCGGACAAGTTGAACACCACCCGCCTCACCTTCATCAACAAGAACGGCGAGGAGGTGCCCGTCAACTTTTCCGCCTCCATTATCCGGGAGGGGGGCAAAGAAGTGGGCAGCGTGGGCATCTTCTCGGACCTCAGAGAGATTTTGAAGGTGCACGAGGAGTTGGAGGCGGCCCAATCCCAACTGGTGCACACGGAGAAGATCGCCTCCCTGGGCCGCATGGCCGCGGGGGTGGCTCATGAGATCAACAATCCTCTGGCCGGCATCCTCATTTACGCCGAATTGCTCAAGCGGGACCTGGACGCGGAGGCCGCCTACCGGGAAAACCTGGACGTCATCATCCAGCAGACCCTGCGGTGCCAGCAGATCGTCAACCGGCTGCTGGATTTCAGCCGCCAGTCCCTGGGGCCGAGGAAGCTCTTCGACCCCAACAATCTCATCCATCGCTGCGTCGAGCTCATCAGCCACCAGGCCTTCTTCCACAACATCAAAGTGGTGGAGAAACTCGACCCCGCGCTTCCCCAAATCGTCGGCGATCCCGGTCAGTTGCAGCAGGTCTTCACCAATCTCTTGCTGAATGCCGCGGACGCCATGGCCGGCTCCGGGGTCCTCACCATCGCCAGCCGCCCGGCGCCCCGGGGAGACGGGGTGGTGCTCCAATTTACCGACACCGGCAGCGGCATTGCGCCGGAAATCATCGACAAGATCTTCGAGCCCTTTTTCACCACCAAACCTCCGGGCCAGGGCACCGGGTTGGGGCTGTCCATTGTTTTCGGGGTCATCCAGCGGCATGGCGGCTCCATCGAAGCCGAAAGCGTTCCCGGCGAAGGGACCACCTTTACCATCAGATTACCCCTGGAATCCCGGGAAGAGGTGCTGGCGGAGTTTGAATAAGTGAAGCAGTGGGCAGCTAGCAGTTAACATGTTCGTGGGGCCACCTGCGGGTGTGCTCGAAACCGGGCGGACAGATAAGTCCACCCCTCCAGGGCGGCGCTATGGCGGAACAATACACGGTATTAGTGGTGGACGACGAGGAAGTCCTGCGTCAAGGCTGCTCCCGGGTGCTCCGGAGCGAGGGCTACCGGGTGGCCACGGCCGAAAACGGCAAGGAAGCCCTGGAAATCCTGGCGTCGGAGCCGGTGCACGTGGTCCTCTGCGACCTGAAGATGCCGGTGATGGGGGCCCTGGAAGTCCTGGAGGAGGCCGGAGTCCGCCACCCCGGCATCCCGGTGGTCATCATGACCGGTCTGGGGACCGTGGCCGACGCGGTGGAGTGCATGAAGAAGGGGGCCTATGATTTCGTCACCAAGCCCTTCAGCATCGACCACCTGACGCTGGTGGTGCGCCGGGCCCTGGAGAAGCAGCAACTGGAGGCCCGCACCCGGGAACTGCAAGAAGAGCAGGCCCGGAACTTATACAGCCTCGCCCTGGAACAGAGCCGCATGCACGCGGTGGTCAACTGCATGGCCGACGGTGTGCTGGTGACCAACCGGGAGGCGGAAGTGGTATTGTGCAATTCCACCCTCAAGCAACTGCTGGGGCTTACTAACCCGTTGCCCCAGCCGGGGGCGCTGCATGACTACGTCAACGACGCCGCCTTCGAGGAAGCCATCCAATCCCTCCTCGCGGGAGCGGAGAAGGATCCGGGAAAGTGCCTCTCCCGGGAACTGGCCAAGGGCCGGCTGCATCTGAGGGCGCTCTCCGCGCCGTTTTTCGGGCCGGACCAGCAAGTACTTGGCACAGTTACGGTTTTTCATGATATAAGTACATTTAAAGAACTGGATGAAATGAAGAACGACTTCGTGCGCATGGTCTCCCATGAGCTGCGCGCGCCCCTGGCGGCCATCAAGCAGCAGCACGCCGTCATCCTGGACGGACTGGCCGGGGACTTGAGCGACAAGCAGCGGGAGTTGCTCAGCCGGGCCCATGCCAAGATCCAGGGGCTTCTGGACCTGATCAACGATTTGCTGGACTTGGCCAAGATGGAGGCCGGCCATGGCCAGCTGGAGCAGGTCCCCTTGCCATTGGGGGAAATTTTGCAGGAAATAGTGGAGCTGTTGCGGGCCAAAGCGGAGGAGCAGAAGGTCAGCCTGAAGCTGGAACTTACCGGCGACCTGCCCCTCATCCGGGCTGACCGCCGCAGCATGGAGGAGGTCTTCACCAACCTGGTGGCCAATGCCATCAATTACTCCCCAGACGGCGGCGACGTTACGGTTGCGGCCAAGTCCCACGGCGATTACGTGGAAGTGCGGGTAGCTGATCGGGGGATCGGCATCGAGGCCGAGGAAATCCCCAAAATATTCGACAAATTTTACCGGGTAAAAAGCCCCCAGACCCGGCAGGTCATCGGCACCGGGCTGGGATTGTCCCTGGTGAAAGGGCTCATCGAGGCCCACCGCGGCACCGTGGAGGTGGAGAGCCAAGTGGGCGCCGGGTCCACCTTCAGGGTGTTGCTCCCCGTGGCGCCCGGGGCTTAGGGAGCAAGCCCGCTACCATTAAGCCATGGACGGCGACCAGTCTGACTTTTTGATAATCCCGGTGCTTCCAACCGAAAACCGGGAACTGAAAACGGGATTTAATGCAGGAAGGTGACCTGAACCGCCATCTCCTGGTGGTGGACGACGAAGAGGCGGTGCGCTCCGGCATCGCCCAGGTGTTGAGCCGTCAAGGGTTGACGGCGGCCACTGCCGCCAGCGCCAAGGAGGCGCTGGAGATCCTGTCCCAACGCTCCTACCCCATCATTCTCCTGGACATCAAGCTGCCGGACATCGACGGCGTCGAATTCCTGAGGCTGCTGCGCAAGGACTTCCCGGAAACCGAGATCATCATGATCACCGGGTACCCCACCATCCAGGGGGCGGTGCAGTGCATCAAACTGGGGGCCCTGGACTACCTGGTGAAACCTTTCCGCATCGACGAACTGGAAACCGTGGTGCAGAAAGCCCGGGAGCACCTGGCCCAGAAGGGGCGCCAAAAGCGGCCGGAGGAAGAGGCAGGCGAGCTGGGGCTGGATTTTATCATCGGTGACAGCCCGTCCATGAAACACCTCTACGCCAAGATCCGCCGGGCCGCGCCCAGCGACAGCACGGTGCTGCTCACGGGAGAGTCAGGCACCGGCAAAGAGCTGGTGGCCCGGGCCATCCACCTCCTGAGCCCCCGCCGGGACCAGGAGTTCGTGGCAGTGGACTGCTCGGCCCTGGTGGAGACCTTATTGGAGTCCGAGCTCTTCGGCCATGTCAAGGGCTCTTTCACCGGGGCCATCCAGACCAAGCACGGGCTGTTCGAATTGGCCAACCACGGCACCTTCTTCTTTGACGAAATCACCAACCTCAGCCAGAACATCCAGGCCAAGCTGCTTCGGGTCATCCAGGAACGGGAATTTATGAAGGTGGGGAGCCAGAAGCGCATCAAACTGGACATCCGCATCATCGCCTCTTCCAACCGGGACCTGAAGGAGGCCATCAAGGCCGGCACCTTCCGGGAGGACCTGTTCTACCGCCTCAGCGTTATCCCCATCCACCTGCCCCCCTTGCGGGAGCGCACCGGGGACATTCCGCTGCTGGCGGAGCATTTCCTGCGGAAGTACAGCGAGAAGGGCAACCGGGAGGTGACAGGATTTTCCCCCAAGGCCATGAAGCTGCTGGAGGCCTACTCCTGGCCCGGCAACATCCGGGAGCTGGAGCACACCATCGAGCGCATCGTCATCCTGGAGGACGGCGACGTCATCCAGCCGGAGCACCTGCCCAGCTTTATTACCCAGAGGCAGGGGGAGCTTCAGGTCTTTACCGAAGAAAACTACACCCTGGAGGAGCTGGAGAAGCGCTACATCCAGTTCATCCTGCGGCGTACCCGGGGCCGGCGCCAGGACGCGGCCCGCATCTTGGGCATCAACCGCAAGACCCTGAGCCATAAAATTGAGAAGTACAATCTGCGGGTGAATTTTTAAAACCGTTTTTGGTTTTTGTTTAAAAGAAATTGGAGGAAAATTAGGGGCGGGTTTTGAAAACCCGCCCGTGCGTTTTTCCGGTTATTGCAGGTCTTTTCATGCCCAGAACCCGGAACCCAAACCAACACCCTCCTATCCCTGGGCCTTCCGGAGCATGGCGATGGGTTTGGCCAGGTCCAGGACGTGGCGGTGCACCGCGGCCAGATCGCCCCCGGAAATCCCCATCATCAGGTGGCAGGCGTCAATGGCTGACTTCACCCGGCAGCCCAGGCCCAGGAAGGTGACATTGGGTTTAGCCGTGAGGAGAGGCCAGGCAGTGATGTCGGCGCAGCCCCCCAAGGCCCCGCCGGACTGGGGCAGGTCCATCCGGCCGCCCTTCTCGAAATTCACCGCATACAGCAGCCACATGACCTGCTCGCTGTTGGCGGTGAACACCGCCACCTGGGGAGGATGGCCAAAGGTGGAGAGCGGCGCGATGAGGGCGGCGCAAGTTTTCCCGGCTTCCAGATACGTGGACTCCCGGATGGTGGCCGCAGACGCTTCCTCGCTGGCGAAGAGGCCCACGCCGTATTTTTCCAGGACCCCGTCGTCCAGATAGGCCTCCATGTCCTGCTCAAACCCCAGGACCGAGGTCCCCAGTTTGCACCCCATCTGCTCCTTTTTGAGGAGCAGGGTACGGCCTTGGCCGGCCAGCACCAGGGCCTGGCAATAGCTTTTCAGGTTCTCCGTCGTGAAGGCCAGGTCCTGGGGGCAGGGAATCGGTCTCGGCGTAGAGGCTGACGCCCACAGGCTCGTATCTGAGCTCCAGGCGCTCCACCAGGTCCTGGGAGATGGCCTTATAATTGTTCATAAATAACCTCGGATCGTCGATTATTGGCTGAAAATTCTTACCACATATTTCCGGGGCCGGCAACGGCGGGGAGCGGGAAGAAAATCCATTTGGAATCCTCGTTCCCAAGCTCCTGCTTGGGAACGCAATTTTTAGCCCCGGCTCTGCCTGGGCAACATCTTGAATAATTTAGAAATCCCCAATATTCTACGGGCCGGGCCGCCCCTATCCGCAGGAATTTCCCTCTTTTTATTTCCTAAGTTTATGCTTATGTAAGTTAATAACGGGGGCATTAAAGGAGTTACATTTTTATCCCCTCTCCCCCGATGGAGGAGAGGGCTAGGGAGAGGGGGAAGGTAATCCCCTTTTCGCTCCCAAATAAAAAACTTGCGGGGAGCAGAAAGATGCGGGTTCCGGAAAAGATGCGGGCCATGGTGCTGGAGAGGCCGGGAAAGCCCCTGAAACTCATGGAGGTGCCGGTGCCACAGCCCGGGGCCGGGCAGGTGCTGCTCCGAGTCCGGGCCTGCGGGGTCTGCCGCACCGATTTGCACGTGGCGGACGGCGAACTCACCCAGCCCAAGCTGCCGCTAATTTTGGGGCACGAAATCGTGGGCACCGTGGTGCAGACTGGCCCGCAAGTCACCAAAATCCGCCCCGGCGAGCGCCTCGGGGTGCCGTGGCTGGGGTCCACCTGCGGCCAGTGCCGCTTCTGCCGCAAAGGCCAGGAAAACCTCTGCGATTTCCCCCGGTTCACCGGCTACACCCTGGACGGCGGCTACGCCGAATACACCGTGGCCGACCAGCGCTACACCTTCCATCTGCCCCAGGGCTACACCGACACGGAGCTGGCGCCCTTGCTCTGCGCCGGGCTCATCGGCTACCGCTCTTACCGCCTGATGGGGGAGGGGGTGGAGCGCCTGGGGATCTACGGCTTCGGGGCCGCGGCCCACATCCTCATCCAGGTGGCGACCTTACAGGGAAAACGGGTCTACGCCTTTACCCGGCCGGGGGATGCCGAAACCCAGGAATTCGCCCGCCAACTGGGCGCGGCGTGGGCCGGAGACTCCGATAAGCTGCCCCCGGAAGAACTGGACGCGGCCATCATCTTCGCGCCGGTGGGGCCCCTCATCCCGGCGGCTTTGAAAGCTACTTTCAAAGGCGGCACGGTGGTCGCCGGCGGCATCCACATGAGCGACATCCCGTCCTTCCCCTACGACCTCCTCTGGGGCGAGCGGGTGGTGCGCTCCGTGGCCAACTTGACGCGGCAGGACGGTGACGAATTCCTGGCCCTCGCTCCCCAGGTCCCCGTCAAAACCGAAGTCCAGGTCTTCCCCCTGGAAGAGGCCAACGACGCCCTGAACCGTCTGCGCGCCGGCCGGATCCGCGGCGCCGCGGTGTTACAGGTGGGGGAAGCATAATTTGAGGGGAGGGCCGGGGGACAAAGGCCCCCGGCCCTCCCCTCAACTTTCCTTCCGGATAAACTCCCCCGGAAAATATGAAGTGCAGGCCATGACGTGGGTGATGGCCTCCAGGTCGTATTCGTCGCCGGAGCGGTAGGTGCGGAAAAAAGCGTTGAGTTTGTCCACCCGGTCCGGGTCCTCGCCCACGGCCTGGAGGCCCAGGGAGACCCCGTAGTTGGTGAAGGCGAACTTCACCTGGGGGAGGTTGGGGTAGCGGCAGAAATAACCAGGCGGGTCGATCCACATTTTATCCAGCATGGCCAGGCACCGCTGGCGCTGGAGAATGGCCCAGGGTTCGCCGGGAAAGAAATGGGTGAACCAGAGCATCATGCCCAGCCCCAGGTCCTGCTGGATTTCCAGGCGTTGATAATCACGCTCCACCAGTTCTTTCATCTCGCTTATTTCCGCGGCCAGTTCCCGGGGGGCCAGGGTGCGGTAAACCACGTAGCCGTGGAAGGCGTCCAGGGCGCCGAAGCCGAAGCCGGGGTAGGGACTGCTCAAGTCCTCCCGCATCTTCCAGAAGACCCCCATTCCGGGCTGGACAAAGCGGGGGTGGATAAGGCGGGCCAGGTTAACCGCCTTTTCCTGGTACTCGGGGAGGAGGCGGCCCAGCCGTCCCAGGGCGTAGAGCCACATGGCCAGATAATGGAAGTACTGGCCGTCCCGGTCTTCGGCTTCGCCGATGCGGAGGCCCAGGGGCCGTCCCAGGACCCGGTCCACTTCGGAGACTATCCAGCGGGCCTCCTCCAGGTAGCTTTCTTCCCGAAGTTCGCGATAAAGGGAGAGAAGCAGCACCACCCCGAAGGCGTCAGTCCAGAGGTATCGCAGCCCGTGAGGCCAGATTCCCTCCTCCCGCAGCCAGCGGAGTCGGTCGATAACCGCGGCAATGGCTGGATTCAAGTAATCACTCCTTGGTTCCCTTGTCTGCTGCCGGGTAGCCGTATTCTCCCTGCAGCGGAATATAGGCCACCTGCTCCACCACTTTTGCCTCCCAGTCCCGGGGTCCCCGGCGGATGACCAGAACCAGATCTTGGACTTCGCCGGGCCGGCCCACCGGGCCGATGAGGCGGCCGCTTAGAACCAGTTGCTCCCTGAGAGGCGGCGGCACCCTGGGTGCGGCGGCGGTGAAGCAGATGCAGTCATAGGGGGCTTGGGGCGCATACCCCCGGGAGCCGTCCCCCTGAATGAGCAGCACCTGGTCATACCCCAGGCGTTGCAGGTTGTCTCGGGCGAAGCTATAGGTCCGCGGGTCAATCTCCAGGGTGACCACCAGCCCCTCTGGGCCCACCACTTCCCAGGCCAGGGCGGCGCCGTAGCCGGAGCCGGCGCCCACCTCCAGGAAGCGGTGGCCCTGATCCAGCCCCAGGGCCTCATAAAACAAGGGATAGCTGTGGGGACAGGAGATGGTGGCCGCGCCGGGCAGGGGCAGGGGCACCTCCAGGTAGGCATAATCCCGGTACGCTTCGGGGATGAAGGCCTCCCGGGGGATTTTGAGCATGGCTTCCCGCAGCCGGGGGGAGCGGAGCAGTCCCCGGGCCTGAAGTTCCCGCACCTTGTCCCGCCGCTCCCGCTCAAACTCCCCGGGGGTTTTGAGGGAGCGTTTCGGAGGCGGGATGATCCAGCCCACCGACATAGGTTCCCCAAAGGGAGATGTTTTCTTGAAAGCTAAGACCGGCGGTGGGTGTTGGCAATCATTGTGCTTGGTACCACCCGGGATTTGGCCTGGTAAGTGGCGGGGGATTACCTGAAGCAGGAGTCAGATGAGGCCGGGGTGGAGGTTTCCTCGCCGCCGCCGGGGGCCTGGGACTCCCGGCGCGGGCGGCGGCGGCCCGGTCCCCGAATCGCCGTTGCAGCTCCGCCCGGGTGGCGGCGCCATAATCATCGGTGAGGAAATAATCCCAGCCCTGGCGCTGGAAGAGGCGCCGCACCTGGCGCCGGTAGTTCAGGGGGTCCATCAGCAAGTGGCTGACGTAGGGGCCAATAAGTTCGTGGAGCCGGGCGGGGTTCAGCGGCAGCATGGGGGCCACGAAGACCCACGGCTGGAGGCCAGCCTGGTGCAACCTCTTCAAGGCCGCCACCCGGGCCGGGATGGCTGGCGCCCGGGGCTCCAGCACCCGGCGGACGCGGTCATCGTCCGTGGGAATGGACATCCCCACGGTGATGCCGGGGGCTGCTGCCAACAGGTCCAGGTCCCGGGTCACCGAAGGAGACCGGGTCAGGATATCGATGCCCCAGCCGAATTCATTCAATATTTCCAGGCATTGCCTGGTGAGCCGGTAGCGGCTCTCGGCGGGCTGGTAAGGGTCGCAAACGCTGGCCAGCAAGGCCCGGCCCCGCCGTTTTTTCCGACGCAGTTCCTCCCGCAAAACCTCGGGGAGGTTGGCCTTCACCTCCACAAAGCTGCCCCAGGCCGCGCCCCGGTGGCGCCGGGCGTACCGGGCCATGAAGACGGCATAGCAGTAGCGGCAGCCGTGGCCGCACCCGAGGTAGGGATTGATGACGTATTCGACCCCCGGGATGCCGGATTTGGTCAGGGCCGTTTTGACGGTGATTTCGTCCAGTTCCACCAAGTTCCGCCAACCCCTCAGTGGAGATAGACGCCGAACAAGTGCCGCCTCTGGTAGTGCAGGTAGTGCTCGGCCATGAAGTTGAGGGGTTTCGGGGCGACGTGGAACCTGCCGTAAAGAAGCTCAAAAATCCCGGAGAGCTTCAGACTGCTGGCCGCGGGATGTTCGGCGGCCAATTGGTAGAACCTTTTCCCCTCTTCTTCATAGTCCGTGAGGGTCCGCCTTGCCCTGCCGGGCAACTGCGGCCGCAGTTCCCCGGAAAAGGGATAGCGGTGCTGGGCCCGGACAAAGTCAGGGAACAGCCCCAGGATAAACAGGCAGATGTCGGCGATGCGCTTGAAAAATCCCAGCCGGTAATCCTCCTCCACCCATTCGCTGCAGCAGATGAGGCTGTCGATGTCCAGGTCGTTGAACCGGATTTTCCGCCAGCTCCCCCGCCCCACCCGGACGGCCAGGGAGTAGCTTTCCAGGCGGGTGAAAGTGGACAGCATGTGGGCCAGATAGGCCAACATTTCCGGTCGGGACAACAGGTCCAACACCTCCCGGGCGTCGAAAACCGCGACTTTCTGGGTGCCGGTCCGCTCCACCGTGTATTGGGTGGTTTCCAGCTCCCGCCGGGTCTGGCGGAGCAGAATTTCGAAATAAAGGCGGGGGGAAATCTTCAAACAGGCCTCTTCATCCGACAGCACCTTCTTGAGGACGCTTTTCTCTTCCAGAAAAGAGTTCCGGAAGTCCTCATCGGTCCTGATAAGGCGCCTCAACCCGGCCTGGTCCCGGACTTCCGGGGCCGCGGCGGCCACCAGGAAATCCAGGTCGGCCTCCGTCAACCTGAAGATTACGGGGGGTCTGGAGTTCATCTGGGTTTCACATACCTCTCTGATTTTGATGGGTTATTATATTATACAAGATTTGCGGCCATAGTGCAGGAGGGGCGGGCGCGGCCGCACGGGGCGGGAGAAAATGGCAACCGAAAAACCGAAGGTCCTGTTCATCTGCCAGGGCAATTCCTGCCGGAGCATCATGGCCGAAGCCCTGGCCCGGCATTTCCACGGGGAGGTCCTGGAGCCGGTGTCCGCGGGGCTTAATCCCCTGGGGTACGTGGTCCGGGAGACCCTGGAGGCGCTGGCGGAAATGGGTGTGGCCACCGCGGGACTCCAGTCCAAGGGCCTGGAGGAGGTGGATTTGGCCGGCTGCCGCCTCATCGTCAACCTGACGAACTATCCCCTGGAACTCCGCCTGCCGGCCGCTTTTCAGGGGAAACTGCTCAACTGGGCCGTCCCGGACCCTTACGGCGGGGACTTGGAGGATTACCGGCAATCCCGGGAGGCCGTCAGGCAACTGCTGGCGGAAGTGAGGGCGGAATTGCAAAAAAGGGACGGATAGTCCCGCAGGGACGCCATCAACGCACCGGCACCAGGGGGGCCTGGGAGCCGTGGTAGGGCCTGCCGTCCAGGCTCACGATATACAGATGATTGGCGAACATCTCCAGAGGGTTGACCCTGCCCCGGACGACCACGGTTTTGCCGCGGCGGGCCAAATCATGCAGAACCCGGTGGTTCTGGTTCAGGATTTCTTTAACGCCGAAGCGGCCGTGGAGGAAGTAACCGCCGCGCTGCTTGGCGTAGGCGACCCGGCTCGTCAGGGTGACGTCTTGGGTACAGGCGCGGATTTTGGCCAGCACGTCGGGGTCCGGGATGAAGGTTTGGGCTGGGGCGGCGCCGGCCAGGGCCAGCAGGATCAAAAAAGGCCAGAGCAACAGCTTCTGGTTGAGCATCCCTGTCTCCACCAAAAATCTCACCGCCGCCGCCTTGCCAGAATGAGCGCCAGGCCCGCTAAGGCCACGCAGGCCCAGGCAAAGGCGTCGCCGATCCTGGTATAAAGGCTGCCACCGGGGAGCCAGGGCAGGTCCAGGGCGTGGGCCTCCGGGACGAACAGTTCCGACTGCCAGAGGAGGCGCCCCCTGGCGTCGATGAAGGCGGAAATCCCGGTGTTGGCGGCCCGGGCCAGGCAGACGTGATTCTCCACCGCCCGCAACACCGCCATGGACAGGTGCTGGTAGGCCGCCGCGGTTTTGCCGAACCAGGCATCATTGGTGATATTGACCAGCAGCCGGGCCCCGTTTTCCACCTGGGCCCGGGGAAGATAAGGAAAGATGGACTCGTAGCAGACCAGGGGACCGACGGCCCCCTCCGGCAGGGACACGGTGGCCCCCACCGGCCCCTCGGCAAAGTCCCCGATCATGGGGACCATCTTGCCGATGAAGGGGAAAAATCTTTTGAGGGGCACATATTCGCCGTAAGGCACCAGGTGGGCCTTGTCATAGCAGCCTGCCACATGGCCTTCGGGGTTGAGCAGAAAGGCCCGGTTGAAGTAGCGCTCCCCCTGGGAGGTGAGCTCCCAGGCCGGGGCGCCGAATAGCAAATAGCCGCCGCTCTCCCGGGCAATCTCCTGAACCTGGGTGGAGAGGTCCGGGGTGCGCAGGAAGAAGAAGGGTGCGGCGGTTTCCGGCCAGACAATGAGGTGGGCCCCTTTGACCTTCCGGGTCAGCTCGGCATAGCGCGAAAGCGTCGCCTCCACCATCTCCTTTTTCCACTTCTCACCCTGCTTGATATTCCCTTGAACCACTGCCACGCGGATTTTGGGACTGGCGGCCTCCAGCTTCTCGATTTCCCCCAGGCGGTGCCAGCCGTAGCCGACCCAAAAGGCCAGGACCAGGCCAACCAGGGCGAAGCCGGACCACTGGCGCTGCCGTCCCACCCGACGGGGGGAGAGCACCTGATACAAAGTCACGTTCACCAGGACCACCAGGAAGGAGAGCCCGTAAACGCCCGTGAGATCGGCCACCTGCAGGAGCAGGGGGTGGAGATAGAGGCCGTTGCCCAGCAGGCACCACGGAAAGCCGCTGATAATGTAAGTCTGGCCCAGTTCCAGAACCACCCAGAGGGCCGGGGCCCACCATAGAAGGCTCAAACCCCGGGCGGCGCCCCAGTTGACCCCCAGGGCCCAAAGGGCCCGGTAGAGGCAGAGGTATCCGGCCAGCAACAGCAGAACCCCGATGGAGAGGGGCAGGGGGAGGTGTCCGAAAACGTGGGTGACGTAAACGATCCAGTAAAGCAGGCCCAGGTAAAAGGCCAGGCCGGAGACCAGGCCCAGAAAAAAGGCGCCTTTAAGAGACTTGCCCTTGAGGGCCCAGAACAGGGGCACCAGCGCCAGGGCCAGGAAGTAAACCTGGTCCCACTTGGGGAAAGCCGCGGCCAGCAGGAGCCCGGAGAGCACTGCGGCCAGGAAGTGTGAAACACCCACGCGCATAGACGTTTAATTGGAGAAAAATTTAACCACCTAAGCACCAAGAACACTAAGAAAAAAAATCATGGTGACCTTGGTAACTTGGTGGTTAAATGATTTATTTATGCCGCCTCCTCAGGCGGTAGCATCTGGGCCCGCACCTGCTTGGCCCGGCGCTCGTCCGCCTCCACCACCGTAAGTTCCAGGTTGTTGATGGTGACCCGGTCATTAACCTGGGGCACCCGCCCCAGGAGGTGGATCAGGAGGCCGCCCACGGACTCGAATTTCCCTTCGGGGCGGGGCAGTTGGAAGTGGTCCAGGAGCTCTTCCACGTCGAGTCGGGCATCCACCAGGACGGAGCCGTCGTCCTGGGGAACCAGCCTGGGCTCCATGCGGTCGTATTCGTCGTAGATTTCCCCGACGATCTCTTCCAGGATGTCTTCCAAGGTCAGGAGCCCCGCGGTGCCGCCGTATTCGTCGATGACGATGGCGATCTGGGTCTTGCGCTCCACCAGATCCCGCAGGAGGTCACTGATCTTTTTGCTCTCGGGTACGAAGTAGGCGGGCCGCAGCACCCGGTCCAGGTCCCAGGTCTCTTCGGGGGTCTGCCAGAAGACCAGGAGGTCCTTCGCCAAGAGTATCCCCTTGATGTGGTCGATATCGCCTTCAAACACCGGCAGGCGGGAGTGCCCGCACTCCAGCACCAGGGCGATGATCTGGTTCAGGGGGGTGTGGCGCTCCACCCCCACCATCTCGAGACGAGGCACCATGATCTCCCGGACCAGGGTGTCTTTGAACTCAAAGATGCTCTCAATGAGTTCGCCTTCCTGCCGGGTGATGAGGCCTCGTTCCTCGCCCTCATCAAGGATATGCTGGATTTCGCGTTCGAGATCCTCCGGCTGCTCGATGGCCCTGCGGATCAACCGCTGCCGGAGGCGCTTAAGCAAGCCGGGGGGAGGACTCTCGGCCTCTTCCATGCTTAGCCTCGCATCTGTTTCCGCTCCTGACGCAAGAGGCGTTCCACGGTTCGGATTTCCCGGGGGAACTCCAAACCCCGGTCCAAGAGATTGAGCTCGTGGCGGGTGATACCGAACATCTCGGTGACGTAGGCCACTGCCCGGTCGTGATCAAAGCCTTTGCAGGAAAAGATATCCAGGCTGAGGTAGCCCCGCTCAGGGAAGGTGTGGATGCTGATGTGACTTTCGGCAATGAGTACAAATCCGGATAAACCCCAGTCCTCGGGCACTTTGCCGTTGTACTTGAAGACGTAGGGGGGCATGATCTTGGTCATCTGGATCATATCGGGGCATTGATCCAGAAACTCGTAGATGGCGTCCAGGTTGGTTAACCGCTCGTAGATGCAGCCATAGCCGTCCAGGGTCAAGTGCAATCCGAAGCCGATGGCCGGTCTTTCCAAATTTTCGCCCTCCTCGCACCAGGGTTTCTCGTCACCGGGGAATGCCCGGCAGGCATACCAGGCGCAGCATTCATGAGCCGCGCCTCCCTGGAAAACCGGCTCCAGGGAAAACAAGGTCTTGGGCTCCCGGCAACCGTTTCGGAGAGCACGAGGAAGGGAGCGTCACCGCCCCATATTTTTTTGCCCCGAAACCTTTTAGCCCCTTCCATACTGCAGTAAAGGGGCTAACCGCATACGCCCATCCCTTTATCAAGATTATTCGCAAAATGATAACTTGGGGTCCGGCCGTGGTCAAGATTTTTTTGGAGGTTTGCCGTCTTTGCCAGCCGGAAATGTGAGGTGGTCGCATTAGCTATTGACGTGAAGCTCATTGCTGGTAAATTTAAAAAGTTACCCCAATGACCAGGAGGCATGTCTGTAGTGGCCCTCGTCGCCCCTTTCCGGGGGCTCCATTATAATCCCGACAAAGTGCCGGATCCCACCGAGGTGGTCACGCCTCCCTACGACGTGATCCGTCCCGAGGAGCGCGAGGCCTTCGCCGCCCGGCACCCTTACAACATGGTTCACCTGATCCTCCCCCAGCCTCAGCCCGGCGACGATAGATTGCATAACCGCTACACCCGGGCCGCGGCCCTCTTCCGCCGCTGGCAGAAGGAGGGGGTCCTGGTTCGGGATCAGGATCCGGCCTACTATTATTGGGAGACGGAATTTCAGAATGCCGGGCAAGCTCACGTGCGCCGCGGACTGGCGGCCCTGGTCCGCCTGGAATCCCTCTCCGGGGGGGTAATCCGGCCCCACGAGCAGACCTTCACCGCGGCCAAGGCTGACCGCCTGGAGTTGATCAAACACGCCCAGGCGAATTTTTCTCCCATCTTCTCCGTCTATCCCGACCCGGACGACCGGGTGGTGAGCCGGCTGCGCCAGAGTCTGCCAGCCTCTCCCCTGATGGATCTCAACGACGCCCTGGGGTATCGGCAGCGCCTCTATCCCGTGACTGAGCCCGCCGCCCTGAAAGCGGTTTGCCAGGCCTTGAAGGAAGTGCCCCTGTTCATCGCCGACGGCCATCACCGTTATGAGACCGCCCTCAACTATCAGAAGCTCCTCCGGGAGCGCTACCCCAAAGCCTCCCCCCTGGCGTCCTTTAACTTCACCCTCATGTATCTCTCCAACATGCATGACCCCGAGTTGGTCATTCTCATGGCCCACCGGCTGTTGGGGGGCCCCCGGGTGAAGCAGTTGGACGAAGCCCGGGTCTTGGGGCGCCTCAAGGAATATTTCGAAATCATCGCCCTGCCTGCGGCCGACGAATTCGGTGAAGCTTACGAAGAGTTCCTGCAGCAGACCCTGGCCGAGGCGGGGCCCACGGAGAGCGCCTTCATCCTGCTGGGGTTCGGGCGCAAGGCCTGGAGCCTGAAGCTCCGGCCCGGGGTGCGCCAGAAAATCCTGGCCCGGCAGATGCACCCGGCCCTGGCGCAACTGGACGTGGCGGTGCTGAATTACCTGATTTTCGAAAAGGTCCTGGGGCTGGATGCCAAGGCCCAGGACGACCAGGAGACCTGCAAATATACCAGCAAGATCAGCGAGGCCGTGGCCGCGGTCGCCCGGGGGGAGGCGCGGCTGGCCTTTGTGCTGAATCCCACCCGCATTGAACAGGTCCAGGATGTGGCCTCCGCCGGGCTCATCATGCCCCGGAAATCCACCTACTTTTACCCCAAGGTGATGACCGGCCTCATCCTCAACCCCATCAATCCCGAAGAGGAAATCGTCCTCCCTGAAGGTTGCGGGAGATGAACCATTATCCTGCGATTGGCCAATATTATTGGGCCTTTTGAAGGGCAGCTTTGGCGGGACGAATGCGAAAATAAGGCTCCCTCTTGCCAGGAAGCCCCTGATGTAGTAAATTTGTTTTACTGCAAGGAGACTCCCCCCCATGCCCACGCCGACAAAGAGAAGCCCTAAGCAGGAAATCAGTTGCCAGGCCCGTATCCTGGTGGTGGATCCGGAGGAGTGGTGCCGGGAATTCCTGTCTTCGGTGATCAAGCTGTGCGGCTACGAGGAATTCAAGTTGGTAACTTCCGTGGCCGAAGCCCTGGCGGCCCTGGACGAATGCTCCTATGATCTGGTGATCACCGATCAAAAGCAGCCGGACCACCAGCGCCTGCTGGAGAATACCCGCACCCGCCACCCTGCCACCCGCTTTATTGTGATGATGCAGCAACGGGTCGTGGGCCAGCAGGTCCTCTACCTGGAGCAGGTGGACATCGTTTACAAGCCCCTGAGCATGGATGAGATTATCCGCAAGATCCGCCACGCCCTCCACCAGAAGCAGTTGCGCCAGGCGGAGGAAGAACTGCGGCGCCTGAAACAGGAAGCCCTGCGGATCTTTTTGAGTTGAGGTTTGTACTCCGCCAAGGTCCGCAGGTGGAACTCGGATCAGAAAATCATGGCGATGCGGTGGGCCCCAGGGCCCACTTTTTTTCGGCCCCACTTGCCCAACCCCAAGTTAAGAAAAGTCCGGCGGCACAGGGCCTTCCAGCGTCTGTGCAGGAAAAGGCTGATTTCAACTCCCGGCTTCCAGCTCCGGTAGCCACTGTTCCAATTCTTCCAGGGCCCGCCGGGTGTAAGCCGCGCCCCGAAGTTTTTTGGGGATGCGCCCCTTAAGGGGCGGAAACAGGCCGAAGTTCACGTTCATGGGCTGAAAATCGCGAGTAGCGGTGTTGTTGAGATGGGCGACCAATGCCCCCATAGCCGTGGCCCGGGGCGGGCTCACCAGCGGCAGGCCCAGGGCTTGGCGGGCGGCGTTGATCCCGCACAACAGCCCCATGGCCCCGGACTCCACGTAGCCTTCCACCCCCGAAATCTGGCCCGCCAGGAATAATTCCGGCTGCTGTATAAAATTGAGGCCGGGACCCAGCAACCCGGGGGAGCGGACAAAAGTGTTGCGGTGCACGGAGCCCAGCCGCACGAACTCCGCCCGCTCCAAACCGGGAATCAGCCGGAAAACCCGCTCCTGTTCCCCATACTTCAGCTTGGTCTGAAAGCCCACCAGGTTGTAAAGCGTTCCTTCCCGGTTTTCCGCCCGGAGCTGCGCCACCGCAAAGGGTTGGCGGCCGCTTGAGGGATCAATGAGGCCCACCGGCTTCAGGGGGCCGTACACCGGGGTAAGGTAGCCCCGGGCCGCCATCACCTCCAGGGGCAGGCAGCCCTCGAAGTAGCGGACCTCCTCAAAGGGCTTCAACGGCACCTGTTCGGCGCTCGTGAGCGCCCGGTAAAAGACCGCATACTCCTCTTCGGTGAAGGGGCAGTTGAGGTAGTCGTCCCCGGCCCCGTAACGGGAAGCCCGGAAGACTTTGGTAAGGTCAATGGATTCTGCGGTGACGATGGGCGCGATGGCATCGTAGAAGTGCAGATGGTCCTGACCCGTCAAGGCCCCCAGGGCCGCGGCCAGGGGCTCCGAGGTCAGGGGGCCGGTGGCCAGGACTGTGGCCTTTCCGGTGGCCAGGGAAGTCACCTCTTCCCGGACGATGGTCACCCGGGGCTCCCGCTCCAGCGCCTCAGAAATATAAGCCGCGAAGGCCTCCCGGTCCACCGCCAGGGCCTTGCCCGCGGGGACCCGGGTGGCCGCCGCCGCGGCCATGAGGAGGGACCCGAGGCGCCGCATCTCCTCTTTCAGCAGCCCCACGGCGCTTTCCAGGGACTCGGCCCGCAGCGAGTTGCTGCACACCAGCTCCCCCAGCCGGGGGGACCGGTGCGCCGGCGAGAACTTCCGGGGCTTCATCTCATAGAGCCGCACGGACACGCCCCGGCGGGCCGCCTGCCAGGCCGCCTCACTCCCCGCCAATCCCCCGCCGATGACGATGATTTCGGGGTTTGCGCTTTTCGGTTTTGGGTTTTCGGTTATATCAATATCCTCAAAAAAGGTCCCGCGTTCCAGTGTTCCGCTGGGAACGAAATTTATTTGCTCTCGCCGAAAGTTGTCAGTGGTCAGCGATACCAGCCGTAGGGCGGGAAAGCGAAGCGCATCCCGCCATTAACATGATTCCATCTGTGGTATGTGGGGCGGGCACCGCCTGCCATCCCCGCTCCTCAGCCCCTTTCCCCCTGTTTGGACAGGGGAGAGGGCCAGGGTGGGGGGAAAACTTTTCATCGCTTCGGGTAAGTCAAAGGCTCATCAATTACTGCTTGGGCCCCAGGCGGTCTTTGTGACTCCGGGTGGACCTTCGAAACCGGGAACCGAAATCCCTCACGGCGCGGCTTCCTGGTAATCGCAATCCTCCCGGGGGCAGAGGATCTTCTTCCCCTTTTTGGTCAGCCAGGGAAACCGGCACTGGGGGCAGGGCTGGTCCAGGGGGGGCTGGTTCAGGGTGAACTGGCATTTGGGGTAATTGCTGCAGCCGAAGAAGAAGCCGTGGCGGGAGCGCTTTTTGGTGAGGCGCCCGCCGCAGCCCTCCCGGGGACAGGGAAAATCCAGGCCTTCGGGCTCCCGGTCCACCGGCACCGGGTTGCCCTGGGCGTCCCGGGTGAAATTGGCGGTCCACTTGCACCTGGGATAGCCCGAGCAGCCCAGGAACTCGCCTTTTCTGCCCCGGCGCAGCAGCACCTCCTTGCCGCAGGTGGGGCACTTGAGTCCGGCCACCGCCACCTTCGCCCCCACCGGGGGCGCAGGTTTCCCGGCGGCGGGGGCCGCGGGGGCCGGGGCTGCGGTTCCCGCCAGGCTGAGGCGGCCCTGGGAATCCCGGGAGAAGTCCCCGGTGAAGCGGCACCTGGGGTACCTGGAACAGCCCAGGAACTCGCCGTTTTTGCCCCAGCGCACCACCAGTCCGGCGCCGCACTGGGGGCAGGTCAGGTCCGTAGGCACGCTCGTCACCCGGCGCATCGCCCTTTTGGCTGCGTCCAAAGCCTCGGAGAAGGGGGCGTAAAAGTCCTGCATCACCTGCTGCCAGGGGACCCGGCCCCCCGCGATGCGGTCCAGGTCCGTCTCCAGGCCCGCGGTGAATTTGGGGTCCATGATCTCCGGAAAATTTTCCACCAGCAGGTCGCTCACCACCATGCCCATCTCCGTGGGCCGGAGGTTGGCCTTTTCCTTGAGGACGTAGTTGCGGTCCTGGAGGTTGGTGAGGATGGTGGCATAGGTGCTGGGCCGGCCGATGCCCTGGACCTCCAGCTCTTTGATGAGGGAGGCCTCGGTGAACCTGGGCGGCGGCTTGGTGAAGTGCCGCTGGGGGTCGAAATCCCGCAAGGTCAGCACCTGGCCCGTCTTCAGGGGCGGCAGCTTGTCGAACTTTTCCGTCTCTTCCCCTTCCCGGCTCTCCTGGTAAAGGGCGGTGAACCCGGGGAACTGCAGCACCTGGGCCGTGGCCCGGAACAGGTAATCCCCGGCCGCGACGTCCACCGCGGTCTGCTGGAAGACCGCCGGGGTCATCTGGGAGGCCAGGAACCGCCGCCAGATGAGGTCGTAGAGGGCCAACTCGTCTTTCCCCAGGAACTTCTTCAGGTCCTGGGGCCGCCGGTCCACCCCCGTGGGCCGGATGGCTTCGTGGGCCTCCTGGGCTCCCTTGGGGCTCTTGTAGCGGTTGGGGGCCGGGGGCAGGTAGTCGGGGCCGTAAGTCTTCCCGATAAAGTCGCGCACCTCGTCCAGGGCCTCACCGGAGACCCGGGTGGAGTCGGTGCGCATGTAGGTGATGAGGCCCACCGGGCCCTCGTCCCCCAGCTCCACCCCTTCGTACAGCCGCTGGGCCAGGCTCATGGTCTTTTTGGGGGAAAACCGGAGCTTGCGGTTGGCCTCCATCTGCAGGCTGCTGGTGATGAAGGGGGGCGCCGGGTTCCGTTTCTGGGGCTTTTTTTCGATTTTGGCGACCTTGAACTCTTGAGAGTCCAGGGCCTCCAGGATATTTTCCACTTCTGTAGCGCTGCCGGGCTTGATGTTCTTGTTCTTATGCTTGAGCAGGTGGGCCGCAAAAACCGGCGGCGCCGCGGCCTCCAGGCAGGCGTCCAGGCTCCAGTATTCCTCCGGCACGAAGGCCCGGATGGCCCGCTCCCGGTCCACCACCAGCCTGAGGGCCACGGACTGCACCCGGCCGGCGCTCAGCCCCGTCTTCACCTTCTGCCAGAGGAGGGGGCTGATCTGGTAGCCCACCAGCCGGTCCAGGACCCGCCGGGCCTGCTGGGAATCGTAGCGGGGCCGGTTCAGCTTGACCGGCTGGGCCAATGCCTCCTTGATGGCCCGGGGCGTGAGCTCCAGGAAGAGCACCCGGTGAAAATTGTGGTTCTTCTCCCCCAGGGCCTCGGCGATGTGCCAGGCGATGGCCTCCCCTTCCCGGTCGGGGTCCGGGCCCAGGTAAATATCCGGGACGTCTGCCGCGGCTTTTTTCAGTTCCTGGACGACCTTGGCCTTGCCCAGGATGGTGACGTACCGGGGCTGAAACTCGTGCTCCAGGTCCACCCCCAGGTCGTTTTTGGGGAGGTCCTTGATGTGGCCCTTGCTGGACAGCACCCTGACTTCGGCCCCCAGGTACTTCTGCAGGGTTTTGGCCTTGGTGGGCGACTCGACGATTAATAAGGATTTAGGCATATTTTTAAATTATAAATGATTCTTCGATCATTGGTCAATGCGGCGCCGCCTCGTTCCCAAGCTCCGCTTGGGCACCATTCGGCCTCCAGGCTTTCGTCTCTCTGCGGTTAATCTCTTACCGGGCGGTCTGCCCGTGGTAGCGCCGGGGATCCCCCGCCAGGATCTCCGCCAGCCGCCGGGCCGCCTCCTCCGGCGAACTCAGCTCCCCCCGTTCATAATAGCCCCGGAAGACCCGGTGCAGGATGGCGGCGGCGCCGCCTTTGGCCTCCCGGGCCTGTTTCTGCATCCGGGTGTCCACCACCCCGGGCCGGAAGATGAAGGTGGTGATCTCCGGGGCCTCCTGGGCCAGTTGCCGGGCCAGGTGCTCTTCCCCGGCCTTGGCCGCGCCATAGGCGCCGATGCCGGGAAGGTTGGAGACCGCGGCCCCGGAGCCGAAGAAGACCGCCAGCCCCGCCCCCTGCCGCAAAAGCTCCGGCAGGGCCGCCCGGATGAGTTGGTAGGCCGCGGTGACGTGGGACTCCAGCACCTCCTTGAAATATGCCTCGGAAAGCTCCCACAGGAAGGGGCCCGGGTGCAGCACCCCAGCGGCGTGGATGAAGCCGAAAAAACCGCCCAATTCCAGGGCCTGGGCCAGCAGCCGGGAGGCGGTCTTGGTCTCCGCCGCGTTCCCCGCCACGTGGCGCACGGGGGCACCAAGAGCAGCGCACTTCGCCGCGGCGTCCGCCAGGGCCGATTCGTGCCGGGCGTTCAGCACCAGCCTGACCCCCCGTCCGGCCAGCTCCAAGGCCAGCGCCCGCCCCATGCCCCTGGACGCGCCTGTGATAATCAGGGTTTTATCCTTGAGGTATTCCATCTTGGGGACAATCAACCAGATTTCTTAAAAAACGGTTTTCCCAACCGGCTTAATTCTCCAGAACAAAGCACTTCCCCGGCAACTCCTTGACCAGGCCCTTCAGCTCCAGCATAGTGAGTCGGCTCAGGACCTCCGAGGCCGGGAGTTTCGAGGCCCGCACCAGCTCGTCCAGGGGGATGGGGTCCGAACCCAGGAAGGCCAACAGCGGGTCCTCCGGCTGGGCCCGGGGGGGTTCGGGAGCTTCGCTTACCCCAGCAAAGAGCGGCCCCGGGCCCCGGCCCAGCCCCGGCAGCTCCTCCAATACGTCCTCCACGTCCTGCACCAGTTTGGCCCCCTGCTGGATGAGGCGGTGGGGCCCGATGCTGGTGGGTGAATCCACCGGGCCGGGCACCGCCAGGACCTCCCGGCCCTGGTCCAGGGCGTACTGCACCGTAATGGAGGTGCCGCTGCGGACTCCCGCCTCCACCACCACCAGCGCCAAGGCCAGGCCGCTGATGATGCGGTTGCGCACCGGGAAATTCTTGGCTTCCGGCGGCGTGCCCAGGGGGTACTCGGTGATCAAAGCCCCGGTTTCCGGAATTTTTTCGTAAAGCTCCCGGTTCTCCGGGGGATAGACCACGTCCAGGCCGCAACCCAGGACGGCTAAAGTGCGGCCGCTGTTTTCTAGGGCGGCCCGGTGGGCCGCGGCGTCAATCCCTCGGGCCAGGCCGCTGACGATGGTGACCCCCCGGGCCGCCAGGCCCCCGGCCAGGTGGCGGCAGGTCTTGAGCCCATAATAGGACGCCCCCCGGGTCCCCACCAGGGCCACGGCCAGTTCGTCCTCCGGCCGGATGGTTCCTTTGACAAACAGCAGCGGCGGCGGATGGGGAATGTGCTTAAGACGGGCCGGAAACTCCGGGGCATCGCAGGTGAGCATCCGGGCGCCCCAATTCTTCAAGCGGGCCAGCTCCTCCTCCATCCGGTCCCAACCGCGAAAGCCGCGGATGGCCTGGGCTATCCCCGGCGTAACCCCCTTGACGGCGTGGAGTTGAGCCTCCGAGGCCTGAAAAACCGCGGCCGGGCCGCCGAAGCGCCCCACCAGGCGCTGGAACAGAACGAGGCCCACCCCGGGGATGCCCTTCAGGGCCAGCCAGGCAAGCTGGCCGCTCATTTCCGGCCTCCGGAGAAATTAGCAACCATGAGACTCCAAAACAAGCTTGGTCAAATTCTGATTATGATTGGGAAGCTATACCAGGTGGGGGGAATTATGCAACATCTAAGGTTGCAAAGGGGCGCCGGCCCCGGCCAGCCGGGACTCGATGTCTTTGACCAGGGGGAGCATTTCCTGGAGGCGCCGGCTGCGGTCCTGGCGTTCTTCCTCCGCCAGGTGCACGGTCTCGGCCACTCCCTGCAGGCTGCCGAACAGCGAGCCCAGGGTGTCCTCGAGGCCCGCTTCCTGAAGTTTCAGCCACTGGTCCACCAGGGGAAAGAAGTACTGAAATTTCAAGCGTTCCCGGTAATCCACCAGCTGGTGCCGAACTTCCTCCTGCAGCCAGTCCTTAAGGGCCGCCAGGGCCCGGCCCAGGTCCCGCTGGAGCTGCTGCCTGGGGTCCAATGAGCCCCGGCCCAGGCGCTGTTTCAGGAATTGCCAGGCACGGCCCACCAAGCCCATGCCGGAGCGGACCCACACCTGCCGGGCCCAATGCCAGCCCGGCACCTGCTCCAAATTCAGCAGGGGCACCTCAAGCCCTTGGGGCCGGGAAATGGTCGCGGCGGTGAGGGTGGGCGGGGCCGCCGGCAGGCCCAGGTCGGCGATCTCCCGGTAATAGAGGCTGATGGCCTCCTGCAGGGCCAGAAACAGGGGCTCCCAAAGCTGGGCCAACTCGGCGCGCAGCCACTCCTCCTGCTCCCGGATGAACTCCACGAGGGCGACATTAATTTCGGTGGCCGCGAACTGAGCCAGGTGCTTGCTGAACTCCTGGAACAACTGGTAAAGGGCCGGACGGAAAAGGGGCAGGGCTTCCGGCGGCAGCAACCGGTTCCAGTCCGGTTCGAAATTCCGGATAAACTCCCGCAAGGGTAGGCCAACCTTGCCGGAGTGGAAATCCAGGATCGTGTCCACCCGGCTGCGCAAGGCTTTCTTCAGGCGCAACCCCGCACCCTCCAGGGTCTCCCTGAGGGTCTCCATGGTGGCTTTCAGGGGCCGGCGCCGGGCCTCCAGCCGGGACTCCATCTCCTTGATGGCTTCCAGGCCCTTGGCCAGCAGGTCTTGTGCCAGCTCCAATTGCTCCCGCAGGCCCCGGGCCACCATCCGGACCTGGGAGAGACTGCCCCCGGCCAGGCGGCGGTGCCTGAGGTCCCGCACCGCGGCCAGCAGATCCTGTTCAAAGCGCGAAAATTCCTGGTCCGAAAAGGCGGCGGATTCCGGGTCCGTGGCCCACACGGTGAGCAGAGCCGTTTCCTTGGGGTCCAGGCCCTCGCCGTGCGCCCGGCGCCGGTCCAGCAGGAGCTTCAAGGCGGAAAAGGCATAAAGCCGTGGATTCGGGTGCCAGGACGAAAGCTCCTGGATCACCCGGTGCTTGGTCCGCACTACTTCGCCCTGGGAGCCGTGCTCCGTTAAATCCAGGTTGAGAAGAGCCATGGTATGGCCCGCCAGGCCCATCCTTTTGAGCTCCGCCAGGAACTGGAAGTCCGCCTGCCGGAGCCCCACCCGGGAACTGATAACGTAGAGCACCAGGTCGCTTTTGAGCAGATAGGCCAAAACCTGGGACAGGTGCTGGGGGATGGGGGAATCGCTCCCCTGGCAGTCCCCCAATTCGATGCCGGACTCGGCCCAGGGAATGGGGATGGTGAGAAGGACGTCCTTCAGGAACACCGCGGTGGCCTCCCGGGTCACCAGCTCCCGGTGGCGGGCCAGGTCGGCGCCGCTCAAGGACAGGACCCCGGAGGTCGGCAACAGATCCCGTAAGAGATCGAACCCCTCCAGGTAGGATTTCAAGAGCAGGTAATTCTGATCAAGGCTGCCCTCGGTCCAAAGGTCGGCCCCCTGGGCTTCGGCCAGCACCCGGCCCAAGAGCTCCCGGTCCCCGGGGACCTGAAGGTCCAGGGGCTCGGTGCGCTCCGCCAGCGCCGCATTGGGCAGGAGCCCCAGGGCCCGGTGGATCTCGCCGTTGATTTCCCGCCATTCCTTGAAGGTCAGCACCGCCTGGGGTGCGGGCCCGGGCTGCACCCGGGTGATCATGGCGGTGAGGATCCCGGCCCCCCGTTTGAGCAGGTCCTGGCCCAGGAGGGCGTTGATCATGGTGCTTTTGCCGGATTTGACCGCGCCCACCACCGCCAGGCGGGAGAGGTCCTCGGCCACGTGGGCTTGGACCTGGGACAGCACCTTCAGCCAGTGCTGGCCCTGGGACGCAGCTTGGGGAAAGAGGCGGGACCACTCCTGGGCCAGCCCTTGCAGACGGTGGATTTCCTGGAGCAGCACCGGGGCGGATTGGGGCTCAGGCACGGGGCGCCTTCCGAAGGGCCTTTGAGAGGTTGCTCACCTGAAGCGCAGTTACCCTTTTTTGGGCGCAAAGCCGGCAATGTAGGGCCGGGCCACTTCCACCCGGACCTTGTCCGCGATTTCGATAATCACCAGGGGATCTTCGATGTTGACAATGGTGCCGATAAGGCCGCCATTGGTGATGACGCGATCGCCTTTTTTCAGGTTGTCCAGCAGGGCCTTGTGTTCCTTGGCTTTTCTCTGCTGCGGCCGGATCAGCAGGAAGTAGAAGATCACGACCATGAAAATCATGGGAACCACGAAACTCCACATGGGGCTTTGCTCAGAGGCGGCCTGCGCCCCCTGGGCAGCAGCATAGGCCCAATTAACCACGCGAATTACCTCCCTCGATGCGGTTTTGATAAAAATTCCGGCGAAACGCGGCAAACTCGCCTGCGGCCACGGCTCGCCGGATATTGGCCATTAAAGTTAGATAGTAATATAAATTATGCAAGGTTAAAAGGCGAAAAGCCAGAATTTCCCGGGCCGCATAAAGATGGCGCAGATAGGCCCGGGAATAATGGCGGCAGGTGTAACAGGTGCAGACCTCATCCAGGGGGCGCGGGTCCCGGGCGTAGGCGGCATTCTTGATAACCAGGCGCCCCGTGGAGACAAAGGCCATGCCGTTCCGGGCGTTGCGGGTGGGGAGCACGCAGTCGAACATGTCCACCCCCCGGGCCACCGCCTCCACCAGGTCCTCGGGAGTGCCCACCCCCATGAGGTAGCGGGGTTTTTCCGCCGGCAGGACCCCGGTCGTCACTTCCACCGTTTCATACGTGAGCTCCTTGGGCTCCCCCACGCTCAAGCCCCCCAGGGCGTAGCCGTCGAAGTCCAGCCCGGCCATGGCCTGGGCCTGCTCCCGGCGCAGCTCCGGCAGCATGCCCCCCTGGACCACTGCGAACAGGGCCGGGTCCTGGCGGCGCCGGGCTTTTAGAGACCGCTGGGCCCACTTCAGGGTGAGGTCCGCGGCGCCGCGCACCTCCGCCTCCGGGGCCGGATAGCCGGGGCACTCGTCCAGGCAAATCATGATGTCCACCCCCAGGGTCTCCTGGAGGGCCACCACGGTCTCCGGCGTCAGAAAATGCCTCACGCCGCCATCCAGGTGAGACTGGAAGGTCACGCCTTCTGCGGTGATCTTGCGGAACTGGGACAGGCTGAAGATCTGGTAGCCGCCGGAATCGGTGAGGATGGGGCCGTCCCAGTGCATGAAGCAGTGCAGACCTCCCAGGGAGGCGATGGTTTCCACCCCGGGGCGCAAAAACAGATGATAGACATTGCACAGGATGATCCCCGCGCCCATCTCCTGTAACTCTTCCGGGATCAAGGTCTTCACCGTGGCATAGGTCCCCACCGGCATGAAAACCGGGGTTTCAATAACGCCGCGAGCGGTAACGATCTCTCCCAGACGAGGTCCGGCGGAGGTGGTGGATTGTTTAAGATGAAATGTAAACATAAGCTCGCAGGGCGGGAAAGCGCAGCGCCTCCCGCCGTCAGGCTATCACCTTAAGGTTATGAGGGTGCTTACAAAATCAACATGCAATCCCCATAACTGTAAAACCGGTATCGCTCCCGCACGGCCTCCTCATAGGCCCGGAGGAGCAGGTCCCGCCCCGCGAAGGCGCTCACCAGCAGGAGCAGGGTGGACCGGGGCAGGTGGAAGTTGGTGAGCAGCCGGTCCACAGCTTTATATTGGTAGCCGGGGTAAATATAAAGGTCGCACCAGCCTTGTTGCGGCACAAATCCCGATTTTCCGGCGCAATGCTCCAGCACCCGGACGCTGGTGGTACCCACCGCCACCAGGCGCTTTCCCCGCCCGCGGGCTTCGTTGAGACGGGCTGCGGCTTCCTCCGGCAGTTCAAAGTATTCCGGCTCCATCCGGTGCCGGGTATAGTCCTCCTGACGCACCGGCAGAAAGGTGCCGGGGCCCACGTGCAGGGTGACGGTGACCGTCTCGATGCCGCGCTGGGCCAGCCCCCGCAGCAATTCTTCGGTAAAATGCAGCCCTGCGGTGGGACAGGCGATGGCCCCGGGGCGGGCGGCGTAAATGGTCTGGTAACGGTCCCGGTCCTCGCACCGCGGCGAGCGCTGAATGTAAGGCGGCAGCGGCACTTCGCCGGCCTGGAGAAGGGCCCCGGACAGGCCGCCGTTAGCGGTGGCAAAAAGCACTTCCGCCACCCCGGGGGCTACCAGGGAGACGACCTCGGCCCGCAGGTTGTCCCCGAAGTGCAGGACCTGGCCCACTTTCAGCCGCCCGCGATAGGTGGCCCGGGCCCGGGCCGACTCGGGCGCCTCGACGCCGGTATCTCCCGCCGCCGGCAAATGGTGCAGCAGCAATTCCACCCGGCCGCCGCTCTCTTTATGGCCGCGCAGCCGGGCCGGGAACACCCGGGTGTCGTTGACCACCAGCACGTCGTTGTGGTCCAGCCACCCGGCCAGTTCCCGGAACCGGGCATGATGCACCTCCCCCCGGTCCCGCCGGAGCACCAGGAGCCGGGAGGCGTCCCGGCGGGGCAGGGGGTATTGGGCCACCAACTCCGGCGGCAGGTGATAATCGAAATCGGTCAGACTGGGCATGGGATGCCAGCCAGTAGGGGCGGGTTTTAAACCCGCCCCTACAATTTCATTTTTCGGGATAACGGCCAAAGTACTTACAATTTCATGGAAATCATCCGGCGGGATTGAAGCCGTCCAAGCGCCGTACGGCCCTCGCTTAATTGACGTGGCCGTCCCCATTTGATAAGTTTAGTTTATCCTAGACAAATTTTGATGCAAGGCGGACGGCTTGAAAACCCGAATCTTTTCCTTTCTCCTGGCGTTCCTGTTGATGGCGACCTGCGGCGAGGCCGGGGCGGTCACCCCGGAAGAAGTAATGACCCGGGTGCAGGCGCAGTATGAAAAGACCGGTGCCTTCCAGGCCCGCTTCCGGCAGGAATCCAGCATCAAGGCCGCGGGCCGCACGGATGCCGCTGCGGGGGCGATGTACTTCCAGAAACCCTGCCGCATGCGCTGGCAGTATGAGACCCCGCCCCAACAGAAGAAAGAGGTGGTCTCCGACGGCCGGCTGGTGTGGATGTACATGCCCCAGGACGACCTGGTGATGGTCTACAAGCTGGACCAGGTGCTGCGCTCGGACCTGGTGATGCGGTTCTTTTCCGGCATCGGCCAGTTCCAGAAGGATTTTACCATTTCCTGGAACAGTCCGCCCCAGGGGTCCGGCAGTTATGTCATCAATCTGTTCCCCAAAAAGGAGCAGCCGGAGCTCAAACGCCTTACCCTCACCGTCAATCCGGCCACCTACCTGGTGGAAAACCTGGAGTTCACCAACGCCCTGGGGGAAGAGACCAAGTTCAGCTTCACCCAGGTGAAGCTGGACGTGAAGCTGGCCAAGGACTTCTTTACGTTCACGCCGCCGCCCGGAGCCCAGGTGGTCCGGGAGACCCCGGGAACCTGAACCCGCGAAGATAACTCCCTTGCCCCAAAGTATATACTTCCCGAGAAACCATGGAATTTAGCGACCGGCAAAAAGAGATCCGGCGCCTGCTTAAGGAGCGCCGGGGTATTATGGTGGCCCACAACTATCAACCGGGGCCCATCCAGGACGTGGCCGACTTCGTGGGCGACTCCCTGGAACTCTCCATGATTGCCTCCAAGACCGACGCCGCCCTCATCGTGT
>Ga0315268_10000562_pt1 | contig 43414 bp, 43 predicted proteins | sample C1_top_MG_FD_204535 | JGI IMG/M metagenome (GOLD analysis project Ga0315268, IMG submission 204535) | Sediment microbial communities from Yellowstone Lake, YNP, Wyoming, USA - C1_top | ecosystem: Environmental > Aquatic > Freshwater > Lake > Sediment | place: USA: Wyoming | collected 2017-08-01
CGTGCAATTCCCACCCTTAAAGACCTGAGTCAACAAAAAACACCCTCCGCGAGGGTATTTCTTGTTGGAGGCCCGGGTGGGAATTGCACCCGCGCATAGGGGTTTTGCAGACCCCTGCCTTACTGCTTGGCTACCGGGCCGTATTTATTACCGGACAGCAGTATTTTTATCACTTTGGAGAAAACGACGCAACCCCGGACGCCAGGCCTTAAAATCAAGTCGCGAATCTGGTATACTTACCGGTGACGACCTATAATTTTCGCCTCAAATATGCGGAAAAATCTCCTGATCGGCGTGGATGTCGGCGGCACCAAGATCCAAGCCGGTCTGGTCACGGACAAAGGCAGGATCATAAAGAAGTTCCGCCTGCCTACCCAGACCCGACGCGGAAAGAAGGTAATTTTAGCCAATATCGAGAAAGCCTTGAAAGAGATCTGGTCGCCGGCCGTCAAAGGTATCGGCGTCGGTTTTGCCGGATTGGTCGACAATAATAAGGGTATTTTCGTTTCCGGGCCGAACTTTCCCGCCTCATTCAGCGATGTTCCGCTGGCCGCCTGGCTTAAACGCCGCTTCGGCGTTCCGGTCAAGATTGACAATGACGTGCATTGTTTTACACTGGGCGAGGCTCGTTTCGGCGCCGGACGGGGCCATCATAGCGTCGTCGGGATGACCCTCGGTACCGGCATCGGCGGGGGCTGGGTCATCGGCGGCCGCCTTTACCGCGGCCGTGACAACGCCGCCGGCGAGGTCGGACACATGACCATCGCGCTCGATTCGCCGGCCAAGTGCGGCTGCGGCCGACCGGGCCATTTCGAGGCCTTGGGAGCCGGACCGGCGCAGACGTCGCTCTATGCCCGGCTGACCGGCAAGAAACTGCTGCCGACTCAGATCGAGTCCCTGGCCGGAAAAGGCGACGCGACGGCCAGAGAGGTCATGAAGATATCCGCTTCCTGGCTCGGTTCCGGCCTGGCCAACATCGTCCATATCATGAATCCGGACATCATCATCATCGGCGGCGGCATCAGCCGCAATAAGCTGCTTTGGCCGACGATGCTGCGGACCATGAAACAAAGCGTGATCTTCCCTTCTCTCCGGTCGACGCCGGCGGTCCCGGCTACTCTCGGCGACGACGCCAACATCCTGGGAGCGGCCCTGCTGGCGGCCAAGTGACCGGGAGACCGGCCGGACGCGGCGCGAGCGCGATATTCATCCCGCGGGGTTGAATATATTTTTCGGACACGGATAGCCCTTAATGAAGGACGTTGTGCCCATTCCCCAGATCAGGAACGTCATCCAACAGAACGTGAGACGCGGCGGCGACAGTTATGTTTTCCGCCATCATCACATCGGTTTCGGCCGGCGCCCCAGCGGACGCCGGGGTTTTTCCATCAGGAAACTGCTGACCTGGCTCATCGTCGCCGGCCTGGCCGGATTCTTCGCCGCCAGCGTCGCTTTCATCGGCTTGGTCGCCTGGTTCGCCAAGGACCTGCCTGACCCGGAGAACATCAATTTCCGCGCCCTGGCCCAGACCACCAAGATCTACGACCGCACCGGCAAGAACCTGCTTTACGAGATCCACGGCGACCAGAAACGGACCGTGGTCGGCCTGGACCAGGTCTCCCCGTACATCAAGGACGCCACCATCGCGGCCGAGGACAAGGATTTTTACAAACACAAGGGTTTCGACATCAAGGGTTATCTGCGGGCCTTCTACAAGAATCTGCTGCGCGGCGGCAAGGTCCAGGGCGGCTCGACCATCACCCAGCAGTTCATCAAGAATTCGGTGCTGACCAACGAGAAGACCTACACCCGCAAACTCAAAGAGCTGGTGCTCTCCATCGAGATCGAACGGCGGTTCACCAAGGACCAGATCCTCAAGCTGTACCTGAACGAGATCCCCTACGGTTCGGTGGTCTACGGCATCGAATCGGCCTCACAGACCTTCCTGGGCAAGCCGGCCAAGGACCTGACGATAGCGGAAAGCGCGTTCTTGGCCTCCATCCCCAAGGCGCCGACCTATTACTCGCCGTTCGGCTCTCATCTCGACGATCTGGTCGCGAGGTCGCGCTACGTGATCGATATCATGAAAGAGCAGGGGATGATCACCGCCGAGGAAGCGGCGCAGGCCAAGAAAGACGACATTCTGTCGCGGGTCCAGCCGAAGATCGAAGCGATCAGGGCGCCGCATTTCGTCTTCTACGTCCGCGACCTGCTGGCCGCTGAATTCGGCGAAGAAGCGGTCAACCGCGGCGGTTTCAAGGTCACCACGACCCTGGATTGGGACAAACAACAGCTGGCCGAACAGGCCGTCGCCGACAACCTGGCCAACATCAAGAAGTGGGGCGGCTCGACGGCGGCGCTCCTGTCGCTCAACCCCAGGAACGGCGAGGTCCTGGCCATGGTCGGCTCGGCCGATTACTTCGACGACTCCATCGACGGCAAATACAACGCGCTCATGGGCAAGATCCAGCCGGGTTCGTCGATCAAGCCGTTCGTCTACGCCGCGGCTTTCGAAAAGGGTTATACCCCGGACACGGTGGTCTACGACGTGGCCACGCAATTCCAGAAACCTCCGAACGAATACGCTCCCGCCGATTACGACGGCCAGGAAAGGGGACCGGTGACGCTTAAAGAAGCCCTGGCTGGCTCGCTCAACATCCCGGCGGTCAAGACGCTGTACCTGGTCGGGGTCAAGAATTTTCTGGACTTCGCTTCGCAAAAACTCGGTTACAGCACCTTTGACGACCGCAGCCGCTTCGGCCTGTCCATCGTCCTCGGCGGGGCCGACGTCAAGCCTTTCGAACATATCGCGGCCTTCTCGGTCTTCCCGCGCGAAGGGCTGTACCGGCCGACCCAGGCCCTGCTGAAAGTGGAGGACAACAGCGGCCGCATCCTCCTGGACAACTCCCAGCCGGTTCCGGAAAAACGCGTCCTGTCGCAGGAAACGGCCCGCCAGATAAACGGCATCCTGTCCGATAATGCCGCCCGGGCCTTCATCTTCGGCGAGCATAATTTTCTGACCCTGGCCGACCGGCCGGTGGCGGCCAAGACCGGCACGACCAACAAGTTCACCGACGTCTGGACCATCGGCTACACGCCCTCGCTGGTCACCGGCGTCTGGGTCGGCAATTCGGAGAAGAAGGAGATGAAAGACAAGGCCGACGGCAGCAAAGTGGCCGCGCCGATCTGGAACCAGTACATGACCAGAGCCCTGGCCGGCACGCCGGTCGAGGAATTCACGGCGCCACAGCCGGTGACGACGGGCAAGCCGGTGTTGGACGGCTTCAAGAACGCCCAGTTCATGCTGAAGATCGACAAGGTCTCCGGGAAGATTGCCACCGCCGACACGCCGCCGGAACTGGTCGAGGAACGCGGTTTCGGCGTGCCCCACGACATCCTGTTCTTCTGCGACAAGAACGACCCGCGCGGCCCGATACCCGAACATCCGGAACTCGATCCGCAATTCCAGCCCTGGGAGGACGGCGTGGCCGCCTGGGCCGCCAGACAAAACCTGATCTTCCAGCCGCCGCCGATGGATATCGACGACGTCCACACCCCGGAGAACAAGCCCAGCCTGAGTTTCATCAGGCCGGCGGAGAACGGCGTGGTGAGCGAACGGAACGCTTTTGTCCAGGTCTCGGCCCAGGCCAGGCGGGGGATAGCCAAAGTCGAATACCTGCTGGACGGCCAGCCGGTGGGATCTTTCACCTATCCGCCGTTCGGCGGCCAGATCATAATCCCCAACCGCTTCAGCAAAGGTTTCCATACCCTCTCGGCCGCCGCCTACGATGACGCCGGCAACAGCGCCACGACCTCGCTCACCATCAACCTGACGGCTGAACCAGGTCCGCTGGATGTGGCCTGGCTGACACCCGGTAATTCCCAATATCTGTCGGCTGCCCAGTTCCCTTTCAACATCAGTTTCCGCATCGACGACTACAAGAGCATCGATCATCTGCGATTGGCGGCCGTCAATGCCGCGGACCAGACCGAACAGACCATCGGCAGCGTCAACGACCCGGTCCTGCCGAATTTTTCCATGACCTGGCAGCGTCCGGCGGCTTACGGTCGCTACAGCCTGCGCATCGAGGCCGGATTGGACGGCGGCGCGGTCCGAACGGCGGGGCTGACGGTGTACGTGACGCAATAAGGAGTTGGGAAGTTACGAAGTTATAAAGTTGCGAAAACAACAAAAGCGCCGGTCCAAACCGGCGCTTTATTTACCGCCCTATTTTCTTCTTCTCCTGAACTCGCTGATCATTGTCTGATCGGCATTACGATGTAGAGATAATCGTCGGTCACGACCTTGTTGTCGCGGCTGGGACGGATGAGGCAGGGACTGGTCCCGTCAACCAGCTGCACGGCGACCGACTCGCTTTCGACGTTGTTCACGCCGTCCAGGAAGTATTTGAAATTGACCGTGACCTCATTTTCTTTTCCCTGGACCGATCCGACCAGGTCAACGGCGTGCTCACCGGTCTGGGAATTGGTCGCCCCAAGATGGACGGTTCGTTCGGGTTTGAAGCTGAAATGGATGTCATTCAGGCCGGTCCGCGAAAACAGGCTGGTGGCTTTTACCGCGCGCTGCAGTTCGTCTTTGCTGATAACAATCTCGGTCTGGAAATGATCGGGGATAAGCTGCCGGTAATCGGGATATTTTCCCTCAATGGTGCGGGAAATCACCTCGACGTTGTCATAAGTGAAGGCTACCTGGCTTTCGCCGATGCCGATCTCGATGTTCTCCTGGGCATCCAGCGCGTCGCGGAAGACGCCGAGGATGCGGACGATCTCGGCCACGGTCCGGGCCGGCACGATCAGGGTCACCGGCTCCTGGATAGCCTGGCTTCCCTGCTCGACGACCCCGGAAAGCACCCTTTCAGCCAGACGGTAGCTGTCCGTCGCGGCCAATACCAGGTTCGGGCCGCCGGAGGCCGGCACGAATTTGAACATGACGCCACTGATCTCCGGCCGGGACTCGTTGGGCGCGACCGCGAACAGGACCTGGCCGACGGCCTTCCGGAATTCGCTGACCTTCACGGCGAAACGGTGCTTCTTGTCGATCGACGGGATAAGAGGGAATTCGGAAGCGGGGATGCCGTTGAGCTTCGTCTGATAGGAACCGCAGGAAACGACGACGGAATTGTCGGTCTGAGCGACGTCGACCCGGTCCTTGGGGAGCAGCGAGACGTAATCGGAGAATAATCTGGAAGGCACGGTGAATTCTCCGGATTCTTCCACCTTGCCCCGGACGGCGCAATTGATGGCTATCTCCAGATTGGTCGCCATGAAACGCAAAACCTTATCCTCGCTCTTGATCAGGACGTTGCCGAGGATCGGCAGGTTGATGCTCTTATTGGCGATGTGGCTGACGATCGCCAATCCCTGGTTCAGATTTTCTTGTGTACAAGAGAATTTCACACGATAGCGATGATGTATATGTTTATCGGTGGTGGTAGTGGGCAAGGGGGTAAATCGGATAACTCCGGAAAAGCCGCGCAAGAGACCGGAGAAAAAGTCCACGGCCCGATCCTGTTCCTGTGCAAAGGGCGGGATGACCTGTGCGGCGGCCGGCGCGGCGGCGAAAACTATCCGCAGTTTGTCATTTTTCGGCGATGGCCTCTCCACGGCTTCTCCGTAGATCTTCCACCGGGTAATACCCAGTTATTCAACACTAGGTGTTGTAGATCCGCTGCTTGATCAGGTCGAGGTCCTGGCGGAGTTTGGGGTTCTCGTCGAGTTCGCGGCGGATCTTGTCGCAGGCGTGCATGGCGGTCGTGTGGTCGCGTCCGCCGATCTCATGGCCGATGCTGGGGAAGGACGAACCGATCTCCTCGCGCATCAGGAACATGATTATCTGGCGCGGAAAGGCCAGCCTTTTCTCGCGGCAGGCGCCGAGTATGTCCGGCACGGTGACGTCGAAATACGTCGTGACGGTGTTCACGATGTGTTTGGGAGTCACGCTTTTTTTGCTCTGTTGAGCCCCGAAACTGGTCAGGAGCGATTTAGTGCCCTCGAGCGTCGGACGAATGTTCTTGAATTGGTGGAAAGCGATGACCTTGTTCAGGGCGCCCTCCAATTCGCGCACGTTGGATTGGATGACCGTGGCGACGTAACGGACGATATCCTGGTCCAGCTCGTAATTCCGCTCCTTGCACTTGGTCTCGAGGATGGCGATCCTCGTCTCGAAATCAGGATTGGAGATGTCGGCGGTCATGCCCCACTCGAAACGGGAGACCAGGCGGTGTTCCAGCGTCGGGATCTGCTTCGGCGGCCGGTCCGAGGTCATGACCACCTGCTTGTTGGCCTCATGCAGGGCGTTGAAGGTGTGGAAAAATTCCTCCTGCGTCTGTTCCTTGCCCGTCAGGAACTGGATGTCATCGATCAGCAACAGGTCGATGTTGCGGTAAGTATCCTTGAATTCCTTGCCCCGCGCGCTTTTCACGGCGTTGACGAAATCGTTGGTGAATTTCTCGCAGGTCACGTAGAGCACTTTGGCCCCGGGATTCCTCTTGAGGGCTTCGTTGCCGATGGCTTGCAGCAGATGCGTCTTGCCCAGGCCGACGCCGCCGTAGATGAACAGCGGATTATATTTGGTGCCCAGGTTCTCGGCGACGGCGACGGCCGCGGCGTGGGCCAGCTCATTGCCCTTGCCGACGACGAAGGTGTTGAAGACGTATTTGGGATTGAGTTTGCTGTCGTTGTTGTATTCCTTCCTCACCGCCATCTGCGGCTCCTCATTCTTGAAAGTCTGGACGTCGGTCTGGCGGGAGGCGGCTGGTCCGTTCGCCGCGTTCTCGGCCATTTCCTGCTGCACCATCACTTTCACCTGCGGACGGATGTCGACTTTGTAGATGATCTCGCGGACCTTGGTGGCGCTCACGTTCTGCAAAGATTTGAGGATCGCGGGATTATATTTCTTTTCCAACCACGCCTTGGTGAAGGTGTTCGGAACACTGATAACGACGCGGCTCTCTTCGCAGGAAGAGATGAAAGTGTTCTTGAACCAGGTCGTGAAGTTCGCCTTGCTGAGAGTCAGTTCAAGTTCGCCGAGCACCGCCTGCCAGAGTTCGTGATTGGTCATAAAAGAGAGAAAGATGATGCAAAAAATTTTTTGAAACGCTAAATGACAGTTTAGACCACCGGCACAAGTTTGGAAACCCCGTCCAATGTTGATATTATGTGTATGGATTGTGGATTGATTGACCGAAAAAAGCAAGGGTGGCGTTTTTGCCCCCGGTCCGTCGAAACACATGCCGGATATTTGGCTGATCTAAGCTGAATATTCGGGGTCATCCGCGCGGAAATATTTCCTGGAATCGAACACGCGAAGAGCCGAAAAAAATATTTTCGCGGACGATCACAGTCCCGTCCGCGGCGCCAGTTGTCAATATTCCGGTAATGTGTCAAAGTAACGGATTATCGCTAACTAATAACGAGAGTTATGCCGAAGCGGACATATCAACCGAAAAAACGTCGCCGCAATAAAGTTCATGGTTTTCGGAAGCGCATGCGCCGGAATACCGGCCGCAACGTGCTGAAACGGCGTCGGGCCAAGGGCCGCAAACGTCTGACGGTCTGATGGACAGGTAAAACCGTGCGGCCAGCGGTGAGGATCAGCGGTTATTGCGCCCTCTGACGCCATAAGTTCGCTGGCACCGCCGGACGCGCGGTTTTTAATATAATATGCTGCCCCAAAAACACCGTCTTTCAGCGGAAAGAGACTTTTCCCGGCTTTTCAGGTCCGGAAGACAGATCTCCGCCGGTGTTTTCAGCGTGAAAGGCGTCAAAAACGGTCTGGATGTGACCAGAGTGGGCTTCGCCATCGGCGTCAAGGTCGCTAAACGCGCCGTGGTCAGGAATCTGCTGAAGCGGCGGCTGCGCGAGATCTTCCGAAAACTCCTGCCGACCGTCGCTCCCGGCTACGACCTGGTCGTCATGGCCCGGCCGGGGTCCACGGAGCTGGAATTCGACGAACTGAAAGCGGTCGTGAGCGGCCTGATGGTCAAGACCGGCCTGGTCGGACGGCTATGACCATGTTCATCCTGGAATTCATCCTGAGCCTGCCGAAGCGGTCCGCGCTGGCCGCCATCCGTTTCTATCAAAAGACGTTCTCCCCGGATCACGGCTGGACCCGCTTTTTGTTCCCTTATGGCTGCTGCAAGTTCCGGCCGACCTGCTCCCAGTATACTTATCAGGCCGTTGATGAATTCGGGATAATTCGCGGCCTGTGGATGGGTTCACTGCGCATCCTGCGCTGCAATCCCTGGAGCCGGGGCGGCCACGATCCGGTGCCGGAAAGGAAGACGGGAATCAAGAAGTGGTTTTGAGCGCGGAATCAGCCGAAATAAAATGAAAATCCCCCGCCTGACAGCCGGGGATTATATTATCTGATGACGCGGAATTTTTTTATGGATGAGGCGTGGCCGCTGACGATCTCGATCTGGCTTTTGGAGACCCCGAAATGCCCGGCCAGGATATCCGTGATATCTTCGTTCGCCTTGTTTTTTTCCGGAGGCTGGGGCGTCCTGATCTTATAGATCCCGTCAGCCCCCACCACCAGATCCCGTGTCCTGGATCGAGCCCGGGCTTTGACCGTGATGACGGTTTCTCTCATATCTTATCGCGCGATCTCTTTAAAAGTTTGAGGTCCGCCGCCCGGCCAGCCGCGTCATTCGGTGTTTCCAGGATCAGGTCGATCTTATCCAGTTCCGGAGCAGTTACCAGCGCGCGCAAGCCGGCCGCGCCGATCTCGCCCTGGCCAAGATGCTCGTGGCGGTCGTACCTGGCTCCCAAACCGGCCTGGGAGTCGTTGAGGTGGATGACGGACAGCTTGTCCAGGCCGATTTCGGCGTCGAATTTGCCGATGGTCCCGGCGACCGCCGCGGGTGTCCTTAGATCATAGCCGGACGCGAAGACATGGGCCGTATCCAGGCAGACGCCCAGGCGGTCGTCCCCGACCAGGTCGAGGATGGCGCGGATCTCGCCGAAACTGTCGCCTAGGATGTGCCCGGCTCCGGCCGCTAGTTCGACCAGGAGACGGGCGGAACCGTCATAGCCGGCCAATATCCGGCGCAAGCCCTCGGCGGCCCAGGCGACGCCCTGGCGGCGATCCCCGCCCGTGGCGCTTCCCAAATGGGTCATCACCGCGGTCACGTTCAAGGCGGAACTGCGGGCCAATTCCTCCCGGATGGTCTCTACCGAACCGGACCGCAGACGGTCATCGGGAGAAGCCAGGTTGATGATATACGGCGCGTGGACGTAATAGCGATCGAACCCGTGCCGGTCGCAGGCGGCGAGGAACAGCGCTATCTGTTCATCGGTCAGGGCCGGAACGCGGCCGCCCTGGGGAGACCGGCTGAAGAACTGGAAACACTCCAGGCCGAGTTCGGCCGCCCGTTCCGGAGCCGTGTGCAGCCCGCCGGCTGCCGAGATGTGCGCTCCCAGGCGCATAGGATGATTGAGGTCGATGGATGATTCGGCGCCGCGTCGGCGTCCAGCCGGCTCAGGCGGCCTGACCCTCGATGGTCGCCTTCTTGATGAATTCGACGATCTTCTTGTTCCGCAAAGTGGCCTGGAGATATTCCTGGTATTCGTCAGACCGGACCTTATTCTGTATTTCGGCGTCTTTCGCATAGGCGTTGAGCAGCTTGGTCGTCTCAGCCACGATATCCTTGTCGTCGGCCTGGATATTCTCCTTGTCGCCGATCTCCCGGACGATCAGGGCCGTCTTGACCCGCTTGACCGCCTGGGGGGCCATCTCCAGCTTCAGTTCGTCGATGGTCTTCTTGATGTTCCTGAGGTATGCGTCGAATTCCAGGCCGCGTTCGACGACGCCGTGCTTCAGTTCGTGGATCATGCGTTCGACCTCCTGGTTGACCATGTTATCCGGCAGCTCCTCGAACTTGGATCTTTCCACGATCTTTTCCAGAGCTTCATTCTCGGCGCGCTGGGCTTCTTTGTGGGCGGCCTCCTCTTCAAGGTTTTTTCTCAGCAGTTCGCGAAGTTTCTCGATGCTTTCCTGGCCGAGGCTCTTGGCGAATTCCGCGTCCAATCCGGGCGGCGTCAGCTCGTAGACGCCTTTGACGGTCACGGCAAAATCCACGTCCCGGCCGGCGAGATGTTTCTGGTAATGCTCCTTGGGGAATTTCAGCCGGAATTTCTTCTGCTCGCCGGGCTTGAGTCCCAGCAAGGCCTCGCGCATCCCCGGAATGTAGTATTCCTCGTCGAGATAGATGCCATGGCCGCGGGCCTGGCCGCCCTCGAGCGGGACGTTGTCGAGCGACATGTCCATGTCCAGGACGACCTTATCGCTGGCCTGGACCCCGCGGTCGGTCAGCGCCTCTTTGGTCCGCATCTTGCGCAGCTCATTGACGGTCTTGTCCACCTCTTTCTCTTCGATGGCCGACAGCTCCGATTTGACGCGGATCTTCTTCAGGTCGGGCAGGCTCAGGACCTTGGGCACGACGGCGACGACGGCGGTGAAGGCGATCGGGTTGCCCGGCGCCAGCTTCTTCACGTCCACGTGCGGCTCGCCGAAGGTCATGATCTGATTATCCTGGACGGCTTTGACGTAGTATTTGCGGATGACAGGTTCGAGAGCGTGTTCGTAGATGGCCATCTCGCCGTAGCGCTGCTTGACGACGTCATAGGAGGCGTTGCCCGGGCGGAAACCGGGTATCGGGTGCTCCGTGGTGAGTTCCTTGGCGGCGGCCTCCAGATGGGGCTTGGCCTCATCCAGCGAGACCTCGGCGGTCAGTTCGATCTGGCCCTTGGGGAGTTTTTTTATCGTGCATTGCATAAGAAAGCGTTACTTTATGAGTTCGAAGCATAGCGGCAATAAGGCGGAATGTCAACTGTTGGGAGAAGGCGGCATCGCGGCTCCGGGTTGATCCCCGCCGCGGAGGCGGGAGGGGTTGACAGGCCGCGGCACAGTTCTAAACTTACGGCAGACGGTTCTTTTAATAGGAGTCGGTCATGCTCAAAGACATCCTGCTGGCAGCCCTTATCATCGCCGGGGTATTGGCGGCTCCGATCCTTTTCTTCTGGCTTAACGCCTGGTTCGACAAGCGCCGTGACGGCATGTTGACCGGCCGTCAGCTGGTGATGGAGGGCGAATTGCGCCAGATCGTTTACGGCGACATCATCTCCACGCGCGGACACCGGCCGCTCAAATATCCGGTGACCTGCGTCTATCTCGCCGACGGCCGCAATTGCGTCATCTTCGGCACCATCCTGGCGCGTTTCCGGACCGGGACCAGGATCGCCGTCTGGCGCGACCGCTCGGATGACCGGCATTACATCGAAAGATACGATGAAAACGAACTCTAGCCGCGGCTTTGACCGCGGTTTTATTGTATCGGGCGGTCGCGCCTTGACAGCCGGTCGATTGCTGGTAATTTGTATCAATCTGACGTTCTTTTCAGATCCGGAAGGAGCAGCAAATGAAGTTCCTCATATTATCCCTTTTTTTCGCCGTTTCGGCGGCTGTACTTTGGAGCATGCTGCGAGCCGCCGTCCGCGGTTATTGCGGCGGTGCCAAGAGAATGACCGGTCCCCAGCTGGTGGCCGAAGGATATTTTGCCAGCGCCGAGACCAGGGAGTTCAAGATGCCGATGGGCCTGCCGACGCTTTATACCACTACGATATGCTTCACCGGCGGCCGGCGCTGCGCCATCAACGGCGAGCTGGGCCAACCGATCGAGCCGGGCCGGCTCATCCGGGTCTGGCGCCAGAGCCAGGACGATTTCTCCGTCGAAGTCGTCGACTGGGACGGCACGGCGGGATGCTAGCCGCGGCGATCTGCCGCGGTTATTTTTATGGCCGCGTATTGACAGCGCCGGTTCGCTGGGTTACCCTCATCGGTTCTTTCACCCGTCGAAACAAGGAGATTCTTTCATGAGATCGATGACCCGCGGTTTCACCTTGATGGAATTGTTGATCACCCTGGCCATTGTCGGCTTTTTAGCGGCCCTCATTATTCCGGTGGTTCAGTGCCGTCGGGAACAGCACGCCGGAGCCGCCGCTAACCAAGCGCCTCAAGGAGAGCCGTCGCTGAAAAGCTCGCCCTACTCGGCCGAAGGGGAATTCATCTGCGAGGGCGACTTCGACCGCGCCGCCCGCGAGTGCCGGGACGACGAGGTCTGTCCGACCTTCATCCGCTTTGCCGACGGCCGGACCTGCGTCGTGCACGACGCCCACCCGTTGAATATCACGGTGCCGCGAGGCAGTCATATCCGGATCACGCTGCACTTGACGGCTGTCTACCGGATCGAACCGCTGCCGGCGGAAAAACCGTAAAATCGGATCTTCAACTTTTTTTGACCGCGGTCCCTGACCACGGTCTTTTTTTGGCGCGGGGAAGGCACCCGGGTTGACATTTGGCCTTATTCATGCTATTTTTTCTGGTCACAGATCTTTAAAAAAAGGAGGCTGAAATGGATTCCAGGATAAGACGGGCCAAGGACATGGCCCTGTTCCGGTCATGGCTGATCAGGACGTTGATCATGCTCGGATTCTTCGCGGCCGCTTGTTTCATGGCCGAGGAAGGCCGCTTCGAGAACCTGTTCACCGTCCGCTATCTGCAGCTGACCTCGCTCGCAGTCGTCGGCCATTCCGCATTCTGGATGCTGTTCGGCTGGATCCGGGTGGTCGAGGGCGAATACCTGCACGCCGAATACGGCGGCGTGGGCAATCGGCTGCAGCGGATCATCTTCCGCAACCGTCCGTCCTGGACGCTGACCGAGCCGCTCAACCTGCCCCTGGAGTTCAAGTCCCGGAACGGCTGCATCCTCTACGTCTCCGTCTGGGAGAACTTCCTGGGCCGGAACAAGATCATGTACCGCATGATCAACCTGTATACCGGCGAGAACGCCAGCCCCTGGGATGACGAGGACGGCCGCAGCGGGCACTATTGACCCGTCGGCAGCGAACCAAAGACCGGTCCGAGTTTTCGGACCGGTCTTTCCTTTGACGATTGACAGAGGGGGCGGGCGGTGATAACTTGCGATGTTCGCGCGTTCCTTTCCTTTTTCGAGAGGAGATCGACATGAGAGAGGACACGAAAGAGGTCAGAGAGCCCTTCTGGTGTTATCTCGTCGGCCGGCTGATCCTTGGGCCGATCTTTTTCATCGACGGGTTGTGGTTCGACTTGGCCATCTGGTGGCACAACGCCGACTGGCTGCATCCGATCCGGACCAGGAAAAGCCGCGATTGGCAGACGCTTTGGGAAGGCCGGCTGGCCTCGGTCGACCAGCTGATCGGCCACGAGACGGACGAGGATGCGCCGTCGTACGGTCAGGCCTATCTTGCCCTGCGGCTGAACTTCGTGAGCGGCATCAAGCTCCTGATCGACCGCTACGGTCCGCCGACGGCGTCGGCCCCCCGGGAACTTCAGCCGGGCCGGCGGGTGGCGGTCCGCCGCAACGGTTTGGGCGAGTATCGGTTCGACCAGATCGACAGTTGAGTTCTTCGGCCGCGGTCATCGCCATCCAGGCCCGGCCGGTCCGTCATGCAGAACCAAAAAGGAGCAACAAATGTCGTCAGAAGCAAAGACCGTGCCAGAGATCGGTGCCCAAAAACAGCTGCCGGCGATAGTCACCGGATTGTTGGTCGGGGCCGTTGCGGGGATCATATGGTTCGGCCTGGGTTATTCTTTCTTCGGGGTTAATGGCGGTCTGTTAGCGGGAGGCATTTCCGGAGCTTTCACCGGCTTGGTCGCCGCCCTCATGGCCGCCTGCAACCATGAAGATGACCGCGAGCGCGCCGCCTGGGAGACCGTCAGCCAGGGGGCGTTCGACCGCGTCGAATACGTGCCGCGCGGCCGGTATCATCACCTGGCGACGGTCATTCACTTCGACGACGGCCGCGCCTGCGTCCTCATGGATCTGGCCCACGACATCGGCTTTCCCCGCGGCACGAAGATCGAGGTCAAGAAGAACGGCCTCAACGAGTACCGGATCGAAGTGCTGAAGTAGCGCCTCGTCGGCCGAAGGCCGTTCAAATTAAACCGGCCCGTTCTCTCGGGCCGGTTTTTCTATTGCTGAAGTTTGCCGACTAGATCATCAGCGCCACGAGGAGCAGCGCGGCGATGTTCAGGATCTTGATCATCGGGTTGATGGCCGGGCCGGCGGTGTCCTTGTAGGGATCGCCGACGGTGTCGCCGGTGACGGCGGCCTGGTGGGCGAAGGACTTCTTGCCGCCGAAATTGCCGGCCTCGATGTATTTCTTGGCGTTGTCCCAGGCGGCGCCGCCCGTGGTCATGGAGATGGCCACGAACAGGCCGGTGACGATGGCGCCGACGAGCATGCCGCCGAGCGCCTCAGGGCCGAGCAAGCTCTTGAAGACCACGCCGACCAGCACCGGGGCGACGACCGGCAGCAGGGCCGGGACGATCATCTCCTTGATGGCCGCCTTGGTGACGATGTCGACGCAACGGGCGTAGTCCGGCTTGGCCGTGCCTTCCATGATGCCCTTGATCTCGCGGAACTGGCGGCGGACCTCTTCGACGACGCCTCCGGCGGCGCGGCCGACGGCTTCCATGGCGATGGCGGCGAAGAGATAGGTGATGAGTCCGCCGAGGAACAGGCCGATCAGGACCTTAGGCTCGGAAAGCGAGAAGGTGAAATTCTTGCCGGTCTTGGCTAATTCCTGGGTGTAGGCGGCGAAGAGCACGACCGCGGCCAGGCCGGCGGAACCGATGGCGTAGCCTTTGGTCACGGCTTTCGTGGTGTTGCCCACGGCATCGAGCGGATCGGTGACGGCGCGGACGCTTTCCGGCAGGCCGGCCATTTCGGCGATGCCGCCGGCATTGTCGGTGATCGGACCGAAGGCGTCGATGGCCACGATGATGCCGGTCATGGACAGCATGGCCATGGAGGCCACGGCCACGCCGTAGATGCCGGCGAGGGCGAAGCCGCCGAGGATGCCGCCGCAGATGACCAGGACGGGCAGGGCGGTCGCTTTCATCGACAGGCCGAGGCCGGCGATGATGTTTGTGCCGTGTCCGGTCTGCGAGGCCGCGGCGACGTTCTTGACCGGAGAGTATTTCGTGCCGGTGTAGTACTCGGTGATGACGACGATCAATCCGGTGACGGCCAGGCCGATCAGCGCTGCGCCGTAGAGGCGGCCGACGCCGAAGAGGCCGTTATCGCCCATGAGCCAGGCGGTGACGGGGTAGAACAAGATGGCGGCGCCGACGGCGGCGACGATCAAGCCTTTATACAAGGCGCCCATGATGTTCTTGGTGCCTCCGAGCCTGACGGCAAAACTGCCGACGATGGAAGCGGCGATGGAAACGCCGCCCAGGGCCAGCGGAAAGAGGATAGCCTTCTCCGAGCCGCTGAAAACCAATGAGCCCAGCAGCATGGCGGCCACGGCCGTCACGGCGTAGGTCTCGAAGAGGTCGGCGGCCATGCCGGCGCAGTCGCCGACGTTGTCGCCGACGTTGTCGGCGATGACGGCCGGGTTGCGCGGATCGTCCTCGGGGATGCCGGCTTCCACCTTGCCGACGAGGTCGGCGCCGACGTCAGCGGCCTTGGTGAAGATGCCGCCGCCCAGGCGGGCGAAGACGGAGATCAGGCTGCCGCCGAAACCGAGGCCGACGAGCGCGCCGACGTCCTTGGTGACGGCGTAGAAGGCGGTGACGCCCAAGAGGCCGAGGCCGACGACGAACATGCCGGTGACCGAACCGCCGCGGAAAGCCATGAGCAGGGCGGCGGACAGGCCGTTCTTGGCCGCTTCAGTGGTTCGGATGTTGGCCCGGACCGAGACCTGCATGCCGACATAGCCGGCCAGGGCGGAGAGGGCGGCGCCGATGAGGAAACCGACGGCCGTGACCATGCCCAGCTTCCAGTACATGAGCGCGAACAGGACGACCGCGACCGCGGCCGCGGACTTGGTCTGACGGATGAGGTAGGCATTGGCCCCCTCCTGGATGGCCTTGGCGATGGACTTCATCTTTTCGTCCCCTTGCGGTTTGGACAGGACCCAGCGGATCAGCAGGCCGCCGTAGGCGATGGCCAGGACCGAAGAGCCCAGGGCGATGAGCAATGAGTAGTTCATAGTTGATCTTGGCCGGCCGGACCGGCTGAAAATAAAAAATCGAACCTAAATGTTAATTAAAACCACGGCTTGATACTGCAAAATAATAGGAAATAGCCTGGACTTTGTCAATCGCCGCCGCGCACCGGCTGATGGCCGGCCAGACCGACCCTATTCTTCTTATTTCGCCAGGATAAGGCGGCCCCCAGGACCGGTCGTGGTCTGGACAGCTCTGGTCAGGTCTGTTCTGATGGGCTATCATCCGACAAGAGACGGCGGGTCAGGGATACACCCCTGATCATTGACAAGGATGCCAAAATTTGCTATCCTCAAGGACACGATAAAGGTTAGAGATTAAGCTAGAATTTAGCTTAATCGAGCGGAAATTCTTGGTTCCTTCTCAGTCACCTAAGAATTCCATATACCTAGATTCGTCAAAAAATATAGCGTCAAGCTCCTGTTGTGGGCGTTCAAAGGGTTAATAGGCTTGAAAAAGTGCTTAACCTTTTTTCTTTTTGCGCTGAAAAGACCGTTTTCTTGGCTGTGGGAAGCGATTTTTCACCCGATGTTCACCCTCGGTTACCGGGCTTATCGCTTCATAAAGAAGACCCTGGCCATCCAGGTCCTGGAGAATGGCCGCCTGGTCAACCTCTTCAACCGCCGCCACGCCATCAATGGCGCCATCCTGATCCTGACTTTCCTGGTCACGGCGACGAATATCCAGGCCAGCAACGGACCGGTCCGCGATGAGGTCGGCTCCCAGAAGAGCATTCTGGCGCAATTCACCAACGAGATCGACGACGAACTGCTGGTCGAAGAAGCCGACACGGTCGTCGAGCCCAATGACAACGTATCCTATATCGACGGCCAGGCGTTGAACGCCCAGGAATACTATACGGGCACGAACAGCGGAGCCTCGCCGGACACGGATGAAATAAGCGCGGACGACCCCGCTGCCGAAGAGACCCTGCCGTTCTACGCCGTCCGCAGCCAGTCGGAATCGGCCAGCCAGCTGGAACACCCGCCGACCCGGTCGGGGATAATCGAATATGTCGTCCAGGAAGGCGATAACGTCGAATCCATAGCCGAGAAATACGGCTTGCAGGCCCAGACGGTGATCCAGGCCAATGGCCTCGGTTCGCGCGGGCTGATCCGCATCGGCCAGACCCTGCGCCTCCTGCCGATCGACGGCATCGTCTACAAGACCAAGAAAGGCGATAATCTTTCCAAGATCGCCACGACGTATAGGAGCGACACGGAGAAGATCGCCGAGATGAATTCCCTCGCTGCCGACGCCGTTCTTGATGCCGGCGTCGAACTGGTCCTGCCCGGCGGCCGCCTGCCGGCGCCTCCGTCGGCTCCCCGGCCGAGTTCCTATGCCAGCAACTTCCGGGATACTTACGTGCCGCCCACGGCCTTCGACGGTCTCAGTGCCGGCGCCCTGCTCTGGCCCTGCGCCAGCCGGCGCATCACTCAGTACTTCACCCGGCGCCACTTCGGATTGGATGTCGGAGCCGCCAAAGGCACGCCGATCTACGCGGCTGACGACGGAACGGTCATCTATTCCGGCTGGAATTCCGGCGGTTACGGCAACATGACCATCCTCGATCACGGCGGCGGCCTTTACACCCGTTACGGCCATGCCACGAAGCTGTTGACCAGGGTCGGCGATGTCGTCAAGAAAGGCGACACCATCGCGCTCGTCGGCTCGACCGGCCGCTCCACCGGACCCCATCTGCATTTCGAGGTTCTGAAAGGCGACATCCATCACCGCATCAATCCCCTGGATTGGATAAAATAAGCTGAATATCACTGAACCGCCTCGCGGCACCGCGGGGCGGTTTTGTCATGGATCCCCGGCCGGTCCGGGTCGCCCCTTGACGGGCGGACGGTTTTCGACTAGGTTATACGGTCGTAGTTCCTTGACAGCGGAAAGGAGCCCCCAATGGCTGAAGCGGATAAGGTCACCCTTTTCAGGGAATTGGATGAGAGCGGTTTCCGGATCAGCGTGCACGTCGTCAGCGTGAAGGACGCGGCCTGCTTCGTGATCCAGGTGGTGGACCTGAAGAGATCCCTGCCGGTGCACGAAGAGGTCTGTCCGCCCATGAAGCACTACCCCCGCCTGTTCATCCACGAGGATGATCTGCTCTCGCTGGAAGAGAGGACCGAAGAGATCATGAAGCGTCTGCTGCCGCCGGAGACGCCGGCGGCCGGGAACGGAGCGCACGGCCGCGGCAAGGGTGCCGTCCGGCCCGCGGCCCCACTGCTTTCGGGAGGCTGAGATGACCGACCGATTGGAGCCGCTGACGCGGCATCTGCAGGGTCAGGCCCGGAGTCCGGAACTGGTCATGCCGGCCATGGAGCTGGTCCAGCCGTTCTTCCGGACGACCGAGCCGCCGACGTACGGCCTGCTTCGCCCGTCGCATCTGCGCCGGCAGCAGCTGTCCGACGCGCTCGGCGGCCTCATAGGCTACCCGGTCGAGCGCATCGTGACCGTTTCCATCGGGCGCATCTTCGAAGAGCGCGGCTTGACGGAAGCGGCCATCGGCGAAAGAGGCCTGCAGGCCCTGCTGAGGCGGCGCCTTCAGAACAAGCTCTGGGACTGCCTGGGCAACAAGCTCTGGGACAGCCTGGGCCGGCGGCTCGCGCCCGAACTCGGGGACGCGCAGCGCGGCCAGCGGCTGACGAGTCTGATCCAGGACAGCCTGGGAGCCAATCAGCTGGACAGCCTGCTCTACGGCCTGCGCGACCTCTGCGGCGACTGTTTCACCGACGGCCTGACCTACTACCTCGGAGCCGTGATGGCCGGGGAAACGGACGCGGCCCGGCAACTGGAGCCGCTCCTGCGGCTGCTGCCGGTGATCGTCCCGCTCGGTGAGCGCGCCGGACGCCCGGACACCTGGTACGTCCTTACCGCCTGATCTTTCATCGAACCGACCCGTCAGGGCCGGTTTTTTATGTGCCGGGATTGACGGATGGCGATCCGTGCCTTAAGATGCCCTTTCGTGTCCCTTCAAACCCCCAGGAGGTGCGCATGTCTCAGTCAGGCCATGACGCGTTCCAGCGGTTCTTTCGGGAACATTCCCGCGAACCGGATAAGACCGCGGAGGTGATGCGCTGTCTGTCGGCCTTCTTTTGGAAGGCCGAACAGAGGACTTACTCCCTGTCGCCGGGCTGGCAGGTGGCCACCGACCGCGTCAGGGCGGCGATCAGCGCCGCCATCGGACGCGAGGCCCGGGCCGTCGAGTGGGTATCGTTAAGGGATCTGTTCGGCGGATCCTCCGCTCCGAGGGTCCTGGACGGGACGATGTGGCAGGATCTGCTGCGCCGGCCGCTATGGTGGGCTCTCCAGCAGGCCCACACGGACGATCTCTGTTCGTCGTCGGATCCGGCGTTGCTGGGTCAGTATTGGGACAGCCTGCGCCGGAACCTGCTGGCCGGACTGCACGCGGCGGCTTGCCGCGACGTCACCGCGGCCAATCCGGAGATCGAGGAATATGATCCGCGCTGGATCGCGCTCAGCGACAATCTCTGGCTGAACCTCGGTGACAGCCTCCAATTCTTCGTCGGTTTCAGCGGCCAGGGGCGCGCGGCGGCGGCCGCCAGGCTTCAGCCGCTCATCCGGCTTTTGCCCGAAGCCATACCCTTGTGCGAGAGACGGGCCGACCCCGGTCATTGGCTCGTGCTGTCGGCCTGAACGCGGACTCTTCCGATACGAAACCTCCCCGCGGAGACGGGGAGGTTTTTATTTCACGGCCGCGCTGGTCACGCCTTCGGTCGGCGCAATTTCTTGACGATGAGGGCGATGATCAACCCCAGCAGGACGAACGGCAGCAGCAGGCCGCCGCCGACGATCATGGTCCAGATCAAGCCGATCAGCGTGTTCTGGCCCAGCGTCACCAGGGACTGGACCGCTTCTTTCGCCGCCGACAGCGGACGGAACTCCTTGGTCGGCAGGCGGATCGCCGGCTCCTCTTCCAGGCTGACGCTGATGGTGGAATAAGAGGTCACGTTCTCCAGGTATTTCAGGCGTCCCTGCAGCGATTCGATGACGCCGCGGATCTGGCCGAGGCGTTCCTGGACGTTGAGGATATCCTCGACGGTCTTGGCCTTGTCCAGGACCGCGAGATAGGTCCGCTCCTGGGCCTGGGCGTTGCGCAGTTGGGCTTCAAGGTCGGTGTATTGTTCGGTCACGTCCTGGCCGGTGGAGGATTCGTTCTTGACCGCGGTGGCCAGGGATTTGATGTCGGACATCAGGGTCTCGAAATCCTTGGCCGGGACGCGGACGGTGATCTGGCCGGAATGCGTCCCGTCGGCGCGTTCGGTCACCGAGGAATTCTGGACGAAACCGCCTTTCTGTCCGGCCGACGAGGTGACGCGGGAGATGCTTCCGCCGACGTCCTTGACCGTCAGCTGAAGAAAGCCGTTCTTGATGATCTTCTGGTCGACTTCGGCTGCCGTCTGGCCGCCGTTTTGGAAGTCGGGCAGCGGCGCCGCGGGCGGCATGGAAGCGCCTTTGTATGAACCGGCCGACTCGCTGAAGCTGTCCGTGGCGGCGTATTGCGGCGCGCCGACCGCCAGGTTCATGACGCTGAGCGACCGTTTGGCGACGCCGGCCTGACCGGCGGTCGGCAAGCCGTTTTTGGCGCTTAATCCGGCCGCGAAAGCCGCGACCACGATGACCGCGCCGACCGCTATCTTGATGATCAAACCGCGGCGGGAGCGCGGCATAGTTGTGATATCCATAGCGTATTATTCTTCGGCCTGTTAGGCGCCGTTAATTCGGCCTGGCCGGTTGCTGATATCTTAGCACGAAATAAGGCTGAAACCTAACCTGGACCAGCCCGGTCAGATTGACAAAAGGCCTTATTTATGCTATATTTTATCGTCCGTTTCCGATAAGGATGCGGGCCGGCGCCTGACGAACAGGTCTGTTCATTCAAGCGTTCGACGACATCACCCATCAGGAGGTTCAAAATGGAAGGTTTCAAGAAGCTCAAGAGCGGCGCCCGCGTCCCCAGCGCGGTAGTGAGCGCGGTCATGTCCGACCTGACCCGGCTGTTTTGCACCGACCCCCTCACCGTCCGCTGCCTCATCAGCAAGGCCTTCGCGCCGCTGAGCCGCATCGACGACTCGGCCCGCGCCAAGCTGTCGCGGCTCCGCTACCTCGACGCCGGCGGCCTCGTCCCGGAGGACGCCCGCCAGGTGATCATCTCCTCGGTCACCAGTCTCGATGACATGCACATCGGCAACCCCCTCGACTGCTAGTCGGTTCCCCTCTCTCCGGCCCCCGCGGCGCTTCTCGCCGCGGGGGATTTTCTTATAAAAAAACCCAAGCCGAAGGCTTGGGTAAAGAAGAGGTTGGCGGAGGCGACGGGCCCGGTAATTGGTTAGTCTGATCCTGTCAGGCCGAACTGTCAGACCGAAACCCGTCGTCTCCATCGGAAATGGTAGAGGGACGGGCAACGAAAGTCAAATCTCCGCCGCAGCCGGTCATTTTGGGACGAAGGTGATCGTCTTGACCAGGTCGGTCAGGTCGAAGATCAGCCCTTGATTGACCCGCGCCGGCCAGGCGCCAACGACGACCACGATGAATCCGGGCATCTCCTCGTACCTTAGGTAAGCGACGAAGCGCCGGTCCGGGCCGTCGGGGCCGGGCTGCTGCAGATGCACGAACGCCCAGCTCCCCGACTCGCCGTCCTGGTCCCGGTCCATGAGGGCGCCCCGGCCGGTGCGTACGTCATAGGGGACATGATCGGCGGCGAAGGCGTCAGCGAACTCCAGCGGGCTGTGCGGCGAAGGCAGCAGATAGAGAATGATCGAGGCCGGACGCGTCCGGTGGCGGAAGACGAGCTGTTCGCAGGCTCTCGGCAGCCGTTTGCCGGGTTCTGCCGCAGCCCAGTTCCCGTTGGGCGCGGCGGCCGTCAGGGACCTGGTGTCGGAGCAAGGTCCGGAGACCAATTTCAGGACCGGATCCCGGGTCTGGCGGTCGCCGGTCGCGGCGCAGGCCGAGGCCAGGACAGCAGCGGCTAAAATCACCAGCCAGTTCTTAAGGCGCATTTCAGGCTCCTTTCGGGACAAAAAGGCCGTTCGACCTTAGCACGCGACGTGGCTTTGTCAAAATTACGCCGCGCGTCCGGACTGCGGGACCAGCCGGTCGTCAGGCTTCGCGCCTTTCCCGGAAATGCAGAGCTTCGGCGGCGTGCGGCGCGGCGATGTCCGCGGCGCCCTCCAGGTCGGCGATGGTCCGGGCGATCTTGATAACGCGGCTGTAGGCTCGGGCCGACAGCTTCAGGCGCTCCGAAGCGGCCCGCAGCAGCGCTTCGGTCGCGGCGTCCAGCGGACAGAACCTGGCGAGTATTTTTTGGCTCATTTCAGCGTTGGTGAAGACGCCGGCGCCGCGGAATCGTCCGGTCTGGGTCCCCCGCGCCCGCAGCACCCGGTCCCGGACGGCGGCCGACGCTTCCGGGACCGGACCGCCAAAGAGCTCGTTGAACTTCATCTTGGGCACCTCGACGTGCAGGTCGATGCGGTCCAGGAGCGGCCCGGAGATCTTCTTGCGGTAGCGGACGACCTGGGCCGGGGCGCAGGTACAGACCGCGTCCGGATCGCTGGCGTAGCCGCAAGGGCAGGGGTTCTGGGCCGCGATCAGGATAAATTTGGCCGGGAAGCGCAGGCTGCCCTGGGCGCGGGAGACGGTCACGGCGCCGTCCTCGAGCGGCTGGCGCAGGTTCTCCAGCACGGCCCGCGAGAATTCCGGAAATTCATCGAGGAAGAGGACGCCGCGGTGGGCCAGGCTGACCTCGCCGGGACGCGGCCAGCTGCCGCCGCCGATGAGCGCCGCGCCCGAGGCGGTATGGTGCGGCGCGCGAAACGGCCGTTCATTGACCAGACGTCCGTGTCCGGTCAGTCCCGCGACGCTGTAGATCTTGGTCACTTCCAGGGACTCGGCCGGGGTCATCGGCGGCAGGATGCCGGGCAGGGACCGGGCCAGGAGCGTCTTGCCGGCGCCGGGCGGACCGGAAAAGAGGAGGTTGTGGCCGCCGGCCGCGGCGATCTCCAGCGCCCGCTTGGCCTGCAGCTGGCCCTTGATGCAGGAGAAGTCGAAATCGGTCGGCGGCGGCAGGCTGGCCGACGGGTCGGCCGCCGGAGCGGCATACGGCGGCAGCGGCGCTGCGCCGCGCAGGTGGAGTATCAGCCGCGGCAGGTCGGGCACCGGAATGATGAGCGGCGGCGGTGCTCCGGTCTGATCCTCCCGCCGGCAGATCATCGCCGCCTCGGCCGCGTTGCCGGCCGGAAGATAGATCTCGCGGAAACCGCGCTCGGCGGCCATGATGGCCATGGGTAGGACGCCGTTCGCCGGCCGCAGCGTGCCGTCGAGCGCCAGCTCGCCGATGAACATCCGCCGGGACATCGCTTCGTCGTTGCCGACGGCGCCGCCGGCCGCGCAGATGGCCGCGGCGATGGGCAGGTCGTAGGACGGACCCTCTTTCTTGATGTCGGCCGGCGCCAGGTTGACCGTCAGGCGGGTCCGCGGGAACGGCAGGCCGCTGTTCTTGAGCGCGGTCTTGACCCGCTCGCGCGCTTCCTGGACCGAGGTGTCGGGGAGCCCGACGATGACGAAGTTGGGCAGTCCTTGGCCGATGTCGGCCTCGACCTCGACCGGCACGGCGTCGAGTCCGATGACCGCGGCGGAGAATATTTTTGAGGCCATAACCTGATAATGAAAAAGCGCCGTGATCAGCGGCGCTGTCGGATATGAATTATAACGCGATGGTCCTTATTGTTTGATGGCGGTGGAGAGCCGCGGTGCATAGGCCGCGCCGTCTTATCAGACGTCCCGAAATAGCGCAAGTCCCGGCTGTGACCGACAAAAAAACGGCCTGGGCGGCCGCTTTTTATTCCTTGATTTTCCCCTTCTCCAGTTTTACCCGCTGGATGTCCAGGCCGGGCCGGTCGCCGCGTTGTTTCGCCAGTTCTTCGATGAAGCTGCGGCGGTGGCTGACCACGATGAAGGTTATCTTGGGATGTTTCTGCTTTTCCCGCACCAGTATCTCGGCGACCTCGGCCTCGGTCTCCTCGTCCAGGCCCTCGGTAGGTTCGTCCAGGAAGACGATGCCGCCGTTCTCCTGCGACCGGACCTTGAGCAGGGCGCGGGCCAGGCCGATGCGCGTCTTCTCGCCGCCGGACAGGCCGACGACCTTGCCGCCCAGATCGATCTGGCCGTTGGCGGCGAACCTCTCTTCCAGCTTCAGTTCCTTCAGGACCTGGCGCATATCCTCGTCCTTGACGTCCGGGTTGCCGAAGCGGAGGTTTTCGCGCAGGTCGCCGCTGTCGAAGACATAGGGGTGCTGGCTGAGGTAGGCGATGTGCGAGTAGATGGAATCGGGACCGGTCCGCTTGATGTCGCCGTTCTTTACGCCGCCGATCGTGATCTCGCCTTCGGAAGGCTGATAGTAGCCGGCCATGAGTTTGGTCAGCGTCGTCTTGCCGTGGCCGCTCATGCCTTCGATCCGGGCCGTGCCGCCGGCCGGAATGGACATGCTGATGCCGTCGACGAGCTTCTTGTCCCCGACCTTGAGCGAGACGTTCTTCAGGTCGATGGCGTAGTCCGGCAGTGCCGAGGCGCCGACCCGTTTTTCGTCGGCCGCCTTTTCTTCTTCGGCGTAGCCGTTGAAGACCTCCTCCATCTCGACGACGCTGGCGCAACTCTCGAGCATCCGTGCCTGCTGCCGGACGACCGCATCGAAGCTGTTCCTGAACTGGCCGGAGTAGACCAGGGCGGCGACGATCTTGCCGGAATCCTGGACGCCCAGGCCGCGCAAGGCCACGCCGGCCGTGGTCAGGCCCGCGACGATCATCGGGTTCAACAGCGCGCCGCTCTGGAAGTCCATGCCGGCCCAGACTTTGCCGCGCTGGTGCGTCAGTTCGTTCTGTTTCTTGATGAGGGCCTGCAGCCGCGGGCCCATGTCGTCGCGCATGCCGGAGAGGACGATCTCCATGTGCGCGCCGATCTGTTCTTCGACTTCCTGGGCCGTCTGGTCCTCGGTCTTGAAGGATTCATTGAGCAGGGGGCGCGCCCGCTGCTGCGCCCGCCGGGCGATGGCTACGGCGATGGGCGCGCTGGCCAGGCTGGCCAGGCCCAGCCGCCAGTCGGTCGCCATCATCATGCCGATGCCGGTGGCGGCCGTGGCGACGGACGGGGCCGTCACCTTGGCCACGCTGGAGAGGACCTCGCGGAAGGCGCTTTGTCCCCGGCGCATGGCGGTCATCAGTCTCCCCCGCTGGTCGGTCTCGGCCATCTTTTCGCCGGGCTGGAAGACCAGGTCCTGGGAGAGGCGCTCGTTGAGGCCGCCGGGACGTTCGGCCACTTCGTTCACGAACTGGTCGAGGCCGAGGGCCAGCTTCTTCTTGATCCAGCCCAGGCCGGCCGAACCGCCGATGAAGCCTGCGGCGAAAAGCGCCGCCGTCTGGGCGCTGCCGCTGTCCATCATGTAGCGCATCAGCGACGGCAGCATGCCTTCGGCGGCGCCGACGCCGACGATGGCGCCGGCTAATTTCAGATATCGGGTCTTTTCCTCCCCGGACAGGTAGCGCTGCCAGACATCCTTCAGAACCTCCAGTTTGCTGACCCCCGGATCCTTGCCCTCGGGAGCCATTTCCGGCAGTTCGCCGTCATCGGTCAGGAGCATCAGCTTCTCGATCTGTTCGTCGGTGAATCCGAACTTCCTGTAGGTTTTTACGAGATCGGCGTGCACGGCCGCGGTCTTGGCCTCGCCCTCCAGTTTCTCCGCCGCGGTCTTGGCCTCGGCCAACGCCTCCCTGAACCCCTCGGCGTTCCGGGACTGGTTGAACTGGTCGGCCCACATCTCCATGTTGAAGAGCAGGTCCTGTTCTTCCTCGGACATGGTCCGTTCGATCTTTTGTCCGTTCTTGTCCGTGAACGAGACGCGGAAGCCCTCTTCCGGCACGGCTGCGATCCTGATGTCGCGCGGCCCTTCCTGGTAACTGGAGGTCCTGACCGCCAGTTCCCGCAGCCGGTCGGTCAGCTTTTCGTCGATCTCCTCGGCGTAGCCGGCGGTTTCGACGTCTTTAGCGACCTCGGCCAGTATCCCGGACATCTCTTCGGTAAGTTCCCTGGGGATCTCGGCTGTACCGAAGGTCTCGAGCAGTTCGGCTTCGACGCTGCGCGCATGATCATCCAGCCGCTCAGAAACCTCCACCGGCAGGACATCGCGAAGTTCGGCCCCGTGCTCGCGGGCCGCCTCTTCGGTCCGCCCGGCGAGGGTCTCCGGGTTTTGGAGCAGTTCCTCGCCGCTGGGGCGGAACAGCGGTTCTTCCGGATTGTAGTCGCGGCCGAAGCCTTCCATAAGCCGGTATTTCGTAACGCTTCATTATAATTATATCCCAATTCAGGGTCAAGTTGGTAGCCGCGGCGGCGCGGCCATCTTGACGAAACGCCTTTTTTATGGTATAAAAGACCCTTCTCCCAGGGCGTCGGCCCTCCGCCGCAGAGCGGAAGGCCTCCGCCCGGGGAGAAGACCAGCATGGTCACGGAGAGGTAGTCGACCTCCGCAGCTCAACCGGGGTCGAAACTAATCCGACCCATATGAGGCAGGCCCTTAGCCTACTCCTGACCCTCCTGGTCCTCTCGATGTTCTTTCCCACGCTGGGAGGCAGACTCGAGGCGGTCGCTCTGAACCTCCTCAATCTCGCCAACGCGGTCGTGACGCACGCCGCGGCCAGCACGGGGAGTCCGACTCTCTGATCCTGTAAGCCCGACCATCTTGGTCGGGCTTATTCATTTATTCAGGCGGCCGGAGGGTTGACAAAACGACGATCCGGTGCTAAGTTGAGTCGTTCCTTTAAAAAACGACCATCCGCATGGAGCGGTGTTGGTTGGCACAGTGGGAGTCGCGGATGTTTTACTTGATCCTCGGTATGGGCTGTCTGGTTTTCGTCACCGGTATCTTGATGATCTGGAAACATGTGATTGCAGAGGCTGGCAGCGACCACGTCGTCCTGTTCGGAGTTTTTGCCGTCGTCATCGGTATTTTGACCGTTTTGGCGGCGGCGGCGATTCGCGATCAGGGCGCGGCCCATTCTCCGGCCGCCGCGTCGATCCAGGACACGAAGCGTTGACTGATGATATCGACCCCGAGCTTCTCTCGGGGTCTTTCTATTTTCGGACGGCCGGAGGGTTGACTGACGGCGGTTTAAGTGCTAAGGTCAGCGGTTCTTTAAAAAACGACCATCCGCATGGAGCGGTGTTGGTTGGCACAGTAGGAGTGGCGGATGCTGTTTCTGTTTTGTCTCGAAGCAATCATCAATATCGGCCTGTTCGTCATGGTTATCAGCCTGGCCGGTGGTTGGAAGACTGGCAGGGGATACCTGATAGCGTCCTTCATCTTTGTTGTCCTTCACTGCGTCGGCATCGTAGGTGTTGTCACGGGCAGTATTCTTAGGCCAACAGCCGAGCAGTACGTGACAGCGACGGCTGAAACGCGGGAACCTATCGCCCCGCCGGCCCTGCTCATCGGCTACGAGCTGAAGGTCAGGCCCAACGAGACCTGGTCGGTCGACAGCCGGGATCCGGCGACCGGGGAGTTCAAGTACTCACCCTGTCTGCTGGCGGAGGGCGGCGAGCTGAAAGTCATTTACATGGCCGAAGGCTACGCCCTGGCCGACTATCAGCCGGCCGCGGACCTGCTGGGAGGCGCGGCGCACGAATGCGCGCCCGGGACCCTGGTCATGATGCCGGAAGACGAGTTCCTGCAGGAGATGGAACGCAGCCTGGCCTATTACCAGGCTGAGGCCCGCCAGGACGCGACCCGGATCTTCTTCCGGCGGGTCCTGAACGGCACCATGGAGGCCGCGAGCGACGACCTGTCGATCCCGGTCGGCCTGATGACGGGCAAGCTGGAATTCTCCACGCCCCTGGGTGGCCTCCTGCCGTCCGAACCGACGGCGGGCCACCTGCCTGTCTGCGCCACGTCGGAGTCCGGGACGCTGCAGGCCATGGCCGTGAGCTACGGCCAGGTCCTGGCCAAGTACGCCGTCGCCGGACCGGTCCGGCCCGAACCGTACTTCGCCGCCTGCGCCGATGGTGCGGCGGTCGTGGTGACGGCCGGCGATTTCCTGCTTAACGACCGGCTACGGGCATCCAAGCAGGCGAAGCGGAAGGCCGCCGACGCCTTCAACGAATGGCTCCGCTCCCGTTCCGGCGGCGCGTCGCAGAAGCGACAGTCAGACGATTAAATGAAATAGCCCCCGGGACTTCCCGGGGTCTTTTTTATTCCTCGGTTTGGTTTTGACACCATTTCCGGCCGGGGTTAAGCTGGCGCCAGTGTTCTTTGCGCCTCGAAACTCCGGTCAAGGAGGTTTGCCATGTCCGAAGACGGAAAAGTCACCAAGGAATTGGAAGAGATCTACGCGGCCGCCCAGGCCGAAGGCATCTGGCTCCGCGAGTTCGCGCCCGGCGAGGGCGGCCATTGCCTGACCGCGGCCGGCTGGATGGCAACCATCGAGGAGATCGAGAGGAAGGAAGGCCAGGACATCGACATCGACGAGCTGTCCCTGGCCGAGCTCTTCTACGTCTCCGTGCCCGGCTACGGCGCCACCCGCGAGGAGGCCTGCCGCAACGCCGTTCAGGCCCTCAAAGACATGAGCCGGGAGCAGGAAGGCCGGAAGAGCCCCGGTCAGGGTCCGGGCCAGTGGATCACCCGCAAAGGCGTGGTCGAAGGTTTCTTCGAGACCGGCTGCGAGGGTTTCTACTGGTCGCTCTATGAGGACGGCAAGACCGGCTACGACGGCCTGAACATCATCGAGGAAGGCGACGATCTCAAGATCTTCAATGAGGACGGGTCGCTCGCCTTCGACGGCCGCATCGAGTGCGATCACCAGGCCGGCTATCAGGCTTATCCGCTGAATCCCGGTTACGGCCAGCCCCGCGCCCTGGGTTTCTGGATCCACTGGACGCAGAAAGGCTGGAAGCCCGACGACTGGGCCCGCCTGTTCATGCGGGAAATGCTCAAACCCGAGGCCGGCGGCGGCGCGCCGCTGCGCGGCGAGCTACGGAAATGGGTGCCGGAAGCGCCGCAGACTGCCGCGGCGGATCCGGTCCCAGACAAGATGGAAACGCCGGCCGCCGACAAGCCGAAAAAGAAAACCCGCAAAGGCGGGAAGAAAAAGAAGAGTTGATCTTTACCGCGACCGCGTGTCCTCACGCGGTCTTTTCTATGACCAGCCTGTCTGCCGGCCGCCGGTCTCGTCATTGAGCATCCCCGGAAGCGCTCGCCTTGTTCCGTTCCGCCAGGCGCGGCGCGCGTCTATTGTTTTCATAAATAAATCCCGCCCCCCGGGAGAGGGCGGGGCGGGCGGCGTCAGTGGAAGATGCCGGCGCGGTCGCGGTCGTCGCGCTCGCGCATGCGGGTGTGCCAGCGGCGGTAGCGCGGGCCGAGGACCAGGATGGCTAAGGCCAGGAGCGGGGCCATGAGACCGAGGAGAGCCAAGTGTCCGGTAAAGATTCCCCAGTCGCCGGCGAAGTACGCGGCGGCGAGCGCCAGCTTCAGCGACAGCGCGACGGACAGCGCATATTCCAGCGGGAAGAGGCCGAAGATCCAGTGGCTTCGGGCGTACCACCAGACCCGGTTTTTCCTGAATCCCCGGGCGCCGTAGTCCGGATTGAGGACGAACCAGAGGTAATCCCAGAGCGACACCCAGAAGGCGTAGATCGCCAGGAGCCGGAACTCTCCGGCCAGGGTGAACGGGGCGCCGAGGAAGAAGGCGCTGTGCAGGGCCAGGAGCGGCAGGAAGAACATGAACAGGTGGTAGCCGGTGAGCGGCTTGCCGCGCAGGACGAAGCCATAGAGCCGCGCCCAGAAACCGGTCGTCCGGTACCAGGTCGGCAGCTTTTCAGCCCAGCCATGGCGGCCTTCGATCTCGACCTCGACCGCGGCGAAGACCAGCGCGAGCGCGAACCAGAATAAGGCGCTTCCGAACATCGGTGCCTCCATCCAGCGGTTTTATCCATAAAGGACGCCGTTCCACCTTAATGCGGCCGGGTCGCCCAGTCAACCTCGGTCCCGGCCCGGAGCGGGGACGGGTTTTTCCACAGCCGCCGCTTGCCTATTGTACGAACGTACAATAGAATGGAAAGGCTATGCGAAATCACGTTCGCCGCCTGGAAAAGCTAAAAAAGTTCTACGCTGCCAGGCGACGGATGCCCAGCTTGGGCGAGCTGGCCGGCCTTTTCGGTTTCCGATCCAAGAACGCCGCCAAATATCTGGCGGGAAGATGGATCGGCGAGGGCGTCCTCGACAAGGACGCGGCCGGCCGGCTTCTGCCCGGCCGGTCTTTTCAGAATCTGAAGGTTTTAGGCACGGTCGAGGCCGGCTTCCCCTCGCCGGCCGAGGAGGAGTTGGCCGACACCATGTCGCTCGACGACTGGCTCATCGAGAACAAGGAAGCCAGCTTCATGCTCAAGGTCTCCGGCGACTCGATGATCGAGGCCGGCATCATGCCCGGCGACATGGTCATCCTGACCCGCGGCCGCCAGGCCCGGAACGGCGACATCGTCGTGGCCGAGGTGGACAAGGAATGGACGATCAAATATTTCGAGAGGCGCGGCGGCGCGGTCCAGCTGCGGCCGGCCAACCGCAAATATAAGCCGATCATACCTCAGGAAGAATTGCGCGTCGCCGGCGTGGTGACTGCGGTCGTAAGGAAATACAACTGAGTCCAATGAACCATTGAAGGCATGTCGTGGGAGCGGCCTTTGCTTTTATCATCCTGGCCTCGCGCCATCGTCCACATCGACGGCGACGCTTTTTTCGCGTCCTGCGAGCAGGCACTGCATCCGGAATGGCGCGGCCGGCCGGTGGTCACGGGCAAGGAACGCAATATCGTGGCCGCCGCCAGCTACGAGGCCAAGGCCCGCGGGGTCAGCCGCGGCGTGCCGCTCTGGAAAGTGCGCGAGCTATGTCCCGACGCCGTCATCGTCCCCTCCGACTACGAGACCTACAGCCTGTTCTCCAAGCGGATGTTCGCCGTCATGCGCCGGTTCACCACGCTCGTCGAGGAATATTCCATCGACGAGGCCTTCGCCGACATCACCGGCCTGCGCCGGCCGCTGCGCGGCTCCTACGAGGACATCGCCCGGCGGATGAAAGAGGCCATCGAGGCCGACCTGGGCATCACCGTCTCGGTCGGCGTCAGCCTGTCCAAGGTCCTGGCCAAGATCGGCTCCAAGTGGCGCAAACCGTCGGGCCTGACGTCCGTCTCCGGCCGGCAGATCCATGAATTCCTGCGCGACCTGCCCGCGGCCAAGGTCTGGGGCATCGGTCCGGCCACGGCCGCCTATTGCCGCCAGCTGGGGATCGCCACGGCCCTCGACTTCGCCTTGAAGGACGAAGGGTTCATCATCGCCAAATTCATCAAGCCGCATCAGGAGATCTGGCGCGAATTGAACGGCGACTCCGTCTATCCGGTGGAGACGGCGGAAAAGTCGGCCTACGTTTCCATCAGCAAGACCAGGACCTTCACACCGCCCTCGACCGACCGGTCCTTCGTCCACGCCCAGCTGCTGAAGAACCTGGAGAACGCCTGCATCAAGGCCCGGCGCCACGGACTGGCGGCCCGGCGGCTGACCGTCCATCTTTGCAGCCAGGATTTCCGGACCGCCGGCCTCGAGGCCGGGATCAGCCGGCCCACGGCCTTTCCGCTCGAGCTGACCGGGATCGTCCGCCGCCTGTTCGACGGGGTCTTTCGGGCTGGCGTCGCCTATCGCTCCACCGGCGTCATCCTGGCCGAGCTGGTCCCGGCCGGGCGCGGGCAATTAAGCCTGTTTGAGCCGGCCGCCCGGATAGAAAAAATGACCCGGTTGTACCGGGCCGTCGATGAGTTGGCGGCCAAATGGGGCAAACATTGCGTCTACGCCGCCGGTGCCGCCGCGGCCCACACCACGCCGCAGCATGCCTTGACGCGCCACGCCTTCGCTGAAGCCGCGGGGGACAGGTCGGCGGGCAGGGGCGACGCTCCCTGGCGCAAACTCAACCGCCTGCCGGGCGAGTCCGGGCGGAAACACCTCAACATACCCCTTCTGGCCGGCCCATCGGAAATTTGAGTTCAGGGTCCGAAGCCTGAAGAAAAGAAGTTAAGGGATTTCCTTATTTACACCGACGACGCGGCCGGCCGTGGTTGACGATGGCCGATGAGCAGCAGCAGGGCCGTGCCCGAGACGATCAGGATGTCGGCGAGATTGATCGCCGAGACGCCGAAGAACAGCAGGTAGTCGATGGTCGCGCCGTAGAGATAGCGATCGAACATGTTCGAGGCCGCACCCAGGACGATGAGAGTCAGCGCCGCCGCCGTTGACTTGTCGCCGCGGGAACAGGACCGGATCAGAAAATAAGACACTACCCCCAGTGCCAGCGCGGCCAGAGGCCAGAACGCGGCGTTGGGAAGAGGCAGACTGAAAGCGATGCCCGTATTCTTGAACAGGGTGAATTCCGCGATGCCGCGCCAGCCGCGCGCGCCGTCCAATGACAGGACCGTGGATTTAAGCAGCCTGTCGATGACAAAAAATCCGACCGCTGCCGCATAAAGCGAATTCGGTCGGATCCCGATCTTGAGCTGTAATTTAATCTTCACGGGCGCGGCGGTCTCGGCCATAGGGCGGTTCCGGCCGCGCTGCTACATTTCCTGCGTGAAGGACTTCTTGCACTCGATGCAGGAACTCGAAGACGGGCGGGCCCGCAGGCGTTTTTCGCTGATCTCCTTGCTGCAGTACTTGCAGATGCCGTAGTCGCCCTTGCGTATCCGGTCCAGGGCCTTTTCCGCGTCGCGCAGGTTCGATTCCAGCGTCCGTTCCAGGGCCAGGTTGGTGCTGTAGGTGTCCACTTCCTCGGCGTTCTCGTCCTCCTTATCGCCCATGTTGGGGAATTTGGCGTCGTAGTCCTCGGCATTCTTGGGATTTTGGGATGCGAATTCGGCCAGCTCCTTCTTCAAGCGGTTCATTTCCTGGGTCAATTTTTCCTCCATCTCCATTAAGAACTCCTTTTTCATAACAATAACTAATGGTTTGAATTCAGGCATAAGGCGTCAATAATAGACATCTTACCCGCAGCCCCTAAAAAAGGCAACTCCGGCACCCGGTCATTATCTTTCGCAAAAAAAATCGGCGCAAGAAGTTTTTGCCCGTGAAAAAAAGATTTCATGGCTCACTTGCGCCGAAAGTTCTCAGGGTGTGCGCGTTACGGGCGTAGTGTCTTGCCTCCGGGTGAAGAAAAGACATCACGCCCGAACGCACAATCACTTACTGAGAAAAAAGGATCTGATCTCCTCTACCTATCCGTGGTATTAACCCCCAAGGGGTAAGGCGGGGGATACCGACACCAGGTTTTGAGATTTTGTTTTTATTTCCCAATTTTGGTGAGGGATTAGTAAAGAAGAGGGAACTGACTCCAATATACGCGGTTTGGGGTCACTTCTCTGCAGATTTCAAGGAACACTATTCACTGACACTATCAGTATACCAGCTATTTTAGTTCAAGTCAATCCTGTCGGCAGGTCAATATCTTGCGTTATTTCAGCGATAATATCGTCTTGGAATTTATGGCTGGGGATTAGTGAACAACAATTTTGTTCTGTTCAACGGTCATTGTTATCCACAGGATATCTAACGATATCCACAACCCATGACTGAACCAAGACCGATATCGGTAAATAAAGCGGAATCTAGTGATTTTAAGGCTGACGGCAAGATAGATGTCCCTTCTTCAAGCGCCTTGATAAGTGAATCCAGGATAGGCTTATTTACAGTCAGTTTTGAACCCGGGATAGATCGGCAACGGCTATTTTGCCTTATTTGAGCTGGAGAGGTCGAACTGGTATTTGCCAATAGTTCGGGTGACGAGGCCAGAACAAGGCCGCCTGCGCCGTCCGTGCCCAGGAAAAGCCTTAAGCCGATGTTTTCGATCGCCAGGACTTGGACGCCGTTTTTGTCATCAAACGAGTATTGGTTCGGATCGAACCGGAATTCCGCGGCGATGTCCTCATCCGGCAGGTAGAGCGGCGTTCTTTCAGGCAAGGCGGCGCTGAGATAGGAGGTCAGGGAGTCAACCAATGCTTTCCGGCTGAGTCCGGGATAGCTGGCCGCGTAGTCGGTTTTTTTGCCGTCCGGGTCGCTGAACAGCGAAAGGGCGGCGGGTCGGTCCAGCAGCTGCCGGAGTTCGGTTTCAGCCGTTTCCAGTTGTCCGGTCCTGTCCAGCGAGAGGTTATCGCGGGCGGTCTCCACTTTTTGAAGCAGCACGGTAATGGGGTCGAACACCGCCCGGTTGCTTTGCAGGGAAAGCACGGTGGATCCGGCAGCGGCCGCCATGGCCGTCCGGTCAGGAGCCGCCTGCTCCGGAGCGAAGCCGAGCCAGGCCGGGTAGCGGGCCGCCACGAGGAGCGGCAGTGCGACGGCGTTGGCCGAGTCCTCCTCGAGATCCAGGGAAATGACCAGCGGTTCCATGCCGGCAAGCAGGGACCGGGTTTTGTCGCCGCGGCTTCGGGCCAACAACTGGGGATCGATATAACCCTGCGCCGGCGCCAGGCCGCGGACCGTGGCCAGGGCCCGTCCCACGGCGATATCGGCGTCGAGTCTGGCGACACGCCGGTCGTTGGCGGTAAAAAATTCCGCGAGGCGGGGATCGCCCAGGAAATAGGTCTGATCGTCCAGGCGCAGGCCGCCCGCGGCCGCGAGGGTCCGGCCTTCCGTTTCGGACGGCCGGTGGCCGCGCCGCCAGCCGAACAACTTGCCCCAGACCAGTCCCTGGTCCTCGGCGGCCAGCGCGAAGACGCCGATCTCGTCGGCCCGCACGTTCTCCGGCAAGAGCAGCGCCGCCGCGGCCGGCGAGTCGAGTCCGGCGGCGTTCAGGTGCACGTAGACCGCGACCCCGTCGGCCGGCAGCCGTCCGTACAGGCTGTCCGCCGGGACGATGAACCGGTTCGTCAGGTCGAAAGCGAGGAAAGCGGCCAGTATCCCCAGCAAACCCAAGAGGGTGACGGACAGACGTCCGTCACCCTGTCTTGACGCCATGCGGCGCGCCCGAGTTGGTTCGGTGTTCGCGGTCATTGCGGTATCAGTCCCTGTATCCGCCTCCCCGGCGCGGTCCGCCGAAGCCGCCTCCGCCGGCAGGCCGTTGGGCCTGGTAACCCGGCGGCGGTTCCTGCTTCTCGCCCAGGTCGATCTTGGCTTGTTTCAGCGACAGATTGATGCGGCCGAGTTCGTCTATCTTGACCACCTTGACCGGGATGATGTCGCCGACCTTGACCACGTCGGTCACGCGGTTGACGTAGTACGGGGCCAGTTCGGTGACGTGGACCAGGCCTTCCTGGCCGGGCAGGCATTCGACGAAAGCGCCGAAATCCATGATGCGCGTCACCTTGCCGTTCTTGAACAGCTCGCCGGCCATGATCTCGCGGGTCAGGTCCTTGACCCAGCCGACGGCCTTGTCCAACTGGGCCTTGTTGGCCGAGCAGATCGTCACCGTGCCGTCCTGTTCGACGTCGATGCTGACGCCGGTCTCGTCGATGATGGCGTTGATGGTCTTGCCGCCGGGGCCGATGACGTCGCGGATCCGTTCCGGATCGATCTTGAAGCTGACGATGCGCGGCGCGTGCGGCGACAGGTCGGACCGCGGCGCGGCGATGGCCTTCTCCATGACGTCCAACAGCTTCAGGCGCGCTTCGCGGCCCTGGAGCAGCGTCTTCTCGACGATATCCGGGGTCAGACCCTTGGTCTTGGTGTCGAGCTGGATGGTGGTGATGCCCTGGCTGGTGCCGCCGATCTTGAAGTCCATGCCGCCCTCGCCGTCCTCGACGTCCTGGATGTCTGAGAGGATCTTGTAGGCGCCGGAGCCGTCAGAAGCCAGACCCATGGCCACGCCGGCCACCGGGCGCTTGATCGGCACGCCGGCGTCCATGAGCGCCAGGGTCGAGCCGCAGATCGAGGCCTGGGAGCTCGAACCGTTGGAGCCGAGCACTTCGGAGACGACGCGGATGACGTAAGGGAACGTCTCCTTTTCCGGCAAGACCGGGATGAGCGCCCGTTCCGCCAGGCCGCCATGGCCGATCTCGCGGCGTCCGGGATTCTGCGTCTTACCCGTTTCGGCGACGGCGTAAGGAGGGAAATTGTAGTGGTGCATGTAGCGTTTCTTGCCGACCTCGTCCATGCCATCGAGGGTCTGGGCATCGCCCGGACCGCCGAGCGTCACGATCGACAGTACCTGGGTCTCGCCGCGCTGGAACAGGCCGGTGCCGTGCGTGCGCGGGAGCAGACCGACTTCGGACGACAGTGGTCGTACGTCGTTCAGACCGCGCCCGTCGACGCGCTGTCCGCGGTCAAGCAGGCCGCGAGTGACGGCAGTGTCGACGAATTCGTCGAAGGATTCCAGGGCTTTTTTGCGCTTATCCTTGCCGATCTGCAGGGATTTCAGGTGCTCATCGCACTCATGCTTGAGGTCGTCGAGAGCCTGATAGCGCTGGGCCTTGTTGACGCCGGGACCGGAGAACAGCATCTTGGGGAACCGTTCATTGGCATAGGCGCGGACCTTTTCCTTGAGGTCGGCCTTCTCTTTCTTGGATTCCTCGGTTTCATCAGGATCCTGGCCCTTGAGCGTCTCCGGGTCAATCTTCGTTTTGCCGATGGCGGCCTGGATCTTTTTGATCAGTTCGATCGGTTCCGCCAGATGCTTCTGGCCGAACATAATAGCCTGATACATGTCCGCTTCCGGCACCTCCTTGCCATTGGCTTCGATCATGATGGCTTTCTCTACGGTGCCGGCGACGATGACATCGAGGTCGCTCTTGCCGCGGGCTTCGAAGGTCGGGTTGATCACGAATTCGCCGTTGACGCGGCCGACGCGGATGCCGGCAGTCGGGCCGTCCCAGGGGATGTCGGACATGGACAGGGCGCAGGACGCGCCGACGATGCCGAGGATGTCGGAATCGTTCTCCAGGTCGACGCAGAGGCATTCGATGACGACCTGGACGTCATGGCGGACGCCGTGCGGGAACAGCGGGCGCAGGCCGCGGTCGATCATCCGGCCGGTCATGACCGCCTCGTCGGTCGGGCGGCCTTCGCGCTTGATGAAGCGCGAGCTCTTGATTTTGCCGGCGGCATAGAGCTTCTCGTCGTATTCGACGGATAGCGGGAAGAAGTCGATGTTCTCCCGCGGGTCCTTCTCCAAGACCGCCGTCGCCAAGATGACGGTGTCGCCGTAGCGGACCGTGCACGAGGCGTTCGCCTGCGCGGCTAATTTTCCGGTCTCGATGGTGAGGGTCTTGCCTCCCCATTCTGTCTGGAAGTTTTTCACTTCCATAAGTTGCTGACCGGCGTCTCACATCATCCGAAGGCTTTAGACCACTGAGTCCCCGCGGTCAGCGGAAACAGCATCGGTCTACCTGTCTTCGGACGAAATTTCGCGCCCGGTCGGTTAAGTATCTTCTACATTATTAAATGTCCCATTCCAATGAAAGAACATACCAGTTTTCGCGGCAATTGGCAATACTTGCCTCCCTAACCCCGAGGCGTCCGTTTCGGCTGGTTCTGGCCGGGTCCGCCGACGCGCCTATTCGGCCTTATTTGCGGCGTCCTGATCTGTGGCGGTCTGGCCTGGGGCTCGCGGGCGCGGAAAGGCGTGCGGATGAGGTAGCGCTCCTGATCGTCGCTGAGATCGATGAAATCATCGACGACCTCGCGCAGCTTGGAGGAAGTGGTCTTGCCGAAGGCGATGGCTTCGACCTGGCGGCCGTGGTGCTTCAAGTAATCGGCCAACTCGACGAAATCGCCGTCGCCGGAGACCAGGACGACCACGTCGAGGATCTCGCCGATGCGGATCATGTCCACGGCCATGCCGACGTCCCAGTCGGCTTTCTTGGCTCCGGAATCGAAGACCTGGAGCTCCCGCTCCCTGGTCTCCAGGCCGCGCTGGGAGAGCGCTTCGAAGAACGGTTTTTCTTCGCCCGTGGCCTTGACCACGTAGGCGATGGCCCGGATCAGCTGGCGGCCGGCCACGGCCGTTTCCAGGATCTCGCCGAAATTGACCTTGCAGTTGTAGAGGTTCTTGGCCGAATAATACATGTTTTGGACGTCGATGAAGACGCCGACGCGCTGGTTCTTGTGCTTTATCATATTGAGCGGTTGAGCGGTTGAGTGACCGAGCGGCCGAGTGTTTGGACGGCTAAGTCATTTGACCGTTCTATCACTCGTTCACTCGATTTAAAACGCCGGGTTTGAGCCCAGCGTTCTTAATCTTAGAGCTTCAATTTTTCCTTGAGTTCGTCATGGGCCTTGGCGTCCTCGCGCTGCAGATACTTCAGCATGCGGCGGCGCTCGCTGACCTTGCGCAGCAGGCCTTTGCGGGAAGAGAAATCCTTCTTATGGGAGAGCAGGTGATCGGTCAGGTCCTTGATCTCGGCGGTGAGGATGGCAATCTGCACCTGCGGCGACCCTGTGTCCGAATCGTGGGTCTTGAATTTTTCGATTATCTTTTCTTTTTGCTTCTTATCCAACATAGCGGTGAGCCGGTCCTTGTCTGCCGGCAGGCAGGCGCCCAAGGCAGCGGGAATTGGCCCTATTAACGATCCTTCCAGCAAGAAAGCGGCTTGCGCCGCCTGCCGAACGGTCGTAGTTATTTATGGGCGCATGATAACAGGGAGGTGAAATATTGGCAAGACCGGACTGGTTGGTTTCGTCTTGAATAAGGCTGAAATATTGGCCGGCCAGGCGCAATAAATATTGACCGGCTTTCGATCGACTTCGCAAAATAGCCTTTGTGTCGTATAATATACGGGTATGGCTCCCGCCAGCGGTCTCATTTCGGATTTTTTGACCTATCTCGAGGTCGAACGCAATCGTTCTGAACGGACGGTGCGGAATTATGATTTTTATCTAAAGCGGTTCTTCGGTTGGGCTAAGGACGCGACGCCGGAAAAATTGACCTTGGACATGGTCCGGCAGTACCGCGTCTGGCTCAACCGTTACAAAGATGAGCGCGGGGAGCCGCTCAAGAAGAGCACTCAGAACTACCATCTCATCGCCCTGCGGTCGTTCCTGAAGTACCTGGCGAAACGCGATATCGGCACCCTGGCGCCGGAAAAGATCGAACTGGCCAAGATGCCGGAGCGGTCGGTGGAATTCCTGGATGAGAGCGAACTTGAGCGTCTGCTCGAAGCGCCGCTCAAGGCCCAAGCCGGTGCTTCGCCCGCCGACGGCCTTTTACCGCCGGTGCGGCTGCGCGACAAGGCGATATTGGAAACCTTGTTCTCCAGCGGCCTGCGCGTTTCCGAACTCGCCGGCTTGACCCGGGAGATGATCAATCTGAAGAACGAGGAATTCACGGTCCGCGGCAAAGGCGACAAACCGCGCGTCGTTTTCCTGTCGAACCAGGCCAGGTTCTGGCTCAAGGATTATCTGGCCAAGAGGACCGATGTCGATCCGCATCTGTTCGTCAGCCATGACCGGGCGGGCAAGGGCCGGGACAGCTCCGGTTTGACGCCGCGCAGCATCCAGCGCATCGTCGAGCATTACGCCAAAGCCGCCGGCATCACCAAGCGCATCACGCCGCATACGCTGAGACATACTTTCGCCACCGACCTGCTCAGGAACGGCGCCGACATCAGGAGTGTCCAGACCCTGCTTGGCCATTCCTCCATTACCACGACGCAGATCTACACGCACATCACCGATGAACGGCTGAGGGAGGTCTACGACAAGTTCCACGGCCGGCGGCGTAAAGGGTAGGGATTGACCGAGCACCCTCAAAATTGATATCGTGCGACATCATGTCCCCGTAGCTCAATGGATAGAGCTCCAGCCTTCTAAGCTGGCTATGATGGTTCGATTCCATCCGGGGATACCATTAAAAAATATGAAGGAACTCGGGATCGTCGGTGCGCCGCAGATCTGCGTATCCGCGTGCATCCTCAGGAAAGACCGGCTGCTCATCGGCCTGCGGCATTACACGCCGGACAAATGGAAGCAGATCTCCATCTGGACTACGCCCGGCGGCCGGTGCGAGACGGGGGAGACGCTGGAGACGACGCTGCGCCGCGAGACGGCCGAAGAGGTCGGCATCGTCGATATGGAGATCACCGATTTCCTGGGCATCGTGCCCGGCGCCATGCCCGGCGACACGCTTTACGTGTTCATCTGCCGCACTAGGCAGGAGCCGCGGCTGATGGAACCGCAGAAATTTTCCGAGTGGAAGTGGGAGGACATCGGCCGGATCCCGGAGAATTTCATCAATCCGGCGGCGCTTCAACTGATCAGGAAATTCATTGACGACCGTAAGCCGGCCCGCGGGGCTTGAAAAAAACCGAAATATCGGTTATCTTGACCGAACGACTACGGGATAACGGCGCCAGGGGGCGCGCAAGCATGGTGGCCATGGTGCAACGGTTAGCACAGCGGGTTGTGGTCCCGTTAATATGGGTTCGATTCCCATTGGCCACCCCATACCAAAAGTCCTTCCCCATCGGGGAGGGACTTTTGGTTTATGGCGCGAGATGGGAATCGAAGGGTATCCGAGGACGTGCCTAGTATGGCACGTCCGAGGAACCCGGGCGGCGAAGGAGGCGGCGCACATGAGAATCTTTCCAGCGCCGCCGGGTGAGCCGGATTCCCATTGGCCACCCCACGAAAATTTCACCCTCAAAAAGGGTGGAATTTTTGTTTTAGCCCGACCAGCCAAACTAACGGGGAGGAAGTGAAACATGATCTGGTGCGGGATTGACACACCCGTCCCATTATGCTAAAAAAATGAGTCGTTCGTTTTATCGCAGTCGACGAAGGCCTGCAGTCGCAGTGATCTTCATCTGCGGAAAGAAGACAAGAGCATGAAGTTCGCGTTCGTTTTCATGACGTTGGCGCTCTGCCTGTTGTTGTGTTCTTGCGAGGAGCCGGACCGGGCCCAGGCGAAGCGCGGATGGATCGCCGAAAGGATCAGCAAAGGCAGCGTGGTCTACCTCAAGGATTCGCGGACGCAGCCGCCACTCTGTTTCGCGATCCTGGTGGAGGATGATGCCTTTAAGCCTTCCTCGCTTTCGCCGCTGACGGTCGTTCCGTGTGACGCGGTCGGTCAGATCGTGACTGAAATCGGAAAACAGTGACAAGGCCAGCCCGCCGGTTTCGCACCGGACGGGCTTTTTTGTCGCTATTCTTTCAAAGCGGATCCAGCCCCGTCCACTTGTCAGGCGGCGTCAGCAGGGCGCTAACATAGGATGCTGAGAGATATCTGCATATAAAGTGGCCCAGTCCAAAGTTCTAAAAGCGTCCCGCAGCCCACCCCATACCAAATGTCCTTCCCCATCGGGGATGGACTTTTGGTTTCACGAGATCATCTGAGGGAGCAGAAAGATCCTTTGATATGCAGCATCGAGGTGGGCACTGACGGATATTGACAAGGTATAAAATTTTTGCTACGCTGTTTGCCCCCAAGGGGATGGTGGCGCCACGTTTTCTGTCCAGTTCTTTCCAAAAAAGACGCGAGAGGGTGCATATCATTTTATTACGATCAATGATCTTAACCCTGGGTTACTATGACTAATGTGGTTCTTCCGCAGGCTGTATCCCGGGCGCTCAGACGTATTCGTGGTGCCCAGGCCTTCCTGCTCGCGGGTTCGCAGGCATTGAGGAAAGCCTCAAAAAATTCCGACTGGGACGTATTCGTCATCTTGAAGGACGGGATGCCCGGTTGGAGAAAGACCTGGCAGGTCGGCGAAGATAAGCTGGAAGTGTTCTGCAGCGACCGTCGTCATATCGAGAAGGATCTGGTCGACGAGATCCGGGGAGGGCGAGGCATCACCGTCCACATGTTCGCCAACGGCCAGATAATCAGTGACAACGCCGCCCATGATCTGCGCCGCCTGACGAGAATGGCTTCGCGCTTGTGGAAGAACGGCCCCGAGTCCCTCTCGGCGGCGGAAAGGGCTTTCGCCGATTACGATATCGCCACGTATATAGAGGACATGGAAGATTGCCTCGGTGATAAGAACAAGGCCTTTCTCCTGATGAATCACGCGGTCAACGAATTCGTCGGTTACTATTTCAAGTTAAGCGGCCAGTGGAGGCCCAGGCCGAAGGATCGGCTGGCAGTATTGTCGAAAAGATCCCCGGGTCTGCATCGCCTGATAATGAAGTTCAATGAGACGGGTGATTGGCGGAAGAAGGCCGCGATCACGATCAACATCGGCAAGCTGGTGGGACGAAGGTTCGGGTTGAAGCTTGATGGCGACCTCAACGTAAGCCGAGGGGCCGGACTCTGCGCGAATCGGTTATCCATCGGGGACAGCCCTCTATGGAGTTCGTTGACGCAATGTCGACATTGAAGAATAAACTATCCGTCAGCGCGGGACACTTATCATCGAATATGCTGAGTATCGGGTGTTTGACGTCACACGAATTCGGCTAAAATTGGATAAGCGACACGGTTCTAATAAGTTCCGGAATGGGACCCCCACAAGAACACGACCCCACCAAGGGTCGTGTTCTTGTTCATTCAAACCGTCTACTGTGCGTGGTCAGATTGGGGATATGGCAAATAAACTTGATGTAATCGTTCACACATGAGAATAATAGTGTCATATGTCCGCAATCGCGCTGATCCATGGCTATGCCGTTCGGTTAACGTCGCCCGTCGTCCGCCGGGGTTTTGGTGAAACGGCCGGATTTCAGGCTTTCTCGGAAGACGTGAGTTCCGGGGCGGCGGTTGTGTTTCGCTGGGGCATCAGCAAGGAAGTGCCGTGGTCGGCGCTGCTTGATCCGGTGGCGCAGCACCGTTTTTATCGCGACGAACTGGCGGCGGCCTTGAGTTCCGCCACGCAGGTGCGGCTGAAGGAATTCCTCGAGCGCGAAAAGCCGGCCGTCATCGTCGTCCATTCCATGGGAGCGACGCTTCTGCACGCCTACGCGCGCGCACACGGTCTGCCGCCGTCGGTGCGTTTCGTGGTCATGGTGCAGGCCGATCTGCCGTGGAGAGCGGAACTCGAGGTATTCCCCGAGGTTTACAACCTGTACTGTCCATGGGATCCCACGCTTGTCGCCTCTTCGCTGCTTTCCTGGCGGCGGCGCGCCGGACTTGGGCCGGTGTCTGGCAGTAACGTGATAAATCATCTGCTGCCGGCCTACCGCCTGCCTAATTTGCATATGTCCGCGTTGCGCGACCGGCGGTTGAGGGAAATTATCACGCGATTAGTGAATGGATGACGGCCCGCGGTCGATAGAATAGACAAGAGGAACTTCAGACCACATTTTGTGGTATAGTCAATCCAGTTAAATCATGACTTTTGATTGTATGCAGATAAAAAAGAACGAGGGAGCGATCGATCGGTT
>Ga0315268_10000563_pt1 | contig 43398 bp, 41 predicted proteins | sample C1_top_MG_FD_204535 | JGI IMG/M metagenome (GOLD analysis project Ga0315268, IMG submission 204535) | Sediment microbial communities from Yellowstone Lake, YNP, Wyoming, USA - C1_top | ecosystem: Environmental > Aquatic > Freshwater > Lake > Sediment | place: USA: Wyoming | collected 2017-08-01
CCGGATGGTTGGGTTGGATGCTTCGCAAACACCATCCTATCAATCTCGGCGGCCAGTCTTCCTCTGCGATTTCAATCCGTTACGTTAACGTGGTAATACTGCTGTGGCTAAACTCAGTGCCATTCGTCTGTCGGATCATTTTGTCAAGAATTTGAATTTTCGACCCGGTGGCCTGGCCGATGAGGCTTTCACCACCCCTACCACCACGGTTGGCGCCTACATCCTCAGCAACGACCGGCCCGGAACCAAACACAAACTCTCCCGGCTGACGCACGCAGAGGGCATCCAGTCGTTCATCTGTCTGCCACTCGCCAGTCACGCCAGCCGGCTGGGTGTCGTCTATTTTTATCGCAAGGACCGCGATTTCTTCCTGCCGGATGAGATCGAGATACTGAACACATTTGCCCATCTTGCGGCTGGCGCCATTGAAAATACAAGGCTGCAGGAGCAGACGCGGAACCTGGCTGTGACTGACAGCCTCACGGGCTTGCCTAATCGGCGTGCCCTCGACCAACGTCTGACTGAGGAACGGCGCCGCGCGCAGCGCTATAGCAAGAGCATCGCGGTGCTGCTGCTGGATATTGACCACTTCAAAAAAACCAATGACACCTATGGCCATCAGGCGGGTGACGCCGTGCTCAAGGCGTTGGCGCAGGTTTTCAGCCGGCAGATACGCGATGTGGATTTTGTGGCGCGCTATGGCGGCGAGGAATTCATGCTCATCCTGCCGGAGACGGACATGGTCGGCTCCAAGCTGGTTGCCGAGCGCATCCGCCGGGCGGTGGCGGCCGAGTCCATCCGGTTGCCCGAGGGACAGGAGATCGGCGTTACGGCAAGCCTGGGCATCGCCTGTTATCCGCTTTGCGGCGATACGGACGAGACGCTTCTGGCACACGCCGACCAGGCGTTGTACACGGCGAAACAGGAAGGAAGAAACCGTGTCTGTCTCTACCGTGAGATTCTCAAGGTTCTGCTGGAGGAAAAACCGTCGCACATCGTGGAGCTGCTGAAACAGAGTCTGGAAAACATTCAGCCTATCGTGACGGCCATGTCTTCGAAGGGTGCGTTCTTCCAGAACCACACGCATATCGTGCAGCAGACTGCGGAACAATTGGCGGAGTCGTTGAATCTTTCTCAGTCGGATCGGGGGAACCTGCGTCTTGCCAGCCAGCTCCATGATGTGGGCATGATCGTCATTCCAGATGAGGTGTTGAACAAACGCGACCCGTTATCGCCGCAGGAATGGGACTTGATCAAGCAACATTCCACCACCGCCGCCGATTATCTGGAACAGGTACCTGCCTTGCAGCACATCGCGCCCCTTGTCCGTTATCACCACGAACGTTACGACGGTAGTGGCTATCCGGACGGTCTCAAGGGCGACCAGACGCCGTATCTGGCGCGCGTACTGGCGGTGGCGGACGCCTATGGCACGATGGTGAGCCAATGGCCTGGACGCACGGCCAAAACGGTGGAGCAGGCAAGGGCTGAACTGATTGCCGGCGCCGGAACCCAGTTTGACCCCAAGGTGGTCGCGGCTTTTACAAAAGCGTCGGCCGTCAAGTAAGCGCGCGCGACGAGCGGTTGTGCACTTTCGTGTTGGCCAGTTTGCTGTTTCAGGATTTCCTCTCCAGCACCATGGCATAAAACCCGTCGGTGCGATGGCGATGCGGATAAAGCCGCAAGGCAGCGTCTTCCATTGTCAGTGGCACATGCCGACGTGCCAGAATTTCATTTGCCGGAATGATGTTGAATTCGGGATGCGCCGTTAGGAAGGCCGCAACAATGTCATCGTTCTCTTCACGTAACAGACTGCACGTGGCATAGACAAGCCGCCCGCCGGGCTTGAGTAGTTCGGCGGCCGCCACAAGAATTCGTTGTTGTGCCTCCGTCAGTTCGACTAGGCCGAGCTCGCGCCACTTGATGTCCGGGTTGCGGCGCAGCGTGCCGGTGCCGGAACAAGGTGCGTCTACCAGCACACGGTCGATTTTCCCCCTCAAACGTTGTATGCGCGCATCGCGTTCGTGACTGATCGTGGTCATGCGTACGTTGTTGAGGCCCGCACGCCGTAAGCGCGGTTTGAGTTTTTCCAGGCGCCGGGCGGAAACATCGAGGGCGTACACCGTTCCCGCGTTGGCCATCAGCGCCCCCAGATGCAGTGTTTTGCCGCCCGCGCCGGCGCAGAAATCCACGACCATCTCATGCCGTTTCGGTTCCAGCAGGAACGAAAGTAGCTGGCTGCCCTCGTCCTGAACCTCAAACAGGCCATCCTTGAAGCATTTTGTCCTGAAGAGTGGCGCACGGTCGTCGCGGCGCAGCCCGGCCGGAGAATAGGGCGTGGGTTCCGTCTGGAAACCTTCCGTCGCCAGTTGCGCCTGCACCTGTGCGCGTTCCGCCTTTACGGAGTTCACACGTAAGTCGACGGGCGCCGGGCGGTTCAACGCATCGGCGAGCAGGAGGGTCTCCGCGTCACCCAATTGCGCGCGCAGCTTTTCGGCAAGCCAGTCAGGAAGGTTGGTTTGTTCTCCAAAAGAAAGTGCGGTTTTATCCAGTGTGCGTTTGCGCTCGGAAAGTGCACGTGCATCACCTTGGTAGCCGGCGTCTTCCAGCACACGGGCACTGGCACCCTGGATTAGCAGATAGGCCGCCACCAGATCAGATGGGTTGGGTAAACCGCCGGCAATATGTTCGAGCACGCGCTTTTGCCGCAAACAGCCATACACCGTCTCCGCGACAAAACCGCGGTCACGCACACCCATGTCTGGGTGCGCACGGAAATAGCGCTCCATCTGGTTGTCGGCGGGCAATTTGCCGGTCAGGATGGCGTGCAGCAGTTCGGAGGCCTGTTTGAAATGGAATCGGGTGGACATGGGGTGGCGGGCGTTTCAGTGTGGGAATCCCAGGGGTTAACCTGGAATCGGTTTATTTACCGTAACGCTGAGTCAGGTCCTGGTACGCGTCGATACGCCGATCGCGGAAGAAGGGCCAGATGCGCCGCACGTCTTCGACGCGCTGGCGGCTGATTTCAGCCACCAGCACCGCGGTCTTGTCGACGGGTGCTTGCGCCAGGAGCTCGCCTTGAGGACCGGCGATGAAACTCGAACCCCAGAACTGAATGCCAGGGGTGCGTCCGGAAGGATCCGGTTCTAGCCCAACGCGATTACAGGCGACCACAGGCAAGCCGTTGGCGATGGCGTGGGCGCGTTGGACCGTAATCCAGGCATCGCGTTGCCGATTTTTCTCATTTTCGTCATCGCGCGTATCCCAGCCAATGGCCGTGGGATAGAGCAGGATGTCCGCCCCGCGCATCGCCATCAGCCGTGCCGCTTCGGGATACCATTGATCCCAGCAGACCAGGACGCCCAGCATTCCCACCGAAGTGGAAACAGGCGTGAATCCCTGGTCACCGGGCGTGAAATAGAATTTTTCGTGGAAGCCCGGATCGTCCGGGATGTGCATTTTGCGGTACTGCCCGATGAGCCGCCCGTCAGACTCCAGCACCACGGCCGTGTTGTGGTACACGCCCGGGGCGCGGCGTTCAAACAGTGAGCCGACAATGACCACGGACAATTCTTTGGCCACGCGCCCGAGTTCTTCCGTGGCAGGACCGGGGATCGTTTCGGCCCGGTCGAAGCGTGCGGTATCTTCCGTCTGGCAGAAATAAACACCCGTGTGCAATTCTTGGAGTAAAACCAGCTGCGCGCCACGGGCAACGGCCTCGCGGATGCCGGCGACGGAGGCGGCGAGATTCTGCGCACGATTCTCGGTGCAGGCCTGTTGCACCAGGCCGACTTTAAAAGTGGTATTCATGTGCCAATGTTAACATGTTCTGCGAAGATGCTTGACACCGGATGCGGAAATTCCCTATCGTTTACGCCTCCAACAACTCAAGGAGCGGTACTTTTATGAAACGCGCACTGATTTTGACCACGGCGTTGCTGCTGGTGGCCCCGATGGCCATGGCCTACCAGGTAACCGGTCCGGTGCTGGACGTGACCGACACCAAGATTGTGGTCGAGAAGGGCAAGGAAAAATGGGAAATCGCCCGCGATGCCAACACCAAGGTTCAGGGCGAACTGAAGAAAGGCGCCAAGGTGACGGTGGAATACAAAATGACTGCGACCAGCGTTGAGGTCAAGGGCGAGGCCAAGGGTAAGAAGAAAGACACGGGCAAGGCAGCAGGCAAGCCGGCCGCGAAGTAACGCGATACCGCTGTCATTGCCAGATAAACGGGAGAAACCGCGAGGTTTCTCCCGTTTTTAATTACACTGGCAGCACTCCCTCAGGCAGTTGCATGGTCACACAATGCAGACTGCCGAATTGGTAGATCAGCGGCAGGCAGTCAATGCCCACGATTTCCCGATCCGGGAAGCATTCCTTAATGCGTTTCAGCGCCACGACGTCGGCGGGATCACGATAGGTGGGCACCAGTACCGTATCGTTAATAATAAGGAAATTCGCGTAGGTGGCGGGGAGGCGGTTGCCTTCATCGTCGAGCCTGATCTGCGGCCAGGGGAGGGCAACGAGGCGGTAGGGGCTCCCGTCGGCGGCCACAAAAGTTTTAAGCTCGCTTTCCATCGCCTTCAGTTCCGCATAGTGCTCGTCGCCGGGGTCGTCGCAGGCCACGTAGGCGATGGTCTGGCGGTCGCAGTAGCGGGCGAGGGTGTCGATGTGGCTGTCGGTGTCGTCGCCGGCGAGGTAGCCATGCTCCAACCAGAGGATGCGGTTCAGGCCTAACAGCTCTTTGAGGCGTGTCTCCAGTTGGGCGCGCGTGAGCGCCGGGTTGCGCGTCGGCGCGAGCAGGCAGCGCGCGGTGGTGAGCAGGGTGCCGGAGCCATCGATCTCGATCGAGCCACCTTCTAGAACCAAGTCTACCGATTGCAGGGGCGTGTCACCGAAGGTGTCGGCGTCGTAAAGCCTGCGCGTGATCGCATCGTCGAGTTCGTAGCCATACTTGCCACCCCAGCCGTTGAAGTGGAAGTCGAGTAGCAGCGGCTCGTTCTGGCACACCACGGTGATCGGGCCGTGGTCGCGTGCCCAGGTGTCGTTCGAGGGTACGATGTGCAAAATGACACGTCGCAGGTCGACGCCGTCGGCGACGAGCAGATTCTCGATGTGCGAACGATGCTTTGTGTCATAACAGGAAATCAGAACCTTCTCGTGTCGGCTGATCTGACGCGCAATGGCGACGAACACCGGTTCAACTTGTGGCAAGTGCCTGGCCCAATCACCGTGCTTGTGCGGCCAAGTCAGCATCACGCCGCTTTGCGGCGCCCATTCGGGAGGAAGGTAAGTGCGGCAGTTCCTTTGCATCGAATTATTTTTTCAGGTTCAAACCGGCGCGTATGCTATCGCAGCCACACCCGTGCGCCAAGGATAAAATCGGCGGCATAACCGTTTGACCTGCGAGCGCAAGTAGTTTTGAATGTGCGCCACTTGTATCTTTTCTGGAGTTGAAATGCCTCTGATTCGCCCCTTTGCCGGACTTCGACCGGCGCCCGGCCGCGCTGCCGATGTGGCGGCGCCGCCCTATGACGTGCTGAACACCGAAGAGGCGCGCGTCCGCGCGGCGGGTAAACCGTGGAGCTTTTTGCACATTTCCAAACCCGAGATCGACCTGCCGTCGGGCACCAATCCTTACAGCCCCGCGGTTTACGCCAAGGGCAAGGAGAATTTTGATCGCCTGCTCAAGGAAGGCGTGCTGACGCGCGATCCGGAACCTTACTATTATGTTTATCGTCTGGTGATGGGCGCTCACAGCCAGACCGGCATCGTCGCAGTCGCCTCCGTGCCGGATTACGACAGCAACCGCATTCGCAAGCACGAGTTCACTCGGCCGGACAAGGAAGACGACCGCGTGCGTCAGATCGATGTGCTCAATGCCCAGACCGGCCCGGTGTTTCTGACCTATCGACATTCGGCCAGGGTGGATGCGGTGGTGGCGAGCGTAGTTACCGGCATGCCTGATGTCGACGTGATGGCAGACGATGGCGTGCGCCATACACTCTGGTCCATGCGCGATCGACGGCAGATAGAAACCATTTCTGCTGAATTCGACCGCATGTCCTGCCTTTATATTGCGGATGGGCATCATCGCTCCGCGGCGGCGTCGCGGGTTACGGCGTCACGCCGGTCTGCCAATCCGAAACACACCGGGCAGGAAGAGTATAACTATTTTCTGGCGGTGATCTTTCCAGACAACCAGATGCGCATCATGGATTACAACCGGGTGGTGAAGGACCTAAACGGGCTGGGCCGCGAGGCATTTCTCAAGAAACTTGAATCTTCCTTCCATATGAAACTCGAAGGCAGCGCCGTCAAACCGGCGCGCGCCGGCGAGTTCGGCATGTATTTCGACAAGCAGTGGTATCGGTTGGCCATCAAACCGGAACATATTCCGCAAACCGATCCGGTGCGGCGTCTCGATGTCAGCCTGATGCAGGACAATCTTATTGCGCCGATTCTCGGTGTCGCCGATCCGCGCCGTGACAAGCGCATTGATTTCGTCGGTGGAATCCGCGGTCTCAAGGAGCTTGAGCGTCGCGTGGACAGCGGGGAGATGGTGGTAGCCTTTTCGTTCTATCCGACGTCGCTCACCGATCTCATGAGCGTGGCCGATGCCGGTGAGGTGATGCCGCCCAAATCCACCTGGTTCGAGCCCAAGCTCGCCGACGGGCTGGTGTCGCACGTGCTGGATTGATCCTGACAGCCGGTTACTTCGACAACGCGCCGTACCAGCGTTTGAAATCCTCCACGGGTACCGGACGGCAGATGTGGTAGCCATGGGCGTAGTCGCATTTCATTGCCACAAGACGGTCAAGCGTGTTTCTGTCTTCCACGCCTTCGGCCACGACCCATCCGGCTAAAGGACGAGAGGGACAACGATTCAACGTTGTCCGCCGTTGCTGATGGCGGCGAGTATTCGGTCGAGCGCACGCACTGGCAACAGCCGCCGCAACACGGCGAAAAGATGCGTGGGAAAGGTAACGGCATAACGCGCTTTCGGCCGGCGCGCTTCTAGCGCTTGGATCACTTTTTTCAGTACCGCTTCGGGCGGAAGCGTGAAAGGCAGGGGCTTGGATCCGCCGAGGCGCTTTTCCACCCGGGCATAATAATCCCGATGGGCGCTGTGTTCGGCGTCGATGTTGGCCTTGTAGGCGGCAAAGGCATTCTCACGAAAGCGGCTGGTGATGGGACCGGGTTCGACGAGGGAGATGTGAATGCGGGTGCCGTGCAGTTCCAGACGCATGGTGTCGCTCAGGGCCTCCAGCGCAAACTTGGTGGCGGTGTAGGCGCCACGATAACCAAGGCCAATGATGCCGAGTATCGAGCTGATTTGGATGATCCGGCCTTCACCCTGGGTGCGCATGATTGGGATAATGCGGTTGGTCAGTTCCTGGGTGCCAAAGAGGTTGGTTTCGAATTGTTTGCGCAGGGTATCGCGTGACAAGTCTTCGACTGCCCCCGGCTGACCGTAGGCGCCGTTGTTGATGAGTGCGTAAAGTTTTCCCTGCGTGCGGTTCAGCACGGTATCCACGGCATCGCGGATCGATTGTGGAGAATCCAGATCGAGCGGAAGGGCTTCGAATCCATCGGACAGCAGTTGCGCCACATCCCCGGACTTCCGCGCCGTGGCGAAGACGCGGTAGCCGCGTTGGCGCAGGCCATCTGCCAGACAGCGGCCGATACCGGACGAACAGCCTGTGATCAATATGCTTTTTTGCTCCATCTCCAACGGATCATTCGCCCAAAGGTTGCTAAGTTCTGCGGCTGAATGTAGGGTGTTTATTATCGAGATTCAACCGATCCCACACGATGTCCGAGAAACATCCTTCGTTGCTGGTCACCAGCGAGGCCAGCCTCGCGGCCGAGGTCGTGCCACCCGAGCTAGCCCCCGAACATCGGCGGATATTCCATTCCGTCAGCGAAATCGCCAGCCGCCTGGAGAATTCGGTGCTGGTGCTGGCGCCAGCACAGGCCAGCTTGCTGCTTGCAGAAAAAAACAATGCGCCATACGTGGTGGTGCTGTGGTGCAGCGAGGCGGCTCAAGCGATCGCGCCGGCTCTGCTCAATCATGTGCAGGTGGTGGGGGTGTTGGACGGGCATTGTTCGCCAGAGACCGTCTATGCCACGCTCCGGTCAGCGCTCACCCTACTCGCGCGCAGCAGCGAGCGGCGCTCCGCGCAGATGCTCGAATATGTGCTTGAGATCGGCCGCGCATTGGCCTCGGAAAAGGATCTCGACACGCTGTTGGGATTAATTCTCACGGGTGCTCGCCGTCTGACCGGTGCAGATGGCTCCTCCATCTATACGCGCGACGGCAGCGGAAAACTTTATTTCCGGTTGTGGCAGAATGCCTCGACGGGGACGACCTCCGACGCGCAGAAGACGCTTGTCGGCGAATACAGTATCGCCGGTTACGTTGCGCGTGAGGGCAATCCCGTCATGCTGAATGACGTCTATGCCATTCCGCCCGCGGCGCCCTATAAATTCAATCCGGCATCCGATCGTTCCATCGGTTATCGCACTAAGTCGCTGCTGACCGTACCGCTCAAGAACAAGGCGGATGAAGTCGTTGGTGTGTTGCAACTCGTCAACCGCAAGGATCGCCCGGACCTGCTGCTGAAGGAGCCCGTCGATTATGAGAAACATGTCCTGTCCTTCGATGAACAGGATCAGTCCATGGCCCTGGCGCTGGCGGGTCAAGCCGGCGTCGCGTTGGAGAACAGTATGCTCTACGCCGATATCGAGCGGCTGTTCGAAGGGTTCATCAAGGCCTCGGTGCAGGCCATCGAGGCGCGCGATCCGACTACGGCGGGCCATTCGTTCCGCGTGGCGGATTTTACCGAGCGCCTGGCGCTGGCGGTCGATCGCAGCGACGAAGCGGAGCTCCGCCGCGTCCGTTTCACGAAGGAGCAATTGCGCGAACTGCGCTACGCATCCTTGTTGCACGACTTTGGCAAGGTCGGCGTTCGCGAGAATGTTTTGGTCAAGGCCAAGAAGCTGTATCCGGAGCAGCTCAATCTTCTGCGGCAGCGTTTCCGCTATGCACGCGCGAGCCTTGAGCGCCGGGCATTCCGGCGCCTGGTCGAACTTCATGATACCCGGGGATTGAGTCCGGAGGAGTTCGCGGCGCGTCGGCGCGAGATAGAGCAAGGCTTGTTGGCCGATCAAACGCGTCTGGATGAATATCTGCAACTGGTGCTGCGCGCCAATGAGCCCTCGGTTTCGCATGCGGAGATTTCCGAAGACCTGGATGCGGTGGCGGCATTTGCCTTCCCTGACGAGGAAGGCGAGATGTTACCGTTGTTGCTCGATTTCGAGTTTGCCAACCTGGCGCTCGCCAAGGGTAGCCTCAACACCGAGGAGCGCACCGAGATCGAATCCCATGTCAGCCATACCTATGCCTTCCTGAGCCTCATCCCCTGGACCAAGAATCTGGCAAACCTGCCTAACATCGCTTTTGCGCATCATGAAAAGATCGACGGCAGCGGCTACCCCCGCAAACTTGGCGGCGGCGATATCCCGGTGCAGTCGCGCATGATGACGATATCCGATATATATGATGCGCTGACAGCGGGCGACCGCCCGTATAAGCGTGGTTTGCCAGAACAGAAGGCCCTGGATATCCTCACGGCCGAGGCCAGGGCCGGAAAAATCGACACGACCCTGTTCAAGGTATTTGTTGAGTGCGGCGCCTGGCGGCTGGCCGGTTGAACACGGGCGGTTCGTGGCGTCGGGGTTATTTTCTTGTATAATTCGTGCCGTTGCGAGGGCAGCCATCCAGTCTGTATCCAGCCAGATTAAAGAACACCACCACTCAATATACCCATGACCGCTACGATGAAGTCGTCAACGACATCCCATGCGGGCAAGCTGCGCGTGGGGGTGGCCGGTGTCGGCTATCTCGGCCGGATTCACGCACGTATCTACGCCGCGATGCCGGACGTGGAACTGGTGGGTGTGGCCGATGTCGACGAGAAGGCGGTCAAGGAAGTGGCCGCCCAGTATGGGTGCGCGGCCTATACCGACCCGCAAGAATTGCTGGGCAAGGTCGATGCGGTAAGCATCGTGGTGCCGACGATCTATCACGGTAAAGTGGCCAAGCCGTTCCTCGCGCGTGGCGTGCACATGCTGATGGAAAAACCCATCGCGCCCACCTATGAAGAATCGCAGGAACTCGTCCGGCTGGCCGATGAAGCCGGGGTCATATTCCAGGTCGGTCACCTCGAACGTTTTAACGCCGGTATCATGGAACTGGCCGCGCGTGTCCAGAGTCCGCGTTTCATCGAGGTGCATCGTATCGGGCCGTTTGTGGCACGCGCCACCGACGTGGACGTGGTCACCGACCTCATGATCCACGACATCGACATCGTGATGGCGCTGGTCAAGTCCGACATCAAAAGCCTTTCCGCCACCGGTATTCCGGTGATTACCGATCACGTGGATATCGCCAACGCGCGCATCGAGTTTGAAAACGGCGCGGTGGCCAATGTGACCGCCAGCCGCGTGTCGAGCAAGAAGTTGCGCCGCATCCGCGTTTTTGGCAATCGTCATTATTATGGTCTCGATTATGCCGAGCAGAAACTCGAAATGGCCTATGCCGTGCCGGACCCGGCGGGTGGATCTTGGCCCAAGATTGTTACCGAAGCGGTGGATATCACGCCGCACCCGCCGTTGGATGCGGAGCTCGATTCTTTTGTAAAGGCGGTGCGCACGAAAACGCCACCCGTGGTCAACGGCCACGTGGGGTTGGAGGCGCTTCGCGTTGCCCTGCTCGTCAAGGAGAAAATTGCCACATGCACGCCGTAACCAAGCCTGTACCGTTTCTCGATCTTTCCGCCCAATACAAGAAGCTCGAGGCCGAATGGCTCGACACCATACGCGCCACCGGCATCAAGGGCAGCTTCATCCTCGGGCCGAATACCACGGAGTTCGAGAAGGAATTCGCCGCCTATGTTGGCGTGAAGCATGCCATTGGTGTGGCCAATGGCACGGATTCGCTGATCCTTTCACTGCGCGCGCTCCATATTGGCCCCGGGGCCGAGGTGATCACCACGCCGTTCACATTTTTCGCTTCCAGTGAGGCCATCGACGTGGTCGGCGCCACCCCGGTGTTTGTCGATATTCTCCCGGACAGCTTCTGTATAGATCCAGCGAGCATCAAGAAGAAAATTACCACGAAGACCCGCGCCATCCTTCCGGTGCATATCTTTGGTCACCCGGCGGAGATGGGCGAGATCATGAAAATCGCCAGGGAGCACAATCTTTCCGTGATCGAGGATTGCGCCCAGGCGTTCGGCGCCACGGCCGACGGCAAAGTGGTGGGGGCCATCGGCGATACCGGCAGTTACAGTTTTTATCCCACCAAGGTGTTGGGGTGCTACGGCGACGGCGGCATGATCACGACCGACAGCGATGCCGTCAATGAACATGTCCGGCGTCTGCGCAATCACGGTGCCGTGAAGCCGTTCATCCATGCGGAAATAGGCTGCAACAGCCGCCTGGATGAGATCCAGGCCGCGGTATTGCGCATCAAGCTGCGTACCATCAAAAATGACATCGCCGGCCGCCAGCAGGTGGCGGCGGAGTATGACAAGCGTTTCGCCGGTACTGCGGTAAAAACACCGAGCTTGCCCCGGAACGGCACACACGCCTTCAACCTGTACACCGTGCGCCTGCCGCAGCGCGATGTCGTGCGCCAGGCGCTGACCGACAATCAAATCGGTTCATCCCTGTGTTACCCGCAGGGGCTGCACCTGCAAGTGGTATACGAACATCTCGGCTACAAGCCGGGCAGCCTGCCGGTGTGCGAACAGGCGACGACCGAGACCCTGTCGCTGCCGGCTTACCCCGGCATGCCGCTGGACCACATCGAGCGTGTCTGCGAGGTGGTGAAGGGAGCCTTAAAATAATTTCCGGGCAGGCAGGGAACCGCCCGAACCGGTCATCGCGTTTTTTCAGGGCTCTTTAAATATGAAGATACCGAGCTTTGCTTTCTCACTCGCTTTATTTATTTTTACATCAAGTGTGTTTGCCGGTGGCGATGATGCACGGCAACTCATTCCTATGCCACCCATGATGCAACAACACATGTTGCGCAACATGCGCGACCATTTGGCTGCCGTTGCAGAAATCCAGCAGGCGCTCGGGTCCGGTGCTTTCGAGCGTGCGGCGGATATCGCGGAAAATCGCCTGGGCATGTCGTCACTGGCCTCCCACGACGCGGCGCACATGGCCCCGCACATGCCGAAGGAAATGCAGGAAATCGGCACCCAGATGCATCGCGAGGCTAGCCAGTTTGCGCGCTTGGCCCAGGAGGCGGCTGTCGACATGAATGTCAAACAGGCGATCGCGAAGCTCGCGTCGCTGACACAACAATGTGTTGCCTGCCACGCTGCCTACCGCATTCAGTAGAGTCTGGCCGTAAGCGGAATGCCGTTGGCGTAAATCAGTGGTGCCGTGATCACACCCATGCCTGCTTATCTGCCGGATGTTTCAGGCGAACGTCTTTTATACCAACTTATTTTGTGGCGCGTCCTCTGCCCTTTGCCACGGCTTCTGGAAAATCTCGGCATCCCGACATCTGCACGCGTTCTTCCAGACCGCGCACGATCTCCTGCACGATGCCGGGGCCTTGGTAAATGAACGCCGTGTAGATCTGTATCAGGTCGGCGCCGGCGGTTAATTTCTCCCACGCATCGTCCGCGTTTTCAATTCCACCCACGCCAATGATCGGTACCTTGCCTTGCAGACGCGCATGGAGTTGGCGGATGACTGCAGTGGACGGGTCTTTGAGCGGTCGACCGCTTAATCCGCCGGTTTCCCTGGCGACGGGGAAATTCTCCAGGCCGGGGCGGGTGATGGTGGTGTTGGTGGCAATGACCGCATCGAATTTATGCTTGAGCACCAGTCCCGCGATAGCGGCAATCTGTGCCTCATCCACATCCGGCGCTATTTTGAGCGCGATCGGCACATAGCGGCCGTGGGTTTTCGTGAGCAGTGACTGTTCCGCTTTCAGCGTTCGCAGCAGTTCATCGAGATTTTCCTCGTTTTGCAGGTCGCGCAGGCCCGCCGTATTCGGCGAGGAGATATTGACGGCCACATAGTCGGCGCTGGGGTATGCCGCGCGCAGTCCTTTGAGGTAATCCTCCGCCGCCTGTGCTAATGGTGTGTCCTTGTTTTTTCCGATGTTGATGCCGATCAGACAGGGTATGTCGTGGCGCGTCAGATTGCTCAGGAACGTTGCGCTGCCCACATTGTTGAAGCCCATGCGATTGACGAGCGCGTGGCGCGCGGGAATGCGGAAAAGCCGTGGACGCGGATTGCCAGGCTGTGGACGCGGTGTGACGGTTCCAAGTTCAAGCCAGCCAAAACCGAAATCGGAAAGGGGTCTTATGTGCTGTGCGTTTTTATCAAGGCCGGCCGCGAGACCAACCGGGTTGGGGAAACGCAGTCCCATGACAGTGATTGGAAGGGCCGGCGTACGGCAGGCGTAGAAATGGCGCATCTGGCGGGAAGCACCGGGAACGTGGTAAATCAGCCCAAGTAGGGCGAAAGCGATGCGATGGCTGGTTTCAGCGGGAAACCAGAAGAGGAAAGGGCGGATGAGCCGGTACAAGGAATGTCTCTCGGTTTATCGCGGTGAGCGCATGTCGGCAGATGATAACCCACGTGGGCGAGTGTTAAAACCAGCCAGGCTTCTGGGCCGTCAATCCGGAAACACAGGTGTGTATAAGACCGCTCACTACGGTAAAATCGTGTGCTTATCCCCGCCAAGGCTCTGTGCCGGGAAGTCTCAGACTGAATTTTGGAGTGATTCATGGTCACAAAGTTGAACCGTTACAGCGCACGTATTACCCAGCCGAAATCGCAAGGCGCCTCGCAGGCCATGCTCTATGGCACGGGCCTGACCGAGGCCGACATGGACAAGGCACAGGTGGGCATCTCCAGCGTCTGGTGGGAAGGCAATACCTGCAACATGCACCTGAACGACCTGGCCGCCGTCGTGAAGCAGGGCTGCGTGGAGGCGGGGCTCGTCGGCATGCGTTTCAACACCATCGGCGTGAGCGATGGCATTTCCATGGGCACGGACGGCATGAGTTTTTCGTTGCAGTCGCGCGACATCATCGCGGATTCGATTGAAACCGTCATGAGTGCGCAGTGGTACGATGCCAATATTTCCATCCCCGGCTGTGACAAGAACATGCCCGGTTGTGTTATCGCCATGGGCCGGCTGAACCGGCCGGCGCTGATGATTTACGGCGGCACCATCAAGCCCGGCCATCACGACCATGAGACGCTCGACATTGTTTCGGCGTTCCAGAGTTACGGCCAGTTTATCGCCGGCAAGATCGACGAAACGACACGCCAGGAGATCGTCGAACATTCCTGCCCTGGCGCCGGTGCCTGCGGCGGCATGTACACCGCGAACACCATGGCCTCGGCCATCGAGGCGCTGGGCATGTCACTGCCGTACAGTTCGTCCATCCCGGCGGTCGATCCGGGGAAAATGGAAGAGTGCCGGCACGCCGGCAAAGCGATCCGCCACCTGCTGGAAAAAGACATCAAGCCACGCGATATCATGACCCGCGCCGCCTTCGAAAATGCCATGGTGATCGTCATGGCGCTCGGCGGTTCGACCAATGCCGTGTTGCACCTCATCGCCATGGCGCGTGCCGTGGACGTGACACTCACCATCGATGATTTTCAGACGGTCAGTAACCGCGTGCCGTTCCTCGCGGACCTTAAGCCCAGCGGCAAGTACGTGATGGAAGACCTGCACAACGCCGGCGGTACGCCAGCGGTCATGAAGTATCTGCTGGAGAAGGGGCTGATCAATGGCGAATGCCTGACGGTAACGGGCAAGACCATCGCGGAAAATCTGAAAAACCTTCCAGGACTGAAGTCAGGTCAGGACGTGTTCATGCCGCTGGAGAAGCCTATCAAATCATCCGGTCACATTCAGATTCTCAAGGGCAACCTGGCGCCCGGCGGCGCGGTGGCCAAGATCACCGGCAAGGAAGGCATGCGCTTTGTCGGCCCCGCGCGCGTGTACGATTGCGAAGAGGACATGCTGAAGGGCCTTGAGCAGAGGCAGATAAGGAAGGGCGATGTGGTGGTGATCCGTTACGAAGGACCGAAGGGCGGGCCCGGCATGCCGGAGATGCTGACGCCGACCTCCGCCATCATGGGTGCGGGTCTCGGTAAAGACGTGGCGCTGATGACCGATGGCCGCTTCTCTGGCGGTTCGCATGGTTTCATCATCGGCCATGTGGTGCCGGAAGCGCAGGAGGGTGGACCGATCGCGCTGATCGAAGATGGTGACAGAGTTACCATCGATGCGGATAAGAACGAGTTGAGTGTGGCACTGAGCGAGGCCGAAATGGCCAAACGCCGAAACGCCTGGAAGATGCCGGCGTACAAGGCCACACGTGGGACGTTGTACAAGTACATCAAGCTCGTGAAGAATGCCTCGGAAGGTTGTGTTACCGATGAGTGAGTCACAGCGACCAAGGATTCCCGATTGGTCTGTGCTTAATGAAGGTTAACTGGAAGTTGGTTATCTTTCTTATCTGTGGCGTTTGGCTGCTGTTGATGATTGGCGCCAGCTATTTAAGCTATGAACACAAATCTCCCATCCGCATTGAGAACTGGAGGCCCGACACTGTCCGGTAACATTTCCGGACAGGCCGTTATGTCATGAGGCCGCTGTTCCATCCCGCGCTCGTCAACGATCCTTACGGCGATCCCGGGGTGTATGTGGATTGCCTGTTCGAAAAACGCGCGCTGCTGTTCGATCTGGGCGATATCCATCACCTCGCCCCGCGCAAGATCCTGCGCATTTCTGACGTGTTCATTTCCCACACCCACATGGATCATTTCATGGGCTTTGATTGGTTGCTGCGCATCTGCCTCGGGCGTCGCGGCACGATGCGTCTGTATGGACCACCGGGATTTCTCGCGCAGGTGGAGCATCGGCTAGCGGCCTATACATGGAACCTGGTCGAGAACTACGACACGGATTTTGCCTTTGAGGTGACGGAAGTGCGGCCATATGGCCACGCCCGAAGCGCCACCTTCCGTTGTCAGTCCGCGTTCCGGCGCGAGGGCGAAACGGATTTGGTGCTGTCGCAGGGCGTGTTGCTGGATGAGCCCTCGTTTCTGATCCGTGGCGTTTTTCTCGATCACAAGACGCCATGCCTTGCCTTCGCGCTCGAAGAGAAGCAGCACCTGAATATCTGGAAAAACCGTCTCGACGAAATGGGCCTGCCCACGGGCCCGTGGCTGCAGGATCTGAAGCGTGCTGTACGTGAGGGTGCGCCGGACGCCACACCCATACGAATCGGGTGGCATGATCGCCACGGAGCACATGAGCGTCTTCTGCCACTGGGAGAACTCAGGGGAAAGGTGTTGCGTGCCGTTGATGGGCAGAAGATCGCCTATGTGACCGACGCAGTGTTTCACGAGGAAAACGCGCTGCGCATCGCCGGGCTGGCCAAGGATGCCGATGTGCTGTTCATCGAGACGCCGTTTCTGGCGCAGGATACTGAACGCGCTGCCAGTCGTTATCACCTGACCGCGCAGCAGGCAGGGATGCTCGCGCGTCGCGCCGGGGCCAAGTCCGTGGTGCCGTTTCATTTTTCCCCGCGCTATGACGATCGGGGCGAAGCGCTGCGCCGCGAGATGGCACAGGCCTTTGGCGGCATGGAATGAACCACGATGGCTGAACGAACCCCGGCTCAGGCTGATTCAGCACGTACCGTGCGGCGCGTGATGATCGGCCTCGCCAGTATGGCGCTGATCGTGTTCCTGGTTGTAACCACTCAATTTCACCGGCTGCCGCAGGGTTCGCCATCACTCATTCACCTTCTCATGGCGCTTGGTATTCTGCCGCTCATCATGGGTGCCATGATTTACTTCACGCCGGTACTGACCCGAAGCCGGGCTCCGGAATGGCCCGTTTTGCTGTTGCCGTTTGTCGCATTGCTTGCCGGCGGGCTGGTGACGGCCTGCCTTGTGTGGTGGCGCGACCTGCTGCTGGCGCCGGCATTGCTTGGCCTGCTTTCCTGCGGCTTGCTGTTGGTGTGGATGTGGCGCCGTGCACATCTCGCATTGGGTACGCCGCATCCTGGATTGTATTGGTATCTTTTCGCGCTGCTCAGTTTGTTGTCGGGTTTGATTGCGATTCTCGGTGCTGTTCTCTGGCCAGAGCACTGGCTTGCCTTGCGGCGTTTTCACCAGCACATCAATGTGCTCGGATTCGTCGGGTTGGCGGCCTTGGGCACGCTGCGTGTCCTGATTCCAACCGTTGCCGGCTATGCCGACGCTGATGCCGACCGGTGGTTGAAAAAGAATTTGCCGCTTGCTGCAATAGGGGCGTGGCTGGTGGCGGTGTGTGCCGCCTTCTCACCAATGTTGTCGCTTGTCGGCCTTTTGCTCTGGCTTATTCCGTGGTTGCGTTTTGCCGCAACGATTGTTCTTGCCAGGCGTTCCAAGATTTGGGGCTGGCACCGCGCCGGCACCTCGCTCGCCGTTGCGACGTTGGGATGGGGCGCGGTGCTGGCGACCGGCGGTTTACATGCCGTCTTCGCTTGGCCTGCGTACGTGACCACCCAATTGCTGTTTTTGATCTTTCTCTTGCCACTGGTGACGGGGGCGGTCAGCTATTTGTTGCCGGTGTGGATCTGGCCGGCACGCAACACCTCAGCTTATGCCGTAGCCAGTCAGCGGTTGGTCTATGGCAGTGGCATTCGCGCGCTTGTTTTTCTAACCGCCGGAATACTGGTGGCGAGTGGTTTTACTGGTGCGATTTACCTGGCGCTTGCCGGTATCGTCGTGTTTGTGCTGCAGGTGGTTTGGTCACTACGGGCCTGATAGCCCATCAGATATGGGAAACCAGTTTTGCCTCGGGAATGAGTTGCCGCAGGGCATCGGTGATCTCGAGGCGTATGCCTGGAATGGGTCGAATAGAAACCCACAGCAGGCTTAATTTCAGGTTGAGCTCGGCGAACACCACCGCATGGCCGTAATTGGCGAATACCGTTTGAATATGGTCGATGGTGGTCTGAATCCGATGTTGCGGTTTGCGTGCCAGCCCCGGAAAGAGCACCATGAAATCGCTCAGGGCCCGGCCATGTTCGTCAAAGGTGGGCGCCCGGTGGCGCAGAGGCTCCGCGGGCACGATTTGCGAAGAGACAACCAGACCCGTCATGTCAGGTGATCCTCATAGAGGTGGGTGACAAGCTGTTATTTACTACACAAATAATAGCCCAGCCACAGAGAAATATCAGCTGCATGGATAAGCATTTACTTATGAAAATAGTGGGATGGTTGACGATTCATTGTGTCCCAAACATGATGTGGCATACGAGGAACCGGAGTTAGTCTCATGAAGACATGGCAAATGAATATTGAGCACAGGACCAGCATCCGCAAAAAGCTCACGCTGGATATCCTTATTAACTACGATCTCCTGTACTCCCGGCGCTGGAAGGTCCATGACCTCAGTTTGAATGGCACTTTGATTCAGGCTGATAGGACGGATTTGCCGCCTGGCGCTATCGTCGAAGCAGTACTGCGGATGAAGGAGCAGGGTAAGTACAGTTTGTATCGCCTGCCCGCGGAAGTGGTACGGGTCGATCGGCAGGGCGCGGCGTTGAGATTTCGCCATTATGACAACCACGCCTACACAGCACTGGTGGATTTGTTGTACGCCTCATAGCCTGCACCCTAACTGTCAGCAAACCCGGCGTGAATTGCCGGGTTTTTTATTTGTGGTCGAAAGGTTCTTCGGGAGAAGGGTACCCTGTGCTCGATGGCCACAACACTTCATGGCGCTCGAAATGGTAGCCACACAGGCACTGCACGGAGGCAACGGGGAGAATGGTATGGCAGCAGGGGCATTCGCGGGTTTGGGTGTTGGCAAACGCCTGCATGATTTTCTTGGCCCGGTCGGCCTGTTGCGTTTTGAACGCTTCTGGGGGTTCGGTGGAGGCATCCAGTTTACCCGTCTCGGGCGAGGCGGCAACGCTGTCGCCCATGCCAGCGGGATTGAGTTTGGCGCGCGCCGCAAGGGCTATCCGTCTCGCCTCGACGATCTTGGTGGCTTGCGCATCCCGCTCATCGCGCAGGATCAAGGCCTGCTGCACTGTTTTCAAGAGGCATGAGGCCTTATCAGTGTTTTTCGGATCAGCTGCCAAGGTGACGCGAGCCGATTCGACGCTGGCAATGGCTTGTTCCGCACGCGCGTTGATATAGGCCTCGAACATCTCCTCTTCCTGAAGCGCCAGGTCTTCGGGCAGGGCAGCATCCGATTCAAATGCGTAGCCACACTCACAGTGGTCGATGCCGGTTGGGGCAAGCGACCCGCATGCGGGGCAAGGCCTTTTATAGATTCCAGAATTGCTCACGGTGATGTCCCTTTCGTTGTCGTGCTCAACACCTGGATTAAGTATAGACCGGAATTGGCGGATGCTAATTATCCACGCCAGATCATATCGTTACGGGGATGTTTGAGGAAAAGCGCCGGTATTCCGGCGTACGGCGCGAATTCATGCTGATTTACCAGGGCGGATGCACTCTCAGAAATCAATTTTCCCCATACGCCCATGCTGGTAGTCGCTAACCGCCTGACGAATTTCCGCGTCGGTATTCATGACGAAGGGTCCATGGCGCGCCACCGGTTCGTTGAGCGGTTGCCCGGCGAGTAGTAGCAAATCGGCAGGCTGCTTCGCCTGTGCGTCCACGGCCAGCGAAACACCTTCGCCTTCCGTCAATTGGGCCATCTGGCCTTCTCGCACGGCGCGCCGTTCGGCGCCGACGAGCACTTCGCCGGCGATGAGATACACCAGCGCGTTGTAACCGGCCGGGATCGCCTGCACGGTGCTACCGCCGGGCTGCAGGGTGTAATGCAGGTAAAAAATCGGCGTGTGGGTATCGATGACGGCACTCTTGTCCATGGCGGTGCCAGCGATTACCCGCACTTTGGTGCGCCCGTCCGTACTTACCGCCTCGGGGATGTTCACAGCCGGGATGTCCTGATAGCGCGGCCGGATCATCTTGTCGCGCGCGGGCAGGTTGACCCAGATCTGGAACCCGTGCATCACGCCGCCGTTTTTCATGAAATGCGCCGATGGCAGTTCCGAGTGCACCACGCCTGCGCCCGCCGTCATCCATTGCACATCGTTGGGCCGCAGCGTGCCGGCATTTCCAGCGGAGTCCTTGTGCTGCATTTCGCCGGAGAGGAGGTAGGTCACCGTTTCGAAACCGCGGTGGGGGTGATCCGGGGCGCCGATGCCTGCGCCCGGGCCCCAGGTGACCGGACCCAGATGGTCGAGCAGCAGAAACGGATCGACCTGCATCAGTTGCGCGGTGGGGAACGGCCTTCTGACCGGGAACCCGCCGCCTTCAAGGGTGCTGACACTGGTAACGACGGAGGCGACGGCGCGCTCGTTTTTAATCTGGTTTGGCATGAAGTTCCTTAAGGTTCGATCTTGTGAGGTAACACACTGAAGTTTGTTCAGGGCAAGTCGAAAAGCAACGCCTCACCCGCTCCAGAGGTGGACAGGGTAACCTGGCTTTCCTTTTCAATCTTTACGCCGTCTCCGGCCGTGAGCATCTGACCGTTTACGGTAACCTCACCGCGCGCGACATGGATGTAGGCCTTGCGCCCTGGCGCGAACGGATGGGTTACCTTGGCCTTGTCTGTCAGCGTGGTGGTAAAAAGAAATGCATCCTGATGGATGGTAACCGAACCATCGCGCCCGTCGGGTGAGGCAATGAGGCGCAGCCGGCCGTTGGTATCTTCCGGTGCAAAATGCTTTTGTTCATAACCCGGTGCGATGCCGTTGGATTTTGGCAGGATCCATATTTGCAGGAAGTGCACCAGATCGGTTTTCGAGGCATTGTATTCGCTGTGCCGCACGCCAGTGCCGGCGCTCATGCGTTGTACGTCGCCGGGGCGTATGACCGAACCGGTGCCCATGCTGTCTTTATGCTCGAGTGCACCTTCGAGTACGTAGCTCACGATCTCCATGTCGCGGTGCCCATGGGTCGGGAAACCCATGCCGGGTGTGACCCGGTCTTCGTTAATGACACGCAGTACACTGAAACCCATGTGCGCCGGATCGTAGTAATCGGCGAAGGAAAAACTGTGGTAGCTGTCGAGCCAGCCGTGGTTGGCGTGGCCACGTTCCCTGGCCGGGCGTTTTTCTATCATGGCGAAGTCCTGGATGCGGTGGTTGGCATTATATGGGATATTCCTTATAAGAATATCCTTGGTGGTGGGATGGATGGCCCGTAACATCCCGGGCGGGCGGAAGGTATCGTTTTGCCGAACACGGTTCTTGAAAATCCGCGGGTTCGCCCCTAGATTCCCATGTTAGATAAATCTGTCACAAAGAAGAGGGTCTTATCATGACTGTCGATACGCATAAAGAAACGCTGGGATTCCAGGCCGAGGTCCGGCAGTTGTTGGATCTCATGATCCATTCCTTGTACAGCAACAAGGAAATCTTCCTGCGGGAGCTGATTTCCAACGCCTCTGATGCCGCCGACAAGCTGCGCTTCGAGGCACTGACGGACGATGCGCTGTACGAAGGCGATTCCGATCTTAATATCCTGGTGGCCTGCGACAAAAAGACGCGGACGGTGACGATCACGGACAATGGCATCGGCATGAGCCGGGCCGAAGTCATCGACAACATCGGCACCATCGCTAAATCCGGCACACGCCAGTTCTTGGCCGCGCTCACCGGTGACAAGGCCAATGACCTCAAGCTTATTGGCCAGTTCGGAGTGGGTTTCTATTCTGCCTTTATCATCGCAGACAAGGTAACGCTGACGACACGCCGTGCCGGCCTTTCCCCGGAGCACGGGGTGCGCTGGGAGTCGGACGGCAAGGGTGAATACGCCATCGAGACCTGCGAGAAAAAGTCACGCGGTACAGAGGTAACGCTGCACCTGCGTGAGGGGGAAGACGAGTTCCTCGATAACTGGCGGCTGAAAGCGATCATCCATAAATATTCCGACCATATTACCCTGCCCATCCGCATGAAGTCCGAAGGCAAGGACGAAGACGAAACCGTCAACAAGGCCTCGGCGCTCTGGGCGCGTCCCAGGAACGAGATCAAGCCCGAGGAATACGACGAGTTTTACAAGCACGTCGCGCATGATTTCGAAACGCCACTCGCGCATGTGCACAGCCGGGTCGAGGGTAAACAGGAATACATTTCGCTGCTTTATATTCCGCAACGCGCGCCGTTCGACCTCTGGGACCGGGAAAAGCGCCACGGCATCAAGCTGTACGTGAAGCGCGTATTTATCATGGACGACGCCGAACAATTGATGCCGAATTACCTGCGCTTCGTACGCGGGGTGATCGATTCGAATGACCTGCCGCTCAATATCTCGCGCGAGATCCTGCAACACAACAAGGATATCGATGCCATCCGCCATGGCTCGATCAAGAAGGTGTTGGACCTGCTGGAGGACATCGCCGAGAAGGACAAGGACAAATACGCGAAGTTCTGGGGCGAATTCGGACGTGTACTGAAGGAAGGCGTTGTCGAGGACACGGCGAATCGCGAGCGCCTCGCAAAGCTCCTGCGATTCTCCTCAACGCATGCCGACCAGGCGACGCCCGATGTGTCGTTGGCCGATTATGTCAGTCGTATGAAGCTGGAGCAGGACAAGATTTATTACATCACCGCCGATGCCTTCGCCGCGGCGAAAAACAGCCCGCATCTCGAAATCTTCCGCAAGAAAGGTGTCGAGGTGTTGTTGTTGCACGACCGGGTCGACGAGTGGGTGGTGATGCACCTTACCGAGTTCGACGGCAAGTCCCTGCAATCGGTGGCTAAGGGCGCACTCGATCTGGGCAAACTCGAAGACAAAGAGGAAAAACAACAGCAGGAAAAGGTTGCCGCCGAATACCAGGGTCTGATCGAGAGAATCAAGAAGATCCTGGAGGGGCAGGTCAAGGACGTGCGCCTGACCTATCGCCTGACGAATTCACCGGCATGTCTCGTGGCCGACGAGCATGACATGGGCGCGAACCTGGAGCGATTGCTCAAGACCACCGGCCAGAAGGTGCCTGGCTCCAAGCCGATCCTAGAAATCAATCCGGAACACCCGATCGTGATGCGTTTGAAGATTGAGGCGAACGACAAGCGTTTCGAGGACTGGACCCGCATCCTGCACGATCAGGCGCTGCTCGCCGAAGGCGGCGAACTGGAAGACCCGGGCAGTTTCATCAGCCGGCTAAATGGCTTATTGCTCGATTTGATGCAATAGACGCGCCCCACCGGAGGGTGTGAAGGCGGGTTTTCTGGTTGTTGGCGCAGCAGCAGGTAGCGGTGCAGCGAAGGGATTCCCGCGCCAGTCGGCTAGTGCTTGAACGGAACCGATGCCGGAGTATCATGATTCTTCCGCCGCTGATGGTATACGCGCCGGAAGGGAAGGCTTCGCAAGCCCGCACGAGGACAAGGAGGTGCGCATGATCTCGCTAATCATTAATGGCAAGTCCCTGAAAGTCGCCAACGAAGCAGATACCCCACTGCTGTGGGTGTTGCGCGACACGCTTGGGCTGACGGGTACAAAGTATGGTTGCGGTATCGCCGCCTGCGGCGCTTGTACCGTGCATGTGGATGGCGAACCGGTGCGTTCCTGCGTCACGCCGATCTCCGCCGTCGCCGGCAAGAAAATCACCACCATTGAAGGTCTCTCGCTGCGGGGTGACCACCCTGCACAAAAGGCATGGATCGCGCTGAACGTGCCACAGTGCGGTTACTGCCAGTCGGGCCAGATCATGGCCGCGGCCGCGCTGCTCGCAAAAAATCCAAAGCCAACCGACACCGACATTGATACGGCGATGTCGGGCGTATTGTGCCGTTGCGGGACTTACCCACGGATTCGCGCGGCGATCAAACGTGCTGCCGGCATCGAGGAGGTGTGACATGAACGACCTTGCCGATATTTCGCGGCGTACTTTCCTCAAGGTTTCCGCTGCCGTGGGCGGTGGGCTGCTCATTGGATTCTATTTGCCAGGACGGCAGGCGCTCGGCGCACCCAAGACCACGCCCGCTGTCTATGCGCCGAACGCCTTCCTGCGCATCGCACCTGACAACACCGTCACCGTGATCGTGAAGCACCTCGAGATGGGCCAGGGCGTATATACCGGATTGCCCATGCTGGTGGCGGAAGAGCTCGATGCTGACTGGAAAAACATCAAGGTCGAGGCCGCGCCGGCGGATGTCACGCGTTACGCTAATCTCGCCTGGGGTGGCACCGCCCAAGGCACGGGCGGCAGCACGAGTCTGTTTAATTCCTGGGAGCAGTTGCGCAAGGCCGGCGCCACGGCGCGCCAGATGTTGATTGCCGCCGCCGCCAAAGCCTGGAAGGTCGATGCCACGCGGCTCAAGGCCGAGAATGGTTTCGTACTTGATCCGGAGACCGGCCGCAAGGCAAGTTTTGGAAGTCTCGCTTCGAAGGCGGCGGCGCTCCCGGTCCCGGACGAGGTCGAGCTCAAGCCTGCGAAGGCGTGGAAGATCATCGGCCAGAGCCTGCCGCGCACGGACGCCGTGGAGAAATCCACGGGCAAAGCCGTCTATGCGTCCGACCTGCGTTTGCCTGGCATGCTCACGGCGGTGGTCGCCAGGGCGCCGCGTTTTGGCGGCAAGATCAAGCGTTTCGATGCGGCAAGGGCGAAGGTCGTGCCCGGCGTGAAGGCGGTGGTGCAGATCCCGCAGGGTGTGGCGGTCGTGGCCAGGGATTTCTGGTCGGCGCAGCGCGGGCGCGCGGCGCTTGAGGTTGAGTGGGACGATCACAATGCGGTGACGCTCTCGACCGAAGATTTGCGCAAGCAGTATTTGGATCTGGTGAAACAGCCCGGCACCGTGGCGCGCAGTCAGGGTGACGCCGCCGCAACGCTGACCAAGGCGGCGAAGCGCATTGAGGCCACGTTCGAATTCCCCTATCTCGCACACGCGCCTATGGAGCCGCTTAACTGTGTGGTGCGGCTCACCAAGGATCATTGCGAGGTGTGGGCCGGATCGCAACAACAGACGCTCGATCAGGCGACCGCCGCGCAGGCTGCCGGCCTCAAACCCGAACAGGTACAAATCCATACGCTGATTGCTGGCGGCAGCTTCGGCCGACGCGCCAATCCTACCGCCGATTACATCGCTGAAGGCGTGGCCGTGGCGAAGGCCACGCAGTCGCTCGGCGCGCCCATCCGTCTCATGTGGACACGCGAGGACGACATCAAGGGTGGCTATTACCGGCCCATGTATGTGCATGCCATCGCCGCCGGGCTCGACCACACCGGCAATCCTACGGCTTGGACCCATCGCATCGTCGGGCAGTCGATTCTTGCCGGCACGGCGTTCGTGGGGATGGTCAAAGGCGGTGTGGATGCCACGTCGGTCGAGGGTGCGGCGAATCTTCCCTATGCGATTCCGAACCTACACGTGGATCTGCACACCACGACGCTGGGTATCCCGGTGCTTTGGTGGCGCAGTGTTGGCAGCACCCACACGGCGTTTTCCACCGAGGTCATGATCAACGAGCTCGCACTGGCCGCGGGCAAGGACCCGATGGAGTTCCGCCGCGGGTTGCTCAAGGACCAGCCGCGCCATCGCGGCGTGTTGGAACTCGCGGCACAGAAAGCCGGCTGGGGTTCGCCGCTGCCCAAGGGGCGCGGACGCGGGATTGCGGTGCATGAGTCGTTCAATTCGTTCGTGGCCGAGGTGGCGGAGGTCAGCGTGAGCCCGGACGGAACCTTCAAGGTGGACCGTGTGGTGTGCGCGGTAGATTGCGGTGTCGCCGTGAATCCGGATGTGGTGCGGGCGCAGATGGAATCCGGCATCGTCTTCGGGCTCTCGGCCGCACTTTATGGTGCGGTCACGTTCAAGGACGGACGGGTGGAACAGTCGAACTACCACGATTACCCGATCCTGCGCATCAATGAGATGCCGGTGATCGAGGTGTATATCGTGTCGAGCGAGATGCGACCGACCGGCGTGGGCGAGCCCGGCGTGCCGCCGATCGCACCGGCGGTGGCCAACGCCCTGTATGCGGTGACCGGCAAGCCGATCCGGCGGCTGCCGATCCGGCGCGAAGATGTGAGCACGCAGGCCTGACATGGAAAGTGCCGACAGCGAAGTGCTTGCTACCGCCGCCGCGTGGCTCGGTCAGGGTCGCGGCGTATGGCTGGTGACGGTGGCGAAGACATGGGGCTCGTCGCCGCGACCCGCGGGCTCGCTGATGGCGGTGTGCGACGATATGCGCTTCGTCGGCTCGGTTTCGGGCGGCTGCGTGGAGGACGACCTGGCCGCGCGTCTTGCCGCTCGTGTGCTTCTCGTGACGCAGCCACGCATAGAAAGCTACGGTGTGACCGCCGAGCAGACGCATCGTTTCGGTCTGCCGTGCGGCGGACGTCTCGATCTCGTGATCGAAACCTTAACCACTGACGAGCCGCTGCATGTGATCCTGCGCCGCATGGACGAGCGACAACTCATCGCCCGCCGGCTGTGCCTAGCCACCGGCGAAGCAAGTCTGTATCCCGCACGGCGCGACGAACTCTTCCATTTCGATGGTGTTAATCTCACCAAGGTGTTTGGACCGGCATGGCGGCTGGTGCTGATCGGCGCGGGACAGTTGTCGCGCTATGTCGCCGAGATGGCCGCGGTGCTGGATTATCATGTAATTGTGTGCGATCCGCGCGAGGAATATGCTGCTGCCTGGCAGGTCAAGGGCGCGGAACTGGACACGCGTATGCCGGATGACGTCGTGCGTGAAAAAGCCACTGACACGCGATCGGCCGTGGTTGCCCTGACACATGACCCGAAACTGGACGACATGGCGCTGATGGAAGCGCTGGCCTCCAGAACGTTTTACGTCGGCGCGCTCGGTTCACGGGCGAACAACGCCAAGCGGCGTATGCGGTTGGCAACCTTGGGTGTGTCGAGCGACGCGCTGGCGCGCCTGCATGGACCCGTGGGCCTGCCCATTGGCAGTCGCACGCCGGCTGAGATCGCTATTGCGATTCTCGCTGAACTGACCGCCGCACGTCATGGCATTCGGTTCAGGGTGGAAAAACGCACGGACAAGGAAACGGACGGATTCTTTGCGGAGGAGACAGTCGAACGATGCATCACATCTCGGGCATCCTGCTAGCGGCAGGCAACGGCGAGCGATTTGGTGGCCACAAACTGTTGCATCCATTAACAGACGGCACTCCGCTCGGCGTCGCCGCGGCACGCCACCTGCTGGCGGTACTACCGGATTCCATCGCGGTCGTGCGCGAGGATGACGAGGTCTTGTCGGGACTTCTGTCCGACGAGGGCATGACTGTAATTACCTGCGCCAACGCACATCTCGGTATGGGGGCCAGTCTTGCCACGGGTGTTCTCGCGACCTTCGGCGTTGACGCATGGGTGATTGCGCTGGCCGATATGCCATTTGTCAGGTCGCGAACAATCTGGGAGATTGCGACCCTGATGCAACGCGGCGCTTTGCTGGCAGCCCCGTTTTATCAGGGGCAGCGCGGCCATCCGGTGGGGGTCAGCCAGATGTTTCGTGATGAATTGTTGCGGCTTACCGGAGATCAGGGCGCACGCGAAGTTCTTGCAAACTATAGCGCCCGACTGAAACGGCACGAGGTCGACGACCCGGGGGTGTTGATTGATGTCGATGTACCGGCCGACATTGCGGGCTGTCTGAGTTAGTAGTGGTGAAGTTCTAATTTTCTGGAAGCAATTCGATGCGCCATGTCGGATGATGCTTATTCCTTACTTTTCTAAAGTGTGTCGTGACGAAGCAAGGAGAATGTTTTTTGCTGTCCGTGGCTTGTAGGAAAAAACATACACAATGTCGTATCTGCAACACACGAAGCACAAGATACATTCGATTCCTGCATGCTGGAACCATTCTTAACTGAATTGTTCTACCCGTCGGTCCTGGCTGGCCGACTGTCTGGGGAAGGTGGCTATACTTGTATTTTTCCTTATTCTACTTCTTAATAGCTGGACACCCGTGCAAAGGATTCGATAGCAAGTCACGGGGTGCATCGATGTTCTCATGTTCGGCTGTTTCATACGCAAGGAGGTTTGCATGAGTAACACGTTACGAGCAGCGAAGATGGGTGCGGACCATAAACCCGTTACAGGCGAGGTAGGAAGGGAGTCAGCGGAGGTGGCCGAAGCCATCAAGGCGCTCCAGACGCAACTCGCCGATCTACGCAAGATCGTGCGGGCGGCAAGGTCGTCGGAAGATATCATTGCCATACCCGAACGTCGTCAGTAATTCCCTCGAGTCTTTTCTTACCTAACTGCCGCTGTTGCAGCAACAGGTTTAACGTATTCCCGGTTGTGCCGTTTCTGCACCCTGCCCGTTCTTGGCTCCCAGTGCCAAGGATGGGTGTGTGGTTGCACGATCAATTGTAGATGCTCGGCGTCGTGCCAATTATTCTGGTTCTCCACTTGATTCGTGCCCACTCAAATGAGCCATTGGCGCTGAAGCCGCCTTAATTTAGCGGCCAGGTTGCCTGTTTGCTGTTATTAAGGCGGACATCTATTGCACTGAGGATGACGAGGCAGATAAATGGTATTGTATGGGGTCAAGATTGGTAGAAACCCCAGTAACTATCGTGCATTAACCGAGGAAACGGACGGCGGACAGTGAGGAATTATACTTTTATATACGCGTTAGCCACCCGCAGCGGGGTGGCCTGACGTGGCGACACAAGCCATGCACCTTCAGTATTTCGGTTTGCGCGAGAATCCGTTTTCCATTCCGCCCGATCCGCATTATTTGTACCTGAGTCGCAGTCATCAGGAGGCATTGGCTCACCTACAGTACGGCCTCAGTGAGAGCGGCGGATTCGTGCAACTGACGGGTGAGGTTGGCACCGGCAAGACTCTGCTGATCCGTGCATTGGTGGAGCGTCAGCCCCAGGACGTGGACGTGGCGCTTGTTCTCTATCCAGTCCTGACTGTCGCCGAGTTTGTTGCCGGCATCTGCGATGAGCTGCGGATTCCCTATCCGGCCGGCAAGAACAGCCTGAAGGTTTTGATCGATGTGCTCAATGCCCACCTGCTGCAATGCCATGCCAAGGGACGGCGTACGGTGTTGATCATCGATGAGGCACAGAACTTGAACCGTGAGGTGCTGGAGCAGATACGGCTCCTGACCAACCTGGAAACCACCAAGACAAAACTACTGCAGATTATTCTCGTCGGGCAGCCTGAACTCGCCAGCCTTCTGGCGCAACAGGACCTGCGCCAGCTCGCCCAGCGTATTACTGCGCGTCATCACCTCACGGCGTTGACACGTAAGGAAACGTTTGACTATATCCTGCATCGTTGCCGCGTCGCCGGGGCCAGGACGCCGCTGTTTCAGCGCACAGCGATGGAGCGCGTGCATGTGTTGTCGGGGGGCATTCCGCGGCTTATCAACGTGATTTGTGACCGTGCCTTGCTTGGCGCCTATGTCTTGGAAAAAAATGTTGTGGACGTGGCGGTTGTGAAACGCTCCGCGGCTGAGGTCAGTGCGGGCCGCGAAAAGCGTAGCAGGCCTGCTCCCCATGCCCTAATGCCTGTGGCTGTCGCGGCAGCCGTCGCATTGTTTGTGGCGGCCGGCTGGCAAATGTCAGTCTGGTTCAGGCCGGTCGCGCACGATACGCAGGCGGTGGCCGCGGCGGTAGCGCCGGCCAAGGTGGATGAAAAGCCGGCCGCTCCGACAGAATCTGCCGCCATTAAAACGGCGAGCGAGACGAACGTGGCGGCCGACTCGCCGCCGATCGGCGCAAGACCACAAGGCGCCGATTCGAAAAAACCGGTTTCGATCGAAAGTTTACTCGCCAATCCGCAGGTGGCCACGGATACGGAATCGGCCATGAAATATTTGTTCTCCCGCTGGGATCTGGATTACACGGTACTTACAGGCGCGACCGCTTGCGATCGTGCGCTGAATGCCGGTTTGCACTGTGTGTATAAAACCGGAACCTGGAACAACCTGCGGGAATACAACCGGCCAGCCGTCATCGAACTGGTGGAAACCAATGGGAGCAAGCACCACGTGCTGGTTTCCCTGCTCAAGGAGGATACCGCCTCCCTGGAGCTTGGCGGCCAGGCGCACGATTTTCCCACCAGCGAACTGGGTCGCTACTGGTTCGGGAAATATCTTCTGTTGTGGAAACCACCGATGCCAGAGCAGGGCGATTTACGGCTTGGATCGCGTGGCGACTCAGTTGTCTGGCTGCGCGATGCATTGGCGCGGTACCGCGGTGAGGCACTGTCTGCCCAGCCGAAAGATTTGTTTGATGAGACACTGGAGATGGAGTTGATGGATTTCCAGAGCAACCACCATCTCGCGCCCGACGGCATTGCCGGTCGCATCACGCTGACGAAGCTGCAAGCCTACAGTCTGGACAAGGCACCGACATTATTGGCCGATACCACCCTTTCCAAGGTGCGTTGACCATGTCTTATATTCTCGATGCGCTCAAAAAGTCCGAGCAATCCCGCCGGCCAGGTGGCCCCGTCAGATCGAGCGGTGCCGTTCACGAGATACGCGTTTCGATCCCTAGCCGAGGCTGGTTGCTGGTTCTGGGATTGTCTTTGTTGTTCGGCCTGCTGGCCGGCTTGCTGATTTTTTGGCGTGGCCTGAGTCAGGAGGCAACGGTCCTTCCGCCTCCAGTCGCCGTCGCAGAGACACCGTCGTCACTTAATCCAGTGACTGTGGCGAACGCGGTGCCACCCGTCACTGAACCACGCGCGAGCGTACCAGAAGAAAAAACAGCTGCTCCGGAGACCCCCAGTCTGAGAAACAATGCCGCGGTTCTTGATCTGTCAGAACAAGCGCCGTCGGCAGGTGTTGATGCCAAACCCGGGAAGTCCAAGACCAAAGTCCAGCATGCCAAGGTGCGTGTGCCATCGACCGGTGTAGTTATGCCAGTGACACCGCCCGTGGCTTCCGATGGCATACCTTTTCTGTTGCAGATGCCATCGGAATTCCAACGTCTGCTACCGCCATTGAAGGTAACGATCCATGTCTACTCTCCCGATGAATCGCAGCGGATTCTGTTCCTCAATAATCGCGAATACCACAAGGGTGACCAGATTGAGGCTGGCATTCGCGTCGAGGATATCGTGCCGGAGGGCGCTGTTCTCAGTTACCAGGGAGAACGATTCAAGGTAAGCCGCCCCAACTGAGCCTCTATATACTCGAGCGGTAGGACCTGCTTGCAGGTCTGTCTAGGTGAAAATTCGTGCAAACGCCGCACGTTCTTCTTCGGTCATCGATAATGCGGGAATAAGACTTCCACCCGGCGCAAACTCGTACCCACAGCGGCACCGTTCGGAATTCCCGAATACCGTAGCGGTGCAGTTTGGGCATTCTTTGTCGGTGGTGGCGGACGACCTGAGCAGCATGGGTCTGCGTGCGGGAACGGGTCTGGAGGGGGCAGCAATGGGTGCTGGTACAGGTGTTGCCTCTATTACCGGTTCAGCAGGCAGCAGGGGTTTGGTTTGCGTTTCGGTCTGTGTGGCACGCATGACTTTTGCGGCTTTGGCCGCCTGGGCTGCGCGGAAAGCCCTATCCGGCACGGCGGAGGTCGGCGGTGTTGCAGGAACGGATGGCCGCGCGGCAGCGACCACGGGTGCTGGCACCGTTGCCTGTTTTGCCGGAGCAGATACGTGGATGTTTGTTTTTGGCGCACGCACCACGACGCGGGAGCGTGCCGTCTTTTCTAGCTTTGGTGTGGGTACGACAGGCGCTGATGCACGTGGCAGCGCTTGTACTGGTCGCGCTGCTACCGGCTTTGCCGCCACTGGCTTCGGTGGCGTTGGCGTTATGGGTACTGGTATCTTGGCGGCGGAAACCACTTCCACCGACTTTCTCAGTTCAGCAATGTGCACGCGTTGGGCGGTCAGACTAGCCTCCGCCGCGCGAGATTCCTTCAGGGAACGGGCGATATTCTTCGATTTGGTGGGATTGTTCAGGTCGCGTACATATTCCGCCTGCGCAGTCTTGACGGCCTCAACTGCCTGTTCTGCGCGTGCGGTAAGATAATTCTCATATAGTTCTTCGGCCTTGAGGCGTATCTCTTCCGAAGAGGGCTGGGCGTTCTCCTGCTCGAACGAAAAGCCACACGTACACTCGGTCGCATCTGTGGCGACGGTGGCCATGCAACTAGGGCAGACTTTTTGAAAAATGCTCCGTGCCGTCACTGAAAGTTTCCCTGATATTTCAATGTGAATGAACTGCCATTGACGAAAATATAGCGAAGTTTTGGTCTGACAGCGGAAATAGACGATAGCTGGCCGGGTGTGCCCGACAGGTGGTGGATGGCATGGCTTTCTCGAAGCCGACAGACAGGTCGTATCGGTACGGAAATTGCCGGCCATACGACAGGGAAACAGTCAGGTTGAAAATATTCCCAAATGGCTCGGGATTAACCTGATTACAAGTTATAAAGTGTTGATCTGGATCAAAGCGCTGGACGTGCCATTTCTGATATTAAATGAGCGTCACAAACGTGACCTCCGGCTGGCGGAAAATTTCCTGGGGGCATCCCTTAGCTTAATGAGAAGGAGCGTTTATATATCTTCAGCGATATATTGACGCCATGGAACCCCATCCGGGTTCTTCATCCCCCAGGACCGCTGGCCGCCGCTTTTATTTCAGGTTATCGCTGTTGCTGATTTAGCACAATCAGGCGTTTGCTCTAGAATACCCGTTTCAAATACCTTCTCTTTTACAAGGGATATTCCGTGGCTGACAGTACGGATTCGCGCGCTGAGCACCAGCGCGTGATGGCATTGTTCAATCTAGTTGCCTCCGGATACGACAACGACGCGTTGCGTTATTTTCCTTTTGCAGCGGACCGGTTGATAGCGAAGATGCATCCGGCACGTGGAGCGAAGATTCTGGATGTAGCTACGGGCACCGGCGTTGTTGCGCTGGCGGCGGCGCAGGCGGTGGGGCAGGAAGGCCGGGTGCTGGCTATTGATCTGGCGGAGGCCATGCTCGATCGCCTTCAGGAAAAAATCGACAAGTTCGGTATCCGCAATATCGACTTGCATGTGATGGATGCTTCCTCGCTGGATTTCCGCCGCGGTTATTTTGATCATGTTGCTTGCTCGTTTGGAATTTTCTTCCTTCCCGATATGTTGCTTGCCCTCAACGAGTGGATACGGGTGCTAAAGCCTGGGGGGAGCATTCTTTTCACCTGTTTCGGGAAAGAATCATTTCAACCCATGGCGGATCTGTTCATGAAACAGTTCGCTGCCTATAACGCCTTGGCGTCGGACCAGAACCGGACAATCGCCGCGCGACGGCTTGCAGAGGCTGACCAGTGCCATCGTCTTCTGGCCGAGGCAGGCTTGGGAAATGTGTCAGTTCAGGCAGAACAGCTTGGTTATCACCTTAAAGACGAAACGCTGTGGTGGGACGTGGTCTGGAACAGTGGTTTCCGGGGGCTCGCTGAGATAATCCCCGCATCACAGAAGGATGCGTTCAAGACTGAACATCTAGCAGAGGTGCGTCGGCTCGTGACGGACAAGGGGTTGTGGCTCAACGTCGAGGTGATGTTTGCCATGGGAACCAAAGCCTGACTGCAGGATGGTACGACATCAACCCGTAATGAAATTGACGGGTCGCTGATCGTTGTTACAGAAGATCCTTGTACCGCTTCAGATTTTTGCGCATGAGCCGTTGCTGTTTGTTCCACGGATTAGTCCATGGCAGATTTTTCTGCATCAGCCCCTGACATAGCTTGAGCATTCCCTCGATATCATCGAGATGCACAAATTCTGGCGCCGGACCCTCTGGTCGCCGATACCCTGGGGCGCCCTCGAATCCCTGATTGTGGTAGTTTCCGAGCGGCACCGAGATGCCGACTGCGGGAAGGCCGTAAACCGTGGCCACGGTGGCTTCGCATGTCCCACCGTCCATGATCCGACGCTGATGTTTCTTCGGCAGGATTTTCTGGGCGATGTCTGTCAGCACCTTGAGGTGGTTTGGGTTAAACACCGTGCGCCGATCACCCAGCCGCACCACCGGTCCCTTACCGATGACGGCGCCGGGGAGGGTGCGTGATGTTTCCAGGCTTACGCACACGATCGGTCGGCGTGCATGGGATAACCAACCCAGTTCTAAATGTCCGATGGCGCCGGTAAAGCCAACTTCTTCACCACGAGTCAGCAGGCCAAGGAAGGGAGGTTGCTGCTTGTGATCTCGGGAGAACAGTTTAATGGCGGTGTCGATAATGGAAAACACGCCCACCAGATCGTCTGCCGCCTTTGTGTAAAGTTTTCTACCTACACGCCACACTGGTGCGCGGAACTGGAATGCACCATAAATCGCGGCCGCCCTGGGCCGCATTCCTGTGAGGGGGCGAGAAAAGTTTACGTCGGCCGTATCCATTCCATGTCTTGTCTTGGTGAGACGCACACGACCAAGTTCTCCTTCAGCCAGAATACCATCATCCGTCGCGAGCCATACGCGGCTACCTGTCAGGTGTTTGATTGGTGAGCCGCCGTGCCATTTGACCCGCAGCCGCCGTTTGGAAATCCAGCGGATGCCATGAAAGCCTGGATGATCCATGTGCGCGATGAAGAGGCGTAACGGTTCCTGGTTTATTTCCCGAACGAGCCTGAGATAGTGAGACGGCGATTCGCATCCAACCACGATGTTGCCGATAGGGTCGCGAAAAAAAGGAACACCGGCGATCCGGAGCGTGCGGGCCGCTACCTTCACGACATGTTCTTCGCGGAAAGGGGCTGTTGGCTGTGTGAGGAGTTCAGTCAGTAGGGCATAGTGATGTTTATTCATGGTGTGGCACGACTATAAAACTTTTTTATCGCCATGACGACTTCTGACTTCTGACTTCAGGCAGAAATGTCAGGAATTATAAGGAGAATTTTCATTTTTGAGATAAATCAATGCTATTTGTCCATGCTGACCTATATTTGGCTAAGGGAATGGATGTGGCAGAAACGGGGAATACCTGTGTTTTCTTTGTATCGGTTATGAAAGGAGGTAGTCCATGAGTATTCTTAACATCTTGATTGTCCTTGCCATGTTAGCAACTTTGGGAGTGCTGGTGATGGGTGTGGGTTCCATGGCCCACGGCGGTAAGTATGATGATGAACACAGCCAGCAGTTCATGTACGCCCGTGTCGGTTTGCAGGCCATTACATTCGTGCTTCTGATGGTTGCGCTGCTGACTTCACTGAAGTAACTCAGTCGTCGCTACGTTGATTGACGTATGGCTTTTCCCTGCGAAGGCAGCGTCGCTGCTTTCGTGGGGAAGGGGTGGTTTTGGTGGAAAAAATAAATAAGCTATAATAGCTCCACCGAATTTTAGAACGATGTAACGGCTTCCCCTTTCCTGTTTCCCCAGAAGAATAATGTCACACCCGCTGATTTTTGACGTCACCGAGCAGGATTTTTCTGAAAAAGTTCTGGAAGCCTCCAGGGGGTATCCTGTGTTGGTCGATTTCTGGGCCGAGTGGTGCCCCCCGTGCCGGGCGTTGACCCCGGTGCTGGAAAGGGTGACGCGCGGCGGCTACGCCGCCGTGCGGCTTGCCAAGGTGGAGGCGGATGAGAACATGCGCCTGGCAGGACGCTACAAGTTGCGCGGTTTCCCGACGGTCATTCTGTTTGTGGGTGGCGAAGAGGTCGGCCGTTTCAGCGGCGCGCGCTCTGAACAGCAGGTGCGAAGTTTTATCGACGAACATATGCCTCCGTCCGCCAGGCAGGAAGAAAGCCGCTGAGTGTTTACTCGACCTTCAGTAACACCGTGCGGTGTTCGCCGCTGCGCACGGCGCCGCTTTCAAGAATGGCGCGCTGAATCTCATCGTTCGCGGTTGCTATCTCGCCAAGATCGAACCACTCTCCGAACTTTACGGTAACCGTCGTTGCCAGTTCCTGAAACCGAGCGAGACCGATTTCAGGATTTTCCAGTGTCGACAGGCGTGGAACGATTTCGAGTCTTATATTCTGTCCCTCAACGTGCGGTAATACCTCAAACCCGGTGGTGACATTCTGGAGCTCCACGCCTTGCGCGATGATCGCCTGATTTTTGGCCAATGCCGGGATTTTTTTCACGTGCAGCACCGACTGCCCAATGCGTATGTAAGTGCGTTGCCCATCCATGGTAGTGACGGACTGGATGTTCTCATCGCGGGATGTCGTGGTGATGCGTTTTGCCTGGTAACGCGGATCCCCCGGCTTTACGCCGCCGACGACCAGGCCCTTGTTGTCGGCCGCCGTGGATGATGGAACCCGGAGGCGTCCCTCGCTGCCAATGCGCACTTCACCGGAGATTTCATGACTGGTTGTGGCGTGGTCAGCCACCACCGCCTGTTTGACGGTGATGCGCAGGCGACGTTGCGCCACGTCGATCTGGGACAGTATGCGATCGATCTCCTTGCGGTTTTTTTCCGAGGTGCGCAGGATCAGGCGGTAATCGGTACCGCTTAATGCGTCATTGGTGCCGAGCAAAGGGCGGATGATGGGGATGATTTCCTCGGCGGGACGGTGCTTCAGCTGGATAATCTGTATTTCTTCTTCGGCCTGTACCGGCACCAGACAGGTGAGGAGGATGGCCAGTCCCAACAGTGCCACGCGCAAGGGTTTGATCATGCCTGCCACGTTATTCCAGGTTCAGGCGTCGCGCCTCGGTGAAGTGTTGGCGCCAGTAGGGATCGGAGAAACTGGCAATGTAAACACTTTTTCCCGAGGCAGGCGAGTGGATGAACCGGTCATCGCCGAGATACAGGGCGACATGGGACGATTTTTTACCTTCCTGGTTAAAAAACAGGATGTCGCCGCGCTGCATCTGGTTCTGCGAGACAGGCCGCGATAGCCGGCGCAGGTAGTTGGTGCCGTGCGGCAGGTCCACGCCCGCCAGCGAATAGCTGTATTGCACAAGACCGCTGCAATCGAAACCCTGGGGGTTGTTGCCACCGAATCGATAGGGTTTGCCCACCAGCGTCAGCGCCTGGGTCGCGGCCATGCTGCTTTTCGTTTCGGCATTCTGGCTGACCGGGTCAAGCGCGCATCCACATGCCAGCATCAGACTGAGCAGCACAGGAGCAAGACGTGGAATTCTGTGGATCACTGTGAGGTACGACTAAAGACCAGCGGTGCGGAGGTTGGCGACTGGCTCGCTTCGGTTCCACATTTCATTAAACCGGCGCAACAGATTGACGGCTTCCTGAGGGTCATGGGCATTTGTCAGGCATTCGGGCTTGCTCATGTCTTGGCGATGAAGATAACTGTTATGATCGATAACGATAAACATGTCGCGGATACCCTGGTGTTCTTCGCCCACCTGGCGCATATCGAGGAAGTCACTCAGGCGGCGCAACAGCGCAACGAGCCGGTCATTTTCGCGCAGGGCCTGGGTGGCGTCCTCCACGAGAATGCGTGCGCGGTTGTAGCGGTGCCGTGCGGCAAAGCTCGCCAGTGCCCGTGCGAAGCGCCCGTTGTTGAAGAAATAGCTGTCGAGCTGGGGGGAAAATAGGGCGACCTCGCGCCGTGCCTCTTCCGCCAGCACGGCGAGCTGATCGCGGACCTCGTCCCGGCCCCGGATCAGCCGCCGCGGCGATCTCGGCTCATTCTGTTCTACCGGTTGTTTCTGTTCGGTACTCATGGCGCGTCGGATTCTCTTTAGGAATTACTCCACAGGTCAAATGGTGTAGGGGCGACAGCACCCATATAGATATATATAGCCTTACTCCGGGCGGATGCCATGCGTAACGCGATATCGCAATGAGAGAGGCAGTGAACGATGGCAGGAGAAACCCAGCGCCCTGCGGACCGCAGAGTACCGACAGGGATTGAATTAAGTGAAGAAAACGGTCAGTTCTTGCGTTTAGCCAGGTTCTTTGCCTGTTCCGCGGCGTTGCCCGTATAACCGGCGGGAGTGAGTGCCAGCAGTCGCTGCTTGGCCGCGTTGGGGATCGTCAGACCGCGGATGAACGCCTGCATGGTCTCGCGGGTGATACCGCCCTTGCCGCGTGTGAGTTCCTTCAGTTTCTCGTAGGGCTCCGGCACGCCGTAGCGCCGCATGACCGTTTGCACCGGCTCGGCCAGGACGTCCCAGTTATTCGCCAGGTCTTCGCTTAGGCGCGTCGCGTTCACTTCCAGTTTGCCGATGCCCTTGAGGCAGGAATCACAGGCCAGCAGCATGTAACCGAATCCAACCCCCAGATTACGCAGCACGGTCGAGTCGGTGAGGTCGCGCTGGAAGCGCGAGACGGGGAGTTTTTCCGCCAGATGCTGAAACAGGGCGTTCGCCAACCCCAGATTGCCCTCGGAATTTTCGAAGTCGATGGGATTGACCTTATGCGGCATGGTGGACGAGCCGACCTCGCCCTTGACCACTTTCTGTTTGAAGTAACCAAGCGAGATATAACCCCAGGTATCGCGATTGAAATCGATGAGGATGGTGTTGAAGCGCGCCATAGCATTCAGCAACTCAGCGATGTAATCGTGTGGTTCAATCTGGGTGGTATAGGGATTCCAGGTTAGCCCCAGGCCCTCGACAAATTTCTTGGCGCATCCCGGCCAATCGACCTCGGGATAGGCGACGAGGTGCGCGTTGTAGTTACCGACCGCGCCATTGATCTTCCCCAGTATTTCCGTTGCGGCGGTCTGTGATCGTTGACGGCGCAGGCGGTAAGCCACGTTGGCCATTTCCTTGCCGAGCGTGGTTGGCGAGGCCGGCTGGCCATGCGTGCGCGCGAGCATCGCTTGGTTGGCATGTTGGGTCGCCAGATTCTCCATCGCCACGATCAGCCTGTCCATGCATGGAATCAGAACCGTGTCGCGGCCTTCCTTCAGCATCAGCGCGTAGGCCAGGTTGTTGATGTCCTCGGAGGTGCAGGCGAAATGGATGAATTCCGAACAGCGGGCAATCTCCTTGTTGCCGCGCGTCTTTTCCTTCAGAAAATATTCGATGGCCTTGACGTCATGGTTCGTGGTCGCTTCGATTTCCTTGACGCGACGCGCATCTATTTCCGAGAAGCCAGTGACGATGTTATCCAGCAGTTTTTTGGTGGCTGCCGAGAACGGTGGCACTTCCTTGATCTTTCGCTGTTCGCCCAATGTCAGCAACCAACGTACCTCGACCAGAACCCGCAGGCGAATCAAACCGTACTCGCTGAACAGGGACCGTAGCACCGCGGTCTTCTTTTCGTAGCGGCCGTCGAGTGGTGACAGGGCGGTCAGGGAATTAAGCGTCAGGGTCGGTGAGGTTGTGGGTTTTTTCATGTGCGCTGGTTTGTGTCCTGATCCTGCCGTCGCCGGAATTATGTAACGGGATTTTACCAAATTGGAACAAAAATTACCGATTCATATCCGTACCGTGCGGGCGTCGGAAGAGAGTGTCCCTTTACTGGCTATGGCTAACTCGATTACACCGCCGCCGAGGCACTCATCGCCATCGTAAAACACCACCGACTGGCCGGGGGTAATCGCCCGCTGGGCCGCGTCAAACTCGACGCGCAGCTCATTGTCCTGCGCTGTGAGGCAACAGTCCTGGTCCGGCTGGCGATAACGGGTCTTGGCGTGCAGCTTCCGCGGCAGTCGCGGTGCGTCAGCACCGATCCAGTGCAGTTGACGGGCAATCAGGGCCTCACTGTAAAGCGCCGGATGGTGCTCGCCTTGCTCGACATAGAGGATGTTGTGGGACACGTCCTTGCCGACCACGTACCAAGCCTCACCTTCACCGCCGATCCCAAGCCCATGGCGCTGACCGATGGTGTAGTACATGGCGCCGTCGTGTTTCCCCTTGGGCGCGCCTGCCAGTGTACGTATCTCGCCGGGCTGTGCCGGCAGGTAACGCCCCAGAAAACTTTTGAAGTCACGCTCACCGATGAAACAGATGCCGGTAGAATCACGACGGTCAAAATTGGGCAGGCCCGCTTCGTGCGCCAGTGTGCGCACCTGCGGTTTGGTGAGTTCGCCAAGCGGGAAAAGTGTGCGTGCGAGTTCCTTCTGTCCGAGCAGGTACAAGAAATATGTCTGGTCCTTGTTCGTATCGCATGCTTTCAACAGTCGATGCTGTCCGCCATCGTGGCGCACGCGTGCGTAGTGTCCGGTGGCGATGCATTCCGCGCCAAGCGTGAGTGCGTGTTCGAGGAACGCTTTGAACTTGATTTCCTTGTTGCACAGCACGTCCGGATTGGGCGTCCGGCCTGCCTGGTACTCGGCAAGGAAGTAGCTGAACACCCGGTCCCAGTATTCTGTTGAGAAATTAACGGTTTTGAGCGGTATGCCAATCGCTTCGCAAACGGCGCGCGCCATTTTGAGGTCATCTTCGGCGCTGCAATGGCCATCGGCATCGTCTTCTTCCCAGTTCTTCATGAACAAGCCCGTTACGTCATGGCCCTCTTGCTTGAGGAGGAGAGCGGTAACGGCGGAGTCCACGCCACCAGATATGCCGACAATGATTTTCATGAAAGGTTGAATGAGCAGGGTTTACAGGATTAAATTGTATAGCGTTAATCCTGCCACGCTTCTCCAAGGTCCTTAAGCAGGTCAAGCGGATAACGCTGTCTGGCAAGGTAATCGTTCAGGCAGCGCTCGACCTGCGGACTGCGGTGCCGTGACTTCTCGGCGCGGATTTCCTCTGGTGTCATCCAGACGGCGCGCACGATGCCGTTGTCCAGCGTGCGTTCCGGCTCATGGCGGGTAACGTGCCCGATAAAGGCGAAACGCAGATAGGTAATGCCCTTGGTCGGGTGTGGCCAACGGTAGATACCGAGCAGTGCTTCCGGTTCGAAATGCCAAGCGGTTTCTTCCAGCGTTTCGCGCACCACCGCATTCAAAAGGCTTTCGCCTTCATCAAGATGGCCCGCGGGCTGATTGAGCACGAGTCTGTCCTCAACCTCTTCCTCGACCAGCAGGAACTTTCCGTTCCGCTCGACAATGGCCGCGACCACGACATTTGGTTTCCAGATCATGATAGGGTGATTTTACAGGGTTAAGGTATTTGTTTCTCTTCGCGCCATTCGCCCGGTGCCAGGCCATCCACGGTATAGGAACCGATGGCGTGCCGGATAAGACGCAGGGTGGGGTGGCCCACGGCGGCGGTCATGCGCCGAACCTGGCGATTGCGGCCTTCGGTCAGGGTGATTTCAAGCCAAGTGGTCGAAATGGATTGGCGAACACGTATGGGCGGATTGCGTGGCCAGATTGCGGGTTCGGGAATTTTTCGCGCCTTGGCCGGAAGCGTGCGTTCGTTATCAATCAGGACGCCATGCCGCAGCCGCTTGATGGCGGTGTCGTCGGGTTCGCCTTCGACCTGAACCCAATAGGTTTTTGGCAGCTTGAATTTGGGATCGGACAGGCGCTGTTGCAACCGGCCATCATCGGTGAGCAGCAGCAGGCCTTCGCTGTCGCGGTCGAGCCGCCCGGCGGGATAAACGTTGGGAACCTTAATGTATGTCGCAAGCGTCTCACGCCCAGCTTCATCGGTAAACTGGGTTAGCACACCATAGGGTTTATTAAACAGAATCAATTGCGACATATCATAGAGACTGCGGTTATTCCGGCCTCCGCAACGGACCGGATCTGATGGTAGAATGCGCGGCAATTCTTCACCGGAGTATTGTATGCCTTTTACCCATATTCAGGTTCCCTCTCAAGGCGAAAAAATTTCCATCGCCGCCAATGGCGCCCTCAACGTTCCGGATCGTCCCATCATTCCTTTCATCGAAGGAGACGGTACGGGCATCGACATCACGCCGGTTATGCGCAAGGTCGTCGATGCGGCGGTGACCAAGGCCTATGGCGGCAAGCGGTCCATCGCCTGGATGGAGGTGTATGCCGGTGAGAAGGCCGTGGCGACCTATGGCAACAACGCCTGGCTGCCGGAGGAAACACTGAAAGCGGTAAAGGACTATGTGGTTTCCATCAAGGGACCGCTGACGACGCCAGTGGGCGGCGGCATCCGTTCACTGAACGTGACACTGCGTCAGGAACTCGATCTTTATGTCTGTCTACGTCCGGTGCGCTACTTCAAGGGTGTTCCGAGTCCGGTGAAAGAACCCGAGAAGACTGACATGGTGATCTTCCGTGAGAACTCCGAGGATATTTATGCCGGGATCGAGTGGGCGTCCGGTTCGCCCGAAGCGCGGAAGGTGATTGCCTTCCTGCAGCGTGAGATGGGGGTGAAGAAAATCCGTTTTCCGGAAACCTCTGCCATTGGCATCAAGCCGGTCTCGCGTGATGGCACGGAGCGCCTGGTGCGCCGCGCCATCCAGTACGCGATTGCGAACAACCGTTCTTCGGTGACGCTGGTGCACAAGGGCAACATCATGAAGTTCACGGAAGGCGGCTTCAAGAGCTGGGGCTACGATCTCGCCAAGCGCGAGTTTGGTGCTGTGCTTATTGACCAAGGCCCGTGGATGCGCATAAAGAATCCGGTGACCGGAAAAGAAATTGTGATCAAGGACGTCATCGCTGACGCCTTTCTGCAACAGATCTTGCTGCGGCCAGCGGAGTACAGCGTGATCGCGACACTCAATCTTAACGGCGATTACATTTCCGATGCGCTCGCGGCGCAGGTGGGTGGTATCGGCATCGCGCCGGGCGCCAACCTTTCCGATACGGTGGCGATGTTCGAGGCCACGCACGGCACCGCGCCCAAGTACGCCGGCAAGGACATGGTGAACCCGGGCTCGATCATCCTTTCTGCCGAGATGATGTTGCGCCACCTCGGCTGGGTTGAGGCCGCCGATCTCATCATCCAGGGCATGAATGGCGCGATCCAGGCCAAGACCGTGACTTACGATTTCGCGCGCCTGATGAAGGGCGCGAAGCAGGTGAGTTGTTCGGCGTTTGGCGCGGCGGTGATCCGGCACATGCCGTCGGCGCGCGCCAAGCCGAAGAAGGCCGCCACCAAGTCGGTACGCAAGTCTGCCAAGACAGTCGCCCGGCCAAAAAAGAAACCGCGTCGGCGTTAACTGCCGCGCTCGCGGTGGGGCGTGTCGACACTCTTCCGGGCGGTGCGCTCTCGCGGAAAACAAAAAACCCGGCACAGGCCGGGTTCAGAAAAAATCCACATGTAGCGGAGATAACGCGTCTATTTTGGAGATGAGCGGATGTTGGAAGCCTGCGGCCCTTTGGGCCCGTCCTGGACTTCGAACTCTACTTGTTGGCCTTCTTTTAGTGTCTTGTAGCCTTCCATTTCGATGGCGGAATAATGCGCGAAAACATCGTCGCCGCCGTCGGTGGGTGTGATGAAACCATATCCTTTGGTGCGCCGGGATAAACCGGCATGAAGCAGAGAATGAAAGAGTCTTACGAGCAAGGAGTAGCGAACCACTCGGCCCCGAGTTTTGCGCTGGGCATCGCGAGGTGCACAGTGAAGCGTAAACA
>Ga0315268_10000564_pt1 | contig 43388 bp, 32 predicted proteins | sample C1_top_MG_FD_204535 | JGI IMG/M metagenome (GOLD analysis project Ga0315268, IMG submission 204535) | Sediment microbial communities from Yellowstone Lake, YNP, Wyoming, USA - C1_top | ecosystem: Environmental > Aquatic > Freshwater > Lake > Sediment | place: USA: Wyoming | collected 2017-08-01
AGCGACGGCGGCGGGTTGGGCAAGGTCAGCGAGGCGGCGCAGCGCACAACCGAGGCCTGGGACGCTGATCTGAAGGCGCGCCTCGTGTGGGTCGTCGTCTTCCTCGTCGTCGTACTCGGGGGTGGCGGCGGGTTGTACTTCTTCGCCAAGGCGACGCACATCTTCGAAGGTGCGGTGCAGGTGTCGGTCACGGTCGTCAAGGCGAAGCGCCTGCCCATCTTTCACGACAAGCCGGCCGAATTCGTGCAGGCCTCGCGCGAGGCATGGCTCAAGTTCGCGGGCGCCGGCAAGATCGCCGACGTCGCGGTCCGCCCGGGCATGAGGGTCGCCGCCGACCAGGTGGTTGCCAATCTCGAGCTCGCGCCGGCGCAGAAGAAGCAGCTCGATGCGGCCACGGCCGCCATCAAGAAGGCGGAGGGTGAGTACCAAAAGGCGGCCGACAAGCTGGCCCGAGCTCTCGAAGAGCGCGAGGGCGTCGAGCGTGAGCGCGCCTCGGCCGACACACACCTCGAGGAGCTCAAACCGAAGAATGTCCTCAGCGCCGGCGGTGCTTCAAAACGCGACATCGAGAAATGGAAGAAGGTCAAAGCCAAGGCCGCCAAGAAGTTGTCGCAGTTGGCCAAGAAGGAGCGCCAGCCGCGCGCCGCTGAGACCAAGGCCAAGCAGAAGCTCGAGCAAGTGAAGAAGACGCTCGCCGGTGTTGAGCGCGGCATTGCGCAAAAGTTCATCCGCGCGCCGTTCGCCGGAACGGTGGTCGAGGTCAAGGTGAGCAAGGGGCAGAGCATCGGCGCCGACGCCAAGGTCATGCTTCTGCGCGACACGCTCGAGGCGCGCCTCGCTTTTCTGGTCAAGGACGCAGGGGGGCTCGCGCCGGGCGGCGAAGCGTTCGTCGCCGTGTCGCGGGGCCTGCCGAGTCGCGTCAAGGTGGCGGCGGTGCAGCAGGCTCCCGAAGGCAAGCGCATCGAGGTGACGATGGTCGATCCGGCGGGCTCCTTCGTGGACATGCCGCCTACCGACTTCAAGCTCGTACGCGAATTCATAGACCCGGCCTTTGAGGTCCCGGCGACCGCGGTCTACACCGACGAGCGCGGTGGTCATGTCTTCATCGAGCTGCAAGGACGCGCCATCCAGCGCGACATCGAGGTGTTGAGCCGCGACCCGGCGTTCTTCATCGTGCGCGACCACTCCGGCGCCTTGCGCGACGGTGAACATGTCGTGACGCAGCGCTTGAACGCCGAGGGTGGAGTCGCCTCGATCGTCAACGGCTCCTTCTTGGAGCTGCAGAATTGATGGCGGCGGAGGCCGAGATCCCTCTTTCGGTCTTGGCGCGCTACTTTCGCGTTCCGACGCGGGACATCGCGGTGGATTATCCCGGCCGCGAGGTGTTGCTCGGCAGCGCTATCACCAATGTCTCTGTGAACGGCGTCTACGTGCGTACACCGCGGCCTCTGCCCGAGGGCACGTCGCTCGCGATTGCTTTCACGCTTCCCGGGGAGAAGCGGATGGTGCGTGCCGATACCGTGGTTCGCTGGAGCGTGGCCGGCGACGCCGGCGGGCGCGGCATGGGGCTCGAGTTCACTCGAATCGCCAAGCGCGATCAGCGCGCCGTTGAGCGCTTCGTGCGTGCCTTCATCGAGCGCATGCGCGGCAGCGTGCGCTAGCGCCCAGGCGATCCGCCAAGGTGGCCGAGGTCGATGGGGGCGATGGCCTCGGGCTTGGTGGGGTGCGTGCTCGCGCCTTGTGGCGTCGCGGCCTCGGGTGGCACCTCGATGCCGTCGAGCATGGCGTCGATCTCGGGCGCGAGCGGCGAGAACAGCTCGGTGCGGCCGACGGCCGTAATGGCGATGCCGCGGCCGTCGAGCACGAAGAACGTCGAGAGTTGAGTGATCGCGGCCTGCGTTCCGGCGAGCAAATACTCGTGTCGAACGCGATGGGCGCGCCGCGGCCCGATGGTGAACGGGTGCTGCTCGATGTCGGTGATACGGATCTTGCCCGTCGCCTCGAGCTCAGCCATGTCGCGCAGGTTGCGGGTCAGAAATTCTTCGAGGTGAGTCGACTGCGCGCGGCGCGGCTCGGCTACGATATCGAGGCGCGGCGAGCCGGCGATGGCGTTGTCGCGCACGAGGCGAAACGTAAGGCCCCCGGCCTCGGAGTTGCCGCCGTCGACGGCGTCGCGGGACCAATTGGCGAGCTTCGGAATGCGCAGGCCGATCTCGTGCAGGTCAAAGTATTCGGGTGCGCTCGGGCCCCTCGATTTGCACGAGCCCACCGCTGCGATGACGGCGATGAGGGCCACGAGTTGTGGCCGCGCCGGTCGAGTCGAGCAAGGTCCGACGCAGCTCCTCACGAGCGCTTCCTTGGGCGCGGTTTGCCGGCTGCGCCGCGGCGGCGCGGTGATGTCTTGGCGCTTCTCTTGGGCTTGATCTTTGGTTTCGCCGTCGGTTTGGCTTTGGGCGTGGCCTTCGACTTGGCTTTGAGCCTGGCTGCGGGCTTGGCCTTTGCCTTGGCTTTGGGTTTGGCCCTCGTGTTGGTCTTCGGTGTCTTCGGCGTGGGCGCGCTTGACGGCACACTCCCGAGCAGCGCCATGGCGCCGCGGGCGAGGTCAGCGTGGGCGAGCAGCTTGAGCATGCGCGCCACGTGCATGAGGTGCAGGTACATCGCCATCGCGTCGGCCGGCACAGCGACGTGTTCCACGCAGTCGGCGACGAAGGTCTGCAGCTCGGTGCTCGAGTCGGTGTAGATGACGAGTTGTTCGCCGAGGCGCTCGCGCTGGCGTTGGTTGAGGGCGCCGACTCCTGCCATCTGCGGATCGATGAGCGCCAAATAGGCGCGGACCTTGAGCGCGACGACCATGACGCGCTCGGCGCTCACTCCGGCGCGATGGAGGAGACCGGCGGCGTCGATAGCGCCGTCGAGCACTTCGGTGCGCAGGCCGCTGCCTGCGCCCGCACGGTACCAGCCACCGCCAAGGTAGGTCGTCACGACCACGGGTTTACTCGCGAATGCCCTCTCGGCGCAAGGGGCCGACCTGTAGATGGGGTCCTTGCTTCTAAGCGTCGCGCCGCGTTGTACCGGTGGCATCGTGTCGTTGGCTCGCACCCAGCGCCGACCTCATGCTAGGCTCGGCGCGTGTCGAAGCCCGGCGTTCACGAGCTAGACTGGCCAAGCCAGAAGGACCACCTCTGGCGCGTCTTTCCTCGTGCCGCCTTGGCGCAGGTGACGGCCGCGGCGCTCGACCATCCAACTTTGGTGACGCTGTGCCGCCGGCTCGCGCTGCCGCTTGCCACGGCTACTGACAATACGAGCAAAGCGCACCTCGTCGGGCTCATCCTCGACGCTGCAGCCGGTGCCGCGGCCGAGGCGACGCGGGCGCTCGTGGACGCGCTCGACGAGGCATGCGGTCATGAGCGCCGGCTGCTCGCCTCGCTGCCCGAGGCTACGCTCCTCGGCGAACTCGCAAAGCACAACGAGGCGAGGCGTTTCCGCCGCCAGGGGGCAAAGCTCCTGTGGGCCTTGGCGCGCGACGGTCGCGCCGTCGCCGACGCGGCCGTCGCCGACGCCTTGCACGACTATCTGACCGCCCAAAGCCGCCGCGTCGTCGCCGTAAGCAATGCGGAGCACGCGTCGCCCGAGTCGCCTCTACCGTGCGGGCAACCCGCATCGCCGTTGGCGCCCGATTCGCTCGCGCCACCGCCACGACGCGATCCGTCTGCGCCACCGCAGCCGGCCGATCCGTTCGTGTCCGATTCGTTCGCGCCACCGGCGCCGCCTGATCCCCAGGCGCCGCTCGTCGAGGCTCCTGGGCAGCGCCTGGTGCGTCGACGGCTCGCCGGCCCCGGCAGCCGGGTCGGCGTGTTTCTCGACGTGGCCAACCTCTCCGGCGCGGCGCGCCGACTTTACGGTCGTGCCGTCGATTTTCGCGCCCTGCTCGGTGTCGTAGTGGGTCAGCGCCGCCTCGTGGAGGCGCGCGCCTATGTCATCGACAAGGGTTCTGACAAGTCTGGCTTCGACGGCTTCGGCCGGGCGCTGCGCGCGGCTGGGTACAAGGTCTTCGCCAAGCGTCCGAAGGTGTTTCCTGATGGCACCGTCAAGGCCGACTGGGACGTGGGCATCGCCGTCGACATCCTCACCGCCTACGAGCGCTTCGATGTCGTCGTGCTCGGCTCGGGCGACGGGGACTTCGTGCCCGTGCTCATGGCGCTCAAGCAGCGCGGGCTACACGTTGAGGTGGCGAGCTTCGGCGCGCGCACGGCGGCCGAGCTCGCGCGGGTTGCCGACGACGTGCTCGACCTCGACGACACCGTGCTCGAGCGTTAGCGGCGCAAGAGCAGGGTCTGCGCGGTGCCGTCGGGAGCGCCGCGCGTGATGCGCGTCGCGCCGCGCAGCAGGCGAAACGAGTTGCCGGGCAGCATGACGAGACCGTCACGCGTCCACGACGCGTCACCTGAGGGCAACGTGAACTCGAGCAGCCCGGCGCCACCGAGGCGGTAGGAGAGCGCGAGGCCGCCGACTGCGAGCGTGCCGGCGACGCGTTCGAGTCTACAGCTCGAGCCGGGCTGTGCTACGTCGTCGAGTGAGAGCGTCGCCTTCGGCACCGCGCTGAAGGTAAGCACGACAGGATTTACCCCAGGCGGCAGGGGCGCGGCCGGCGGGGCGGGTGGGGCCGGTGCGGTGGGCGGCGAGGGAGCTGTGCCCGGCCTCTCGGTGTGCGTCGGCAGGAGCGTGGCGGGAGCGCGACGCAACGTAACCGGCACGCTCAGCATCTCGCCGACATCGAGTTCGAAGGGCAAGACGACCGGGTGGTAGCCGTTGGCGCGGATCTCGAGCACGTGCGAGCCGGCGCCGATGGTGGCGTCGACAAGCGGCGAGCGGGTCGCGGCGAGCTTGCCGTCGATGATGATCTCGAGGTCGTCGGCCGGTGTGACCTCGAGGCGCAGCCCGGCGCTCTCCCCCCGCATGAGGCGGCGCAGGCGGGCGATGTTTTCGCAGCCGCCGCTCGTCAGCGCGGCGAGCAAGACGACGCATAGGCCCTTAGTTGGGCTCACTCGCCGTCGCTTGGCCATCAAGGTGCGCACGCGGGGTCATCTTCGGCCGGATGAGTGCGCCAGGGCAAGTTTTCGTCTCGGGCGCCGTCGTCGGCGCCGACGCGACCTCGTGCTACGTCAACGGCGCGCGAGCGTTCGACCCTTCGATGCCGAGCGCTCGGGCCTGCTCCGGCGTGTCGCAGTCCTCCGCCACGCGGGCGTCCGCGACCGGCACGAGGAGCTGGCGCTCGGCGCTGCGCAGCACCACGTCGCGTGCGCCGGCGACGAGCGTGTCGCTCCACAGCTCGAGCGCCACCTCGGCGCCGAGCAGCACCGGGTGACCTCGCCTGCCGGCGGCGAGCGGTATCGCTACCTGGTCGCGGCGTTCGCCAAGGGCGAGCACGAGCGCGCGCACGAGGGCGCTGTCCGCAAACGGGTAGTCTATGGGCCAAAGCAGGACGTTCTGCCCTTGCGGCACGAGGCGCAGGCCGCAGCGCAGGGAATCGAGGGGTGTTCCTTCGGGGCACCCCACGGTGAAGCGGAGTCTTGCGGCGGCGGGGTCTAGTCGGGCCTGCACGAGCGGCGCGAGCAGCGCCACGCTCGCGAGGGTCGGGTCCGCAGCGTCACTCGCACCGGCGACCACGACGATCGTGTGCGCGCCCCCTTGTGCACACGTCGCGCACAGACGCTCGGCGAGCGTCTGCCCGGCGAGGTGCAGATAGGCCTTGGGCGTGCCCATGCGTCGTGAGTGGCCAGCGGCTAGAACGAGAGCTGAAAAGTCGCTCACGCGGGCTTCCTTGTCCGGGTTTTTTTGGGGGGGGCGAAGGCGTTGCGTCGGGCTCGGTGTAGCGTCACGCTCGGCGTCGCGCTCTCGCTCGGCCCGTCGATTTGCATTACTTTAGCGCCGTTGTGTGGCGTCCGCCAACCGCGCGTCTTTAGCGCGTGGCTTCGTTTGGGAGGATTCCTTGACCGTGCTCTGCTCGCCGGCGCTCGCGCTAGCGCTAGCCCTTGCCGTGGTGCCGGCCGGTGCTGACGTTTCGCCGAGCACCTGCACCGGCGTGGCGCTCGCGAGTCATCGGGGCGAGGTGGGTACGATCGACGGCGCACCGGTGCTGCGCTACAGCGTGCGGGTGCTCAACCATCTGCGCGTCGCCGTCGCGGCGCTCGACTTCGGCGTGCTCTTCGCCGCCACGGCCGCGGACCTCGCCGCGGCCAACCCGGCTCGTTTGTACGCCGCGGGGGCGGCTGCTCGCGGGGCCGTCGGCGTGGGCCGGCAGCGTGTGCTCGTGACCCTGCCCGCCGGTGCCGAGGCGGACGTGGTCGTGACCGTGCGACTCGATGCCGAGCGGCCGGCGCCCGTGGCCTTCTACGCGGATTTGCTCGGCTACGAGCTCGCCGTCGCCGATGGCGCTCTGCTGCTCGAGCTGCTCGGCACCGCGACGCCGTGCGACGAAGCGGCCGCCGTCGATGCTCTGGCGTTGCGGGCCGACAGGGCTGATCGGGCCAAGGCGCGCGCCCGCTGGCACGCCGATCCCTCCCTCGTGGCTATGCTGGCTGCCGAGGTGACGCTACCCGTGCCGAGGCGACCGCGCGACCTCGAGACCTTCCGGCGCGTCTATGCGGTGCGGGCGCTCGGCGTGCTTGGCGGCAAAGCGGCAGCCAAGGCGCTCGGAGCGCTCGCCGCCGATCCCGACCTCGATCACTTCGACGAGCCGCTGCAAGTCCTGCGCGTCGCTCGCGCCCACGGCTCCCCTATCGAGACGCCGCTCGCCCTAGCGCTGCCCGAGGCCGTCGAGCGGATGAGTGAGCTCGTCGCCCTAGCGCGCGCCGATCTGACGGACTTGTCCAGCGGTCCACGCTAGCACCGCCGCCTTGGACGCGGCGGGTGCGCTCTGCCGCGTCGAGCTGCTGCGACGCGCACGCGTCAAAGGTTGGTTGGAACTCGATCGCCCCGGGGTCGGCAGACGAGGCCGGTTGTCAAGCGCGCCCAAGCCTGCCAAAGAGCAGGGGCGGGGGGGGGAGCGGCGCAGCCGGCCGATGGCTCACGGGGTCGCATGGATTTCGCTCGTACACATCGCAAGCTCACGGTCGGCGCCTTGCTGCTCTCGGCCTTCATCTCCGCGATGGAGATGACGGTCGTCTCGACCGCCATGCCCACGGTCATCGCCGAGCTTGGTGATCTGCACAACTATGCGTGGGTGTTCGCCTCGTACATTCTCGCGACAACCGTGACTGTGCCGATCTGGGGCAAGGTCGCCGACCTCTATGGTCGCAAGCCCGCCATGCTCGTGGGTCTCGCCTTGTTTCTCGTCGGCTCCTTGGCCGCGGGCGTGGCCCCGAACATGCACTTCCTCATCGGGGCGCGCGCCCTGCAAGGAGTCGGCGCCGGGGCCATGCAGCCTATCTCACAGACCATCCTCGGCGACATGTTCGACGCGCACGAGCGCGCACGCATGCAGGGCTTCTTCGGCGCCGTGTGGGGCACCGCGGGCCTCGTTGGGCCTTTGCTCGGCGGACTCATCGTGCACGTGCTGTCCTGGCGGTGGGTGTTCTTCATCAACCTTCCTTTTGGCCTCGCGTCGATGGCGGTGCTCGCCTGGGCCTTTCACGAGCGCGTCGAGCGCAAGAGCCACGCGCTCGACTACTCGGGCGCTCTGCTGCTCGCGGCGGCCGTCGTCACTCTTCTGTCCGCAGGCGCGAGCGGTGTGCATGTGTTGGCGTGGCCGGCGGCTGCGCTCCTCGTCGTGTTGTTCGTGAGCGTTGAGCGAAGGGCGTCTGAACCCATCTTGCCTCTGGATATGTTCGCCGGCCGCGTCATCGCCACCGCTAGTATCGCCGGGGCATTGCTCGGCGCGGCCATGACCGCGACTACGACGTTTGTGCCGCTCTTTGTGCAGGGCCTGCTCGGCGGCTCGCCCACTGAGGCGGGCATGGCGATAGCGCCCATGGTCGTCGGTTGGCCGCTCGGCAGCTTCATCTGCGGCCGCCTGTTGCCGCGCGTCGGCTATCGCCCGCTCGTGCGCGTCGGGTTTGGCTTCGCTCTTGTGGCGTCGGTGCTGCTCGCCCTGCTGCTCGGCCCGAACGCCGCGATGGGCTGGCCGCGCGCGACGAGCTTCTTGCTCGGCCTCGGTCTCGGCCTCGCCAACACGGCGCTGCTCATCGCGGTGCAGTCGAGCGTCGGCTGGGAGCGCCGGGGCGTCGCTACGGCGAGCACGCTGCTTGCGCGTACGCTCGGCGGCACGCTCGGGGTCGGGGCGCTTGGCGCGCTGCTCACCTCGCGTTTGACCCTCGGCGCGGGGGTACCGGAAGCGGCGGCGAACTCCCTGCTTGGCCCGACGCATGGCCGCGAGCTCGCGCCCGAGGTTCTGCGCCAACTCAGCGCCGCGCTCGCGGGCGGTCTCGGCGCCGTGTTCTGGACCGTGGTGGCGCTCGCCGCTGCGGCCTTCGTGGCGAGTTTGTGGTTTCCGGTCTTGCATGTCGCCGCGCGAGCCGTGCCACCGTCTCCCGCGGCGGCGGGGGCTACGGTCGGCGAGTAGGTCAGCGTCGACTACTGACGATCGTTCTACGCGCGGAGGCGGAACGACGATTTGCCTTGGCAATTGCGCCGGTCCGGATTTCTCGGTGCGGTTGTCCTCGCTTTCGTGACTCTTCTTGCGGTGCCCGATAGTCGAGACTAGCGGCCTGGTCGTGTCGTTTCTCGCCGACTTGTCCGTGCGTATTGGACTCTAGCCATGGAGACCGGGAGATTGGATGCATTTGTTCGACAATAGGAGGTGCGCTACCCAACCGTGCCTCCGATAGGGTACGTGTTGCACGAAGCGAGGCGCAATCCTTGGCTACGTATACACGGCCTGCCCGCAGGCAAGAGACAGCCGACAACCGCGCACGATAGGGCGGAGTTGATTCGCCGCCATCGTTGCGCCGGCGTTGCGTGGGCGGTCGCCGACCCTCGTGGCGGTCACTGCGTCCGTGGCGCTTCCGGATCGCCGGTTGGCAACTCCAAAGGCATACGCGTCCGCCGCGCCCCCAAGGATGGTGATGCCGACCCGGTCATGCTGGAGGTTTCTGCGCTTCATCGAGACGCAAATGGCCGCACATCACGAACCGATCGAACCGGTAGAGCGCAAGCCACTTGCCCGCATCGGCAAGCTGGTCAAGCGTGTTTGATTCTGCACGCCATGAACCTACACCAACGGAGCTCCGCGGCACTCAGTTGCTCAAGATCCGCTTGCCGCCCCAGTAGGCGCGCTGGTAGTAGCGCTCGCCGAGCACCGCGCGGGTGACGCCCTTCGATGAGCTCGCGTGCGCGAACTTGCCGTCGCCCAAGAACACGCCGACGTGCGTCACCTGGCCGCGATCGAGCGTGTCGAAGAAGATGATGTCGCCCGCTTTGAGCACGGGTTGGTCGACCTTGCGCCCGAGCTCGTATTGGGCGCGGCTGTTGCGCGGCAGCTCGATGCCGACGCTGTCGCGAAACACCTGCCGGACAAAGGCCGAGCAGTCGATGCCGCGGTGGCTCTCGCCGCCGAATAGGTAGCGGGTGCCGACCCAGGCGTCGACAGTGGCGTTGAGCGCCTTTTGCCAGCCGCTAAACAGCGCCACCGGTGGGTCGCCGGGCAGCGGCGCCGGTGCGAGCTCGCGCACGCGTCGCCGTTCGTGCTCCGTGGCATCGCGCGCCGGGGGGGCAAAGCCATCCGAGTCGCTCGAGCTCGGCGGCGGCTCGATGGCACGCGGCGGTGCGGGGCGCTCGGTGGTCACGTCAGGCGCCGCGTGTGGCGTCTGATGAGTCGCGGGGTCGGGCGCGGGTGTGACCGGCGGCAGCGGGGTTTGCGGCGCGGCCTTGGCCTGCGGTGGGCGCACCGGATCGTAGGCTGGCTTTGGCTGCGGGCTCTGTCCGAGCTCGGCGCACAGGGCGCGGTAGCGCTCGTAGAATGGCGCCTTGGCGTCGCCGATGAGCGGCTTGTTACCCACGCCCTTGAAGTCGTGCGCCACGTCGAGGCGCATCTTATCGAGCTGTTGGCCGAGCTCGCTCGCCACGGGGTCGCTCGCGCTGCGGCTCATGAAGCGCGCCTCGATCTCGGCCGCTTGCAGCAGGCGATCGCGCAGCATGGGGCGCATCAGGGCGCGCGTCTCGCCGAGCACTTCACGGATGTCGCGCACCTCGGTCTCGGGGATCTTGCCGGCGCTGAGCATCTCGTCCCACCACGCGGCGAGGTCGGGCGCGATCTCTTCATTGAAGTAGCGGGGGAAGTCGAAGGCCAACTGCCGCGCCGCGGCCTTCGGTTTGCGCCCCTGGAAGGCGAGGATCTGGTAGTTGATGGCGAGGGGGGGCGGCACCCAGCGGTAGGTGTCGTGATAGGCTTCGTAGGCGGCGCGCGCGGCCTTGACGGGGTCGATGCCGTAGAAGATCGCGGCGGCGATGACCGACTTGGCCACGGTGACGCCCTCGTCGGTGCCGTCCTTGATCGCCTTGCCGCCGAAGGCGAGACGTATCGCCTTGTCGAAGCTCGCCTTGTCGGCGCGGCTCAAGTCGTCGCGGCCGGCCACGTATTCGAGCAACGTCTGGCGGCGTGCTTCAGGCGTCGTCACGTCGAACGCGAGGGCTTGCGAACTCGCACCTAGCACGAGCACAGCGGACATCCACAACTTGCGCATCGGTCAACCTCCGGGGCTTGTTCTTAGACGTAGCGCGATAGTCGTTTGTTCGACAAGGGATGGGTCGATGATCGCAGTGCCCGCGCTCACTCGCGACAGTTGACTGTCACGGCCGCCGTCTTGCCTGCTGACACCTGCGCGGTCTCGGTCTTCTTACGCCCGTCCGGGCATTCGAATTGGATGTCGTATTCGCCCTCGAAGACCTGTAAGCGCACCGGCGTCTCGGCGGGCGAGAGTCTGCCGACGCGCACCCAAGCCCATGGTGTAGCGTTGAGGGCCAGGCTGCCCTTCTGTGGCGAGATGTCGAGCGCCTCGGTGCGACCCGCCACGAGCTTCACCTTGCGTACGACCGAGACGCCCTCGGCGTCGCTGTCGAGCTTGAGCTTGTGCATCCCGGGTTCGACGGCGACGCGGCGAATGGGCGTATCGCCGATGAAGTGGCCGTCGAGAAGGACCTTGAGCTTGATGGGGGACGTGATGGTCAAGAAGGCGCGGTCGTCCATCCCGCTCGGCGCCGCTCGCTCGCCGCCACCGCCGGCGGGTGCAGGCTGCGGCGGGCGCGGGGCCTCGAGCGTCCCGGGTCGTGCGTTCGGAGCCGCCGCCGTGCTGGCCCGTCCGACCGGGGTCAGACGCAACTCGATAAACCGCCGGGCGCCGGCTTCGACGAACAACGATTCGCTCGCCGAGCTGTGACCGGGCAGTCGCACCTCGACGCGGTGGGTCTCGCCGCCGCGTACGCGCAGATCGGAGACGGGGGTCTTGCCCGGCACCTTGTTGCCGTCGACATAGGCGTCGGCACCGGGCGGCGTGCTGATGATGACGAGCGTCGCGCCTTGGCCCTGGTCGGCCGTGGCGCGCAGCTCGGCGAACAGCGGCTCGGGCGTCACCCCGACCTTGAGGCCGTGCAGCTCGCGCTCCACCACTTCGAAGCCGTCTTTGAGGAAGCGCGCCTTGAGCCCGGGGGCGACGGGCACACCTTCGGCGATGGTGAAAGGCGTGCGATAGCCGCGGCCGTCGTAGTGGCGGTTGAGCTCGTCGCCGCCCGCGCCTGTGAAGACGACGCGGGCGCCGCGCGGCTCTGACTCGACGACGAGCTCCCCCGAGCGAGCTCCTGCGCCTCCCGGACCGGAGAGCGACATGACGACGATGGGCACCGCGGCGCTTACGGCGATGAGCGCCGCCGCCCCGGCCCACGTCATCCAGCGCGGTCGCGCTGTTGGCGGCGTGGATGCGGCGCCGCGCTCGGCGCGCAGCTTGCCCTGGCCGTACTCGGTCGGTTGCGTGCGATGCGAGCGCTGCGGGGCGAGCATCGCCGCGTCGCGTGTCGCCGTTTGGGCCGAGGTGCCGTCGTTGCTCTTGGCGTTCCAGTCGTCACGCGGACGTGAGCGCGAGCCCGAGCGCGCGGCGCGTGGCGCAGCGTCAGGGGGCGCCGCGGGCCTATCGACCTGTGTCGATTCGGGCGGCGTCGTGGGCTCGGTATGAGAGCCTTCGGCGTCGAGCGCGCCTTGGTCACTCGCGCTGCGCAAAGGCTCGGTGCCTGCGACGGTGCGTTGGTTGCGACTCTCGGAGCGCGACTGACTCGACTTCGAGCGCGAGCCGCTGCGCGGTTTGCTCGACGAATGCTTGTCCTCGGCCGGCTGGCCGCCTAAGAGGATCTCGTCGGCGAGTTTCTCGGCGAACAGATCCTGCATGTACACGCCCAAAGTCGAGGCGCCCGTAGCGTGCCCGCGGCCGATGAGCATCTGTTCGAGCGCGCTCGCGAGCTCGCCGGCGGTCGCGAAGCGGCTGTCGGGGTCGACCTTGAGCGCGCGCATCACGATGCTCTCGAGCTCGACGTCGTAGCCGGGCAGCACCTCGGCGGGCGGCGTCACCTTGCACTCGATGACGGCGTGCAGCGTCTCGATCTCGTTGTCGCGCTTGAAGAGGCGCGTGCCCGTCGTGACTTCGTAGAGCGTGATGCCGAGCGCGAAGATGTCGGTGCGCGCGTCGACCGGGTCTCCGGAGGCCTGCTCGGGCGACATGTAGGAGTACTTGCCCTTGAGGACCCCGGTGCGCGTCTCGGTCATCTTGCCCGCCGCTTTGGCGACGCCGAAGTCGACGACCTTCACGTGGCCGTCGTAGGTGACGAGGATGTTCTGCGGGCTGATGTCGCGGTGCACGATGCCGAGCGGCTTGCCGTCGATGGTCGATTGGCGGTGGGCGTAGTCGAGCCCGGCGGCGGCGCCCATGATGATCTGCGCGGCCGGCTCGCTCGGCATGGCGCGACCCCGACCTACCTCTTGGTTGTAGACACGGCGCAGGTCTTCACCGCGCACGTACTCCATGGCGATGTAGTAGGAGCCGTCGACCTCGCCGATGTCGTAGATCTGCGCGATGTGGGGATGGATGAGGTTCGCGGCGATGCGCGCCTCGTCCATGAACATCTTGACGAAGTCTTCTTGCTCGGAGAGGTGTGGCAAGATGCGCTTGATGCACACCAAGCGCTCGAAGCCGCCGATGCCGCGGTGCTTGGCGAGAAACACCTCCGCCATACCGCCCGCGGCGATGCGACGTAGAATCTCGTAATTGCCGAAGCGCTCACTCATCGGCTCACAGGGAGCAGGATAGTAAGGGGAGGCGGCGCCGAGTGCAACCGCAGAGTGTCCGTTTGCGCTATTCGCCGGCGATTCGCGCGGCTTACGTCACGGTGCTGCACGTGGGGCCCTCCTCGCCGACGATCCAGTCGGGGTCGAGCTGCGCACGCACGTCTGCCGCGGCAGCCGCTACCCGCGCGGCGGTGCGGCCATCGAAGGTGACCTTGACCCGATAGCGGGGCTCGTCCATGCGCGGGTAGGAGCCTATCGCTACGTCGGCGAAGTCGCGTTGTGCGGCGGTGAGGATGTCGGCGATTTGCGGCTCGGACGCTTTGAGCAGCAAGGCCCGCGAGTAGAACGGCGCGCCACCGAGCTCGTCGGCGATGCGGGCGAAGCACTGCCGCAAGAGCGACGGCACGCCGGCGAAGAGGAACACATTGCGCACGCGAATGACCGGTAGGATCCCCTCCTTGTCGAGGGCCACCGTGGCACCGAATGGGATCTCGGCCAGGCGAAAGTGCGGCTCGCGCGCCTCGCCACCCCAGCGCGCGCGCACTCGGCGTTCGAGCTCGGCGTGGCGCACGATGGTGAGGTCGAAGGCCGCGGCGACGCCGGCGACGGTCACGTCGTCGTGCGTCGGGCCGATGCCGCCGGTGACGAGGACGAAGTCAGCGCGACCGGCGAGCGTGCGCACTGCTTCGGCGATGGCCGTTACCGAGTCGCCGATGGTGCGCATCTCTACGACTTCGACGCCGCGCGCGCGCAGGGCACGCAGCAGAAACGGTCCGTTGGCGTCATCGACTTTGGCCGCGAGGACCTCGGCGCCGATGATGATGAGCGCGGCGGTAGGCGCGGCGTTGCTGGCGGAGCGCGGCGCGGCGCTCATGTGGCGCCTCGGTCAGCGCTGCGGACGAGCGGCTCGAGGAGCGCGATGAGCCGCGCCGTGACGACGGTGAGGTCGGCCTCGGCGTCGACGACGAAGGTCGCGCCGACGTTCGCGAGCGCAAACACCGTATCGTAGGCGGTGGCGATTTGACGCTGCCGGGCGAGGGCGTCGAAGCGCTCCTCGGGGCCACCGCGACTCTGCCTTCGTGACAGAGCTACCTCGGCCCCGACGCGCAAGAGCACCGAGGCGTCCGGCCGCCGGGCCCGAGCGTTGAGCTCGGTGACCCAGGGCAGCGGTAGGTAGCTCGATTGGTAGGCGAGCGAGGAGAGCAGGTAGCGATCCGTGAGCACGAGCGCGCCGCGCGCCAAGGCCGGCTCGATCTCGCGCTCGAGATGATCCAGGCGGTCGGCGGCGAAGAGCAGCGCGAGCGTGTCGTCACTGACGAGCGTCGCGTCGGCGAGCGCTGAACGGATGAAGCGGCCGACCGGTCCGCCCGAAGGCTCGGCCGTGCGCAGCACTTCGCGGCCCGCTTTCGCAAAGTGTGCGGCGACGAGGCCGGCCTGCGTCGTCGTGCCCGAGCCGTCGATGCCCTCGAGAGCCAGGAGATAGCCGCGACCCACGTGTAGTGCCTCCACCGCTCGCCGGCGCTAGCGCCGCAGGAGCAAAGCCAAGAAGAACGGTCCGCCCGTAAAGGCTGTGACCACGCCGACCGGCAGCTCGGTGCCAAAGGTATAGAACATAAGCCGGGCCACGGCGTCGGCCAAGACGAGAAATCCGGCGCCCGCGAGGGCTGCCGCCGGAACGAGCCAGCGATGATCGGCGCGACCGAGGCGCCGCAGCACATGCGGTACGATGAGGCCGACGAAGCCGATCATGCCGGTGACCGCGACCACGGCGCCGACGAGCAAGGAGGCGGCGAGGAAGGCCGCGAAGCGCGCGCGGCCGACGGGTAATCCGAGCGCCGCGGCGTCGTCGTCGCCGAGCGACAGTAGGTTGAGCGGGCCGGCGAGCCACCATAGGCCGAGGCAGCCCAAGGCCACATAGGCGAACAGCGGTACGAGCACGGCGGCGGGCTCGACACCGACGACGCCCATCAGCCAGAAGAGGATCTCCTGCGCCTTGGTCGGCGTGACGACCGCCTTGAAGAAGGTGACGACGGCGGCAGCGAAGGCGTTGAAGACGACGCCGATGAGCAAGAGCGTCAGGGGGTCGGTGCGTCCGCGTGCCTGCGCCAGCGCGAAGAGCAAGAGCGTGCTCAGCACGGCCCCGGCGAAGGCGCACAAGGGCAGCGCCCAGGCGAGCGAGAGGCCGAGCACGAGGGCGATGACGCCGCCAAGCGCGGCGCCACCCGACACCCCGACCACGTAGGGGTCGGCGAGCGGGTTGCGCAGCAGGGCTTGGAAGGTCACGCCAGCGACGGCGAGACCAGCACCGGCGGCCGCGGCGAGCAGGACGCGCGGCAGGCGCAGCGCGAGCACATAGGCCTCGCCGTGCCATGCGGCCCAAGGGTCAATCGAGGTCGTGCCGACGCCGACGGCGAGCAGCATGAGGGCGCCGAGCCCGAGCGCGAGCAGCCCGAGGCTCAGCCAAGCGGCGCCTCCCGGCGCGCGCGCTGTGGCCGTCGCGGCCGCTGCTCTTGGCGCAGGGGGCGATGACATCGCGCCCGCACCGATCGTCGTGCGGCTCACGGCGTGCCCGCCGGTCGTAGAGCCGCCGCCAGGCCGCGCAGGCCCGAGCCGAGGCGCGGCCCGGGGCGCAAGAGCGCTTCGTCCTTGATCGTCAGGAGGCGCGGCGGCGCTTTGCTGTTCTCGAGCACGGGCCGCCAAAACCCCTCGGGCGCGGACTCGCCCATCGTCAGGTCGACGATGACGTCGGGAGCCGCGGCCCACACCGCCTCGAGGTCAATCTGGGCGAAGGGCTGCGCGCTCGCGAGGGCGTTGCGGGCGTTGACGAGCGACAGCACGCCGCCGAGAAAGCTCGCGGCGCCCGCGATGATGAGCGGGCGATAGCCGACCACCAGCAATACGCGCAAGGGCGCTGTGCGGGTCGTGGCGGCGGCCACAGCCGCGAGCTCCGCCTGCATGCGCTCACGCAGCGCCGCGGCCGGGCGCTCGACGCCGCAGACGCGGCCCAGGATTTCGATCGCTTGCCACAGCTCGTCGAGGGTCTCGGCCGGGATGACGAGCACGCTCACTTGGAGGCGCGCCAGGGCGTCGAGTCGTCCGCGGCTGCCGGCGACGGGGGCCGCGACGACGAGGTCGGGGCGCGTGGCGAGCACAGCCTCGGGATCAGGGTCAACGAAGCCGCCGACGCGCGGCAGGCTGTTGACGGCGGCGGGCTCGTGGTCGAAGCGCGTTACTGCGACGACCCGCGGCCCGACCCCGAGCGCGAAGAGGATCTCGGTGAGCGACGGGGCGAGCGAGACGATGCGTCGCGGCGCACCTGCGGCGGGCTGCGGCCCGAGCCACTCGGGGCCGGTGCCGAACGCGAGCGTCAACGCCAGTGCCATCGGCAAAAGACTCACGCTGTCGCTCCCGCTCCTTGCTGCCGCGCCGTGGCGTCGCTAGACTCGCGGGCACCCATCGCACACCGTCGCCTGTTGACGCAACGCGCCTCGCGTGGTGTCGGCCAGCGGCGCGTGCGCGGCTCGGATGGTCGAAGGGGGCATACATCATGGAACGCAACGGGCAATCGATTCGCGGCGTCGCGACGCGCACGCTGCGTCCGGCTAGGTCGGTTGGGCGGGCGGGGCCGCGTCGAGCGGTAGGCCACTGCGACTCGTCGTTCGGGACCGTTCGGAGCGTGATCGCCGTCGCGCTCGTCGCGGCGGTAGCGGGGCTTGCCTCGCCGGCCGCGGCGCTCGAGCTCGGCGCGCTGTGGCCGTGGAAGTCGGCCACCGAGCGTTGGGCCGAGCGTGTCGAGCAGGCGCGCAGCGGCGGGCAGCTCGACGCTGCCGTCACACTGCTCGACGAGGCCGAGCGCGACGTGGGCACCGCGCAAGCCCCGCTCATTCGCGAGCGCGGCCTCGTCGCGCGCGATCAGGGTCGCTTGGCCGAGGCTGCCGACTTGTTCGGGCGGGCCGCCGACCTCGATTCGGAAAGTGACGCGCGCCTCGCGCAGGCCGCCGCGTTGGTCACTTTGCAGCGCGTCCCTGAGGCCGTCCAAACTCTCTCGCGGGCGTTCGAGGAGCGCAGCGGCGCGCTGCGCGGCGATGCCGTGCTCGCCGACGAGCGCTTTCGCCCCCTCGTTGGCGTGCGCGCCTATGACGACCTCATCGCCAACGTGCGCGCCGAGCAGGCCGGTCCGCTCGGCCGCCTGCTCATCAAGTTCGATCGACTCGAGGAGCAGGTGCGCACCGCCGACAAGGTGCTCAACGTGCTCGGGCGCTGGATGGCGGCGCTCAGTAGGCTCGCCGACCTCACCGGCGTGCCCGTGCTCTTGTTGCTCGCGCTCGGCATCTTCGTGACTTTTGGCATCAATCAGCTCGGCGTCATGCGGCCCCCGTGGCCGCTGCTCGGCGGCATGGCGATCGCGTCGGTGCTGTGGTGCATCGCCGCCGATGTGGCGAGTGACGGCAAGGATCTCGGCCTCTCGACAATCGCCATCGCCTTTCTGATCGTGCTGTCGCCCTGGGGCGTGGCGCTCGGGGGCCGTCGGGCCTGGGCGCGCTGGAAGGCGCGCCGTCGCTATGATCCGTTTGCCGCCGTCAACGTCGAGCACACGATGGCGCTGTTGCGCAGCGTCCTAGGGCACGCCGAGCGCATCGCGACCGGCGCCGCGGGTGAGCAGCAGGCGGCGCACGAGAGCCTGCGTGGCCTTGCGCCGGCCCTGCAAGCGCGCCTTGCGGGCCAGCCGCCGAGCACTAGTCGGCCGGATCAATCGTGAGCTCTTGGCTCGTCCATGTCTCGCCGCCGCGCTGATCGCGCGCCACGAGCCAGAGCACGGCCACGCTGCCGCTCGTCGCGGGCGGCTCGCTCGGCGCCGTGTAGACCGTGTCGAGCGTGCTCGTGAACTTCGGCCACGTGAGGTCCTCCTTCATCTCGCCCGTGCTCGCGAACCACGAGACCGAGATCTGCTCGACCGCAGCCTCAGTGGAGATCGTGCGCGTTTGCAGATCCGTGTGCACGATCTGGTAGGGCTCGCTCGATGCGGCCGTAAAGCTCGGACGAATGCGGACCTTCTCGCCCGCTTTGACGTGCGCCGGCTCGCAGCCGCTCGCCACCGCGTCCTCGCTGCCTTGGCAGATGGGCGCAAAGGGCGTCAGGGGGCTGCTGCCGCGGCCGAGCTCCAAGCGCGGCGCGAACTCGGGGTTGTGGTTGCCGGCTATGTCGGGGTCCCAGGCGACGCAGTTCGAGTCGGCGGGCCCTTGGCAGAAGTGGTAGCCGAAGTTGGCCAAGGCCGAGTTGAACGCCGCGAGGTCGGCGACGCCGACGACAAAGCGCTTGATCGCCACGAGCGGTGGCTCGCCCGGCTTGTCGAGCGTAAGGATGACCGACGGCCAGGCGCCAGCGCCATAGCCGTAGAAGCCGTTGTCGCGATAGTAGCCGTCGAGCCCGAGCAGCGCGCTCGTCGGCACTGCGAAACGCGCGACCGAAAGCGGCCGCAGGGTCTCATCGACGGGCCCATTGGGCGCCGCGCCGATGGCGCTCGCTACACCCTCGGCCGTCGTCGCGTGCGCCGCGTCGAGCGCGGCGTGCACGCCCGTACCGACAGCTTCGGCGCGCAAGGCGTCATAGTCGGCGCAGGCGAGCGCTGATTCGACCGGACACAAGGTCCAGCGAAACGCGACGTCGCCGCCACGCGGATCGAGCACGAGCGCTGTGAACGTCACTTCGGCCGGCAACGCAAGGGCGGCATCGAGCAGCAACGTGGGCGGCTCGGCCGAGATGGCGAGCACGCGCAGGTCTTTGACCTTCGAGTAGCGATCGAAGCTGCTCGAGCAGGCGGTCGTGGCCGCGGCGGCTGCGCCGAGCAGGGCATACGCGAGGCAGGTGCGGGCGAGCATCAGAACTCTCCCTTGACGCCGATGGTCGGCAGGATGGGTAGCAGGGTGGTCGCGTTCTTCGATCGGTACCGATAGTCGTACGAGTACCCCTCGACGTTCTTGGCGTTGGTGGCGTTGATGACCTCGAGGAAGAGTCCGAGCGTCCACAGGTCGAACGTCCAGGTCTTGTCGATGCGCACGTCGAGCTGTTCGAAGTTCGGCATGCGGCTCGAGTTGAGCGCGACGTTGCCGATGTCGACCGCGTAGCGATCGAGGTCGGCGTCGAAGCTCACGACGCCCGCGTCGGTCGGCGTATAGGGGTTGCCCGAGACCAAGCGGAAGCGAAAGCCGGCCTCGAGCCCCCAGGGAAGGATCCACTGGCCGACCACGGTCAGGATATGCGTCTGGTCGTAGGCGAAGGGGTACTCGAGCTCGCCCGGGTGGTCGCGCACGAGTGAGCGCGACAGCGTGTAGGCGATCCAACCATAGAAGTTGCTGTCCTGCCGCGCGAGGTGACGCAGCAGCACCTCGAGCCCATACGAACGCCCGCTGCCGTCGTTGTTGTAGTACTCGGGCCGCTCTTTGCCGTCGGCGAACACCGTGCGCGTCGAGAGCGAAACGAGCCGCTCGCGCTTGGTGTAGAAGCCCTGCACGTCGACATTGATGAGGTCGGTGAGGGTCTGCTCGAGCCCGGCGATGAATTGCTGGGCACGCAACGGCTTGAGCTTCGGGTTACCCATGCTGTCGATGAGGTACTGCTCCTCGGGCAGCTTCTCATACCAGCCGTAAGCGGCCTTGGCGGTCGTGCCGGGATGCACCTCGAAGCGCGCGGTCAGGCGCGGCTGTAGGGCTAAGGCCTGTGTCTTGTGCAACGAGAAGTAGTCGAGGCGCAGCCCGGGCACGAGCGTGAGCCCCGCGCCCGGCGTCAACACGCCCTCGAGCCAGTACCCTTGGCTCGCGCCCTTCATCGTGCTCGTCCACGGCTGGCTCTGTGTGTAGTCGAACACCGGCGCAGGGAACATGTGCAAGTCGGTCGGTACGGGCATGTTGAAGTCGAGAGTCGCCTGGCCGAGATCGTGATCGAGGCCGCCGTTGACCGTGAACATGTCGCTCAACTTGTAGCTCACGTCTTCCCGCCAGTTGGCGCCCGTGATGTCGATCTTCATGCCGAGGTTGAAGCTGCTATCGCCCGCCCCAATGTCGAACTCTTGCACGACGCGCCCAGGAGCAATCGACGAAGTGATGGTGAGCGCCGCCGTCGGCTTGTAGCGATCGCGCAAGAGCAGGCGATGCGAGTTCATGTGCATGCCGACGCCGATGTTGACGTCCTCGGCCGAACCGCTCTGCACGAGGCGCAATCGGTCGTCGGAGCCGAAGGCGAAGATCTCGAGCGTGTGGGCACCGGTACGCAGGCGCGCCTTGGTTTGGTAGTCCCAAAACACCGGCGAGACCGTGAGGCGTCCTTGGCCTTCGGCGCGCGGGATGCGATCGAGGACGAAGGGCAAGAAGAAGTCGATGTACGAGCGGCGACCGGCGGCGGCGACCGCCCACTCGCCGAGCGGTGCGCAAAGGTACGCGCTCGCGAGCATGACGCTCACCTCGCCCGCGCCGCGCACCATCTGGCAGTCGAGATCGCGGCTCACGACGTCGACGATGCCCGCCGTGGCCCGGCCGTACCGGGCGCCAAAACCGCCTGGGAAGAAGTCGATGCGTTCGAGAAACTGCGCGTTGACGACCGAGGTCAGGCCGCCGAAGTGGTAGAGCAGCGGCACGGGCACGCCGTCGATGAACACGGCGGTGTCGGCGGGTTGGCTGCCGCGCACGAGCAGCGCGCCACCGAGTCCACCCGGCACGCGCGCGAGGCCGGGCATGTTCTCGATGACGCGCACCGGATCGCCGAAGGTGCCCGGCATCTTGGTGACCTCGCGCCGCTCGAGCTGCACCTTGGCGACCTCGCGCTTCTCGATGCGCCCGCGCACGACGGTCTCGAACGGGTCGCGCGCGCGCCGCACGAGGTAGTACTTGGCCTCGAGGCGCTCGGTGTCGGAGAATTCCTCTTCGACCTCGTAGGTGTCGTGCAGGCGGCTCGTGATCTTCACCTTGTGTTTGCCGGCGGGTGCGCCGCGTACCGCGAAGGAGCCCTCGGCATTCGTCTCGGCGACGTTCTGCTCGTCGATGGCGATGACCGCGCCCGCGATGGGCGTGCGCACGCCGGCCTCGCGGACGAGTCCCTTCCAGTTCATGGGCGCCTCGGCAGGGGTGCTCTCGGCGGTGGCTGCGCCGTCGGGCGTCGGCGCTTCGGGGGTGAAGCCGTAGCGGTACTCTATGCGAATGGGCGCCGGTACGTTGTCGATCTCGGCCGGCGAGAAGACGAACTGCGTGACGGCCGTAAGCGCCGCCTCGGCGAAGGCGGGGGCGCTCGACGAGAAGACCTCGACGTGCTCGACCGCACCACGCCCGTCTATGTCGATGTAGAGCACCACCTCGCCAGCTAGACCCTGCGCGAGCAGGTCGGGCGGGTAGTCGGCAGAGACGAAGGTCACGAGCTCGGGCGCGCGCGTCAACTGCGGCGCTGCAGGCGGCTGCGCCTCGCTTTCGGCTGGGCGGGGAACTTGCTGCGCCTCGATGGCGGCGTGGGCAGGGGAGGCTGCGAGCGTCGTCGCGCAAGCGAGCCAGATCACCGATGGCTTCATGGGGCTCACCTTTCGCGCTTCTCGGACGCGCGAGCAAGCACATGGGCGATGCGGGTGAGCAGGAGCATCGACGCGTGTTCGGCGCCGCCTGAAACTTCGAGCAGACCGCTCGTCGTGCGCCCGGATAGTTTCGCGCACGACGAGCGCAGCGCCGCGCCTGCGCCCTCGGACTGCCACCACGTGCTTCCGAAGGTGCGCTCGAGCTCGTCGTGGATCGAGGCGCCGATAAAGAGGCCGGCGAGGCTCGTGACTTCGCGCATGGGATCGTCGGGCTTGGGCTCGGGCGTGGCGGGGGTGACGTTGGGCGAGCCTCGCGCGCCCGGTGTGTCGGGCGCGCTCGACCGGGCATCGCCGGACATCGCGGTCGCGGGCGCGAATGTCTCGATGAGCGCGGTGGCGACGCGGCGCGTGCGCTCCAGGCGCGCCAGGGCTTGCTGCCGAGCGTGGAGACCTTGATCGGCTCGTCTCGGCAGGGCGTGCGCGGCCCGCCAATCGTCGTCGGCAGCTAGGTCAGCAAAGAGCTCGGCGAGGCCGGCGCCGAGCGCCGCGCTCGCGGCCGGAGTCTTGTCCGCATCCGCGCACAGCATGGCCGGTAGGGATTGACCGAGCGCGCGCAGACTCGCTTCGGGGGCGAGGCTCGAATCGAACGCTTGGTCCAAGGTTGTGCGGCCGAGGCCTAGAGTCTCGAGCGTCGCGCGGCTCAGGCGAGCGCCGTCGGGCGCCCCGACGGGTAAGAGATCGTCTTCGCTCGGCACAGTGGGTGGATGCGCGCGCTGTTCGGCGTGCGCGGCGAGGGCCATGACACCCGAAGCGAGCAGTGTCGCGCGCGCCGCCGCCACGAGCGCCTCGATGTCGCCGGCGCCAAGCCCGCGCGCCTGCTCGTCGAGCGTCGGCGCTCGCGCTTGGGCGCCGCGTTCGTGGGCTGGCGCAAGAGTGGCGGTGTACGGCCCTCGCGCGGGCCCCGTGTGTCGGCAAGCCCCGAGGCACACGCCGAGCAGGGTGCCCGCGACGAGCGTGGCGCGGCGCAGCCCGCGTGCGCCGTCGCGAGCGGTCGGTCGCAGCACGCGCCCTGCGTGTCGTTTGTCCATGGCGAGGGAGCGTAGAGAACGAAGGCCGGGCCCGCAAGGGAAACGTGTCGCTTGACCGGCGCACCTTCGGCCTGGTTTGACACACCCTGTCACCATCAACCGAGGGGATACCGTGCTCAGTCTGTTGCTCATCACTGCGCTCGTGGCGAGCCCGGAGCAGCCTTGCGTTGCGATTCTGCCGCCGACGACCGACCAGGCGGACGCGGCCTCGCTCGGCTGGGCCTTCGCCGATGCCTTGACGGCCCGGCTCCTCGCGCACAGCAAGTTCGATCGCGGCACCGGCCAGCGCCAGTACCCGCTCAGCGTTTTCGGCTGGCGCGAGAGCCGCAGCGCTCTGCGCGAAGCGGGCTTCGACGCCAAGACGTTGCTCTCGGCCCGACGCGCCGAGCGCGTGGCGAGCTTTCTCGGCGCCGATGCGCTGTGGGTTGGGATGTTCGCGCAAAAGAGCGACAGCATCGAGCTCATTTGGCAGCTCAAAGGCGTGCGCGCGGGGCAGGAGCGTAAGCTCTCAATCGACAAGGAGCGCCTCGCGCTCGGCGTCGAGCAGGTGTTTCGCGCCGTCATCGCCGATCTCGGCCTCGACGACGGCGCGGTGCCGGATCATGCGCTGCCCGTGCAGCCGTACGAGGTGGAGCGGGCCTATGGTGAAGGGCTCGCGGTCCTCGCCGAGCAATCCATGGACCCGCGCGCGCAAGTGCTCCTGTCGCCCGCCTTGCTCGAGAGCGCGCACGCAGCGCTCGCCCGCGCCACGACGCTGTCGCCCCAGTTCGCCTCGGCGTGGGCGTGGCAGTCGATCTCGAGCGCCATGCTCGGGCGCACGGCGGCCGCGGACCAAGAGCTCGCCCGTGCGATGCAGGACCTCGGGTACACGCCGACCACCACCCTCGCGGTCTACTACTCGTTTTGGCGCAGCGACAGGGCCACCGACGCGCTCGCCGCGTTGCAGGCGTCGATCAATACCCATCAGGGCTTCATGCTCGGCCGCGGCTATCTCGGCCAAGCGATGTTGCGCGCCAACCACCCCCACGAGGCGCTCACCGCGTTCACCGCCTATCTGGCGCTCGCGCCCGGCAACCCCTGGGCGGTCATCAAGCACTCCGAGGCCTTGGCGCGTATCGGCCAGCACGAGCAAGCGATATCCGAGCTCAAGACGTTGCTCGGCAAGCTCGGCTCGAGCCCGCTCCTTCAAGGTGCGCTCGTGGCCCGCTACACCGACGCCTTGCGGCTCAAGGACGCACGCGCCACCGCCGAGGCGGGGCTCAAGCAGTTTCCGTTCGATCCCGAGCTGCTCGCGCGCCTGGCACAGATCGACCTCGAACAAGACAATCTGCCAGCGGCGCAGCAGCATGCCGAGAGCGCCGTCGCGAACCTCGCCAAGAGCGCCAACCACGAGTTTGCCGGCTTCGCGCAGCTCATGCTCGGACACGTGCTCGCGCGCCTCGGGCGGCGTGACGAGGCGGTCGGTGCGTTGCGCATGGCCGACCGTCTCGGCGTCGATGTCTATGAGCGCACCGTGCTCCTGCGTGACACGCACCTCAAGGCGTTCTTCGAAGATCCGCGCTGCCCGATCCGCAGCGAGGGCGTTCCGCTGCCTCCGGAGCAGCCCTAAAGGTTGCTCGCGATCGCCACAGCATCGCCTAGCAACCAGAGCCAGAGCGCTGCCGATAGTCTAGCTAAGGACAATCTTGCTGAGGGTTTGATACGATGACGATTTCGACGAACAGCCGCACTTCCGCAAGTCCCGTCGCCGTCGCCGACCCCGCCGCAGCAAGCGCCGGGCGCGGCTCATCCGTCGACCAAGCGCAGGCTGTCTTTGCCACGAAGTACGGCCTGCACGTCCAACTCAACGAGGCGCAGAGGGCGGCGCTCGTCGAGGTGCAGAAAGAACATCCGGCGAGCGCGCTGCACGCTGAGGCCTACCTCGCGCTGGCCTCGGCCAACGTGGGGCTCACCTGCAAGGACGCCGCCGCGCGCGCGCGCCTCATAGCGGTCGTCGATACCGCTGCGGAGCTGTTGTCACGCCGCGACGCGGCCGCTGGTGCCAAAGGCTCGACGTCGCTCGCGGCCGTAGATGGCTTCGCGGAGCAGGTGTTGCGCGCCGCCAAGCAGGGCGCCGTCGATGTCGTGCGCCTGCGTAACCAGGCGCTCTCCGGCACGGCGCCAAAGGCGCTCGACGGCTACGAGCTATCGACGGCCGACAGGCCCGCGATCGCGGCGGCGAAGCTGCAAGGTAGCGGCGCCGCGGTCACGACGCGCGAGCTCGCGACGCCGGTCGCCCCTGTCGCGACAGGGGCGAGCGTCGAGAGCATCATGAACCATCCGGTGCCGCGCCCGCGCGTCACCGAAGCGATGGCGCGCGAGAAGAATCTCCCGGCCGATACTGTCCCGGGCACCAACGAACCGTGGACCCCGCAGGGTGTCGCGCAGCGGCTCGACAAGTGGACGCGCGGTTGGGGCACGAGCAACGAATCGCAGATCCTCGACATCACCGCCGGCCTTACGGTCGCCGATCGCGAAAAGGTCGCGGAAGAGTTCGCGCGCATTCGTGCCGAACGCGGCGAGAAGGCGTTCAAGGGCGGCGACGGCAAGGCTCTCTCGGGCAGTAAGGCGCTCGAGGCCCTGCGCAACGAGCTGCACAGCGAGCTGACCGACGGGATGCCGTGGGAGACCCGTGACGGCCTCGTTATCCTGGCGCAGCTCGATCCGAACAACGCGGCCGGCCTTCTGCAAGCGCAAGACGTGCTCATGCTCGACCTGACCGGCGTCCTCTTCTGGGGCCGCAACGGGGAGGCGGCGCTGCGCCTCTTGCAGAACTGCTCTGCCGAGCAATTGAAGGCGCTCGATGCGGCTTTGCGCAAGCCTCCCTACAAGACGACCCTCGAAGCGGCGGTCAAGCGCCTAAGCGGCGCCGACGAGCGTCGCGGTTTGTTCTTGCTGGAAGCGCCGCGCGTCCTTGGCAAGGTGCCGGATTCGTATCTGCGGGCGTTCGAGCTGCACGAGGCGGTGCGCGGCTTTGGCACCGACGAGAACAGGCTGTTTCGCGTGCTCGAGCAAATGAGTGAGCAAGAGGTGCGCGAGGCGGCGCAGGCCTTTGTGGCGATCTATCCCGACGAGGGCAAGCCCGGCAGCAATGGCGCCACGGGCAAGCTCACCGACAGCGCGATGTATCGGCGGCTGCGCGCCGATCTCGACGATTTCATCGGTGGCGACGACCTGTGGTTGCGCCGCCTCGATTTTGGCATCCAAGGGTTGCGCTTCGAGCCGAATCCCGAGCTTTCACCCGAGCAACAGCTCGCGCAAGACCTCTCGCACCGACAAAATGTCGCCCACTACCTGGCGATGACCTTTCGCTTGTCGGGCAAGAAGGAGACCGACGAGCAGGATGTGGTGGCAGCGCTCGGCCTCGTGCAGGCGAGCGTCGAGCCCGGCACGGCGCGTCCGACCAACGGCCGGCCCACGGCCGACGAAGTCCGACAGCTCTACGCCTCGTTCGGTAGCGATAAGAGCTACGGCGGCGAATTCAAGAAGGCCAACATGCGGCTCGACATCGATCGCGTCGTGCACGGCGAGAACATGGAGCTCGCCGGCATCACGCTCGAGGGCGGGGGCTTCGACTCTCCCGACGCCGCCGCGATTCGCATCCACAATGCGCTCGACAGCGGCTTCTTGGGGCTTGGCGGCACGCGCGAAGAGGTCGTCTACGAGGTGCTCGACCGGCCGGCGATGAAAACGGCCGAGCGCGAGGCCTATCTCGTCGAGGTGCGCGCGGCGTATGCCCGGCGCTTTGGTCAGGGCAGGGTCGACGCCTTGCGTAGTGACTTGGGCAAGAAGCTCGGCACCGAGATCACGCTGCCCGGCGGTGCCAAGGCCCCGTCGCGTGCGCTCGTGCTCGAGCAAGCCGGCGTGCTGACGCCGGCTGAGCGCCTCGTCTACGCCATGCACGAGCCGGGCGCCTTCGGTGTGTTCGGCAAGACCGATAAAGACGTCATCATGCAGACGCTCGTGGGGCTCTCGCCGCTCGAGAAAATCGCGGCGATGAGTGAGTACGCGCGCATCATGAATCGGCGCTTCAACGTCGAGACGGGTGAGAATCCGCTCATCGCCGACCTCAAGTCGCTCAAGGGTGCCGACGTGCGCTTCGCGACGCAGCTCGCGCAGATCATGCCCCAGGACGTCGAGGGCTTGGCGCTCGAGATCGAGGCCTTCCTCAACTCGCACACCGACCCGGCGATCGATGCCTGGGTGAGCGCGAACTTGGGCGATCCCGACGAGTGGATCGCGCGCAACTTCGGCGACTCCGATCCGCGCACGCCCGGCATCCAACGCGACGGCATGCCCAACCTGCGCGAGCTCGTGCGCGTCGCGGGCGGCTCGGCCAAGTTCGCCGTGCACGTGCGCTTGCAGGAGGCGGAGTTCATCAAGCAGGTGCAGGACATCGTCGTCGCGACGCGCGGCAACGGTCTCACCCAGATGTTGATGGACTTCTTTGGCACCGAGGGCGCTGGTCTCGAGAACGAGCAGCGTGCTCTCGTCGCGGCGGCGCGCGACATGCTCATCGAGCGCGCTGCGACCGGCAACGTCACCGAGGAGCAGATCGCGCGTCTGCGCCTGCGCTACGCCGAGCTGCTCGCGCGCGCGAGCCAGTATGATCGCCTGCGCGGCGCGCGGGTCGAGATGGCGGCCAACGTGATGCTCGCCGTGGTGCTCACCGCGACGATGGTTGCGGCGCCCGCGGCCTCGCCCTTGACTCTTGGGCTCGCCGGCGCGACCACCAAGGTGGTCACCAAGGGCGCGTTTGGCGAGCGCGACGCCATGGTGCTCGTCAAGGATGCTCTGCGCGGCGGCGTAGCCGGCCTGCTCGGGTACTTCGGCGCGCAACAGATGGCGACCATTCCGCCCGACGTGAACCTGTGGCTGCGCGCCGTGCATGCAGGCGTGGTCGGCGCCGAGAGCTCAGTCGGCTACGGCGCGATCGATCGCACGCTCGAGGCCGACACGTGGAAGCATGGTGCCGTGCGCGGCGCGCAAGAGCTGGTCGGGGGCGTCGTCAACGACGCTGCGGTCGGCTTTGGGGTTGGTTTCGCGACGACGGTGATCGTCGAGTACGTCAAGCGAGGCCTCGACTCACTCAAGAGCAAACCGAAACCGCAGGAGCAGCCGGCCCCTGCGCCTGAAGACCCGGGTCCGTCGAATGACGGTGGCACGCGACCACCCGGCACCGGCGGCACGACGGGACCTGGCGGCTCGGGTAACACCGGCCCCTCGACCGGTGGCACGCGGCCGACTGACGGCGGCTCGACCGGCGCCGGCGGCACCGGGAATACCGGCCCTTCGACCGGGGGGACGCGACCGAGCACGGGCGGGAGCACGGGTGGCACGACGGGGGGCACGACGGGCGTCGGCGGCACGGGCTCGACTGGAACCACCGGATCGACTGGCTCGACTGGGTCGACTGGGTCGACTGGGTCCGCGGGCTCGGCTGGGTCGACGGGCTCGGCTGGGTCGACGGGCACGCCGGGCGTCCGGCCGGTCAGCTCGGGCGGCACGGTTGGCACCGGCTCAACCGGGGTTGGCGGGGGCGTGGGCACGGGCTCAACGGGGACGGCGGGCTTGCCGGCCGGCGGCCGCCCCGTGGGCACCGGTGCTACGGGCGGCGCGACAGTGGCGCCATCCCCCTCGCCGAACGTCGGTGTCGGTACGCGTCCCGTGGGTGTCGTGACCGCAGGAGTCGGCACTGCCGGTGTGGGCACGAGCGGCGCTACGGGGACCGCTGTTGCGACCGGCACGGGCGGCACTGCGACGATCACGGCGAGCACCGTCGGGGGCAGCGCGCCCACGGCGGCGGCGGTCGCTTCGCCTCTGGCGGGCACGACCACAGGTCTCGCCGCCGTTTCCACGACAGACGTGAACGCCGCGGTGCAAGGCGCTGCAAGGGGCTGGAACGTCGCTCTCGAGGCCAACGCGCCGCTAGGGATACGGCAGGGCCTCGTCGGCGTCGAAGCGCTTGGTTTTGAGGTCCTCTATGAGCGCGAGCGTCGGCTGCCCGATGCGAAGGCGTGGCAGGATCTGCTCGACCACGCACGTCGCTCGGGCATGGCTGTACCGAGCGAGCTGCCGCGCACGCCGATGGAGCAGATTCGGATCCTCGCGACGTTGCGAACGCTCGGCGGCCAGGGGGCAGCGACCGTGCAGTCGCCGCCCGCTCGCGGTGCTGCGGGTGTGCCGAGCGAGGCCGTGGTCGAGCGTCCGACCGAGCTTCCGGCGCGCGTCGCTACTCCGAGCGCGCCGGCGCTCCCGAGTGTCGCCGAGCGACCTGCCGAGCGTCCGCAGCGCGTCGTGCGTGCCGAAGCGCAACCAGCGTCGATCCTCTCGCGTGCGCCCGTGACGAAGCCCGCCGAGCCGCTAACGCCAATTACACCGGCCCCTCACGAGCCGCCGGTCTCGCCGGGTGACGCACAGCTGGCGCCAGCGCGTACGGTCCGACCACGACCCGAGCGGCCCGTGGCGCAGGGCGCCGAAGCCTCGATTGCGTCCGGTGTCAGCGTCAAGACCGCCGATCCGACCTCGCGGCCCCTACTTGGCGCTGTTCCGGCGCTGCGCGTTGCCGACGCGGATGCTAAGTGGAAGGCCACCTTCTTGCGGCCAGGCGCCGAGCATCTGCTTGCGCTGAACCTCGGGGCTTTGCGCGAGGTCGGCGAGAGCGAGATCGTACGGCGCGTCGATGTGCGTCTCGGCAGCGACGGCGTGACCATGATTGCGGCCATCAAGCGGGATCAGCGCGCCCTGTGGTCGTTTGGTCTACCCCCCGCCCAGAGCGAAATTGACGGTAAGGTTGGCCCCAAGACGCGCAAGGCCTTCGAGAATGCCGTCGCCATCTTTGGCAGCGCGCACCCCGAGGGTCGCGCCGGCGTACAGCAGCACCTCGGCGACGACGCGGCGATGATGCAACACATGGCCAAGGCGGTTGGCCATGCGGTGCAGCTGCGCGGTGCGAGTCTCGCGACCTTGCAGGCCATCGTGCGCGATTATCAGGATCTGTTGCGCCGCGATGGCCTGCGCAACGGCCCCGCGACCGGCGTGGTCGATGCCGCTACGCTGCAGGCGTACGAGGCTCGCCAGAAGCGTCCCGCCGCGCCAACAGGTGCCAAGCCGACCGAAGTCGGTGCCTGGCGCGCGCAGGTGCAGCGAGGGCTGCGTGAGGTGGGCAAGGGCCCGCTTACCGCAGCGCAGGCCCAGGAGCTTCTTGCGGCGCTCGACGGTCTGCGGCGCAAGGCACCGGCCGACTTCGAGACCGGCACCCGCGCGCTCGCCAATAACCTCGGTCACGACACGGTGCACATCGCACGCTTCGCCAAGGTCGCCGTCGGGGGTCCACCTGAGGTCGTCGATGCCATTCTGCGCCGCCAGGTGCTCGACAAGTTGCCGAGCAATGTCAGCAAGGTCCAGCTCGGCGAGGCGTTCGTCGCGGAGGGCGTGGAACTCGACAAGCTGCCCGCCGCCTTGCGCGCGGCGCTCGATAAGGCGTCGGGCGGCGCGGCCTCACCCAAAGGCCGTGCGGCCGCGCGGACGCGCAGGTAGATCACACCTGCTGGTAGTCGACAGTCTCATGGGTGTCGAGCAGCAGCTCGGCGTCGCGCACGACGAGCGTCGCCAGACGCTCGATGCGGCGCACGGCCGCAGCCACCGAGGCCGGTGAGGTCGCACCGCCCTGATCGTCGCCGCACGCTGTCGCGAGCTTTGCCGCGAGATCGGCGGTGAGGAGCGCTCGGCGGCGCGCCGTCTCGCTCGACGCTAGGGCGAGCAACTCGGCCGTCGGGTCTTCATCGGCCTCCTTGCCTAGACTCACGAGGCGCACGAGGAGCGCCGTCAACTCGGCGAGCACCGTCGGCGTCGCAGAGAGGGCGCGCGTCCAGGTGCAAAGCACGTCGAGCGCCACGGCGCCTTGAATCGTCGCGTCGACGTTCTTGTCCGGGCGGTCCTCATCCGGCACGCTCGGCTCGGGGCTGTACGGCAGCCGCAGCGCCGAAAGGCGGGCATCGATCGAGCGCTCGGGGCGCGCCGTGTCGTGGTATTGCGCAGCGTGGGGCTCGGCGTGGCCGAGGGCTGCCGGGCGCAGCGTTACGGCGTCGGCCGCCGCCGAACCGTCGCCGCGCGACAGGGCTGTCTCGAGCGGCCAGACAGCGGGGGCCCAAGGGAGGCGCACGTAGGCGTGGAGAGGGGGGGCGGCCACTAGACGTCCTCGTCGAGAGCAAGGCCGAGGCGCCGACGTACGATGGCGGTGTGGGTCGTCTCGGGGTCGGCGTCGCGCCTGAGCGCCGGGTCGGCGGCCGCTCCCTCGGGCGCACCCACTGCTCCCTCGGGCGCGGCGGCGCGCCGCCCACGTCCCGGGAGCAGGGCGGTCTTCGTGATCGCGGTCGGCTTCTTCGCCACTTTGCTTGTCTGCGTCGTGCCCTCTTGCGCAGCGCCCGTAGCAGCGGCGGCCGCAAAGGGCGCGATGAGCACCTTGCACGTCGCGGTCACCTCCTCGGGCGACAGCGCCGAGGTTCCCGCGCCGGCGTGCTCGTCGAGGGCGAACAGACTGTCGGTGAGGGGCAGCGCGGCTGTCGCCGTCGTCATGAGTCGCGCTGGTGCAGATGGCGTGGGGGCGTTGGGTCGGGCGAAGTTGCGCTCTGCTCTGTTCGGTTTCCACGAGTGCAGGGCGCCGAGGCAGCCGAGGAGTTGCCGGGCGCGCGTGGCGAGGTCTCCGGTCGCGAGTGGCAACGCCGCTTCGAGGTCGCGCCGCGCCGCCGCAGTGTCGCCGAGGTAAAGCAGCGTCTCGCCGCGATAGCACAGAGCGTAGGGATCGCGAGGGGCGAGACCGAGTGCTACGTCATAGGCGGCGCGGGCGCGCGCGAAGGACCGATCGCGTTGCAGCGCAATGCCGAGCGCCCGCCAATACTTGGCTGCGTAGGGAAAGAGCGTCAGCAGGCCCGCGAGCACCTCGGCGGCCTCCTGGGTTCGCCCCGCTTCGAGACGGCCTACGGCGGCGTCGAACAGCGCGTCGAGCTCGAGCGCCGAGAGTCCCACCGCTTCGGCGAGGCTCAAGCGCCCGCGGGCGAGCGCGTCCGTGAGCAGATCGAGCGGCGTGGGCGGTGCTGCGGGAGTCACGGCCGAGAGCGCCGGCGCCTACGACACGCCGTTGTGCCACCAGTAGATGTGGCGGTGCAGGGCGTAGGTCTGCGTTTCGAGCTTGCCCTTCGATTCGAGCTCGGCCGACAAGGTGAGCGTGTAGCTCGACTGGGCGTTGGCGGTCATCGTCAAGCGGCCCCACAGAGCCTGACCGACGCTCATCTCGATGGGCTGCGCAAACATGAGACGCAACTGATGCCAGTGGGTGCCGGGGGCGCCGGGGGCGGTCGTCAGAGGCACGATCTCGTCGCTGCCGTCGAACGACACGTCGAACCAGGCCGCGAGGCCGTGCACGGCGCCGTGGTGCGCGGCGACGAGCGTGAAGTCGAAGTGGATGAGGGCGAGGTCCTCGGGCGTGGCGCTGCAAAAGTCGACGGCGCAGGCGTCGGGGCTGCCCATCAAGATGCTCTCGTCGACCGGGCCGCATACGGGCATGGCGAGCATTTCGTCGCGCGCGGTGGCGGCGAGCCCTCCTAGGTCAACGCCGTAGAAGTTCTTGTCGGCCCAGAACGTGGTCTTCTCGGTGCGCGTGCCCCACAAGTATTCGTCGCGAAACGGTGCGAGCCACATGCGGCCGCGCGAAGGGTACATCTTGCCGCCCGGCTTGAGCCAGCGCTGGCGCGCGGCCAAGAACACCTCGAGCATGCGCTCGTGTACGAGCAAGATGCCGAGCGGCTCGGAGACGATGACGTCGACCTTCTCTTTTAGGTCGACCTTGTCGAACGGCGACTCGATGACCGTGATTCGATCGGCATAACCGTTCTTCTCGCACAGCGTGCGGGCGAAGCCGGCCATCTCGGTGCCTTCGACGGCGTAGACGTGCCGGGCTCCGGCTTGCGCCGCGAACAGCGACAAGATCCCCGAGCCCGCGCCGACGTCGAGCACCACGCGGTCTTTGAAGTCGGTTGGGTTGTGGGTAATCGCCTGGTGATAGGCTGAGGTGCGAATGCTGTCCTCGAGCATATTCTGCTGGTTGGCGAGCTGCTCATAGTGCAGCGAGTGCACCGCGCTCCATACGGGATCGATGCTCGGGGCGACGGCTTTCGGCGCGAGCGTGACGGGCATCTTGGCTTTTGGACGGCGATGAGCGGCTTCGGTAGGCATTTGGCGGCCATCCATACAGGGTGATAGGGGCCTTCGGCTAGCCTTTTCGGCGCTCTTTTGTTCTCGACCGTTCTCATGGTCGCTCGGTGGCTATATGGCGTTCGAGAAGCGCCCGGCGGCCGCTTTGCCGTCGGCGGGCGTGGCATAGGCGTCGAAGCACAGCGCCACGTTGCGCACGAGCGGTCGGCCGAGCTCGGTGACCGCGAGGCCGCTCGCAGTGCGCTTGACGAGCCCGTCGGCCTCGAGCGGCGCGAGCGCGGCGATGGCGCCCGCGAACGTCTTGGTGACGTCGATGCCAAAACGCGCGCCGATGGCGGCGTAGTCGAGCCGCAGGTTGCACATGATGTCGGTGATGATCTGGCGACGCAGCTCGTCGTCTGGCGAGAGCAACAGACCGCGCTCGGTCGCGAGGCGCCCGGCTTCAATCGCCTCCATGTACTCGGTGAGCCGGTGGCCGTTCTGCAAGAACGTGCCGCTCACTTCGCTGATGGCGGTGACGCCAAAGCCGACGAGGTCCATCGGCGCGAGCACGGTGTAGCCTTGGAAGTTGCGGTTCAGGCGGCCATCGCTCGCCGCGAGCGCGAGCTCGTCGCCGGGCTTGGCAAAGTGGTCCATGCCAATCGGGCGATAGCCCTCGCGCAGGAGGATCCCGCGCGCCGCGTGGAATGTCTCCCAGCGCTCCTCGGGGGCAGGGATGCCGTGCGTCTCGAGCTGTTTTTGGTGGGGCTTGATGTGCGGCACGTGGGCGTAGCCAAAGAAGGCGATGCGGTCCGGGCCGAGCTCGCACGCCGCCTGCATCGATCGCTCGACGTGGGCGCGTGATTGGCCGGGCAAGCCGTACATGAGGTCGAGGTTGATGCTCGCAAAGCCTAGCTCACGCCCGAGCGCGAAGGCGTCGCGCGAGACCTTGGCCGATTGACGGCGGTCGATGATGGTCTGTACGTCGTCACCAAAGTCCTGCACGCCGATCGACAGGCGGTTGAAGCCGAGCGCCCGCAGAGCCGTCAGGTGCTCGCGGCGGGTGACCACCGGGTCGATCTCGATGCCGAGCTCGGCGCTGGGTGTCGGCGGCAGCGCCGCGAAGATGGCGCGCACGATGCGCGTCAAGTCGTCGGGGGTCAGGAACGTCGGTGTCCCGCCGCCAAAATGCAGCTGCGCGAGGGGTCGGCCGCCGAGGTTGGCGGCCACCATCTCGATCTCGCGCAAGAGCGCCGTGACGTAGCGCGTCGGCTTGTCGTAGCTGCGCGAGACGACGACGTTGCAGCCGCAGTACAGGCACATGCGCTCGCAGAAGGGGACGTGGACGTAGACCGAGAGCGGTCCCTTACCTGTCTTGGCGCGCTCATGCGCGGCGTGCGCGAGGCTAGGGTCCGCGGCCTTCCAGGCCGGGGCCGGCGGGTAGCTCGTGTAGCGCGGCACCGGGCGGCTGTAGCGCTTGGCGATGTCCCACGGCAGGGCGGCTGTGAGGTCGTCGGCAGCCGAGGTCGGGCGGGTGGACGAGGCGGACGCAGCGGACGCCGCTAACGGACGGGCGGAGGTGGCGGGCGGACGGGCGGAGGTGGCGACCTTGGACTTCATGGTCGCCACCTCTGACAGCGGTGGCGCTTGGCGTCAAGCGGGTGACGGCGCGGCGTCGTGAAGAACCGTTCAGTCCGAACCCAACCCGTCGGTCGGCCCACAATCGATCGCCCTGCGCGTCGGGCTGTCGATACTTGAAGTTCTACTTCAAATTTAGGATCTTTATTGGGATTATGATTCCACGCTCTCTCGATCTCGGCATGCTTCTCGAGCGCGGTAAGTCGACGTTCCTCTTCGGCGCCCGCGGCACTGGGAAGACGACGCTCATCGACGCGCTCTTTCGGCAGGTCGACGGAGTGCTGCACTTCGACCTGCTCAATCCGGCGCAGTTTCAGCGTTATGCCACTCGGCCTGAGTTGTTCCAGGCGGAGGTCGAGCATCACCTGGCGGGTCGCAAGGCGCCACAGGTGGTCATTGTCGACGAGGTGCAGAAGCTGCTGGCGCTGCTCGACTCAATTCAAGCCTTGCTGGTGGCGCGCCGTGAGCATGTGCGCTTCGTGCTCACGGGCAGCAGCGCGCGTAAGGTGCGGCGGGCGAGCGCCAACTTGCTCGCCGGGCGCGCCCTGACGTGTTACCTGCATCCGTTCTCGAGCCTCGAGGTCGACCTCGATCTCGGGCGGGCGCTGCGCTTCGGTACGCTGCCCGCCGTATATCTCGACGAGAGCGGCCTCGAGACTGACATGCCTATCTCTTCGACTGCGGCGCGCTCAACGCCCTCGCCGGCGAGACGCGCTCGGCGCCCGTGCCTTCGACGTTTCGCTACGGTCGACTGTTCGAGACGTTCGTCGTGCAGGAGTGTGTTCGCGTCAACGACAGCGGACGGCTCGGCCTGCGTTTTCATTATTGGCGGTCTCGCGATGGTCGCGAGGTCGATCTCGTGGTGAGTCGCAGCCTCGGTAAGCCCTTGGCGGCGGTCGAGATCAAGTCGCAGTCGGCGCCGTTCGCCGACGACTTCGCGGGGCTCGCGGCGTTTCGCACCGACTACCCGCGGGTGCCGCGCTTCTGCTTTTGCACTACGCCGCGCCCGTACGACGTCGAGCAGGTGACGGTCCTGCCGTGGGCGCAAGGCGTGCGGGATATCGTCGGCGGCCTCTAGCCGCGACGGGTCATTTCTGCTCGGCCATGAATCGAAACGAAACCCTTTTAACCCTCGAGCGTCGCGGGACGCAGGGCTTGCACGCGTTTGACGAGCTCGGTGAGCGACGCGAGTTTGCGCTCTATGAGGCGCGGATCAACCATGGCCACTCCTGCGGGCAATGGCCTCGCGTACGCCCGCGCCGCAGCGGCGCATCCAAGGCTCGAGATCCGCGTAGGCGAGGGCGGCCTCGGCGCGCAGGGAAGTCCTGGCCCCGGGACTCGCCTCGTACTGTAGCTGCGGTAGGCATCTCGGCTGCTCGCGCTGACACCTCGACGGGCGAATCTGGTTGCATTGACATCAAAACGACTGCAAAATTGATTGCTATGTATACCAGGGTACTGGAAGCGCCGTCTCGTTCGTTCTTCTTGTTCGGCCCGCGCGCCACCGGCAAGAGCACCTGGCTCGGTCAACACTTCGCGGCGGCTCGGTCGTTCGACCTGCTCGACTCGGCGCTGCGCCTGCGGTTGCTGCGCGATGCCGCAGCTTTCGCCATGATGGTGCAAGCCGAGCCGCGCGGCTCGTGGATAGTTGTGGACGAGATTCAGCTCGTGCCGACGCTACTCGGAGAGTGCCATCGGCTGATGGAGAAGGGCGGCTATCGCTTCGCCATGACGGGCTCGAGCACCCGCAAGCTGCGGCGGGGCGGGGGCAATCTCCTCGCCGGTCGCGCCAGTCTGCGACACCTGTATCCCCTCACCGGCCAAGAAATCGACGGCGAGGTGGAAATCGCCGAGCGCATCGAACTCGGCTGCCTACCACAGGTGGTCACCGCCGAGGACCGTGGGACCAAGTTGGACATCCTCGAGGCGTATGCGCTCACCTACCTGCGTGAGGAGATTCAAGCCGAAGCTCTCGTGCGCGATCTCGGCGCCTTCGCGCGCTTCCTCGAGGTTGCGGCCCTCGCCAATGCGCAGGTCACCAACGTCAGCGCGATCGCCCGCGACGCCGGCGTCCAGCGGCCTACGGTGCAAGGCTACTTCGAGGTGCTCACCGACACCCTGGTCGCAACGTTGCTGCCGGCGTGGCGCCCGCGCGCCCGCATCAAAGAGCAGGCGCACCCGAAGTTTTACTGGTTCGACTCCGGTGTCGCGCGGGCGATGAGTGGCCGCCTACGTACGCCCTGTGAACGCGAAGAGCGCGGCCACCTGTTCGAAACCTATGTGCTGCACGAGCTACGCGCGCACAACGATTACGCCCGCCTCGGCGGCGCGCTCAGCTACTGGCGCACCGCCAGCGGCGTCGAGGTCGACTTCGTCTGGTCACGCGGCAAGGAGAACGTGGCGATCGAGGTGAAGTCGTCGCCGGTGTGGAAACGGGAGTACGGCGCCGGCCTCGCGGCCCTCGCTGAGGCGGCGCCGCTGACGGCTTGCTATGGAGTCTACGGCGGCAAGGAGCGGCTCGTGGATGGCAAGCTGAAGGTGCTGCCTGTGACGGAGTTTCTCGACCGTCTCTACGCGGGCAAGATCCTCGACTGAGGTCTAGGCTACGAACATCGACGTCCCGAAGCACAACCTGCTCCAGATTCCGGCGGCACCGATGACGGTGCTCAAGTGCCCAGTTGCCGAAGGCACGTTTCGTGATACGGATCGCGGCCGACAAGAGAGGGCAAGCCAAGACCCGGGGGTGTAGCGCCAGTGTATCGATTCTGGGCGATTCTCTTCGCGCTCGCGGCGATCCTGCCGGGATGGGCGGCGTTTCGCCGCGCCCAGATGGCGCCCACGACGGTGGACGTGCTTCGCCGTTCCATGTCGGCGAGCGACGACATCCGCCTCGCCGGCGTGCGCGCGTTGCAGCAGGAGTTCGACCTCGGAGGCGTTCAGGTCTCCGTCACCTTCAAGGACGCAAAGATCACGATCGCCCCATTCGGATCGACTTGGGAGTGGGTGCGCAACGCACTGTGGGCGAGGACCCTGCGCGATCAACTCGAGCAAGGCTGCGTCGAAGTCACGAGCACGTGGACGTCGAGTGGCGGGCGCCTCGACAAGCTCGACCTGCAAAGCCACCCCACCACCGCGGCCCAGATCGCGCGCGAGATCACCAACGAGGACTACGCGGGCGGCCACGTCAGGCTTCACCTTCTCGTGGAGGTGAACGAGAAACGCTTGCGGCTCGTCATAGCGCAGCTTCAAGACACCAACCTGACCGTTCGCCTCCCAGACGGCCGGGCGTACGCGAAGATGCCGCTGCCCGTGCGGGCCTACCTGATGCCCTTACGAACCGAGGCCGAGGGCCAGGCCGCTGCTGCTGTGCTGCGGTCCTACGGACGCGGCCACCCGCTGACCACCGCGGTCTCGATGCCCGCAGGCGAGAGGGCCACGTTCGCGGTCGCAAACCAGCTCGGCTTCGTTGGACTCGGCGGCCTGCTGCTCGTCTTGTTGGGACTCTCTCTTCACTTTTGGCTCATGCACCTGGCTTGGGCACATGCGGTGGTCGTGATTCATCGGCGGTCGCCACCGGATGGACGCCCCACGTACGCGCGTCTCCTCCTGCGCCCCTGGTGGCGACGGCGCACCATCGACGAGCTGCTCGGCGGCAGTCGGGCAGTGCTCGCAAGACAGGCTTCCTCTGCGCCCTCGCTCGTGGTGCACCGGGTGTTGGCGGCGCGGCCTGCGGCGGCTCTCGCTCCCGCCCTCCTCGTGGCGTCGATGTGGTTGCTCTGGCTCGGCGACAAGAACCCGGCGACGAGGCACTCGCCGACGAGCGCGCTCACACGACTCGAGACCTGCATGGGGGCTGAGGGCGGCGGCGTGAACTTCTACGCTTCGAACGGCGTGTGGGCGGCGCGCCTGCCTGCAAGCGCTTTGTCGTCGCTGTTCCCGGGAATGCACGCGCCGAAAGATTGGGCGCCACTGGCGACGGGATACACGCGGTTCGACTTTGATGCAGACGGCACACGGCTGGAGCGACGTCCGACGAGCACGGCCGAGATACTCTCACGCGCCGGCGCCGACCTCGCCGTCAGCCCTTCACTTGACACAGAATGGCGCGGGCTGCTGTACACGCGCATCGCCGACCCTCCGCTGCTGGTTGTGACGCAGCCCGATCGCGCCGCGCTCACGGCGTGGCTGGATGGCCCGGACGGACCCCGTACCGGCAAGCACATGGGCGCCGCGACCGGCATTCCGGCCAGCGTGTTCGGCGGCTCGCGGGGCTATGTCATGCCGCTTCGCGACGAAGCGGAGCAACGCTTTGCCGATCGCGTGATTGACCTCGCGTATTGGACCACGGTTGACGCCAGCACCGCCGTCGCGCCGAACGACTGGGAGGACCCCGAGCGCTTCGTGGGCCGGGTCGCCGCGGTCGTGCCGGCGTCGATCGGCGCCCGTGGCGTCGCCGTCTTCTTGCTGGCAGCGCTCGTCGCGTCGTTCTATCTTTGGCGACGCTACATCCGCGCCGTCCGCGCGCTTCGGCGTCACTACGAGGCCGATCGCGCCGCGCCTTCGTGGGCGAGCCTCGCCATCTTGCCGGCGCCCGAGCTCAACGCGCTGCTCGCGATGCTCGAGAAGCGCAGGCTCGAGGCCACGGAGCGCTTTGCCGCCGAGGAACGCAGGGAACGCCTGGAGAGACGCAAGCAGGCGGAGTCTGCGGCGCCGGAGCTTGCGCCTGAGCCGGAGCCCCCCGACCCGGAGGAGCTGAGGGCTGAGGCGGTCACGCTCGAGGCCTTGTCCAATGCCCCCACGGTCCCAGGGGCAGTCCGCACGCGGGCTCAAGAGGAGATTCGCAAAGCGCTCGGCCAGCGCAGCCTCATCCGCGCGCAGAGGATTCTGGAACATGCTCGCTACTTGTTGAGCAACCCGAGCGAGTGACGGCGTACGTTGCTGAAGGCACGTACCGGCAGAGGGTCGGGTAGCGAATGCAAGGGTCGGAATCCAGGGCCGGCAGGCTCAGTGGCCGCGCGATCTCAGCCTGTTCGACGAGAGCTTTCTTTGCCGTGTCGCGTCGCTGATGACATTCCTGGCGCGCCCAAGGGTGAGCCCCGTCTGGTTGCATTGACATCAAAACGACCGCAAAATTGCTTGCTATGTATACGATGGTACCGGAAGCGCCGTCGCGTTCGTTCTGCTTGTTCGGCCCGCGCGCCACCGGCAAGAGTACCTGGCTCGGTCAACACTTCGCGGCGGCTCGGTCTTTCGACCTGTTCGAGACCTATGTGCTGCACGAGCTACGCGCGCACAACGACTACGCCCGCCTCGGCTGCGCGCTCAGTTACTCGCGCACTGCCAGCGGCGTCGAGGTCGACTTCGTGTGGTCACGCGGCAAGCAGAACGTGGCGATCGAGGTGAAGTCGTCGCCGGTGTGGAAACGGGAATACGACGCCGGCCTCGCGGCCCTCGCTGAGGCGGCGCCGCTGACGGCTTGCCATGGCGTCTACGGCGGCAAGGATCGGCTCGTGGATGGCAAGCTGAAGGTGCTGCCTGTGACGGAGTTTCTCGACCGTCTCTACGCGGGCAAGATCCTCGGCTGAGGTCCAGTGCTACGAAGATCGACGTCCCGAAAAGACGTGCTCGCAACTTGCTGAGCGGCCCCGAGGGAGCGAGGGCAGACGGCTATGCCGGGCTCGGTAGGCGCGCGACCTCGGCCGGTTTACGGTTCCGCGGTGCAATGCCACGTCATGAGAGCCGTCGCATGCGGCGCACGAGTAGGCTAGTCTTCGATCATGAGGATGCATTTGCGGCCGGATGCGGACGCGTCCCCCGGCCACGCCCATAGCGCCGCGGGGTAGGGATTCGAGGCTCCGAGGGTGCTCGTGAAGGCGGGCGGCGCGGCGAAGAAGAAGAAACCCTTATCGTTGTCAGGAAGGAACGTCTGCGCGACGCTAGCGGCGTCGGGCTGCGCGTCGCTGAAGTAGCAGGCGCCGTTGAAGGAGGCGACGAGTAGGAAGGCACCGTCGACTTGGTTGTCGATGGCGTAGCCGTCCGTCACATACGTCTGTTTCCACACCGGCGCGCTAACCGACCCCGAAGAGTTGTACGAGCTGTAGCACGCGGTGCCGACCGACCAGGTCGATTTGTTGCCGAGGTCGCGCGGGCTCATGGCGATGCGACAGGTCGGCCCCCAGACGATGGGCTGCACGTAGCCCGCCACGTCGACCACGTTCGTCATGCCGAGCGTCATCGCGCAGCCATCGCTATCAGCGCAGAGGTCCATGAGCTTCGTGTCGTCGACCGCCACGACGGTGAACGAATTGCCGCTGTGCGCCTGCGACTCGATACGCATGCGGTTGCCGGACAGGGGCTCCTCGACGACGGTTGGCGAGATCACGCCCGCGGCCGTAGCGCTGTAGACGTAGCTCATCGCCGCCCCCCCCGCGAGCCCAGCAACGCCCTGCACGCCCTGCACGCCCTGGTCGCCCTGCGCGCCTTTCGGCCCGGTGACGCCCGGGTCGCCCGCCGGACCCTTCTCGCCGCGCAAGAGCTGCACGGCCGCAGTCGTAGCCCCGGCCGCGTTCGTCGCCACGAGCGAGTACGTGCCCTCGACGATGTCTTTGACGCCGCCGCTGAAGATGGGCGTGAGCTGCGCTAGGGTGTCGGACGTCGGGTCCTTGACCATCAGCGAGTAGGAAGGGCCGGCCGGGTCGGTGTTGGCGAGCTGCCAGGAGGCGCCCTGGAGGTTGGTGCCGTTGGCGACGATGCCGGTACCGATGCAATAGTGCTGAGGGGTGCCCGCCGGCATCGTGCAGACGCGCGTGGTCGCGCCGTCGAGCGTGTCGATGACCGGTACGCTCGTGCGGTCCCCGTCGGCGCACACCGAGCCATCGCAGTGCGTGCCGCGCGCGCACACGAGGTCGGAGTCGCACGTCGTCGTGCACTTCGTCGCGAGACACACTGAGCCGCCGGGGCACGAATCATTGCTGATGCAGCCGAGCCCCGGGTCGCGCTGGTTGCAGCTACAGCCGTCGAGCAGGCCGAGCGCGCCGACGAGGCCAAGCGCGGCGAGCACGGGGAAGTGGGCGAGGTGGCGGTGTATCATGCGGGTCGACTCCTAAGTCACGGCTATCGCGTATCACGCTTCTGCCTGCCGGTGAATGTACCTTACGGCCGACTGTTTGTCCCGTGCCTTCATTTTAATGACTTGGCAAGCCGGTTGCATACGCAAGAGCGCACACGATGTTCCACGAGGAGTCACCATGGCCACCCTGGCGCTGCGTAAGGTCCGACAGAGCGATGAGTTCGAGACCCTCATCGAGTCACACTTGGCCGGCCTCTTGGGTGTGGCGATGCGCTACACCCGCGATCGGGCCGAGGCCGAGGACTTGGTGCAGGACACCATCGTGCGCACGCTGCGCTTTCGGGACCGCTTTGCGCCCGGAAGCAACTTTCGGGCGTGGTCGTATACCGTGCTCGTGCACACGTTCATCCACAAGTACCGCCGCCGCAAGCGCGAGCGTGAAATCCTCAGTGGCCAGAGCCGCTTTGACGTCGATGAGCAGCTCCACTCGAGTAAGTCGCGCGAGCTCGCCATGCGACCCGAGAAGGCCTACCTCGAGCGCCTGCTCTCGGACGAGGTCGTCGCGGCACTCGCCGGCCTCCCCGAAGACTTTCGTGCGGTTGTGGTACTTTGCGACATTGAGGGATTAAGCTACAAAGAGATCGCCGAGGTCGTAGGCTGCCCGGCGGGCACCGTGATGAGTCGGCTCTTCCGCGGACGCCGCCTGTTGCAGGGAAAGCTCGCGCGCCTGGCTGTGGAGCGGGGCATCTGCGCCCCCGAGCGCCTCGCTCGCGCGGCTTAGGGTTCGAAACGTGTCGTCATCGACATGACGAGCGCGTAGCGGATAGCCATATCGCGCTCGAATAACTGCCGCACCTCGGCCCCGGGGACGCGAAGCAGACGCGTTGCGCCCTTGCAGCGGGCCGTGAAGTTGCGGTTGCGCTCGGGGTGCAGGGCCGCGACTTCGCCGAAGAAGTTGTCGGCGTCCGTGGCGTCGAGCTCGCGCAAGGGCTTGCCTGAGACCTCGAGCGCGACCTTGCCGGCCGTCAAGATGAAGAAGTCGTCGCCGCGCGTGCCTTGCTCGACCAAGACCTCGCCGTGGGCCGCCTCGACGAGCACGGCCTTGGTGCCGAGCGCGTTACGAGCCGCGCTGTCGAGAGAGCGAAACAGCTTCGTGCCGTCGATGCTCGGTCGCGTGGCAAAGGCGCGCGCGAGCGTGGCCTGCTGGCCGCTCGCTGCCACGAACTCGTAGAACAAATCGGCATCGATCTCGAAGAGCTCCATCGGCGTCTCGGCTCGCACTTGGGCGCGGGCGCGACGGTCCTGGTCGACGAGCTCGATGGCTCCGAAGAACTCGCCCGGCGTAAGGAGCGCGAGGGACTTGCCCGCGCCGTCGAGCACCGCCGCCGCGCCGCTGACGATGACCGAGAAGCTCGTCGTGGCGCCCTTCTCGACGAGCGCGTCGCCGACCGCCGCGGTGCGCAGGCGCCCGCCTTTGAGGAGCATGGCGAGCCACGCCGGGTCTGAGAGGTCGAGGAAACGCAGGGCGTGCAAGAGGCGCCCCGGCAC